>Ga0213831_1000031_pt1 | contig 333380 bp, 290 predicted proteins | sample SWATP12_FD_163421 | JGI IMG/M metagenome (GOLD analysis project Ga0213831, IMG submission 163421) | Coastal seawater microbial communities from Marineland, Florida, United States - SWA TP1 #2 | ecosystem: Environmental > Aquatic > Marine > Coastal | place: USA: Florida | collected 2016-08-06 | reverse complement strand
GCTGTTAGAACTCAATCTGTACGAGTGCCCACACAGATGATTGCTTTATATTGTTAAAGAACGTTGCGACGTTGTCGCTAGGGATGCGTATAATACATCCTTAATTTTTCGAGTCAACACTTAATTTTAAACTTTCTTTTTAGACCGTTTTAAACCGAAGTTTTACCTAACTCTCTGTCACTTTGTTCAGCGCTTTTCATTGCTGCCCGCCGTGTCAGTGGATGCGCATTATAGGGATGCGAAGAATTAACGCAAGCACTTTTTGTAGAAAACTACTAAAAACTTACCTTTCGCGCAAAAAACAAGCTAAAGGCAGTAAAAAACACAGTTTACTGTACAAAATACAGCCAACTTTTCTCGAGAGGATCTTAAGTATTATCGAAATTAGGTAATACGCAAGTTTTTAAATAAAAAAGCGCCACAATCTTAGTGGCGCTTTTATCAATCAACTCTTAATTAGTACAAGATACTATATAACTTACGACGATACTTAGATGCCAAGGCATCACCATCAGGTAAAGAAGCGATAATTTCTAGATAGGTTGGTTTTGCATCTGTGTAGTTAAGATCTTTTTTAAGTACATTAAATAACATCTCTAGTGCTTCTTCTTTACGACCCGCGCTATTAAGAGCATTACTTAGTTCTACTTTTATCTCTAAATCATTTGGGTATTTTTCAACTTTATCCTGCAGTGCTTTTATCTCTGGCGAATCAGTGGCAGCTAATGCTTGTTCACATTTTGCTTGAATATTTGTGAAATACGCATCACGTTCGTTTTCTGCAACCGAATCTAATAATGCTTGTGCATCTTCTAATTTATGAATTTGAATACAGATATCAGCTAAAACTAACTTTACACGTGTGTGATTTGGATCAAGTTCATAAGCCTGCTTTGCATAGTTAAAGGCATTATTTAGATCTTGATTAATTAACGCTTGCTTAGCTTGCTCTAATAATAACTCGTATTGAGCTGGTAAATGTTTAGCTAGCGCATCGCGAATTTGCTGTTCTGTTTGAGCACCCGGTAACATATCGACAGGTGCTGAATCTTTTAACATCACAAGCGTTGGTAATGCTTGTAAACCAATTTGCTGCGCAAGTTGCCCTGCAAGAGCTTGCTCAACATCGCAATCTAATGTCGCTACTAATAAATGCTCACCATACTCATTTGCTATTTTCTCTAAAATTACAGCTTGCTGATGGCACTCTGGGTTTTGCGCAGAGTAAAAAGTAAGTAGCACTAGCTTTTCAGCTGACGTTTCACCCAATGCTTGCTGCAAATTTTGTGGGGTAAGGTTTATCATATTATTCATTTGATTGATTGCACTATATAAGTATTTAGGTTTTTATATAGTGACAAACATAACAATTACAAGCCCCACGGGTCGAGGTCATTATGAAATTATCTGCTATTTCTGCAGCTTTATTACTTCTTAGTCCATTCGCACAAGCAACAACGCTCGATTTAAACCTTCAAAAGACTATGCCTGAAATTGAAAAGCTCTATTTAGACTTACATCAATCTCCTGAGCTGTCTTACCATGAAAAAGAAACGGGCCAAAAGCTTGCAAAGCAATTAAAACAACTGGGCTTTACTGTTACAGATAATGTAGGTGGTTATGGCGTTGTTGGTATTTATGAAAACGGTGATGGCCCTACAGTAATGATCCGCACTGATACTGATGGACTACCAATTGTTGAGCAAACTGGAAAACCTTACGCTTCTAAAGTGACTGTAACAAATGATGCTGGTGCAACCGTTGGCGTAATGCATGGTTGTGGTCATGATATTCACATGAGCTCATTTATTGGCACAGCACAACAGTTAATGACACATAAAGATCAGTGGCAAGGTACGTTAATGATGGTCGCACAACCTGCAGAGGAAGTTGGCGGTGGTGCAAAAGCAATGCTTAAAGAAGGACTTTTCACTAAGTACCCTACTCCAGATCATGTTATTGGTTTGCATGTAAGTGCAAGTGTTCCTGCTGGTAAAGTTAGCATGAAAACTGAATATACAATGGCAAGTGTTGACTCTGTTGATATTACAGTAAAGGGCAAAGGCGGTCACGGTGCCTATCCACACACAACAATAGACCCAGTTGTGATTGCTTCACGTATTGTATTGGCACTGCAAACTATTACTAGTCGCGAATTGTCACCACTCGAGCCGTCAGTGATCACCGTTGGCTCAATTCATGGAGGCTCTAAACACAATGTCATTTCAGATGAAGTAAAACTACAACTTACATTGCGTAGCTATAACCCTGAAGTTCGTTTACAACAAATCGCGGCAATTAAACGAATTACTAAAGGCATCGCATTAAGTGCTGGGCTTGACGAAAGCTTAGCACCAGAAGTCTATGTGCATGAAGATGAGTCAATTCCTTCAACTTATAACAATCCTGCACAAACCAATGTAGTGCGATCAGCAATTGCTAACGCTATTGGTGAAGACAATGTACTTGAAACTGAAGCTGTAATGGCCGGTGAAGACTTTGGCCTTTATGGCCGTACAGAACAAAATGTGCCGATTACTTTGTTTTGGTTAGGCGGTGTTGAACCGAGTCAATATGACTCAGCAATGCAATCTGGCGCAACATTACCTTCTTTACACTCAAGTAAGTTTGCACCTGATTACAAAAAAGCACTTCCTACTGGAATTACAGCAATGAGTAACGCCGCGGTTGCCCTATTCAACAAAAAGTAGTTTAGGCTGACTTAGCTCTGGGCTTAGCTTTTCTTTTAAAACGTCGCTTTTGCGGCGTTTTTGGTAACTGGGCAAAGACTTGGCTATCGCATTGCTTGGCTTGCTCAACTAAAGCATGTAACTCTTCCAACAATGGTGTTAAAAATTGCTGATAACTCATATGCTGTTCAGCGATATTACCTAACGATGCTTCCCACTTAGCTGTTAAGTCAGGGCTAGCAAGCTGTTCTGGTAATGTACTTATGAGTGCTTTACCTGTTGCGGTAGCCAGAATGTTTTTACCCTGACGTTCTAAAAAATGGCGTTTAAATAAAAGCTCAAGAATACCGGCTCGCGTAGCTTCAGTACCAAGACCATCTGTTTCCTTAAGGATCTTTTTAATTTCTGGGTCTTTCACATACCGACTGATGCCTGTCATGGCACTTAATAAGCTCGCATCAGTAAAATGCGCTGGCGGTGTCGTCATTTTGTCTACTACTTCACCTTGATTGCAATGCAGCTGTTGACCTTTTTCAAGTGGTGGTAAGGTTTGCTCATCTTTTAACTCTGTTTTGCCCATTAATATTTTAAAGCCTAAGCTAACATCTTGCTTAGCTGCTGCTTTAAAAAGCCCACCCGCAATTTCAACCGTTATTTTGGTTTCGTTAAATAGATAATCTGGATAAAATTGGATTAAATAATGACGACAGATCAAGCGATAGATTTTTTGTTCATCACTATTTAAGGACGCTGAGCGAAGTTGTTTTTCGGTTGGAACAATAGCGTGGTGAGCTGCCACTTTGCTGTCATTAAAACATTTACTCCGCTTACTGCTATCAGCTTGCTTACAAGCTTCAATTGCTTGACCTTCATTATTAGCGATGGCGGCAATAATACTAGCGGCATCTTTATGATGATCTTTTGGTAAATAGCGATTATCTGAACGAGGGTACGTAATTAACTTATGACGCTCATACAAGTTTTGGCAGGTATCTAGCACTTTTTGTGCAGGCATTGAAAACGCCTTTGCCGCATCAATCTGTAAAGCGGATAAATTATAAGGTAGCGGTGCCTGTTGTTTTTTTTGCTTTTGCTCAAGCTCAACCACTTTAGCTGGTTGATTAGTTATACGTGACACAACATTTTCAGCAAGCCCCCTATGCAATACTCGCCCTTCTTCATCTTGATAAGGTTCACATGCTTTACTTGGTTGCCACTTTGCAGCAAATGTTTGCTGCTGCTGAGTTGCAAGGTGCGCTAAAACTTCGTAAAAAGGTTTTGCTACAAAATTAGCGATTTCATTATCACGATTAACGACTAAGCCTAAAATAGGCGTTTGAACACGCCCAACAGATAGCACATTGCCAAATCCAGCTTTTTGCCCAGCAAGCGTATAGGCTCGAGTTAAATTCATGCCAAATAACCAATCGGCACGTGATCGAGCTAAGGCAGACACACTCAAAGGAATAAAATCGCGGTTCGATTTCAAATTATTTAGTGCTTTTTTAACTGCACTTAAGTTTAAGTCGCTGATCAAGAGTCGTTGAATTTGCTGTTTTTTGGCTTGGCTAAGTTTAACCTGTTCGATCACTTCATCAACCAATAGCTGGCCTTCCCTATCAGGGTCGCCAGCATGAATTATTGTACTTGCCTGCTTAATGAGCTTTTTTAGTACAGTAAGTTGTTTGCGTGTTTTTGCTTTAGGTTTTAATTGCCATTGTTCTGGCACGATAGGTAAATGCTCAAATCGCCATTTTTTAAAACTTGCATCGTAATCATCGGGCTCTGCTTGCTCAAGTAAATGACCAATACACCAAGAGACACAATCTCCATTACCAAGCTCTATATAACCATCCTGTTTTTTTTGTGGTTTTGGTAGAGCATCTGCAATGGCTCGTGCCAAGGATGGTTTTTCGGCAATGTAAAGTTTCATAACGCAACACTAAATACTGTTTTTATAAACAGTAGTCTAGCACAGGATTTTTAACGAAGAAACGCCTTAAGCTTGCTGGCTTCGTCGAGTAAAAAGATAGATAAGTGGTAGGTAACATACGACCACAGTACCAATATTGATTAGCGGTAGCAGGGTCTTATACATGTAAGTGCTGTAAGACAAATCCCAAAGGTGGCGGTCAACTAAACGGAACAATTGCAAAATAGGCGCCATTATCACAACCAACTGCCCTAAAACACTTTGCCATAAGTAGACTTTATCTTTAATACCTAAGTAAGCAATGATTGCCATCCAAGCAATATCATTAAAAGCCCAAACGACATAGCGCCAAATATAAATGTCATCAAATTCACGTAAGCCGCTATGAATTAAGGTACCGTATAAAAAGAAACATGCAGTTATTACGGTAAAGTGGAATGCCTGCCAATCTTTGCGGAGGTAGAAAACGAAAATAGCAGGGATCAGAATGAACACCCAGCTATTATTCAAAATTGAGATGGTATATACAAACCAATCAGGCAAAATTAACTAACCTTAATCTGTTTTACCATCATCGTCGCCACTACCATTACCAGGCATGTAGCTATATTTATCAACTTTTTTCATTTTTATTCTCTATTACATTTGTTAATGAGGCTTAACTTTAATTGATTTACTGCCTTACATCAATAGGTTCAGATTCGTGTGCTTTACCTTGCATAATAGAGATTTCAACACGGCGATTTCGCTTGCGATCTTCGTCGGTTACATTCGGTACTAGAGGCCTCGTTTCTGCGTGGCCGACTACCATCATACGGGACTTATCAAACCCTGGCGCTTTTTCCATTTCACTGGCAACTGCCACCGCACGTTTTGATGATAAATCCCAATTATTAGTATAAAGCTCATTCGATACTTGGAAGTCATCAGTGTGACCTGACACGGTTATTTCACCCGGCACATCTTTTAACAGCGTAGCAATATCACGAATAATAGGTTTAAATTTTGGCTGTAAAAAAGCACTACCCGATGGGAATGAACCATTTTCACGAATGCGAATAATAATTTGCTGGCCTAATGACTCGAGCTCAATCGCACCATCCATAATTTGCTGTTCTAGTTGCTGAGCAATTTTCTTCACAAGTTCATTTGTTTGTTCTTGATCAGCCGCAGAAATTGACTGTTCTAAAGCTTGTTGCTGAGCCGTACTTTGCGATTCACCACCACGTTTATTACCGCGCTGTTCTTGTCGACCACCGGCGGAGCTTTCGTCGCCAGCCTGAAACTCAAGCATTTGTTGCGTCATTTCTACGGTTTGTTGTTGAATCGTTTCAATAGGAGTAGGTTCAGGTTTACCTGGAGTAAACTCCATGGCAATAACAGAGGTTCCTTTTGGAATATCTTTTACTTCAATTTTATTTTGTACACCAAAAGCAAACTTCATGGAGCCGGCAATTTGCTTAAACTTCAGTACGTCCATTTCAGAGAAAGCAAGCAAGAGTACAAAGAAGCACATTAATAATGACATTAAATCCGCGAAGGTACCCATCCATGCAGGCAAGCCTGGTGGAGGACATTTGCACTCTTCATCTGACATGCTCTACTCCTCGGTATCAACTTTACGTTTTGATTCGGCTAAGTAGTTTTTCAAAATACCTTCAATTACTTTCGGGTTCTGACCGTCTTGAATACCTAGCACCGCGTCAAGAATTAAGCGTTGATTGAGGGCTTCTTCGTCTTTACGCAGTTCTAGTTTTACCTGAATTGGAATAGCGACAACGTTTGCTAAGAAAGCACCATAGAGAGTTGTTAAAAGGGCAACTGCCATTGCTGGGCCGATTGCCTTTGGGTCATCCATGTTTGATAACATAGCAACCAGACCGATTAGCGTACCGATCATACCCATTGCAGGAGCAATATCGGCAAGTGATTTGAATAAACCAGCACCGAGTTCATGACGGTTAGCAGTAAGAGAAATATCTTTTTGCAGCGTGGCGCGAACGACATCAGCATCATGACCATCCACTAACATATCGACCCCTTTACGCATAAAACCGTTGGGGATTTCAGCTTCTTCTAATGCTAAGAAGCCACCTTTACGTGCAGAATCAGCTAATTCTACTGCTTTTTCAATTAATTCTTCCGGAGATTCGATTTTGAACATAAAAGCTTTTGCTGCCACTTTACCTATGCCCAAAAATTGCCCCATGGTGAAATTTGATAGTACAATAAAAATCGAACCACCAAATACAATGACCACCGAAGGCGTGTTGTAAAACATTGCAACTTGGCCATCACTACTTAACACCATCGACATAGCAATTAAGCCTATGGCACCAAGAATACCTATTATGGTTGCTAAATCCACATACCCCTCCAGAGGAACAATTACACGATACACTCAAGTATCAAATTTTTATTATTAACTGCTTATCGGCAAGCAGTTGAAATACTTAAATCATTAAATGAATTAATTTTATTTTAATGTAAGATTTTTAAGCTACAAGTTTAAGCTGTATTTAAAATCGTAAAAATAGCATACTAAAAATGAATTATGCGTAAAAAAACACATCATTCTTTGACCTAGTTTAGCATTCCCCCTAAAATTGGCCTCACTTTCTAACAGCTATCGAGGCCACAATGGCAACAAAGAAACCAGAAAACTTAAGCTTTGAAGAAGCACTGGATGAATTATCTCAAATTGTTGCACAAATGGAGCAAGGTGAATTGTCACTGGAACAATCACTAAAACAATTTGAACGCGGCATTGCGCTAGCAAACGCTTCGTCTGGTAAGTTACAACAAGCCGAACAAAAAGTTGCCATTTTAATGGGTAACGATAGCCAAGCGCCTCTTAGCAATTTTGATTCAAACTTGGACTAATTAAGTGCAATTAAAAGAACAATTACAACGCGCTCGTGAAGACGTAGAAGCACACTTAAATCGCTATTTTGAACAGCCACTTAATACCGAAAAAAACATCAAAGAAGCCACCCACTACGGTGTTCTAAATGGTGGTAAACGCTTACGTCCTTACCTTGTATATGCAACGGGCCGGATGATGGGCGCGGACAAGGCCGATCTTGATATTCTTGCCGCCGCTATTGAGTGTATTCATAGCTATTCTTTAGTTCATGATGACTTACCAGCAATGGATGATGATGACTTAAGACGTGGCCGCCCTACCTGTCATATTGTCTATGGCGAAGCACAAGCCATACTCGCAGGTGATGCCTTACAAACACTGGCATTTGATTTAATCGCTAACCATCAATTTGCTGTTTCTGCGAGCCAGCAAGTAAAAATGATTGCCTCATTAAGCAAAGCCTCAGGTATTGAAGGTATGGTAGGTGGGCAAGCACTGGATATTGAAGCGACCGATAAAGAAATTACAGTTGCTCAGCTAGAGCGCATTCATCAGCTAAAAACGGGTGCCTTGCTTAATTGTGCAATTACACTCGGTGCATTGAGTGCAAAAAGCTGTGATGAACATACACTCGCGCAATTAAACCTATTCGGTCAAGCAATTGGGCTGGCCTTTCAGGTACAAGACGATATCCTTGATGTAGAAGCTGATACTGAAACATTAGGTAAGCCACAGGGTTCCGATGTTGCTGCAAACAAAGCAACCTACCCTGCTTTATTAGGGATGGCAGGCGCAAAGCAAAAAGCACAAGATTTGCTGGCTCAAGCCCATCAAGCTCTTGAGGCTATTGATTACGACACCAGCGAATTGGCGAGTCTTGCAAGCTATATTGTTGAACGCAATTATTAATACCTAAAAAGAAAGACAAAATAACTAAAAAATCGGAGCAGCAATGGGCTATAATGCACTCTGGTTAGCGAAGGATGTATAAAAAATCATGACACTTGATAGTAGCAAGTATCCATTATTAAGTTTGGTTGACGAACCAGCACAACTGCGTGATTTAGCGCAAGACAAGTTACCTGCGTTTAGTAAAGAGTTACGCGAATACCTACTTAACTCAGTTTCGCAAAGTAGTGGTCATCTAGCATCAGGTTTAGGCACTGTTGAGTTAACAGTTGCACTGCATTATGTTTATAACACTCCTGAAGATCGTTTAGTTTGGGATGTGGGTCATCAAGCATACCCGCATAAAATCTTAACGGGTCGTCGTGACCAAATGCATACTATTCGTCAAAAAGACGGTTTGCACCCATTCCCATTCCGTGAAGAAAGCCCATACGATACTTTCAGTGTTGGTCATTCGAGCACCTCAATTTCAGCAGCCTTAGGTATGGCCATTGCTGCAGAAAAAGAAGGTAAAGATCGTAAAACCGTTGCCGTTATTGGCGATGGTGCGATCACTGCTGGTATGGCATTTGAAGCGATGAACCACATGGGTGATGTTAACCCTAACGTGTTAATTATCTTAAACGACAATGAAATGTCGATTTCAGAAAACGTGGGGGCACTCAATAACCACTTTGCCCGAATTTTATCTGGTAGCTTCTACACCAATATTCGTGAAGGCAGTAAAAAGCTCCTTTCTGGTTTACCGCCTGTGAAAGAACTTGCTAGCCGCATGGAAGAGCACCTAAAAGGAATGGTCATTCCGGGTACGTTCTTTGAAGAGTTAGGCCTAAATTACATCGGCCCAATCGATGGTCATGATGTAAATATGTTGGTTGATACCTTACGTAATATGCGTAACCTTAAAGGCCCACAGTTACTACATATTAAAACGCAAAAAGGTAAAGGTTATAAGCCTGCTGAAGCGGATCCAATTGGCTACCACGGCGTACCAAAATTTGATCCGAGCATGTCGAAATTACCAAAATCAAAACCGGGTGCTGCCACATTCTCAAATGTGTTTGGTGACTGGTTATGCGATATGGCAGCCCAAGACGACAAGCTAATGGCAATTACCCCTGCGATGCGTGAAGGTTCAGGCATGGTGCGTTTTTCAAAAGAGTATCCTGCGCAATACTTTGATGTGGCGATTGCTGAACAACATGCTGTAACGCTTGCAGCAGGCCTTGCTTGTGAAGGGTTGAAGCCTGTTGTTGCTATTTATTCAAGCTTTTTACAACGCGCTTACGATCAACTTATCCACGATGTAGCATTACAAAACTTACCTGTTTTATTCGCTATTGACCGTGCAGGTATTGTTGGTGCTGATGGTGAAACTCACCAAGGCGCCTATGACTTAAGTTTTATGCGCTGTATTCCTAATATGATTATTATGGCGCCAAGCGACACGAACGAGTGCCGCCAAATGCTTTACACTGGCTACCAATGCAATCAACCTGTTGCTGTTCGTTACCCACGTGGTAGTGCCGGCAATTGTGATGTTGAATCAACAATGAGTGCGATTGAAATCGGTAAAGCGCGTATTATCAAACAAGGTAGTAAAGTGGCCATCTTATCGTTCGGTACGCTGCTAGAGAGCGCCAAAGTAGCCGCAGATGAGCTTAATGCAACAGTGATTGATATGCGCTTTATCAAACCTCTTGATACTGAAACTATTAATGAGTTACTTAGCAGCCATGATGTCATTGTTACTTTAGAAGACAATGCTATTGCAGGCGGTGCGGGTTCTGCTGTGAATGAATATTTGGCTGCAATCAAAGCCGATGTGACTATCTTAAATTTAGGTATTCCAGATGAGTTCATTAAGCATGGCACACAAGATGAAATGCACGCTGAGATGGGCCTAGATGCCAATGGCATCTTAACTCGCATTAAAGAGTTCATGGCTTAAAAACTATACGCAATTCATTAAAAAGGAGCCTCATGGCTCCTTTTTTATTATTTAAAACCATACACATAAAAAATAACTTACCTATTTTCTATTTTCTTGCATCCAATATCTTTAGCTAGCCGTTTATTCATTGAGGTTAACTCGTGAGCACGTATTTTGTCGTTAAACAATACAGGTTGTTTGTTCACATTTGATGGAATATTTAAAAGGTATAGACAAATGAATACGATTAAAAGTAAAGCTATTAAAGATCAACAACTCGCTAATTCAAAACTATCTAAGGTCATGTTTTCTGCCATTGCTCTTGCTGTGATGCTGGGTATTACAGGGTGTGATGGAGATGATGGTAAAGATGGTGCTATGGGAGCTCAAGGTGCAGCAGGGCAAGACGGTACTAATGGTGTCGATGGCCAAAATGGCGCTGACGGTCAAAATGGCGCTGATGGTATGAATGGCAACGATGGCGCTCCTGGCTTTGCATCAGCAACATTTATATTAGCGAACAATGGCTCTGATAATGCGGGCACTATCAACCTCATTGATCAAAATGCCGCTAAACTCACAACATTTAATACTGGTGCTAATGAAGGTGTTGTTTTCGATAGCTTAGGTAATTTAGTGCAAGCTGCTGATTCTGGAAATGGAGCACTGAGTACCGTATGCCAAGTGTTAAACCGTGCAGATGGCATGTACACCAATAATATTGATCGTACGTTAACTGGCACAAACACCACACTTGTAAATCCGAAGGGCATACATATCTCTAATAAATATGGTCTTGTTTTTATTGCTGATTTTAATGCTATGCAAGTAACTGTATTTGGTAAAGAAGCTGCAGGCGATGTAGCACCATTAGCAACAACGGTAACTGATGCAACACCATGGGATCTTACGTACGATGAAAATAATGATCGTCTTTACGTCGCACTAACTAATGGTGATGTTGCTGTTTACGACAATTATGTAATGGGTGGTTTTACTGCAACACCAACTCGAACCATTACACCAAGTGATGAAACTGGTACAAAAATCTCAGTCAATATTCATGGTATTGCTTTAGATATGACTAGTAACAAGCTTGTGCTGTCTGATGTAGGTAGTGCATCTGATGCAACAGATGGTGCACTCTTTGTCATTTCAAATGCTGCTCAAGCAGATGGTATGGTAGCGGTTGACCGTCATATAGCAGGCCCAATGTCTATGCTCGGTAACCCTGTGGATATAAGTCTTACTGGCAGCGACTTGCGTGTGGCTGAAAAATCAAATGATGCAGTTTTAGTATTTAGTAATATATTTGCAGGCGAAAGTGGTGATGTATCACCAGATCTCATCACGCCAACAACAAAACCTGAATCAATAACAGAAACCGTTATGCATAATAATATGCAAGATAGCTCTGATAGTATTATGGTTAACATGCCCCTGCTCGGTGTAGCTGTTAGTAGTAACCCAGGAACAGTAGGTCCGACAACAGGTCAAATTAGTCGTTTAAACGCACCTTTAACAGCCGAACTGGCAACGTATAATGCAAGTCAAACAATTGAAAGTGTGGCTTTTGATAAGTCTGGCACTAGCTACGCAACATTTGATGATGCAGTTACATCGATGGGTGGTATCGTTATTTCAAACAAGGTTGCAACACAGCGTAACGGCGAAAGTTACGCAACCAACCAAGATAGAACAATCATGGGAGCAAGTACTGGTATTATCTCACCAAAAGGTATTGATATAGCTTCAGATACAGGCATGATTTTTGTTGCTGAATTTAATGCAGCAACGCCTGGTGTTCTCATTTTCTCTAGCTGCACAACAGGTGATGTAAGCCCATTAATGACCCTAACACCCAGTGCTAGTGCACGCCCTTGGGATGTAGACTATGATCCATCAACTGACAGGGCATTTGTTGCACTTACCAATGGCACAATTGCTGTTTTTGATGAAGTGAAAAGCAAGTGGATGTCAGGTATGACTACCATTACAGGTGAAGATCGTTTAATTACCCCTGCATCGGGCGGCACTGCATTTGCTGCACCAACCAATATTCATGGTATTGATTACGACCCATTAAGTGACTCACTAATAGTTTCTGATGTTGGCTCTGCAGCCGATGCCACCGACGGGAAAATTTATGTGATTAATAGTGCCGCTATGGCCAGTGGTTTAACCAATGTAAGTGTAAATATCGCAGGTCCTGCAAGCCAATTAGGTAACCCTGTCGATATTATGTATACGGGTAATGATTTATATGTTGCCGAAAAATCAAATGGCCTAGTTATGCGCTTTGATAATATTTTAAATAGCCCTAGCGGTGACATTGCAGCAACGGTGAGCTACTCCTTTACCGCCCCAGAGTCTGTGGCTGTTTTACCAGCTTGGCTTAAACACTAACCATCAAAAGGTGTTTAGGTAACGAACGCCTCTGTTGGCCTCCAATGCCTTATCTAGCCCTAGGTAAGGCATTTTTTATACCTGCTCACTTAGTTTAGAGAGTATTAACGCATCCAAATTTTAATATCGGCTAAACCATTGGCTTGCAGTGCGCTGAGTTGCTGATCAACATTGTTGCTTTGCTCGAACTCAAAGGCATCTAATTGCTCATCAAAGGTAATGTTTGCTACACCATCGCCACCGCGCTTTTTAACTTGATGCAGTGCGATATCGGCAAGGTTAACTGAGGTTTCCCAACCAATAACTTGGCCACCCAGTAAAGGTAACGGATAAAAAGACCAACCAATCGACGCAGTGATAGTGGTCGACTGCCCATTCGGTAATCTAAATGGGTTTGCTGCAATTGCTTCACATAAATCGGCCACATAATTGTCTATTGCTGTGCGTTTGAAATCACGTAGTAAGAGTAAAAACTCGTCACCACTCCAACGCGCAACATAGTCAGAACCTTGAGTACGGCTATTCAACAAAGTCGCCATTTGCTGTAAACAGCTATCGCCTGCAAGTGGGCCATACGCATCATTAATGCGGCTGAAGTTATCAAAGTTTATTATTAATAGCACTAGCGACTTACCCTGCGCTTGCAATGACTGTGAGTTACGCTGGAAGTGTTCGATATCTTTAGGGAGCTGATCAAACAAGAAGCGACGGCTACGTAAGCCTGTAAGCTCATCTGAGTGACTAACTAGCTTAAGCTGTGAGTTCACTTGGTTAAGCTTATCGTTAGCTTCTCGAAGCTCTACGGTACGTTCTGTTACTAAGCTTTCAAGGGCTAATTGCTTACGTTTCTCTTGCGCTCTAAATACCCAAAACACGAGGTAGAACAGTAAAATAAAGCTGCTGGTGATCAAGAGTCTAAAATAAATAGTCTCATCAAAACGACGCGGCACTACAAAGCTGTACTCGGTACGACGTGCTTTTTGCCAATCTTCACCACGACGCTTTGCTTCAAGTTGGAACAAAAACGACCCCGGCGGTAAGTTGGTATAGATTGCCTCACGACGAGTATTGGCATAACGCCAGTCACTGTCTAAGCCACTTAAACGGTAACGGAACTCGATACTTGAAGGGGCATAATAATCAATCGCGGTATATTTTAACGTTACATCGCGTTCATCAATTTGTAGCTCAGGCTTATTACCTAAAGTTGCGGTACTTAAATGACGAAGCGGCGTGATCAAGCTTTCAATGCGAGGCTTAAGTGCTTGTACACCAAACAGCTCAACGCTCTTTGGTATTTCTACCACACCTTGCAGACTTGGGTACCAAATAGAGTTGCCTGTGTCTGCTACAGCATCATGGCCAAGGCCAGCACAACATTGACTGGCTTTACCATCAAGTTGACGGTCAAACGATGAGATCACTTGTTCTACTTTTAAACTTTCGATATCAGTACCAAACTGCTCTACAGGCATACGGTATACGCCTTTCATAGTACTGACCCAAATACGTTTTAATTGCTTGTCGTAAACTAGACTGAAAATAGAGCCATACGGTAGACCATCGGTGGCATCTAACTGACGCCACTGCCCTTTGGTACTGCGATAAAATAAGCCATCGTTAAGTGAACCAATTAATATTCCCACTCCTTCGATATTCAAAATACTGGTGACGTAAGCACTTTCTAAACTAGTTTGGTCGCCAATTTTTTCAATCCCCCGGTCGGTAAAGTAATAAGCTCCTTTACTGGTACCTATTAAGCCAAAATTTTGCTCATCATGAACATAAGTAATAAATTTGCTGCTTAAGAAGGCATTGTATGCAAAAGGTGTTAAACCACCATAACTTAAGCGGTACATACCGCGGCCAGTACCGAGCCAAAATCCACCTTTGCTAGAACGGCTAATTGCAAATACTGGGTTATCGCGCAGCGCTCGCCCAGGCACCGTATACAGGTTTTGGTTTTCGTAATAAAACACACCGCGGCCTGTTGCGATGTACAAACGATCACCATCAAATTGTAAGTCGTGCACTGCTGCTCGACCAAACTGATTACTCGGAATTTGATTTACAAAATTCTTGTTGTAGTCGAAGTAGCCAACACCGCTACGGTTAGCCACCCATAATTTGCCATCAGGCGCTTGGCTAATCGCCATCACCGCTTCGGTCATATTTGAGATAGCTGAGTGACGTTCAATACGCCCTTCGTGAGCAAGCCATAAGCCTTCACTGAAGCTTGCCAGCCAAATGTTATTTTGATTGTCACGGAAAATATCGGCAAACCAAATGCTTTGATCGAGCTGGCTAGGTTCAACCCATTGCCAATCTCCTGAATTATTACGGAATAATAAGCGTCCATAAGTAGAGATCCATAGCGCGCCATCGGAGTCGCTCATAAACTTATAAACGGCAGAGTTACTGGCATTTGGCAGTGGGAATGGACGCAGCTCGTCATCTAAATCAAGAAAGTAGGCACCAAGCTCTGAGGCAAGATACAAGTTACCTTCAAGCCACGCCATGTCATGAATAATGGTTTGTGCTAAACGCTCAGGTAATGAAACCTTGGCAGTCAGCTCTAATCGTAATTTCGCAAAATCAGAAGAGGTATTAGTTAAACGCAATAAGTGACGCTCATTAACCAGCCAAATGCCTTCTGGCGACAACGCCATTTGGCTCACTGAACCCACAATTTGCGTAATTGCAGTAGCATTCGAGACCGGCACGATTAACGCTGAGTTTTGATTAAGTGTGACTTGGTTTCGAGCAACGTAATAAAGGCCATTCGCTGCAATCCAAATACTGCCTTTGGAGTCTTCAAGAATATCGCGAACCGGACCTTTAACGTTAAAGGTTTGCGACATCATGGTTTTAGGATCAAGTGTTACCAAGCCATTTTTGGTACCAACCCAAAGTAACCCTGTACTATCGACTAGTAATTTATTGATACCATTACTTGGTAGGAAATCGCTGTTTTGCGTATTAAAGTTAGTGAAGGTATTACCATCAAAGCGGCTTAAGCCAAACTGAGTACCCAGCCACATATAGCCTTGCTCATCTTGAGCAATACTTTTTAATGATTGCGATGGCAAGCCATTTTGGATGTTCCACTGTTTGACGACATAGTCAGTAATAGATGCAAACGCAGACGTGCTGCAAAGCATCAACAAACAGACAACTAGAAATCGCATCATATACTTGCCACCAAGTAACACTTAACTCATCGTTTAAAAAGGCAAATAGCCTGCTTTAAACAAGGCTTGAACACAAATTAATGAAAAAACACCTGCTAAAATATCATCAGCCATGATGCCCAAGCCCCCGTGTAAACGTCTATCTAAAATTCTGATAGGACCTGGTTTAGCGATATCAAAAAAGCGGAACAATAAAAAACCAACCAACAGTGACTGCCAACTCAGTGCAGCACCAATCATGGTGATATAATAACCAGCAACTTCATCCCAAACAATGGCTGGATGATCATGCACCCCTAAGTCATCTGCTGTTTTACCACATGCCCAAATACCAAACACGCTGATCACGACAGCAAACACAATCTGTAACCAAAGCGGAAAATACATTGTGGTGAAAATAAATGGCAAGGCAGCAAAGGTACCAAAGGTGCCTGGCGCTTTAGGGGCAAGGCCTAAGCCAAAACCCAGACCAAAAAATTGGTGTGGGCGTTTTAAATTGAATAAACGGTTACTGCTCAAACCGGCTCCTTTGTAAAGTGCTGAAAGCCTTTTCCTTGGTAGTTAAACTTTTCGCCGTCAAGCAATAGCTCAATCTCACCTTCGCCACTTTTAATTTGACCTACACAGCTTGCTTCTACACCATATTGGCGCAGTTTCATATCAACCATGCTTTTATTGCTTTCTGGCACAGTAAACAGCAACTCATAGTCGTCACCGTAATTTAAGATATAGTCAAATTGCTCAGCACGTGGAATCGACGAATTTAATGCATCAGAAACAGGCACTTTATCAACATTGATCACCGCACTAACTTGCGATAGCGCTAAAATATGGCCTAAATCAGCTAATAAGCCATCGGAGATATCAATTGCTGAAGAGGCTGCGCCTCGCAAAACTTGCCCCGCTGCTACACGTGGCGTCGGATAATCAAAACGATTATTTAAATAGCTTAAGTGTTCAGGGGCGATATCGAGGCCTTGTTTACGGGCTTCTATGGCTACACCAGCATCTCCTAATGGACCTGTTACATAAATCCAATCGCCCACTTTAGCACCGCTACGGCGCAGTGCTTTGCCTTCAGGCACGATGCCTTTAGCACAAATCGTAATAGTTAAAGGACCTTGAGTGGTATCACCACCAATGATTTGTACATTGAAGTACTCTGCAATTTCATGCATGCCTTCAGTGAACTCTTCAAGCCACTCTATATTTGCTTCGGGCAAAGTTAGGCCTACCGAAATCCACGTAGGTTCAGCGCCCATTGCCGCAAGATCACTTAAGTTAACAGCTAAAGCTCGATGCCCAAGAGCACGCGCAGAGATGTCATCAAAAAAGTGTACGCCCGCAACTAAAGTATCTGTTGTTACCGCCAATTGACAGTTTTCAGGCACAGTTACTAAGGCACAATCGTCACCAATACCTAGGTTCACATCACGGCGAATAATGCCACGGCCCTTAAAGTAACGATTGATTAATTCAAATTCCTTCATACACAAAAAAGCCGGCCCAAGCCGGCTCTCCTTTACGGGGTTACTTACTTACGCAGTTCTTTCACTGCTTTATCAAGTACACCGTTGACAAATTTATGGCTGTCTTCAGCACCAAACATCTTAGCAAGCTCAATGCCTTCATTGATTGCCACTTTGTAAGGTACGTCTTCACGGAATTTCAGCTCATAGCCAGACAGACGTAAAATTGCTTTTTCGACCATGTCTAACTCATCAGCTGGGCGTGCTAAATGTGGTGCAACGATTTCATCTAATTGCTTACAGTTAACAACAACACCGCGTGCTAGGTCTTTGAAATATTCGACGTCGATCTTAGTCACATCATTTTCAATTAACATTTGCTGTTCAATATCAGCAATTGGGTTGCCGCTTAACTGCCAAGAGTATACGGCTTGAAGTGCTAAGATACGTGCTTTACGTCTTGCTGCTGGTTTCACAGAGATTCCTTAAACTTAAATTTTGTCTAACACATTAACCATTTCAAGCGCACCTAAAGCAGCTTCGCCGCCTTTATTACCCATTTTGGTACCTGCGCGCTCAATTGCTTGCTCAATGCTTTCAGTGGTTAATACGCCAAATGCAACCGGGATATCGTACTCAAGAGATACTTGTGCAAGACCTTTGTTTGATTCCCCAGCGACTAAATCAAAGTGTGGCGTACCACCTCTGATCACGACACCTAGAGCGATGATTGCATCGTGTTCTTTCTTTGCTGCAACGCGTTTCGCTGCTAAAGGTAATTCAACGGCACCTGGTACGTAAACAACAGTAATGTCGTCTTCAGAAACACCACCTGTGCGCTTAAGCTCATCAACAGCACCTGCTAATAGGCTGCTACCAATAAAGTCATTAAAGCGAGAAATGACAATGGCAAATTTTTTGCCCGGTGCGTATTTGTTACCTTCAATAATTTTCATTTAATAACCCTAAAAAATAAGTTTAAGCGGTTGCGATTGCGCAAAAATTACGGCGCATAATACCACAAAAATATAAAAGTAGCCTAGTAAATCTATTTTCCCAAATTAAGAGCGAGGCTCAACATAGTCAACCACTTCTAAGTGGAAACCAGATAGCGCGTGGTACTTCTTAGGACGGCTCATTAAGCGCATCTTTTCAATACCTAAATCAGCCAAAATTTGCGAACCAACACCCACAGTACGCGAGGTACCTTGGAATTTACGATGACTGACATTTTCGCCCGCATCTTCAGCGGCAAAGGCTTTAACGGTTGCTTCTAAATCTTCAGTTGATTCTTGTTTACCTAAAATAACCAGCACGCCGTTATGCTCAGCGATATAAGCCATAGCATCTGATAAGCCCCAGCTACGATCAGCACTTCTATCTGACAATAGAATATCGTTAAAGGTGCTTTGTAAGTGAACTCGTACTAACGTTGGCTCATCTTTCGATACTTCACCTTTCTGTAAAACATAGTGAAGCTGACCATCAATGGTGTCTTTGTAGGTCACTAAATCAAACTCACCATGATCCGTTGGTAGTTTACATTTAGCAACACGCTCAATGGTGGTTTCGTTTAGGTTTCGGTATTCGATTAAATCTGCAATAGTGCCAATCTTTAAGTCATGCTCTTTAGCAAATACTTCAAGATCTGGGCGACGGGCCATAGTGCCATCTGCATTTAGAATTTCAACAATCACAGATGAAGGTTCAAGACCTGCTAAACGTGCTAAATCACAACCCGCTTCAGTATGACCAGCACGTGTTAACACGCCACCAGGCTGCGCCATAATTGGGAAAATATGCCCTGGCTGTACGATATCGCTCGGTACGGCACCTTTAGCGATTGCGGCTTGTACGGTACGTGCGCGGTCGGCTGCTGAAATACCTGTAGTTACGCCTTTTGCCGCTTCAATCGACATAGTGAAGTTAGTTGAAAAAGCTGCACCGTTATTTTTAACCATCAGTGGTAATTCTAACTGCTGACAACGCTCTTGTGTCATTGTTAAACAAATTAAACCACGGCCGTGTGTTGCCATAAAGTTGATGGCATCAGCACTGATATGTTCTGCCGCGATAATTAAATCGCCTTCATTTTCTCGGTCTTCATCGTCCATTAAAATAACCATTTTACCGGCTTTAATGTCATCGATAATTTCTTGCGCGCTGTGTAAATTCATAATGTGCCCATGAGAGTATGATTAATAGTGACGTATCTTTGCTTACTTAATAAAGCCAGCTTGTGCGAGCAAGCTCATTGATATGTCTGAACGGGAAGGTTGTTCAGCCCCTTTAATTAGGCGCTCTAAATAGCGAGCAATCTGGTCAACTTCTAAGTTCACCTGAGTACCCACCTGAAATTCTGCAATCGTTGTTTGCTCAGCAGTATGTGGAACAATCGTTAGCTTAAAGCGATTTTGCTCAACCTCGTTGACGGTTAGGCTAATGCCATCAATACACACCGAGCCTTTGTACGGAATGTACTTCATTAAATCATTGTCAGTACTTAACCAATACTCAGTTGCACGAGCATTAGGACTAATACTTTCGACAGTAGCAATACCATCAACATGGCCTGACACTAAGTGCCCACCTAGGCGAGAAACCGGTTGCATAGCTTTTTCGAGGTTAACTGTTTGCCCTTTTTTATAATGTGCAAACCCAGTTAAGCTAATTGTTTCGTTTGATAAGTCAGCACTAAAACCATCGCTATGTTTAGCGACAACCGTTAAACACACACCATTGGTGGCAATACTGTCACCGAGCTTGACGTCTTCCATATCCAAATTAGCGCTTTGAATACGAATAGCTAGATCGCCTTGCTTTTGTGTTAGTTCAACAATTTTACCTGTTGCTTCAATAATTCCAGTAAACATAGTGCTACTCTTTATTTTCAATTTTTGAGGCTTGCTTTGCTTTTGTCGCTGTTAAGCGAATATCGTCGCCAATCATCACTGTGTCAGTAAAGGTCAGTTCAGTGATATCACTCATCATGGTGACTTCTGCAAAGTTTAGTAAGCTTTTGCCCATATCACCTACTAACTTAGGGGCAATATAAACAATATATTCGTCAATTAAATCTTGCTCGGCAAACACCCCAGCAAGGGTTGCCCCCGCTTCGAGCCAAATATGATTAAATTGCAGTTCAGCAAGACGCTTTAAAACCGCCGATAAATCAACTTTATTGTTAACTGCTGGCACCACTTCGTGTTTAACAAAGTGAGGCCACTTGGTGTGATTATCAAGCGAAGTGGTAAAAATTATTACCGGGCTCTCGATGCTGAATAACGCAAGCTCAGGCGTTAACCTGTTTTGTGAGTCAATAATGATTCGGGTTGGTTGGCGCAAAGGCAACGAGGTTGGCATGGTAAATGGCAACTCATCAACACGGACATTAAGTTTTGCATTATCAGTAATAACGGTGTCTGCACCGGTTAAGATAGCGCAGCTTTGCGCACGAAATGCTTGCACATCTTGGCGCGCTTGAGGGCCTGTTATCCATTTACTTTGACCGTTATTTAGCGCAGTTTTACCATCTAAACTACACGCCATTTTACAGGTTACATATGGCAACCCAGTTTCCATACGCTTTAAAAAGCCTTTGTTTAAATCGCGCGCTTGTTGCTCAAGTAAGCCAGATGCCACACTAATACCAGCGTCAGCTAATATCTGCAGGCCGCGACCACTTACCGCAGGGTTTGGGTCAACCATAGCAGCAATCACCTTGCTTACACCCGCAGCTTTTAAACCTTCGGCACAAGGCGGAGTGCGTCCATAATGACTACAAGGCTCTAAAGTGACATAGGCAGTGGCGCCCTTTGCTTTATCGCCAGCTACAGCCAACGCATTCACTTCAGCATGGCCCTGCCCTGCGATTTGATGAAACCCTTCACCGACTATTTCGTCATCTTTAACCAGTACACAGCCAACATTCGGGTTTGGCGTGGTAGTAAAACGGCCGTGTTTAGCAAGCTCAATGGCACGCGCCATGTAAACAGTATCAAGTTCTGTAAACGACATGATTAATCACCTAAACGAGCGATTTCTTCTCCAAACTCGCGAATGTCTTCAAATGAACGATAAACCGATGCAAAGCGCACATAGGCTACTTTGTCGAGTTTTTTCAGCGACTCCATGATGCATTCGCCAATTAAATGGCTAGAGATTTCACGCTCACCGGTAGCACGAAGTTGAGATTTAATGATGTTAACGACTTCGTCGACCTGCTCAGTGCTCACTGGGCGTTTCTCTAAAGCGCGATGCAAGCCATTCAGTAACTTGTCTTCGTTAAATGGTTCGCGGCTACCGTCTTGCTTGATGACTCTTGGCATCACAAGTTCAGCGCCTTCAAAGGTGGTAAAGCGCTCATGGCATTCGTTACATTCACGTCGACGTCTCACTTGGTGACCACCGCCAACAAGTCGAGAATCAATTACTTTAGTATCTTTTGCGGTGCAAAAAGGGCAATGCATAGGGTTCTAGTTCCGTTTATAAAAAACAAAAAGGCCGCTTAGTAAGCGGCCTTTATGATAGCAAAAAACAACGCTATTGTTATCTTAATTACGGTTTAACCAGTAATTAAGCGTAAACTGGTAATTTTTTACAGATAGCTTTAACTTTCTCTTTTACTTCTGCTTGAACAGACTCATCGTTGATGTTGTCTAGTACGTCACAGATCCAGCCAGCAAGCTCTTTTGACTCAGCTTCTTTGAAACCACGGCGAGTAATAGCCGGAGAACCAATACGAAGACCAGACGTTACAAACGGTGAACGTGGGTCGTTTGGTACTGAGTTTTTATTTACAGTGATGTTAGCGTTACCCAGAGCAGCGTCAGCATCTTTACCTGTGATATCTTTATCGATTAGGTCTAGAAGGAATAAGTGGTTGTCTGTTTTACCAGAAACAACTTTGTAGCCACGCTCTTGCAGTACTTTAACCATAGCTTGAGCGTTCTTAACAACTTGTGCTTGGTACGCTTTGAATTCTGGTTGTAAAGCTTCTTTGAAAGCAACCGCTTTAGCAGCGATGATGTGGCATAAAGGACCACCTTGACCGCCAGGGAATACAGCGCTGTTTAGTTTTTTGTAGATCTCTTCATCACCACATGCAGAAACGATTAGACCGCCACGAGGACCCGCTAATGTTTTGTGAGTTGTTGTTGTAACAACGTGTGCGTGAGGGATTGGACTTGGGTATACACCCGCTGCGATAAGACCAGCAACGTGAGCCATATCTACGAATAAGTATGCGCCAACTTTATCAGCGATTTCACGGAATTTAGCCCAGTCAACAACGCCTGAGTATGCAGAGAAACCAGCGATGATCATTTTTGGCTTGTGCTCTAATGCAAGAGCTTCAACTTGAGCATAATCAATTTCGCCTGTTTCGTCGTTTAGGCCGTATTGAATTGCATTGTACGTTTTACCAGAAAAGTTAACGTGTGAACCGTGAGTTAAGTGACCGCCATGAGCTAAGCTCATACCTAGTACTGTATCGTGCGGCTGAAGAAGTGCTTGGAAAACAGCTGCGTTTGCTTGTGAGCCCGCATGCGGTTGAACGTTAGCGTAATCTGTGCCGAATAATTCGTTTGCACGGTCAATTGCTAATTGCTCAACAACATCAACATGCTCACAACCGCCATAGTAACGTTTGCCTGGATAACCTTCAGCGTATTTGTTGGTAAGCTGAGAACCCTGCGCTTCAAGTACGCGTGGGCTACAATAGTTTTCAGACGCGATCAGTTCGATATGCTCTTCTTGACGAGCCGTCTCTTTAGTGATGGCTGCAAATAACTCTGGATCGAAATCCGAAATATTCATGCTACGTTCTAACATGGGGTCTCCTAAGGCAACGTGTATGGTGTTTTTTGAAGGCTGTATTGTACGCTTAAAACGCACTTTTGCCTATCTTGTAAAGATGAACATATTTAAACAGGGATTGAATTTATTTCACAGTGTTTTAATAATGATATTTTTTTATTGATACATAATAAAAATTTATAGATTTAAAATATTTCATAGATATTTAAAATGTTATTTCAACGAAAAACCGCCCGATTAAATTGCGTTTTTATAGGGACAAACTAAGCTTATTGGACTAGTCAATATCAAGGATGGTATAAGTACATGTTAGCTAAACCAATATACGAATTAGTCCCCTACGGATATTTTTTTCTTGGCATAAGCTGTATCGCATTGGCAAATAATTATGTGCCAACTCTCATAGGTGTAATCTTATTTTTATTAGGTGCTAATATTTGGCGGATGCGTTCAGAAGCCAGAAGAACCGATCATTCAAGCCAGCGTGTTAAACAAAAAAAACGTCGCTATTACTATGAATTTAAACCCTTTATCATTTTTATTTCGGCTTTCACCTTGATGCAATGGACGCACAGTGAACTCGTCTCGATGATCAGTATTTTGCTGTGTATTTCGGCCGGGGTCATTCTTATCATGCGGGTTTTAAACCGACATAGTCATTCGTTACTTCATTAAAGGCTTCATTAAAAGACTGCATTAAAAAGAGCGGCTTAGCCGCTCTTTATACCTTTATTAAGCACTAAGCTAATTTATTAAACAGCTCAGTGCGAAGCAATTGATAATCAAACTTAATATCTTCAGCTAAACACTGTTTTGCTAATGCATCTGCTAGTGGTTTCGGCATAGGCAATTCGATGTCTAAAATTTGCTCTACGCTGTCTTTGAATTTAGCTGGGTGTGCAGTCGCTAAAAAGATACCTGCACTGCCATCAGCTAGATTTTCTTTCAAGCCCTGATAAGCAATTGCAGTATGAGGCTCTGCGATGTAACCGGTTTGATGAATTTTTTTCATCACTTCTTTTGTTTCTTCTTCACCAACACAGCTTGAATAAAAGTCATTATAACTAAACCATTCGTTATCCAACATAAACTGAACACGCGGCCAGTTATTCGGTTTACTTACATCCATCGCGTTCGATAGTGACTCAAGCGTATCATTCGGTGCCCACTCTTTATTTTGTAAAAAACGTGGCACCGTGTCGTTTTGGTTAGTTGTAGCGCTTAATTTCGCTACTGGCATACCAAGCACAGCACCGATCATCGCGGCACACACATTACCAAAGTTACCACTTGGAACTGAGATATGCGCTTTACTACGCTGCTCTTTTGGTAATTGAGCAATCGCTTCAAAGTAATAGCAAACCTGTGCAACTAAACGGCTGATATTAATTGAATTTGCTGAATTCAGACCAAGCTTTTGTTTCACTTCATCATCTAAAAACGCCTGTTTTACCATGCTTTGACAATCATCAAAGCTACCATCAACCGCATAGCAGTGAATGTTGTTGCCTAACGTTGTGAATAGCTTTTGCTGCGCTAATGAAATTTTACCTTTCGGGTATAAGATCACGACATCGATATTTGGCTTATTATAAAATGCATGGGCAACTGCAGCCCCTGTATCGCCTGATGTAGCCGTTAAAATCGTGACTTTTTCACCCTGATTAAATTGCGCAAGACACTCAGCCATAAAACGGCCACCAAAGTCTTTAAACGCAAGCGTTGGGCCATGAAATAATTCAAGGCAATAAATATCTTTTTCTACTTCAACTAATTTCACATCAAAGTTAAACGCATTTTGCACCATCTGTGCAACGGTATCGGCAGGAAGCTCGTCACCAATCAGGTGCGATAAAATCTTACTGCTACGGCTCACAAAGTCTAAATCAAGTAACTTATCAATGTCTTGAATTGGTGTAAGGCTATTAGGGAAGAATACACCTTGATTACGCCCTAAACCAGTTTTTACCGCTTCAACAAACGACACCTGTTGTGTTTCATCTTTTAAATTATGTAATTGCATGTTTATTCCTTAAATTCTTTAAAGCTGTCGTGTGCCAAGCTGATCAAGTTGGCAGATGTGGCAGAAGCCCTGCTCATTGATGTAATTATCATTCAGCCAAGCTGCACACTGCTTAGCAGCTTCCAGGCTCTTACACACGGTAAATAATGTTGGGCCCGCACCAGAAATGCTGACAATCTCTGCACCAAGCTCTGGCAAGGCACTCTTTGCTTCGGCAAAGCCTTGAATGAGCGGTGCGCGATGTGGCTCAGCGATTTCATCACTCATAATGGAAAGCGCTGCGTCAAAGCGACCTGTAAGCAATAAGCTGCTAAATGCAGAAAGTCGCTGTGCGAACTCAACACTGTCGTGCATTGATAATTGCGTTGGCAAGACCGAACGCGCTTTTGCGGTATTCAGTGAAAATCCCGGAAAAGCCGCTACGTAATACCATTGATTATCAACAGGTAACGAAATTGACTTGTTCGGAATGAGTTCACCAGTTAATTGCAAGCCACCTAAATAACAGGGTGTGATGTTATCGTAATGACGACCGCCACTAACAATGGCTTCAAAATCAGCCATCAACTCGATAAGTTGCTCTTGAGATAAGTTGGTTTCAGCGAACTTATCAAGGGCTGCAAACGCAGCCACCACAGAACAGGCACTCGAACCTAAACCTGAACCAATTGGTAGGTTCTTTTTAAGCTCAAGTTTTACCGCTGGCATAGTCGGTGCAACGTGTTCTTTAAAATGAATTAAACATTGATAAGCCAAGTTTTCTTCAGCATTAGCAGGCAGTTTATGGGCATAGTCGCCAGAGCAGACAAAAGTATCTTGCTCAGCGGCACTCACCTCTACAACATCGCCTAATAAGGTGCCATCGATTGGTGCTAGCGCAGCACCTAACGCATCAAAGCCTACAGCAAAATTCCCGATTGAAGCGGGTGCATATACACGGATCATGACCAGCTCCTAACGTGTTAACGTTTTTAAAATGTCGGCAAATACACCAGCAGCCGTTACTTCAGCACCTGCGCCATAACCACGAATAACAAACGGACGAGGTTGATAATATTGACTTAAGATGGCCAGTGCATTTTCACCGTCACGGATATCATAAAGAGCATGGTTACTATCTACGGCTTCAATGCCTACTTTACATTGACCGTTTTCAATAGTACCCACATAACGAAGTACTTTACCTTCGCTTGCAGCACTTTGTATACGGTCGTTAAACTGTGCATCAAGTGATGGTAGTTTTGCCATGAAATCTGCTACAGAATCATCTTCTGCAAACCCTTTTGGTAAAACTGATTCAACTTCGATATCGCTAAGTTCTAACTCAAGACCCGATTCACGAGCAATGATCAGAAGCTTTCGGGCAACATCAGTACCTGATAAATCATCACGCGGATCTGGTTCTGTAAAACCACTTTCTTTTGCTTTTAACGTGGCTTCGCTAAGTGATAAACCATCTTGTAGCGCACCAAACATATACGATAATGAACCCGACAAGATACCGCTGAACTTAATAAGTTCATCACCGGCACCAAAGAGTGATTTCAGGTTATCAAGTACTGGTAAGCCTGCACCTACGTTTGTTTCGTATAAAAACTTACGATTATTCTTCTGTGTCGCTGCAACTAAATCTTGGTAGTAAGCATACGAGCTAGTATTGGCCTTTTTGTTTGCCGCAACAACGTGGAAACCGGCATTCAAGAAATCAACATATTGCCCAGCAAGCTTATCGGCTGAGCTACAATCTACGATCACAGGGTTAATTAAATGGTTTTGTTTAACAAATTGCTCGACCAAATTTAAATCAAATGCCTGCTCTGACACGGCTAATTTGTCTTGCCAACCATCAAAAGCAATGCCTTCGCTATCTAGATAAAGCTGCCTTGAATTAGCAACACCGTACAAGTTCAGTTTAATATTACGTTTTTCAAGCCATGCTTGTTGACGCTTTAACTGCTGGATAAGTTCTTGACCTACTAAGCCACAGCCAAGTAAAAACACATCGATTGAAGGAATGTGAGTAAAGAAGTTCTCATGGCACACTTTCACTGCGTCGTTGCATAGTTCACCATCGATAACCGCTGAAATAGCACTCTCAGTCGAGTCTTGTGCAATAGCAACAATGTTAACCTGCGCTTGAGCTAATGAAGCAAAGAACTTAGCTGCTAAGCCTTTGTGCGCACGCATGTTATCACCAACTAGGGTTACAATCGCAAGGTTACGCTGTACTTGAACTGGTTCGATTAAACCGGCTTGTGATTCTAATTCGAAAGCAGTTTGTAATGCTTCTAGAGCAAGTGATAGGTCGCTCTCATGCACACAGAAACTGATACTAAATTCACACGAAGATTGTGTGATTAGTACAATTGACACATTGTCATGCGCCAATGCATTAAATACTTTTGATGCCATACCCACTTTGCCTTTCATACCTGGGCCAGACACCGTTAACATAGCGAGGTTTTGTAAACTTGATAGCGCTTTAACAGGCTCGTTCGACACACTGTCGTTACTAATCACTGAACCTTCTGCACGTGGGTTATGAGTATTTTTGATCTCGCACGGCACGCCTGCTTTAGCACAAGGTAAAATCGTTTTCGGGTGTAATACTTTCGCACCAAAGTAAGACAGCTCCATTGCTTCTTTATAAGATAACGAATCAACCTTAGATGCTTTTTTGATATAACGCGGGTCAGCATTGTAAACACCGTCAACATCAGTCCAGATCTGGCATACATCAGCTTCTAGGCATGCTGCCGCAATAGCTGCTGAGTAATCTGAACCATTGCGACCAAGTGTTGTTAGTTCCCCCTGCTCATTGGCAGCAGTGAAACCCGGCATGATATAAATTGTGCTCGGTGCCGCTTTTAATGCAGCTTGAAAACGTAACTTACTTGCGGCCAAGTCAGCTTCAGCATCAATGTAGCCACCCACTGAAGCTATACAGTCTGTTGCTTCTAAATAACGAGCATTACTTTCGTTAAGCATACACTCCATCAAGGCAACACTAACGCGCTCACCAAAACTAATTGCATAAGCACGTACTTGGTCTGGGCAACACTTCAAAAGTGCAACACCATCCAGTTTATTCTTAAGTTCGTTTAAATCAGGCCAATTCACTACCTGACCAAAGTCAGCTTCAACAGCAGCTTTTAATTGTTCACAGCGCGCAACCAATGCTTGCCATAACTCACTAAAATCTTGCCCCTGCTCTGCAGCGCTTGCTAATGCTACTAATGAATCTGTCATGCCACCTGGTGCTGACAGCACTAACAGCATTTCATCGCGTAATTCTTCTTTGACTAACTGAGCTACCTGTTGCAAACATGCGTAGTCGGCCAAGGACGACCCACCAAATTTTAATACTCGCATTATTTATGTTTCCTCATTCCATAAACGAAAAAGGCCTGTGTTCTAGTGAACACAGGCCTATAAATTTGTTGCACCGACCTATGCCACTATCCAGTAAGGATGATGGTTGTAATAATAATGGTCGTTGCGTGATTAAATGTTTTCATAGCCTTTAGACTGCCTTAAATGTAGCCAAGCTGTCAACCCTTAAAGAAAAGATAAATTATGCGCTTTTGTTATACAAAAGATTAATGAATACCAAATTTATGCAAAGTTGCTTTCAGTCGAACAATATCTATTGGCTTATCGATGAAATCAATGGCTCCCAAACTAACTACTTTTTGCTTCATTTGCGCTTGAATATCAGCTGAAATCACTATAACAAAGCACTCTATTTTCTCTGCTTTGATCGTTTCAAGTACAGCAACACCATCTAGCTCTGGCATAGTTAAATCCAAACACAATAGATCAAAGTTTTGCTCGCGAAGTAAAGCAAGTGCTTCTCGACCATTGGTTGCTTGTTGAATATCAGCACTTAAACAGTTACCTAAGCACCGAACTACTTGTTTGCGAGCTATACTTGAATCATCACAAACCAGTATTGAAAAATTAGGGTTATTCATGAATATAAAAATCTTCGCTGTAGCAAATACAACATCTAAAAAGGCTAAAGTAAAAGACGAGCGAAATTTATAACACACTTTTATTGGTGCAGTAAGGTTAAGTTTTTTTTAAAAATAGTAACAATTTATAAATACTCCAGTAAAAAAGGATTTATTTATTTATTTTTAACCGTTTATTAGCTAACTTTAGAACTAATTGAATGTATTACAAATGTAACCAAGGAGCTATGGGTATTCTATGTTACAGAAAAGCCTATCAAAAGAATTGTTAACAAATGTGCTCTCGGTCTACTTCTTACTCACTTTTGTAGTGACCTGTGGGCAGGTTATTGCTGAATATGTAAACACTAAAGATTACATTCGTGACGAATTAACCACTTTACAAAAAACATTTAGCCGTAGTTTAACCCGTGCAATTTGGGAACTTAACGATAAACAAACCATCACAACAGCTGAAGGCTTACTCGCAATCCCTATGATCGAAGGCATTATTGTGCGCGATGATAGTGGCGAGGTACTCTCACAATTAGGTCGCTCATTAGATATTCACGAGCTATATAGCCAGCAGTTAGTGCAAGAAGAAGCGATAATTGAAGATACACCATCCGGTTTATTCGGCTATACATTTCCGCTTATTTTTGAGTTTTCGGGTAAAACAACTCAAGTAGGCGATGTAACCTTATTCTCAAGCCGAGAAGTGGTATTTAGCCGCATCATGATCTCTATTTATTTTCTAATCGGTAACGCAATGATCAAAACCACCTTTTTGATCATACTTTTCTTACTAGCGTTTAGAAAACGCTTAACTGAACCACTTGCGCAATTTACAGAACAAATTGAAGATCTTGAACTAAACGATTTAGAAGGCCGCCATATCGAGATCCACACAACTGAACACAACGAATTAAAAGTAATGGAAGAATCTTTTAACCGTTTAATAGATAAAGTTGTTCTCTACCGAGAAGAACTGGAACATACTCAGAAAGAGCTTGTACTTAGTAATGAAAAACTCGACCAACATAATTTACAGTTAGAGCAAGAAGTCGCGCGCAAAACATCTAACCTTAGCCAAGCGATGATGGATTTGCAGCAACAGAAATATGAATTAGAAAAACAAAAGCTAACACTGACTGAAGAGATAGACCTTCGTAAACAAACTGAACAAGAACTCATAACCAAGCAAACTGAGTTACAGCGCTATGTTGATGAGTTGAACTTAGCACAGGAGCGCCTAGTCGGCTCCGAGAAAATGGCTGCTTTAGGCGGCTTAGTTGCAGGTATTACCCATGATGTAAATACACCAATCGGGATTGGTGTGACTGCGACTTCATTTTTACAAGAACGTTTAGATCAGATTGAAGCGGCATACAAAGAAAAAACCCTATCACCAAAAGCGCTTGAAGAGTTTATTAATGACGCCAAGCAAAGCACTAGCTTACTTACTAGTAATTTAGACCGTGCATCAGAGTTGGTTGCAAGTTTCAAACAAATTGCAGTCGATCAAGCCAGTGAAGCAGTACGTACGATTAATTTCAAAGAGTATTTAGGTGAAGTGATCCGCTCTTTACATCCAAAACTAAAGAAAACATCTCATCATATCAATTTAGATTGCCCTGAAGATTTAACACTCAACCTGCCTGCAGGCGCTATTAGCCAAATTTTTACAAACTTGATCATGAACGCACTTATTCATGGCTTTGAAGGTATTGAAAGTGGCATCATAGATATCATAATTAAAGACGAAGAAGATGAAGTCGTTATCGACTTTAAAGATAATGGTAATGGTGTATCCGAACATCAGCTAGAAAAACTGTTTGACCCGTTCTTCACAACCAAGCGTGATCAGGGTGGCAGTGGGTTAGGTACTCATATCACTTTAAACTTAGTGAAGCAAACCCTTGGCGGTGATATAGAAGTAACAAGCGAAGTTGGAAAAGGCTTGCATTACCATATTAGTTTCCCAAAAAACATGCCTAAACCGCTCTCAATGTTTAACTCATAAGCAATTCGTACTGATGGCGAAATGATTCATTTCGGCATCAGTTTTTTATTGTTATGATTGGGCAAATTTATTGAAAGGATTAGCCTAATTATGTGGTTTAGTAACCTTATCTGCTACCGTTTTAAACAAGACGTTTCATACTCTCAAGAAGACTTCGACAAAGCCCTAGAACAAGACCTGTTCCGCTCATGTACAGGCCAAGAGCTTTCAACATTTGGTTGGACAAAAGCCTTTGGTAAGCATGGTCAAACTCTATCTCACTTCTCTCAAGACAGCATTTTAGTATGCGCTAAGCGTGAAGAAAAAGTACTGCCTGCGGCCGTTATCAACGAATTGGTTGCAGAGAAAGTTGAGCAAATCGAAGCGGAAGAAAACCGTCCGGTAAAGAAAAAAGAAAAAGACGAACTAAAAGAAAATATTCTGCACACTTTACTGCCTCAAGCATTTAAAAAGTCGAGCCTACAGTTTGCGTTTATTGACCAAAAGAATGGCTGGGTTGTCGTTAACAGCGCAAGCTTTAATAAAGCAGAAGAGCTTTTAGCCCTACTTCGTAAATCACTTGGCACGCTACCTGTCGTACCTGCATTTGCTAATTATGATTTAGATGTATTTTTAACAGATTGGTTAACTAATTTCAGCACTCCTGAAGGCTTCTCTATCGGTAACGATGCAGAGCTTGAAGAAGCCGATGACAGTGGTGCTCAGGTTAAATTGAAAGGCCATGACTTATCATGTGACGAAGTAAAGTCACACCTAGAAAATGGTAAGCGCGTAACTAAACTGGCTCTTGATTGGCAAGAACGCGTTAAGTTCATGCTACAAAACGATGGTTCGATTAAGCGTCTAAGCTATTCAGAAACATTAAAAGAAGAAAACGCCGACATTCCAAAAGAAGATATGGCGGTAAAACTTGATGCTGACTTCATCTTAGCGTCAGAAGAAATTAAACAGTTGCTAGAAGAGCTGACCCAAGGCTTAGGCGACGCTGAAGATTTATAAAATTAACCTAAATGTTAATTAACAAAAAGCGCGACTTGGTCGCGCTTTGTGTTTTTAGCTATTCAGTAAAAATGGCTTTGACCTCATCAAGCATATCGTGATATTCGTCTTCATTAAATAACTCAAGCGATTCTATTACGCCTTTATCTACGTATGTTTGCAATGCTGCCGATTTGTCAGAAACCTGCAAGATGCCTTCTAAAATCGCGCCAATACGAATAAAGTCAACATAGCATATATGCTCTGGACGATAGTTTGGATTTGCCCAGCTTTCAGCAACTTCGACGAACTCATCAGTAAAGCCCCAAGCACGCATAATTGCGCCACCTACTTTGCCTCCTAATTTTTGGATAGCGTGTGCCAAAAAACTTGGATTTGCAAAAACTTCAGGGTGCTTTTCAGCCTCAGTCAAAATTGGCAACACGCCTATGTTATAGACTAATGAAGCTAGCGTAATGGTATCTCGGTTCAGTGATGTTTGCTTATTTCGACGTAAGAAAAAGTCCATTAGAGTAATTGAGTGACATGCAACTTTAAGGGTTTTTTGCCATGCTTTATCCATATACCCTTTTATCAGCTCATTATGCGATACAAACAATTGTTCCATCGCCATTGCGGTGGCAATATTTTTGATTTGACGTAGACCAATTCGTGTGACGGCTTGATGAAGATTGGTGACTTTAACTGAGCGCCCCATAAATGCACTGTTGGCCACTTTAATCATTCGTGCCGATAACGCTGGATCATGGGAGATAACATCTGCCATATCCATCAAGTTTACTTCTGGGTTATCTGCTGCTTGCCTCACTTTTACTGCAACTTCAGGTAATGTCGGTAACACTAAAGTGTCATTATTTATTCTGTCGACCAATATGGTCAGTAATGCATTCTCTGTTGACATATGCGTGCCATCCTCTTGGGTTAGTTTGCCAAAATAAAGACAAACTAATGACTGACATTATTAGATTAGTTCTTGTTTTAGTATTGTCTAACTTAACGCTAAAGTTAAGAAAATCACAGAAATTATCTCTTTTTATGCTTTTTAATCATGTAACTGATAAATAAATATCGCTTCTAGCGCTGTATACTTGCCATGTATATGACAGGTTTGCTTTAATGCATACACTTTTTGTTTTAATAACAATGACTCTCACTAAAATCGGGAACGGGCAAAATGACATTAAATAAAATTAGCCAAGCACTTATCTTATCTGGTGCTGTTTTTCTTGGTGCATGTTCTGATCAGCAAGCAACCACTTCTCAAACTCAGCCTGCTGCAGAGCAAACAAAGCAAAGTATTGAACAGAACAACCCACAACTTATCAATGCAGATGAAAACCGTTTAGACATTTACACAGACTTCACACTTACTTCTGATCTTAGCCACCTGAGTGATAACCAAAAGCAAATGGTTGGTAAGTTGATCGATGCCTCAAAAATTATGGATGAGCTATTCTGGCGCCAAGCATTTGGTGAGAACAAAGACGCTTTCTTAGCAAAAATCAATGATGAAAAAGTTCAGAAGTTTGCAGATATCAACTACGGCCCTTGGGATCGCTTAAACGGCGACCAAGTTTTCTTATCAGGTTATGAAGAAAAGCCTCTAGGCGCTGAATTTTACCCAAGCGATATCACTAAAGAAGAATTAAACAACGCAATCGTTGATGACAAAACAGGTCTTTACTCAGTGATCAAACGTGACGAGAAAGGCCTTCTTTACAGTGTGGCTTACTCTGTTGAATACGCACAAGAGCTAGAAAAAGCAGCCAACTTGTTACGTGAAGCAAGCAAGCTCGCTGATGATAAAGAATTCGCTAACTACTTAAGCATGCGTGCAGATGCACTAGTAAATGATGACTTTCAACCATCTGATTTTGCATGGATGGATATGAAAAATAACCCTATTGACGTGGTTATTGGTCCTATTGAAACCTATGAAGATCAATTATTTGGTTACCGTGCGGCGTATGAATCTTATGTACTAATCAAAGACTTGGCATGGAGCGAGCGTTTAGCTAAATTCGCTGCTTTCTTACCTGAGCTACAAACAGGTTTACCTGTAGACGAAAAATATAAGCAAGAAGTCCCAGGTTCAGACGCTGACCTAAATGCTTATGATGTCGTTTATTACGCAGGCCACTCAAATGCGGGTAGTAAAACAATTGCTATCAACTTGCCAAATGATGAGCAAGTACAGCTAGAAAAAGGCACACGTCGTTTACAGCTTAAAAACGCCATGCGTGCTAAGTTCGATAAAATCTTAGTGCCTATTTCAGAACAGCTAATTGTTCCTGAGCAACGTAAACACATTACCTTTGACGCTTTCTTCGCAAACACTATGTTCCACGAAGTAGCGCACGGTTTAGGCATTAAAAACACCATTACGGGTAAGGGTACTGTTCGCCAATCATTGCAAGAGCATGCAAGTGCCCTTGAAGAAGGTAAAGCGGATATCTTAGGTCTTTACATGGTTGAGCAATTACTTAAGAAAGGCGAGATCACTGACGGTACATTAGAAGATTACTACATCACCTTTATGGCTGGTATCTTCCGTTCAGTGCGTTTTGGTGCTTCAAGCGCACATGGTAAAGCGAATATGATCCGCTTTAACTTCTTCGCTGAAGAAGGCGCATTTTCTAAAAATGCTGACGGCTTATACAGCGTTAACATGGAGAAAATGAGCCAAGCAATGGAAAAACTATCGCGCTTAATCTTAACGATTCAAGGTGACGGTGATTACCAAAAAGTTGATCAGCTAATCGCAACTCATGGTGAGATCAAAGCAGAGCTAGCGAAAGATTTAGAAAAATTAAGCCAAGCTAATATCCCAGTTGATGTTACTTTCAAACAAGGCAAAGAAGTATTAGGCCTTTAATACCAGCCTTGTCTGATATAAAAAACGCTGCAATTGCAGCGTTTTTTATTATTCTCGTGCGACAAAACTTAATCCATATTTGCTATTCAGCTGGACTATATCACCACTAATCAACATCTTATTAAACTCTGAATTAAAGTCATCTATAAACTCATTAAGCTCCCGTTGCTTAGTGAAACCATAATAGCCTTGATTCACCGTAATGATTGGCGACAGCATGATAACCTTACTAGAAATTGATAAATCATCAATAATCGGAAGAGCAGCTCGCGGGTGAGTCATCACTAGATCAACTCGATTATGCATTAACTGTAAAAAACTAGCTTTAACACTCGCCACTTCAGACAAAGTTAAACTTGATTTATTGCGTTTAAATTCTGAACCATAATTCCAACCCCGAGTAATACCAATCACGTCTTTACGTAAGCTTGCGAAATTACCAGCCCAAGTTACATCGCTATTTTTTTTGGTAAAAAAGACAATAGGATCTTCATAAAATGGCAAGGCACTAAATTGCATATATTGTTGACGTTGAAGAGACTTATAAGGACCGATAATGGCATCTGCATGGCCTTGCTCAACCATTTTTAAAGCACGCTTTAGTGGCATGATATCGATGACGAGTTCATGCCCAAGGCGTCGACAAATTTCATGAGCAATATCAGCACCTAAACCAATCACTGTACCTTGTTGATCTTGTTCTAAGATTGCGGGGAAATGGCTCCCAACAAAGTAATAACTTTTTGCTGTTACGGAAAATGAACATAGAAAAGCCAATACGGCTATTACTGTGCTTTTCACTTTTATTAGTCTCTTATTTTTCGCATCTAATTAGCTTAGCGCAATTTAATATGATTGATTAAAAATGTGCTCTTAGTTGCTCTATTTGTTCATCGCTATATGGAACTGCCGGTAATTTACCCCAAATAGGCGCTGGCCAAGCCGGATCGGTAGTGAAACGTGCAATATGATGAACATGTAATTGCGGCACCATATTACCCAATGCTGCTACATTGAGTTTGTCTGGGCTGAATACCTGTTGTAACAACTTACTCAGTTTGCCCGACTCTTGTAATAAGGTAATTTGTAGCTCTTCAGACAGATCGATAATCTCTTTAACGTCTGCAACTCTTGGCACTAAGATAAACCAAGGGTATTGGCTATCATTCATCAGCAATACTTTACACAGTGGCCAATCCGCAAGTTCAATGCAGTCGCGTTGTAGTTCTGGGGCCAGAGAAAACGACGTATCAGTATTTTTCATCAATAAATCCTTTGATATTGGGTAATCAAATCCTACTTTATAGCATTTTGTTGCAGTTGCCTAAGCTTACCATTAACATCATGGCAGTTTTTATTCGAGCGAAGGTACTCCTGTGCTAAAAAAAATTAAATCTCTCTCACTTGCTCTGCCAGTGGTGGCCACTGCATTTAGTGTGACTGCTGAACCACTCACACTTGAGCGTATTTTTGACGATCCAAGCTTAGCAGGCAAAGCGCCTGTACAACTTAAATTCTCTCCAGACGGCAGTCGTGTCACTTACCTGCAAGGTAAAACCGATGATTACAACCGCTACGATCTATGGGAATACAACTTAAAAGATAACAAAAACCGCTTATTAGTTGACTCTGCTGCGCTATTTTCTGGTCCAGAAAACTTATCTGATGAAGAAAAAGCACGCCGTGAGCGCCAACGTATTTTTGGTAAAGGGATCTTAGAATATAAATGGTCTAAAGATGGTAAAGCGCTTTTATTCCCACTTAATGGCGACCTTTACTATTACGAGCTTGCCTCAGCTAAAAGCCGCAAATTAACCGACACAGACGCATTTGAAACCGATGCACGCTTCTCACCTAAAGGGCACTTCGTATCGTTTATTCGTGAGCAAAACCTATACGCACTTAACTTAAAAACGGGTCAAGAAATCCAATTAAGTAAAGATGGTGGCGGTGTTATTAAAAACGGTATGGCCGAGTTTGTTGCGCAAGAAGAAATGGGCCGTATGACTGGCTACTGGTGGTCTGGTGATGAGTCTAAAATCGCTTATACCCGTGTTGATGAAAGCCCAGTAAAAGAAGCGATCCGTAATGAAATTTACGCCGATGAAGTAAAGCTTTTTAACCAACGCTACCCGTTTACAGGTACCGACAACGTTAAAATTCAGTTAGGTGTTGTAAGCATCAACAATCAAAAAACTGACTGGGTTGATTTAGGCGACGATCAAGATATCTATATCGCTCGCGCAAAATGGTTAAAAGATAACAAAACGCTTTCTTATCAGTGGCAAGACCGCTCGCAACATAACTTAGAGTTACGTTTTTATAATAGCGACACTAAAAAACAAACAGTTGCCCTAACAGAAACCAGTGATACTTGGATTAACCTGCACTTTGATTTGCAATTCTTAAACGATAAAAAGCATTTCGTTTGGGCATCTGAGCGCGACGGTTTTAAACACCTTTATTTATACCGCACAAACGGTGAAATGATCCGTCAAATCACCCAAGGTGAATGGGTTGTTGATAGCTTAAAAGGTATCGACGAGAAAAAAGGCATCGTGTATTTTGCAGGTCGTAAAGACACAGCACTTGAGAGCCACCTTTACAGCGTACCGCTATTCAAAAAAGGCGAAATTAAGCGCGTAACTGAGCTAGGCGCTTACCATAATGTGGTGATTGCTAAAGATAACAAAACCTTTATCGATAATAGCTCATCAGTGAATAAGCCTGGCTCTGCGGCATTACGTAAAATTAATGGCGAATTTATCACTTGGCTTGAAGAAAACAAGTTAGATAAGTCACACCCATTAACGCCTTACCTAGCTGATTTGATCACCCCAGAATACGGCACACTAACGGCTGAAGACGGGCAAATCATGCATTACCGTTTATTCAAGCCAACTAATTACCAAGACGGTAAAAAGCACCCTGTTATTGTTAACGTGTATGGCGGTCCTCATGCTCAGCGTGTAACAAACAGCTGGCGTAGTAAAAACTTATACTTCCAATACATGGCACAACAAGGCTATGTTATTTTCCAACTTGATAACCGTGGTTCATACAACCGTGGTAAAAAGTTTGAAGACGTGATTTATAAGCACTTAGGTGTGGCTGAAGTGGCAGACCAAATCAAAGGTGTCGAGTTCTTACGCACCCTTGATTACGTTGACCCTGAACGTATTGGAATTTATGGCCACAGCTATGGTGGTTATATGGCGCTTATGACTATGTTTAAAGCGGGCGACTACTTCAAAGCCGGTGTTTCTGGTGCGCCAGTTACTGATTGGGCACTTTACGACACTCACTACACTGAGCGTTATGTAGGTCACCCTGCAACTAACGCGAAAGGTTACGAAGCAAGTGCAGTTTTCCCGTATGCTGAAGGCTTAAAAGGCCCACTGATGATTTATCACGGTATGGCTGATGATAACGTGTTATTCACTCACGCCACTAAGTTATTCAAACAACTGCAAGATCAAGAAAAACAGTTCGAAATGATGACTTACCCGGGCTCAAAACACAGTTTACGTGGCAAGAGCGTACAAACGCACTTACACCAAACCATCACAAGTTTCTTCAACCGACACTTTAACGTTGAGTAATCACGTTTAATTTCGGTAACTTAGACTAAAGGCTGATTGTTAAATCAGCCTTTTTTTTGTCTCAATGTATTCTACTATTTAACTAGATTTTCGACCTATTTTGGCTACGCTTAATACATTGCTCTTATGAGCATGACGAAGGAACACACATGAATTACTTACGCCGTTTTACAATTTTTCAGCGCCTCGCCATGTTAGTGAGTGTGGTCGTGATAGGGCTGATATTTTTGAGCGTCTCGAGTTTAACGCAGCAATACAGCTCGCTAAAGCAAGAGCAATACATAAAAACCCAAAACCTTGTTGAGTCAGCCTACTCTATTATCGAGCATAACTATGCGTTGTTTGAGCAAGGTAAGCTGAGTGAGCAACAAGCCAAGCAAGCAGCCCTCGAAACAATTTCTGCACTACGTTATGACAATAACAATTACTTTTGGATCAACGATTATGAACCCGTTATGGTCATGCACCCGTTTAAGCCAGAATTAAATGGTAAATCGCTAGCGGGCAGTAAAGATCCAGATGGTGTGTTGTTATTTGTCGATATGGTCAATATTGTCAAAAAACAAGGAGAGGGTTTTATTCCCTATAAGTGGCCAAAGCCAGGTAAAGATCAGCCCGTTGATAAAATTGCCTACGTAAAAGGGTTTGCAAAGTGGCAATGGATTGTTGGCTCTGGTGTCTACATTGATACCATTGAAGAGGCGTTCTCGTCACTTCGTACCCATGTCATTATCACCGCGGTAGTGATTATTGCCTTACTGGTTGCGCTTAGCTACCTAATTGCCAATAGCATTCTTCGTCCGACACAACTTGCCGCAAATATGATGAAAGATATCTCACAAGGTGAAGGTGATTTAACTCAAAAGCTTGATGAAAACGGCAATGATGAAGTGTCTCGTTTGTCGCGCTACTTTAATTTGTACACGGCCAAAATGCGTGAGTCACTAAAACATGTTGCCGACAACGCAGAGCAAGTGAATCAGTTTGCCCACAGCGTTGATGATGCCAGCAAAACCAATCATTCATTTATAGAACTGCAAAACGATAGCTCAACTCAAGTGGCCACAGCGATGGAACAAATGACCCATCAAATTCATGATGTTAGTCAGAATGCTGAACAAGCTGAGCATGCCGCTAACGAAGCTGCACAAAATGCAGAAACGGGTAAGCAAGTTCTTAATAAGACAATAACAGCCATTGAAACCTTGTCGCGTAACATTGAACAAGTGAGTAAGGTTACTGCCGACCTTGCTGCAGAGAGTAACAACATAGGCTCAGTACTTGATGTTATCCGCAGCATTGCAGAGCAAACCAACTTACTGGCACTCAATGCAGCCATTGAAGCAGCACGTGCTGGTGAGCAAGGCCGAGGCTTTGCCGTTGTAGCTGACGAAGTACGTACATTAGCAAGTCGCACAGGTAAAAGTACTGACGAAATTCAAGCCATGATCAGTAAACTACAAACCGGCGCACAAGCTGCTGTTGATGCAGTTTCAGCAAGCCAACAGTTATCAAGTGAAACGGTTTCACAGGCAGGTGAAGCAAATAGCTCCCTTAGTGAAATTGAACGACTAGTCACCATTATCAAAGATATGAACAGCCAAATTGCCCGCGCTACCGAGCAACAAACCAGCGCCGCAGATGAAGTTAACTTGCGGATTAATGAGCTTTCTCAATCAACCGAGCAATCACTGTCGAATACCCAAGGACTTTCCAACGCCAGTGATAATTTAAAGCATAGCTCACAAGCATTGAGCGATGTAGTTAACCGTTTCAAACTCGATTGATCACAGCAATTCAAAAGCCCTGCAATGGTTTGCGGGGTTTTTCTATAACCTTTCTTTTTTATCCCCTAGTAATTTTTGAAGCCACCAAAAACACAACCCACTGATTTAATTAGACCTTTATTAAATAGATAAAAAAAAGATGATAAATAGATATTAACGAGATTTACATAAATAAATTAAAAAGGAACTAATGGGGTGTGCTGAATTAAATTGCCATTGGCATTTAATCACTATTACAAAAATAATAAGGAGCGATACCAAAGTGCCTTCAAGAAACATACACCCCAAAAAGAACACACACTTAAAGCGTACTATGTTAGCTGCAATTTGCACTTACTCGCTACTCGGAGTAACTAATCAAGCGCTGGCAGATACAACTCAAACAAAACAAATTCCATTACACTTTATAGTTGCAGCAACCGATAAAGATGGCGCTAATGCCAAAGTTGACCAAGCCACTATTGAGCAATCAATTGAAAACTTAAATTCACATTATCAAGGTACAGGTTACTCATATCACTATAAATCTACTGACTTCGTAACCAACGAAGAGATGCCTGGTTTTTATGACGACGATTACTCACCAGACAATAGAGTGTTATTTATTGAGCCTTATTTTGATAAATCAGCTTTAAATGTCATGGTCGCAGACTTTGATGGCGTCAATGGTAATGCGTTTTTTCCTTACTTTGGCGTAGATGGTGTGTTAATTGATACAGAAGACCTTGTTACAACGACACTCGCACATGAAATCGGCCATAACCTCAGTTTATTGCATACCTTTGCCGATGGTGATGATGAACCTATTTCAGTGCAAATCGGTGAACGTGGCTACTTGTACGGTGACCAGATAATCGACACCCCTCCTTCTTTTGATGACTTAGATGATGATATTGAAAATTGCGAATACACAGGCTCTGCCGAAGATGAAGAAGGTACTCCCTACGCCCCTGATGCCAAAAACATAATGAGCCAAGGAAAAAATACCTGCCGTACGCACTTTTCAGCACAACAAATAGACCGTATGCAGTACGTTTTGCAAAGAGATAAATACCATCTTTTTAATCAATTTGGTGAAGGTAGAACCGTACCAAACTGCGAAAACTCAATTATAGTTACTCAATTCCCACATATAGATGGCTTTAATTTTAATCAAGAAATAGCGCAGCCATGGGTTCAAGATGTAGCTAATAACGGCTTCTTTTTTAGAACCTCACCTGATTCAAATTCAAGCAGAACAGGTGCTGATGAACCCTTTGAGGGGCACAGCTATTTACAAATTGATAGTAGCAAACGGGATGACACTGATTTTGATGACATTGTATATGCCAAAAAAGGTGACAAATTAAACTACTTAAGCCCTTGCTATGACTTGAGCTTCATCGAAAAACCGACATTGGAGTTTTACTTCAATATGCACGGCAAAGATATGGGAACTAGTATTATCGAGGTATCCGCCGATAATGCGCAAACGTGGGCTGAGTTATGGCGAAAAGAAGGCCAACAACACTCCGACGGCGACATTTGGGAAAAAGTGACGGTTGATCTATCTAACTACAGAACAACTCCCGCACAGCTGAGACTAAGTCATATCATAGAAGGTGAAAAAGGTGATGCGTCATTTGATCTTTTCACTGTTTCGGGCACTCAACCTCAGCAAGATTATGAATTTAATAGTAATACTCTCAATATAGCCGAAGACGAAAATGAAGTAACATTCAAGGTCATTAAAAACTCAGGCTTAGATAGTAGTTCGAAAATACGAATTTACACCGAAGACGTGGATGCTATTGCTGGAGAAGATTATACAGCACTTGATGAGACCCTTACTTTTTCGAGCCAAGAAACTGAAAAAGAACTAGCTATAAATATATTTGATAATAATGAAGTTGATGGTTCTCGCTCTTTTAATATCAAACTAGCATCTGATGAAAGTGACATAATCTTCAATGAATCAATTGTAACGATTGAAGACAACGATGTTGATTTCAGCTATGAATTAGACATTTCAGACACACAAATATCAGAAAATAGCGGCCAACTATTAGTTGGTATAATCAAATCCGATCCAACCGATTTTGAAACAAAAGTTCGTATAAAAACGACGGATGATAGCGCGGTCGGCGGCACTGATTTTACAGCTCTTGATGAAGTACTTACCTTTGCTCAAGGCGAAACACAAAAAGACATTACGATCGACATTATTGATAATTCAGAGGTAGATGGCTCAAGACGCTTCACTCTCGTATTAGAGTCTGAATCATTCAATGAAAAATACGCTGATGAAGTAATCACAATCACCAATGAAGATGGTATTCCAGAGCATGCAACCCCAGATGATAAAGCAAGCGGCAGTGTATCAGGTTACTTTACACTAATGCTCGGCGCACTGTGCTTTATTCGTAGAAACCGAAAGAAGAACATAAAAGACTAAACCTGACCAAGCATAGGCTTTAGAGCACAGGGTTGTGTCTAAAGCTTATGCTTTTTAAACTTACAACTTACAAACAATAACGAGCGAATAAGCTGCTTACTGTTGCGGCGGTAGGCTTGCCATGTTGCCAATCACCACCTTCTACACCACTGCCTGCGATATCCATATGAACATACGGTAATGGCTGCGCTGATTCAGTACCATGCTTATCTAAACCACCAACAATCGCTAAGAATGCCATCGGGAACTGATGACCACGTGCAGTTACAGCAGAAGCTGCATTGTTACTTGATAGTACGTCATCAGCTAATGTGCGAGGGCGAATGAAGTCATAATCTTCACGGCGGCTACGAGATACTTCTGCGGCATCTGCCCATAAATCGCCTAAGTCAGCAATTTGGCGCGAAATTTTCGCTGCGCGAGCTGGACCATTTTCAACATACGCACTGTAAGGACCCATAGCACGTGCTGCGTGGCCTGTTAGTGTTGCAACAGTGAATAGCTCTGGATTCACTTCGTTTAAAGCGCGATCTTTCATTTCGCTTAGTAAGTCGCCCATAGCTAAACGGCCTTCAGCATCTGTGTTACCGATACGAACACGCACACCTTCGCGGCTAGTAATGATTTCATCAGGAACAAAACAATCAGAACCAATTGAGTTACGAACTACGGCTAAGTAAGCAATCACTTTTACGCCTTTTGGTGCAAAGTCAGCCACTGATTTCATAAAGCCAGCAACCGAAGCAGCACCGCCTTTATCACGGCTCATACCTGCCATAAAGCCACCCACTTTAAGGTCTGCACCACCGGTATCGTAAACTAAACCTTTACCAACAAACATTAAGGTACGCTCAACATCGCCTTCAGGCACGTATTCTAGTTTTACAACACGTGGGTGATGACGCTCAACAGCATAAGATGCGCGCGCTACGGTGCTCATCATAGGGTAATCTTTATCGATAGTGTTGATATCTGAAATCACTTCAACAGACACCTTACTACCAACAAATAACTCAACGCAGTAGTCTGCAAAACGAGGTGGTGCCATACGCTCAGGCTCTGTACCACATAAATCACGTGCAGCGTATTGACCTGCAGCAATAGCATTAAGCGCTTTGCTCATTGCCTCGTCTGCACCCACTAGGCTAATTTGGCTAACTGGTTCAATCGCTTGGCCGTGGAACTCACGTGCCTCAAGTGGTTGCCAAAGCGCTTGGCAAGCACCTAAATAAGCCACTTCAAGGGCATGCTTGTAACGGCTATCTTGATTTACGTTAGCAAGTAAAATTGCAGGCTGAGTGCTACCCGATGCTTTCGCTTCTAGTACACCTTGCTTTGCTGCATCAAAGTAACGACGTACATCATCATAATCACGGTTCAGAGGGCCTGTAGGCGCTAAAATAACGCGTTTAGAGTCAATTACAAGTAATGTCACTTGTTTACCAATACGTGCGTCTACAGCTTGTTGAGCGCTAATAGCTTGACTTAAGCTTGCGTCTGCTAAAGAAGAAAAATCATCACCGATAATAATCAATGCATCGTGATTTGCATCCGCTAGTTGAGGGGCTGCAACTGCATGAGGGTATGCCATAAAAAAGGTCCTGCTGTTAAAAACATAGGACCTTATTATCATTGATTTAGGGCGCTATTGCCAGCCAAGTAAGATAGCTAACTATAAGGCTGGCAAGCTAAGTTTACTGCTCTGTAATGTGTGCTGAGTCTTTACGATGCTTAACAATCACAGACCAAGCTTCAAGCATAACCAGTACGCTCACAACCAGTACTAATAAATCAAGCGTCACCAGTAACCAGTTACCTTGTTGGTAGTACTCGCCCAGTTTAATAACCCCAGCAAAGAACGCCATAACTAATACAAAACTCATTGGTATAAGCGTGTATTTAGCTGGGCGATTCGCTTTAATTAACATTACCGAAATCACCAGTAAGGTTAAGCTTGCTAAGATTTGGTTAGTCGAACCGAATAACGGCCAAATGATCATACCGCCGCTACCGTCAGCGCCACCAGCACCAAAAGCAAGCAGTAAACAACTTAGAACTGCAATGAGTGTAGCTACAATACCATTACGAATGATGCTGATATTATAAATATCACCCCACTCTTGAATGATATAACGCTGCAAGCGCACGCCAGAGTCCATGGTAGTCCCCGCAAACAAGACCACCATTACGGCAAGTAAGGTTGATGCCACCTCTTGCGAGATACCCCAACCACTTTCAATTAAGTTTGCGCCACCATTAATAAAGGCACTGACACTACCGGCGCCTAAGTGACTGTAAATTTCGTGCCATTCTTCAGGTGATACTGCAAGTGCAACACCACTTACTGCAACGAGTGTAATAAGCGCAAGCATACCTTCACCTACCGCACCTAAGTAACCCACAAAGCGACCATCGGTTTCTTTGTTCAGCTGCTTAGAGCTGGTACCTGAAGACACAATACCGTGGAAACCCGATACCGCACCACAAGCTATGGTCACAAATAGCAATGGAATAATACTTGGTGTATCTACCGCCGTTTGTGTATTAAACGCAGGCGCTGTGATATCTGGCATTGACACAAACACCGCACCGTAAAGAAGCACTAAGCCAACCAATAACTGCATACCGTTGATAAAGTCACGAGGCTGTAACAGCATCCATACTGGCAATAACGAAGCAATGGCTGCATAGATAAATAAGATAATGATCCAGTTCGCATTCGCACTTAGACCAAACATTTCATCAGGTAATGAAATTGGCATACCACTACCAAGGTAAATGGTGTAATAAAGAATTCCCACACCAACTAAACAAAGCGGAATTAACGACACTTTACGGCGTAGTAACTGGCCAATAACTAAGGCCACTACAATCGCTGACCAAGCGGGGAATACCGCGTTAGGTTGCGATACAAATGACTTGGCAATCACCACACCAAATACCGCATTCACCATCAATAGTACTAAGAACACCACAATCATAAATAATGCACGGGTGCGCTTACCAATTACGCTTTCAGATAAAGCGCCCATTGATTTGCCTTTGTTACGCGCGCTGGCCCAAAGAGCCCCCATGTCGTGAACACCAGCAAAAAATATAGTACCAAATACCACCCAAAGTACCGCAGGCACCCAGCCCCAATATACGGCAATAGCAGGGCCAACAATTGGCGCAGCACCTGCAACAGAGGTGAAATGGTGGCCCCATAACACAACTTTGTTAGTTGGCACATAATCCACACCATCCTCAAGTTCATGAGCTGGCGTGACAAAATTATCATCCATTTTAAATATTTTTTCGGCGATGAATTTCGAATAAAAGAACCATCCGAACAACATACCGACTATTCCGAGCAGCACGATTACGACCGATTGCATAGTCATCTCTCTTATTAAGTTATAATGTTGTCTAAGGTGTTGAACTAGGCAGGCCTAGCACCCCAACTAGACACTAACAAACTTTCAAGCACCAAGGTGTTAACCTTTAGTCTAATATACTCAGCTGAAAATGCTCGTGAGCCTGACTCTTTATTCCGACACCTATCCCTAACAGGCGTACTGGCTGGTTATTACCTCGCTCATAGGCTTTGCTCATTAACTCAGCAAAAATGCGTTCGTCTAATTGATGGTGGCTTTGATCGGCACTGGTCACGACAAAATTGGCAAATTTTACTTTTACCGATAATTTATTGATGCGGTTGTTTAATTGTTGTTTATCAAGACGGCGGGTTAATTCATCCATCAAACGGGGTAACTGGCTTAAACACTCGTCTAAATTATTTTTGTTGTATTCATAGGTGTGCTCAACACTGAGTGACTTTCGTACTCGCTCAGTTGACACTTTGCCAACGTACTCGCCTGCACACTTTTGATATAAAGAGACGCCAAAATTACCAATGTGCTGCTGCATCCAATTAACCCCTTTCGCACGCACATCAGCCCCTGTGTAAAGCCCTTTAAGTTGCAGCTTTTCTAAGGTCACCTTGCCAACGCCGGGAATTTTGCCAAGCGGTAAACTCGCTAAAAAGTCATCAACTTGATCGGGTAATACCACAAACTGACCATTAGGCTTATTTTCATCGCTGGCTATTTTGGCAATAAACTTTATTGGCGCAACGCCCGCTGAGGCTGTCAGCCCAGTGGTGTCATAGATTTCTTGGCGGATTTGCTGTGCCATGAGTGTTGCACTGCCTTTGCATGCGGTACTGTCGGTTACATCAAGGTAAGCTTCATCTAACGATAACGGCTCAATAAGGTCAGTGTACTTTGCAAAAATGGCGCGAATTTGCGTGGAGATTTCTTTATAAACCTGCATTCGTCCGGGCACGATAACCAGTTCGGGGCACAGTTGTTTGGCATGATAGTTAGACATGGCCGAGCGCACACCATATTTACGGGCAATATAATTGGCTGTTGAAAGCACCCCGCGACGACTATTACCACCTATAGCCAGTGGCACATTGGCAAGCGCGGGGTTATCACGCATCTCTACAGCTGCATAAAAGCAGTCCATATCGATGTGAATGAATTTTTTCATCAGGAACACAACAACTGTTTATATATACAGTCATTATATTTAAACTTCCTGAGAGTGCAAGCTAAGAGGTTTGGCTTGTTTGTTGGTTTGGTTTTTTGCGACTGATAAGCCGTGCGCCAAATAACCAAAAGGCGGCTTCGAATAACAAGCCCACGACAATTAAAGCGATAAATCCTGACATTGTGCCCATGCTATAACAGAGCAAAGCTAGAGCAAGTAAGATGAAAAGTGCAATCCACTTTATCACCCTCAAGGTTAGTTGCTGCATAATTAAGGTCCTTTAATGTGTGTTCATTTTACTCACACTTTACGTAAGCGTGAACTTATAAATCTAGCACGATTTACTGAGATTTCTAATTTCCTTGAGCTAAAAGCATCATATTGCTAACCTAAGTTTTCTCACAATCAATGAAGATTTACTATGCAATCGTTTATAGAACAACACCCTATCAGAACCAAAATAAATGTCGCATGGGGTGAAATGGATGCCCTACAACACGTTAATAATGTGGTGTACTTTCGCTACTTCGAAACAGCTCGTATCGATTTTTTCACTCAACTAGGCTTTCTTAAAGATTTACAAGTAACAGGTGTGGGTCCGGTGATCAGCGAGAACAATGCTCGCTATAAACGCCCAGTAACATTTCCTGATACGGTGCATGTTGGTGTTAAGATCAGTGACATTGAACACGATCGCTTTATGATGCATTACACTGTATTTAGTGAAAGCCAAGACGCAGTAACAACCATTGGCTCATCACAAGTGGTTATGTTTAATTTTAAAACGGGTAAAAAAGCTCAGTTAAATGATGAGTTATTAACTGCACTTAAAGCCCATTCTAGCGATTAACAAGGATCTATTATGCTTTATAGCCCACTTGGTCGAAGTGGTATTGATGTATCTCGTGTCTGCTTAGGTAGCATGACATGGGGTATGCAAAACAACCAAGCCGATGCCGATGAACAAATCGCCTATGCGTTAGATAAAGGCGTTAACTTTATTGATACCGCCGAAATGTATGCCGTTCCACCTTCTCCTGACACCTACGGTAAAACAGAAGAGATCATCGGTAATTGGTTAGCGCGAAATAAAGACAAACGCGATGATCTTGTCATTGCCACTAAAATAGCAGGTAACGGCTTACCGTGGGTCCGCGATGCAGGCGATATTACTCGCCAAGCAGTGGTTGAAGCCGTTGATGCATCTCTTAAACGCTTACAAACTGAGGTTATCGATTTATACCAATTACATTGGCCTAACCGTACATCACCGCACTTTGGTAAACAGTGGCCAGGTAAAGTATGTTTCTCAGAAGCTGACACTGAACAAAATATCGCGGGTATGTTAGATATTCTTGAAGGTCTAAATGACTGTATCAAGGCTGGCAAAATTAAGCACTGTGGTTTATCAGACGATACACCTTGGGGCATTAGCCAGTACTTGCGTTTAAGTGAGCAGCATAACCTTCCGCGTATGGTTTCTATTCAAAACGAATTTAGTCTCCTGCACGCCAAAGATTGGCCGTATTTAATTGAACAATGTATTCATGAAGATATTGCTTACCTACCTTGGTCACCGCTAGGTGGCGGCATGTTAAGCGGTAAGTACTTAAATGGTGCTCGCCCTGAAGGTAGTCGTTGGACGCTAGTGCAACGTAATGGTTTATTTAGAGACACAGTACAATCTCGCGCTGCGATTGCTGAATATGTTGAAATTGCTAACGCCTTTAATTTAACCCCTTCACAACTTGCATTGGCTTGGTGTAATCAAGTGGATGGCGTAAGCTCAACAATCATAGGCGCTACATCTATGGCGCAGTTAAAAGAAAATATCGATGCTTTTTCTGTGCAATTAAGCGATGAAGCTAACGATAAAATCGCTGACGTATTTAACCGTTATCCAATGCCTTTTTGAGCATCTCCCTGCAATATTAATAAGTCTATTAAATGATAGGCTTATTAATACTTATTCATCATTTTTACCTTTCTCCTACAACTTCACCAATACTTTAGTGTATGGTAATTCACAGCATTTAACTTTTTTGGTTGTTAATGAGTAAATACGTAAAACATATATTATGCATGATAATGGTGATAGTGCTTGTTCCTATAACCTATGCTTCAGAGCGGCTTTCTATAACTTGGCTCGAAACAGATAACAAACCTTTCTTTGTTGATAAATCTGAGCAATATCCTTTAGGTGGCTTGTGCAACAACATAACCGACTTACTGATTGAAGCAATGCCAAATTTTAAGCATCAAAAGTCACTATTGCCACCTAAGCGATTAAGCAAATATCTCGATGATGGCCACTTAGCGTGTTACGCGTGCATGATCCATCGAGATAAAAAAACTAACCGTGCCACTTACTCTATTCCAACTGCAGTTTATCCATCCTTTAGCGTGTTAAGTACTGAAGAAAGAGCGCTAAAGATTAAGCAAAAACACGGTAATCCAGTGTCATTAATTTCATTATTGACTGATGCCAATTTTATTTATGGCCAAAATGATGCGCGAAAATTTGGCAGTAAACTGGACGCAATAGCTAAAAATACTAAGCTTTATGAGAGTGCTGCATTAAGTGGCACCGGCAGCCATGCAAACCAAGCGCTACTATCGCAGTTAGAGCATGGCTACATTGATTACACAATTGATTACCCATTTGTTGCTGATTATTACAATCAACAAAACCAACAGAATATTCAAAAGCTCAGCATTGCTAATCCAACTCAAAATGTGGTTTTTGGTGCCATTGGTTGCTCAACAAATGCGCCTAATAATTATGCCGAAAAAGTACTTGCAGAAATCAATGAGGCGCTGAAAAACAAAGTACTGCCGAGTGAAAAATACCAGCAAAGCCAACGAATTTGGCTCGAACAAAGCTTTCCTGAGTTTTCAACTTATTATCAGCGCTCTATTTTAGACCCGCTTAAAGAGCCTGCCACTGATGAGATAACAGCTCCTGTTGATCATCCATAAGTGTTACAGCAAAGCTCGAATTTGCGACAACCTTCCCTACCCCTTCAGGCGTGCCAGTCATAATGATGTCGCCATCTTCTAGGTCCATAAAATCACTAATTTCAGCTAAGATTTGCTCTGCGTTATGCAGCATTAACCTTGTATCGCCTAGTTGAGTGTCTATTCCATCAATCTTTAGACTAAATTGATAATGACAACTGGCATTAACCGCAACAAATTCAGTAAAAAGCGCTGAACCATTAAATGCTTTTGCGCGCTCCCAAGGCAGGCCTTTTTCTTTAAGTGTGCTTTGTAAGCCTCGTTTGGTTAAATCAAGCCCAAGCGCAACCGCTGCCAGCTGTTTATCTTTAACTAAAAAGCAAAGCTCAGTTTCGTAATGTAGAGCCTCACCTAAGTGTTCGCTATTAAGAGAATCAGTGATGGCGCTATTTGGTTTTGCAAACAGCACCATATTTGTTGGTGTTTCATTGTTAAGCTCTGCAATATGCGCAGCATAATTACGACCTACGCAAATAATTTTGCTTGGGGTGAATACTTCTTTATTCCATTTCACTGATTGCACGCAAATACCTCTCATTTTAACAAATGTAAAAGACTCAATTTTTTATTTTTAGCATTAACATGCCAATTTCGTACCTAAAATAAGTAAATTCATTGGTAGAATAATTCTCATAATAACATAAACATAGATATTACCTTTCACTATAAGCGTTATTTATGTTGACGATTGTTTTACTTTCTAATAACTTAATGTAAGCGGTTACATTTTAAAAATCGGGTTCGGCGATTTTTTTTGGAAAGAAATGTAAGCGCTTACAAAAATAGACAACAACATAAAATAAAACCAAATCTGGAGATTTGCATGAACCACACACTTTTCAAGAAAAAGCAGCTTGCTATTAGCCTGTCTATGGCAATGGGTTTAAGCGCGCTAGTTCCTCACTCAGCTGTCGCCGAAGAACAGCCCGACAAAGCAAGTGATATTGAAGTAATACAAGTATCAGGTATTCGCGGAAGCCTAGTAAAGTCAATGGATATCAAGCGTCAATCTGCGGGGGTTGTTGATGCAATTACCTCTGAAGACATTGGTAAATTCCCTGATACCAACCTAGCTGAATCTTTGCAACGTATTACCGGTGTGTCTATTGACCGTAGTAATGGTGAAGGTAGCAAAATTACGGTTCGTGGTTTTGGCCCTGAATTTAACTTAGTAACCCTTAACAATCGCCAAATGCCAACAACTGGCGGTCGTTCATTTGATTTTGGTGACATCGCAACAGAAAGTGTGAGCGGTGTTGAAGTATATAAAACAGCACGTTCTGATATCCCTAGCGGGGGTATTGGTGCAACAGTTAATATCACTACAGCTAAACCACTTTCTAATCCTGGTTTGCACGCTTCGATTGGTGCAAAAGCAGTTCACGACACATCAAACGAAACAGGTGATGATGTAACCCCTGAGCTTTCAGGTATCTACAGCAACACATTCAACGATGACAAATTCGGGATTTTAATTTCAGGCTCAGTTCAAGAACGTGATAACCGCGAACAATCAATGGCAGTTGATAACTGGATCCCAAATGTTGATATTTCATCGTCTCCTGATTTAGCACTGACAGATAACAACCAGCGCGCAGATGGTGCAACCTGGTATCCGCAAAATGCAGGTTACGCGTTTTCAGACAATTCACGCAAACGTACCAATGGTCAACTTGTGCTGCAATACGCACCGAATGACCGCATTACTGCAACCGTTGATTACACTTACTCAAAACTCGAGTTTGAAAAAGATGGCCGTAGCTTTGGTGTATGGTTCAATAATGGTGGTAACGTCAGCGCAGCAACTATCAATGAAAAAGGTACTTACACGCAGGTAACTGAAATTGGTGGTGACTACTCTACAAACTTAAACCGTGGTGCAACAACCAACGAAAATAAATCGCTTGGTTTAAACATTGATTGGCAAGTAACAGACAATTTAAACATTGAGTTTGATGCGCATAACTCATCGGCTGAAAGTGCCGGTGTAGGTATTGGCCACGATGCGTTTATGATCATTGGTAACACATCATGTTCATGGTGTGAAAACCCAACGGTTAATATCGACGAAAAAATGGCTGACTTTAGCCAAGGCGAAATTCCGCTTATTGATATGACCTTAACCAATGGCCAAGCAGAAATTTTACCGAGCGATATGGGAACCCTTTTCGCCGGTGTGAACAAAGATACCAACACTAACGATCTTGACCAATACCAGTTAAAAGGTACGTGGTATAACGAAGACAGCGGTGCTCTATCGAGCATTAACTTTGGTGTATCACACACTAAAATCGATTTCCGTACGACAACAGCCTACTCAGGTCAGCTTGCTGCTGGTTGGTGGTTGAACTCTGCGGATTGGTACGATGACAGCATGTTCACTCGTGTCGACAGCTCAGGTTTACTTGATGGCTTCTCTGGTGGTGGTAGCGATAAGTTATTAAATTACTACTACGATGCTGATTTTGATGAGATTGTCGCGATTGCCGAAAGCATTGACTGTGATCACCCTGATGGCGGTATTGGCGCATGTAGCTGGCCTGCTGATGTAAACGGCATGGTGCAAGCGGGTCCAATCGATGACGACCACCGTGTAAGCGAAGAAACAACGGCGGTATACGCACAAGCTAACTTCGAAACAGAATTTAACGGTATGCCAGTGAACATCACTGCGGGTTTACGTTACGAATCAACAGATGTTACAGCAAACAGCTTAGAGCGCCCTGCTGTTGCAATGGAATGGGTTAACGGTAACGAATGGTCTTACATTTACGCTGATGAACGCTCATTCTCAAACGGTGAAGGTAGTAGCAAAGAGTTTCTACCTAGCATCGATATGAATATCGAAGTAGTTGAAGACGTTATTGCACGTTTCTCTTACAGCCGCAGCCTTGCTCGTCCTCCTGTAGGCGCGCTTCGCTCAACAACGTCATTCTTAGGTAACCCGAAAGTGGGTCAACGTAAAGTGGCTGTGGGTAACCCGAACTTAAAACCTTATACTTCAGATAATATCGACCTATCACTTGAATACTACTACGGTGAAGGCAGCTATATGTCTGCGGGTTACTATCGTAAGCAAGTTGATAACTTCCTTGTAAATATCACAACCGAAGAGACGATTGACGGTATTACAGACCCATTCATCGGTGATCGTGCTGAACAAGCGCGTGACGATTTAGCGGCAGCGGGTGAGCAACCATCTGACCAAGCAATTCACGATAAGATCAACGAAAACCAAGGCACAGAAGAAGGCACACCTATCGTTGGTAACGATACAGATCCTCTAGCAAACTTCTTCGTATCGCGTGATAACAACGTTGAAACAGCAAATCTATGGGGCTGGGAACTAGCAGCGCAACATATGTTTGGTGATTCTGGCTTTGGTATTGCCGCTAACGCGACTTTCGTATTTGGTGATGTTGAAGCAGACCGAGATGCTATCGGCTATCAATTTGCCCTACCGGGTTTAAGTGATTCAGCTAACTTCTCTGCGATTTATGATTTAAATGGTTTATCGGCTCGTATTTCTTATAACTGGCGTGATGAGTTCTTAACAGGCTTTGACCAACATGCTTCACCTATCTTTACTGAGTCTTATGGCCAGTGGGATATCAACGTGAACTATTCAGTTAACGAGAACCTAACTGTGTTTGTTGAAGGCCTTAACCTGACAGATGAAACGCAACGTACTTACGTTCGTTACTCTGAGCAGCTGTTACGTGCAAACCAATATGGTGCGCGCTACAACATCGGCTTCCGCTACTCGTTCTAGCATTTTGTTGTCAAAAAAGCCGCTCAACAGCGGCTTTTTTTTTCATAATTATGCTAGTTTGTCTACATAGCATTTGAGATGGCCTTAAACATGCAAAAGAATGAAGTAAAAAAAGTCGTCATTTTAGGTGGTGGTACAGCAGGTTGGTTATCTGCAGGTTTAATTGCTGCCCAGCCTCATTTAACTCACAACGCACAAATTACCCTGATTGAGTCGCCCGATATTGCCACCATTGGTGTCGGTGAAGGTACTTGGCCGACCATGCGACAAACCTTAAAAACCATCGGCATTAGCGAAAGTGAATTTATTCAACGCTGTGATGCTTCTTTTAAACAAGGCTCACGCTTTGATGGCTGGTGCGACGATGAAGGCGACGCACATTATTACCACCCGTTCAGCTTACCGGTGGCATATCAGCAATTAAATATTGCACCTTATTGGTTTGCCAACAAAGATGCCGTGAGTTTCAGCCACGCGGTGGCAAGCCAAACCTACTTATGCGATCACCATAAAGCACCGAAAAACCACTTACATAGTGCCTATCAAGGTGAAGCAAACTATGGCTATCATTTAGATGCCGGTAAGTTTGCCATGCTGCTACAACAGCACTGCACGACCAAGCTAAACGTTGAGCATATCGTCAGTCATGTTAAATGCATCAATAGTGATGAAGATGGCTATATTAGTTCATTGCAAACCCGCGATCATGGCACTATTGCGGGTGATTTATTTATTGATTGCTCTGGCACCCACGCAAAGCTGTTACATCAACATTACGGGATAGAACTAATTGAGCAACACGATGTGTTATTTAACGATCGAGCCGTTGCCGTACAGGTGCCCTATTTAAACCCGCAGCAAGAGGTCCTTTCTTATACCAAAGCCACGGCGCAAGATGCCGGTTGGATTTGGGATATCGGCTTACAAAGCCGCCGTGGTCTAGGTATGGTGTACTCAAGTCGTTTTGCCAATAGCGAAGATGCGAAACAAGCGCTTAGCCAGTACATTGCAAAAACCCAGCCTGGCACAGCACAAAATGAACTGATATTTCGTGAAATTAGTTTTACGCCCGGCTATAGACGCCGTTTTTGGTATAAAAACTGTTTAGCTATTGGTATGTCTGCAGGCTTTATTGAACCACTTGAAGCCTCAGCGTTAGTCATGGTGGAGCTTGGCCTTAATAACTTACTTGCTAATTTCCCAACACATCGTGCTGCAATGCCGACACTGGCAAAACGTTTTGATGAGCAGTGCCATTATCGCTGGAAACGTATCATTGAGTTTTTAAAGCTGCATTATGTGTTGTCAAAGCGCACAAGCCCTTATTGGCAAGCTCATAAAGAGGCAAACTCAATTCCTCTGCAACTTCAAGAAAACTTAGCACTTTGGCAATATCAAAGTCCGTGGTTAAACGACTTTGACCGCGCTCAAGAGGTCTTCTCTGCAGCCAGTTACCAGTATGTACTTTATGGAATGAAGCAATTGCCACAATTTCCTGTACTTGCAATGCCAACGGCTATTATTGAGCATTTTAGTGCTAACCAACAACAAGCCAAACGCGGATTACAACAACTACCAACTAACCGCGAGCTGTTAAATCATATTCAGCAATTTGGTATACAACCTATTTAATCTCAGTATTAGGAGGCCCAATGGCCAATCATGTCTTACTTGATAACATCAGCCATAAAGACCTAAAAGTGATCACCACACGTGGTGCTAACTGGGGCGACAATATTAGCTGCACTACCGTGTTTCCTAGTGAGTTTGCTAAAGTTCAAGCAAATCAACCTATCGTATTTCGTAAGCACCCGCAAACAGGTCAGTTCGAAGCCCTCGCTTTATTTGGTTTTGAAAATGGCGAGAACTTGCTGCTAAACGAGCAAGGCGAATTACAACTGAGTTACTTACCACTAAGTATGCAGCGCCAGCCATTTTTAATTGGTCAACAAACTCAGTATAACAATGGTATTCCTGAGCAATCACTGGTGGTACATATCGACTTAGACAGCCCACGCATAAGCACACGTGATGGCGAAGCCATTTTCCTTGAACATGGTGGAAATAGCGAATACTTAAATCATATAGCTCAAGTACTTAACGCGTTACATCAAGAACACCAAACGATTAATCAGTTTTTTGAGCGTTTGCTTAGCGTTAATTTACTCGAAGCTTTCAGTATTGAATATGCAGATAAAAATGGCGAAAAAGTCACAGTGAGCGGCTTTTATACTATTAACCAACAGGTACTCAATGGCTTAACCGCTGAACAACTTAAGCAGTTACAACAGCAAGGTGACCTACAAGCCGTTTATATGGTGCTGGCATCAATGGAGCACATTCCTCATTTGCTTAATAAAAAATGGGCTCAGCAGTAATGTTTGCGGCTGCGCCAATAAAAGAATGCCAGGCTTCAAGCATTGCTGATCTAAAAGCGTTTTTAGCTGAGCAAACTGAACCACTGGTCATAAGAGATCTCTGCGTTGATTGGCCCCAAGTCATGGCAGCTAAACAAGGTTCTAAAAACGCCTTAGACTACCTTTTAGGGCTTGCCAATAACGCCTCAGTACGCAGTTTTAGCAGCCAAGCAATTCATCAGGGGCGCTATTTCTATAACGCTGATTTCTCAGGGCTTAATTTCTCACAGCACGCCGATAACTTAGTTTCTGTACTGCAAAAATTAGCACGTTCAATCACACAAACCGACAGTGATTCACTGTATATGGGCTCTACTGCTGTGGAGTATTGCGCTCCGGGCTTTAGTGTTAAAAACCCATTAACTGTGACCGATTATAACTGCTTAACCAGCCTCTGGGTGGGAAATCATAGTCAGATTGCGGCTCACTATGACAATGCCGATAACCTAGCTTGTGTTGCTGCGGGTGAGCGTACGTTTACTCTGTTGCCAACTGATCAGGTCAATAATCTTTACGTTGGTCCACTCGAATTTACACCCGCTGGGCAAGCGGTTAGCTTGGTTGATTTTAATAACCCCGATTTCAACCGTTTTCCTCGTTTTAAAGAGGCTATAGCAAAGACGCAATCGGCAACTCTTGGCCCTGGCGACGCTATTTATATTCCAGCGCTTTGGTGGCATCAGGTTAGCGCAACCAGTCCGTTTAATGTGTTGGTGAACTATTGGTGGCGACAAGCCCCAGAGTATTTAGCAAACCCATTTGATGCCATGCTGCACAGTATGCTGGCAATTAAAGACTTGCCAAGCGAGCATAAACAAAAATGGCAGCAACTCTTTAATCATTATGTGTTTGCTGATGATGTGGATTTAGCAAGCCACGTTGCTGAGCCTGCGCAAGGGATATTAGCGGATATCGACGAACTAACGGCCAGAAGAATAAGACAGCTATTACTACAAAAGCTCAACCGATAGAATGAACCAAAAGCCAGCGGATGCAACGAGTTCGGCGAAGCATCTGCAGGCTATTGGTTCATAATTCACTTATACCAATCTGCTTTTTGCGGATTGGTCTTACCCTTTATTTGTACTGCTGATGGCTGCTTTGTTGCACAGCCGATACCTGTTTCACTATTTTTACTACACTGAAAAACACGTACGTAATCCACCAGCATTTGCTTAGGATAACCTGCAAAATCAACGCCTTTATCATTCACATTTGCTGGCCAGTTTCCGCCTACTGCAAAGTTAAGCAGTAAATGAAAACGCTGATCAAACGGAGCAAAGCCGGTATTTTCTATAAACGAGCCGTCTTGTTGTTGTGATGTTGAATACCACTGGTCGTGGCGAAATGTCGCATAGTGAACATCATCAACATACCAACGAGTTTCATCTTGCTGCCATTCAAGGGCATAAACATGAAAGTTATCAGCCGGGTTATTAGCTTCGCTAAAACGGTACGGCGAACCGCTGTAAACATTTTTGGGTGCAGGACCACCGTAATGCAAGGTGCCGTGTACGCGCGTTTCAAGGCTGCCAGCTGGCGCTGTTTTGTCATCAGTGAGAGTCTTTAGATTAACTGCTTCCATGATGTCTATTTCGCCTGATGATGCCCAGCGACCATAACGCCAATCAGTTGGTAACATCCAAATTGCTGGCCACGCGCCTTGCCCTGCTGGCAATTTAGCGCGAATTTCAAACCGCCCGTATCGCCAATCAGCTAAGTTTTTAGTGCGTAAACGAGCAGAAGTGAACGGCTGAGTCGCTTGTTTTTCTCGCTCAGCATCGCTACTCACTTCATCGCTATTATGCAACGGCCCAGTGTATTGCTCTTGGCGAGCAACAATATGCAATAGGCCATCTTTAACAAAACTGTTTTCGCTACGCGCGGTATAGCATTGCAGCTCATCATTACCGCCACCTCGACAGTTTACTTCGTGTTGCCACTTAGTTAGGTCGAGATCATTTTGCGAAAATTCGTCTTGCCAAACTAACTGCCAGCCTTCTCCTAGGCTGGCTTTGACAGGCGCTGGGGTTTGCTGACAGGCACTCAGCGCACCTGTTAGCAAAATAACAGCATACGATTTTACTGACATGAGACTGTTGCGTCCTCGGTGTGCGCGCTCGTTACTGATAGTTTAGCAATTGATACGTGCCATGCACCTTCAGTGGCTAATTGCCAAGGCGAGAATACTTGCCCAAGCTGCACACCTTGCTCTGCAAAGCAGCTCAAATCTACGGTTAGCGTTTGCCAATCATTTGCTGCTTTAAGCTGTTTGCTAATATCAAATTGGCCGTCACAGTTTTCACCACATTGCATACCCAGCATTAGCGGCGCATCAGCAGCTTGGTCTACCTTAATTTGCATTTGCAGTTGACCCGCTTTTTCAACGTATGAACGTAAATCCGATGGGAAAGCCGCCATTAAACGAACCGAAGCCGCTTCTTTACCATTAAAGCTGATTGCGCGCGCATCTTCTTGTACGTCTTTATCAAAGGTTTTTACGCTAACAGCGTTAAGGGCTGCACGGCTACTGGTCATGGCTTGTTGCTCAGAACCACTTTGTAGTTGCAGTGACCACGGTGCTTTTACGGCACGTTCAAATAATACTAAGTCTTCTAATTTAGCGGCAACTTGTGATTTTTCGCTAAGGTCATCTGCTAATGTGTTTTTATCTTGGTAAGTTAAACCAAAGCCATATGGCAGTAGTGGCGAGTAGTCTTTATCACCACGGTTTTGGTTACCTACCGGGTTATTTGGCCACGAGAACGATAACTTACCTTTAAAGTCATGATTGATAGAACCATCTTGCTTTTTAAAGATAACATCGCTGATTGCATCACCTTCACTCCCTGGTAACCAAGTTGCGACAAACGCATCACTAGCATTCAACTCTGCATTCACCCACATTGGGCGGCCACTAATAAATAGCGACACCACAGGAATACCGGCTTTTTTTAGCTTTTTAAGCAGGGCTAAATCAGTTTTATTACCACGTTGGTATTCAAGGTTATCTAAATCACCATTACCTTCTGCATACGGCTGTTCACCAAACACCACAATCGCGACATCTGGCTTAGATTCAAATTCGCCATTCACATTGTATTGAACCTGACCTCCTGCTTGCTCAACTGTATTTTTGATCCCATCAAAAATTGAAGAGCCACCCGGGAAGTCACTATTTTCGTTACCTGTACCCTGCCATGTGATTGTCCAGCCACCTGACTGCATACCAATGTTATCTGCGCCCTGGCCGGCAACTAATACATTTGCATTTGCTGATAGCGGTAACAACTGTTGTTTATTTTTCAGTAGTACTAGTGATTCACGGACTGCTTGTTTTGCAACTGCGCGATGTTCTGCACTACCAATGATCTCTGTTTTACCTGAAAGCGGACGCTTGGCAGGGCTTGGCTTATCAAACAAACCTGCGCGCATTTTTACACGTAAGATACGTGTTACTGCATCATCGATACGGCTTTGTGCAATTTCGCCACTTTTAACTTGCTTAATAAGGTTTTCGTAAAGTGGTTTCCATGCATCTGTCGGTACCATGTACACATCAAGACCCGCATTTGCAGCCTGCGCACAGTTGCCATTAGTACAACCCGGAATTTGACCGTGGCCGTTCCAGTCACCAACAACAAAACCATCAAAACCCATTTTATCTTTTAGCACGTCGGTAAGTAGGTATTTACTGCCATGAATTTTTTCACCATTCCAGCTGTTGAATGACGCCATTACGGTTTGCGCCCCCGCACCTAAGCCGCCTACATAACCTTGCGCATGAATATCAAATAACTCTTGCTCAGATGCCGTGTTATTACCTTGGTCATCACCGCCTTCTGTGCCGCCATCACCTAAAAAGTGTTTAACCGTACTGATCACACGTTTATCAGATAAAAAGTCGTCATCAACCGCACCTTGCAACCCCTTAACAATGGCTGCTGAATACGCTTTTACAATTTCAGGGTCTTCAGAATAGCCTTCATAAGTTCGGCCCCAACGGTCGTCACGAACAACAGCCACAGTTGGTGCAAATACCCAGTCGATACCAGTTACCATCACTTCTTGCGCGGTAGCGGCGGCAATTTTTTCGATTAACTCAGGGTTGTTTGTTGCACCTAAACCAATGTTATGTGGAAATAATGTCGCACCAATTACGTTATTGTGACCATGCACGGCATCGGTACCCCACATAGTCGGAATTGAGCTGCCATCGAGCGAGTCATCAATTGAGGCTTGATACATTTTTTCAGCAAGATCAATCCAATCTGCAGCGCTGGCATGTTTATCATTATTAGGGAATGCGCCACCGCCATTGAGGTAAGAACCAAAGCCGTATTTACGCATATCTTCAACGGTTATATCGCGAATTTCTGGCTGGATCATTTGCGCAATTTTTTGCTCAAGGGTCATATTTGCCAACATTTTCGCAATTTGTGCTTCCATTTCTGGATTTGCTGCAATGCCCGTTTCGATATTTGGCCAAATTTCTTGCTCAGTGCTCACGTTGGTCACCTTATCTTGTCCAGTACAACCTAGCATGCTGACGCTTGCCATCATTAACGAACAGAGAGTGAATGTTTTTTTCAATTTCATTTTTTGCACCTATGAAGTCTGAGTTGATACTTTTGAGCCAACCAGCGCAAAGTAAGTAATATATAAATAACAGGCGATTGGTAAGAATAACGCCATTTGCACGCCAATAGAATCTGCTAATACGCCTTGTAGTAATGGAATAATCGCCCCCCCTACAATCGCTAAACATAAAATGCCTGAGCCTTTTGAGGTGTATTTGCCAAGGCCGTGTAAAGCAAGGCTAAAAATGGTTGGGAACATAATCGAGTTACATAATCCCACAAGCAAAATTGCCCACATAGCAAGGCTGCCCTCACCCATCATAGCAATCAATACTAACAATACCGCCAACAAGCCATGGCATGCCAACACCTTGCCTGCATTAAATTTCTGCATTACAACTGCACCAATAAAACGGCCAACCATGGCTCCTGCAAAGTAGTAGCTAATATAATGCGCAGCTTCATTTTCTGGTAAACCAGCAATGTTATCTAGGGTCAAAAAGCCCACCAAAAAGCTACCAATTGCCACTTCTGCGCCCACATACACAAAAATACCTACAGCACCTAAAATGAGGTGGCGGTAACGCCAAACACTGCCTAAATCAACAAAATCTTCTAAATCTTGATGTGCCGCTTCGCTATCACTTTCTTTACCTAGTTTTGGCAGTTTTAAAAATGCAAAGATAACCGCAAGTACCAACAAGCTTAACGACAACATTAAATAAGGGAGTTTCACTTCTTCTGCCGTAGCTTGACTAACCTCAGATAGAATTAACCAACCACCAAAAATTGGCGCAACCGTGGTTCCTAACGAGTTAAATGCTTGTGTCATAGTCAAACGCGAAGATGCTGTTTTTTGCGGGCCAAGTACACTTACATAAGGATTGGCAGATACTTGTAAAATCGTGATGCCCGAGGCAAGGACAAACAAGGCTAGTAAAAATAATTCGTACACATGGGCAACCGCAGCTGGGTAAAACAGCGCACACCCCACGGCTGCGACCACTAAGCCAACCACGATACCAAACTGGTAGCCAATACGACTGACCAACTTTCCAGCAGGGATCGACATCACAAAATACGCACCAAAGAAGCAAAATTGAATGAGCATAGCCTGCGTATAGTTAAGTGAAAACATACCTTTTAAATAAGGGATTAAAATGTCATTCAGACAGGTTATGAATCCCCACATAAAAAATAATGTGGTCAATGATGCCAGCGCAAAGTGCTGCTTAGGCATATCTGCTTGGCTTGCAGCAGCCGACACAGGGGTTGAAACATGAGCCATAATTTTCTTCTCTAGTTAATTATATTTATCAGTTTGTTACAGCAAGGTTTAATACTTAATCACTAACAGCAAATAGCGAAATATGTTGCAACATTAAATGTAAGCGCTTACATTTATAACATATAAATCATATTTAGCAATTTATTTGCAGAAAAATTGTAAGCGCTTACAACTGAGTCTAAGCTCTAATTTACTAAGCCTTACACTTAACCCGAAGGACGAGTATCTACTGTGTATAAATCAATTTCACTGTTACCAGATTCATCTTTACTCAAGCCCGAGTTCACGTTCGGTGTGGCAACAGCTTCATTCCAGATTGAAGGGGCACGCGATAAGCGCCTTGATTGTATCTGGGATACATTTTGCGAAAAGCCTGGCGCTATTGCTGACCAAAGCCATGGCGATGTAGCTTGTGACCATGTTGCACGTTGGCAGCAAGATGTCGAGATGATTGCAGATTTGGCTGTCGATGCTTACCGCTTATCTATTTCGTGGCCAAGGGTCATGCAGCAAGATGGCTCGGTTAACGAGCAAGGTATGGCGTTTTATGTTCAGTTATTAACGGCTTTAAAAGCGCGTAACATTAAAACCTATGTCACCTTATATCACTGGGATTTACCTCAATACCTTGAAGATAATGGCGGCTGGTTAAATCGCGAAACAGCCTATAAATTTAAAGACTATGCCGAACTTGTTACTCAACATTTAGGCCATTTGGTTGATTCATTCGCCACCTTGAACGAACCATTTTGTAGCGCTTATTTAGGCTATGAAGTGGGTGTACATGCACCTGGCATAAAATCACAACAAGCTGGCCGACAAGCAGCGCACCACTTACTACTCGCCCACGGCCTTGCTATGCAAGTATTACGTAAAAACTGCCCAAGCACAGAAGCAGGTATCGTATTAAACTTCAGCCCAACGTATCCTTTAACCGAAGATGATAAAAAAGCCGCAGAGCTTGCTGATCAATACCACAATCAATGGTATATCAAAGCGATTTTAGAAGGTGCTTACCCCTCTTTAATGGATGATTTAGCAGATGAAGTTAAACCAATTATTATTGCTGGCGATATGGCAATTATTCGTCAAGCCGTCGACTTTATTGGCGTTAACTATTATACCCGCATACACTACAAAAATACCGCTGATGGCTGGTTTGAAGAAGCAAACCTTGCGGATGTTCGTGTTACCGATATGGGCTGGGAAGTTTATCCTCAAGGCTTAACTGAGCTTTTAGTATCATTACATCAGCAATATGATTTACCAAAAATGTACATTACCGAAAATGGCGCAGCCATGGCCGATACATTAGAAAATGGTGAAGTGAACGACATAGAACGCGTAGATTATTATCACACTCATTTAAATGCAGTGTGTGATGCAATTCGCCAAGGCGTCGATATTCAAGGCTACTTTGCGTGGAGCTTAATGGACAACTTTGAGTGGGCCTATGGCTACGAAAAGCGCTTTGGGTTAGTTTATATTGACTACCAAAGCCAACAACGCATTTTAAAAGAAAGCGCAAAACAATATCGCGCGCTACTCAAACAGCGATAAAAATAACAACAATCGAGAACACACATGCTGACAAAAAGAGAAAAAATAGCCTACGGATTAGGCGACACAGCAAGTAATATCATCTTTCAAACGGTGATGTTATTTTTAACTTTTTTCTATACTGATATCTTTGGTATTTCACCCGCGATTGTTGGCACCTTGTTTTTGGTGGTGAGAGTCGTTGATGCCATCACCGACCCATTAATGGGAGCCTTAACCGATTCAACTCGCACTAGGTGGGGAAGCTATCGCCCCTACTTACTCTGGCTCGCTTTACCATTTGGGGTGATCAGCATGATCACCTTCACCACACCAGATCTACCTGAGTCAGGCAAAGTCATTTACGCCTTTGTCACTTACACTTTGCTGATGCTGGTGTACACCGCGATTAACATTCCTTACTCAGCGTTAGGTGGGGTATTAAGTGGCGACCCGAAAGAGCGAGTATCCATTCAATCTTATCGCTTTGTGTTTGGTATGCTGGGCGGCTTAATTGTCAGTGCCTGTACTTTGCCTTTGGTAAACTGGCTTGGCAAAGGTGATAACGCTACGGGCTACCAACTCACGATGGCCCTGATGAGCGGCTTAGGTGTGATCTTATTTTTGATTTGTTTTCGCTTTACCAAAGAGCGCGTAGCGGCGCATAACAGCTCATCGTTGAGCTGGAAAACCCGCATGAACACGCTATGGCAAAATGGCCCATTTAAAGTATTGTGCTTTGCTGCATTTATGCTGTTATCCAGTATGGTACTGCGCACCACCCTTGCCATTTACTATGTAAAATATGTACTTGGTGAAGCCGAGCTGGTCACCTACTTTGTTACCATCGGCATGATAGGTAATATTCTGGGCTGTGCCTGTGCAAACCCTCTTAGTAAACGCGTTGATAAAAAAACCGCCTATATTCGTTTGCAATACATCTCTGCGGCAATTAGTTGCGTGGCATTTTGGTTGCCAGGCGAACAACTTGCACTTGCCTTTGCGGTGTACTTTTTGTGGTGTTTTTTCACGCAAATGGCAACTCCGTTACTGTGGGCAAAAATGGCCGACACCATAGATTATGGGCAATGGAAAACCGGTGAAAGGCTAACAGGCCTAGTCTACGCAAGCGTGGTCTTTTTTATTAAGCTTGGCCTTGCTCTTGGCGGTGCCATTGCAGGTTGGTTATTGGCATTTTATGGCTATGAAGCCAATACCGAACTCAGTGAACACACGCTCTCGGGTATCTTAATTTCATTTACCCTTTACCCAGCAATAGGTAGTATGCTTGTCGCATTTATCATGAAAAGGTATATTCTTGATAATCAAACGGTTGAGCGGATCAGTGCCGATTTATCGTTAAAAAAGCATCCATAACTTTGTTTAAAAAGGAATAACATGGCCACCATTTACGAGGTGTCGAAACTTGCAGGCGTTTCTCTTGCAACCGTTTCGCGAGTAATGAACAACAATGCAAATGTCAGTGATGCAACACGTAAAAAGGTCACTGCCGCAATGGATGAGCTTGGCTATAGACCTAACTCAATTGCTCAGTCACTGGCATCAAATTGCTCGAACAGTGTTGGTCTACTGGTCTCTGAATTACAAGGCCCATTTTACGGGCCTATGATGAGCGGCATTGAAAATACCTTTCGTAATCAAGGCAAACACCTGATTATTGCTGCAGGTCACAGTGATGAAGAACGAGAAAAACAAGGGATTGAATTTTTAATTAGCCGTAACTGCGATGCGCTTATTTTGCATGTTGAAGCAGTCAGCGACGACTACCTAATTAAACTTAGCAAAGGCCGTACTCCGTTTGTACTAATCAACCGCTATATCAGCGAACTCAGTGACCGCTGCATTTTGCTTAATAATATTAAAGGCGGATATCTAGCGACTAAACATGTTCTAGAACAAGGTCATAAAGACATTGCCTACATCAGTGGACCAGCTTGGAAGCAAGATGCCAAAGACCGCCTAGAAGGCCACAAACAAGCGCTGGCTGAGTTTAACCTTGAGTTTGATGAAAACCTCTTATTTCAAGGTGATTTCATGGAAGCGAGCGGTTATGAGGGGTTAAAAGCGCTTCATCAACAAACGCATCCATTCACGGCGCTTATCTGTGCTAATGATGAAATGGCAGTGGGTGCCATGGCAAGCGCACGTGATTTAGGGCTAACGTTACCTAAGCAATTGTCGATTATGGGCTACGATAACGTGTTTTTCACCCGTCACGTTTACCCACAATTAACCACCATTAATTACCCCATAAATGAAATGGGCCGCATGGCTGCTGACTGGGTGTTAAACCAAGTTTATCAAAAACAAACACCGCCGTTACAAACGCTATTTGAACCTGAACTTATAGTCAGGCATTCAATTAGTCAGCAATAAGCTCGGATAACAAGCCAAGATTAATCGGTTTTAACAGCACTTGTTCTATATCAAGTTGTTTAATTCTTTCTGGCTCTGGTTCGGCGCCACTTACAATGACTAATTTTAAGTCGGGGTGGCGCTGTTTAATTTCTTTTGCTAAATCTAGCCCTCCACCATCAGGCAAATGCATATCCAGTAATACTTTAGCAAAATTTTGGTCGTCACTCAGTGTCTCAAGACACGCAGCACAACTTGGCGCTATGACAGTTTCAACACCTAAGCTTTCAAGCAATAATTGGGTAATCTGTGCTGCATCACTGTCGTCTTCAACCAATAAATAACGCGTGCTTTGGTTGGTCATTTCAGGGCTGTCGTCTTGCTCAACCACAGGTGCAGTATTGCCTTCGCAAATGTAATGATTAAGCACTTGGTAAAGCAACCCAGAATCAACCGGCTTGGCAATCATATCGTTAAAACCAAGTGCGCTTAACTCAGTTTTCACCCCTTTCATGGTGGCTGCAGTAAGCGCGATAATTGGCCCTTGATAACCCATTTTACGAAGTTCAATAGTGGCTTCTTTACCGCCCATAACCGGCATATGCAAATCAATAAAAACAATATCAAAAGGCTCACCCGCTTGTTCTGCACTAGCGACTTTCTCAATAGCTTGTTTACCGTGTTCTGCGTATTCCACTTCAGCACCGGTCATAGTGATCATATGACCTACTAGGTTACGTAAATCTTTTAAGTCGTCGACCACTAATACCCGACCACTGGTTTCAAGGGTGGCTAATTTTTGTTGGCAATCTGGGTTTGAATCAAAACGCAGTACTTGGCGCTCAACATCACGAATGTTGCCCGGGTAGATAGAAAGGGTAAATTCTGAGCCCACGCCTTGCGTAGACTCAAGCTCAATAGAGCCTTGCATTCGACTAAGTAGCTCAGAACAAATGGCGAGGCCAAGCCCTGCTCCACCCACATCTCGGGATTCTACATCGGCAATTTGTTCAAATGGTTTAAAGATCAAAGCTTGTTTTTCGGCTGGGATTCCAAGACCTGTGTCTTTAATACTAAAAAACAGCATTTCGCGCTCATTAACCCAAGCAGTCCAAGCACGCACTGTGATCTCGCCTTGGTTAGTAAACTTAATTGCATTGTTGATGATGTTAATTAGGATTTGGCGTAACCGCGTCGCGTCTGTGTTGACAACTAAAGGTAAGGCTTGCTGAGATTCAAATTTAAGTGTTAAGCCTTTATCGACCGCTGAGACGCGCATTAAGGTATATACGTCCGCCATTAGGCTATCTAAATTGACATCACTGCAATTGAGCTCAAGTTTATCAGCAGCAATTTTTGATAGGTCGAGCACGTCATTAAGTAAGCTCAGTAGATGCTTACCATTTCGGTAAATCACACCCAGCTCGTTTTGAGCATGCTGGTTCTTACCACTTTGCATTAGTAACTCGGTATAACCCAAGATAGATGACAGAGGCGTACGTAACTCATGGCTTAAATGCGCCAAAAAACGGTCTTTAGAACGGTTTTCTGCTTCGGCTTTTAAGCGTTCAACACGCTCATCTTCAACATCTCGTCGTGCTAACGCATAACGAATAGCGCGGGCAAAGCGGCTAGAGTTCATCTCGTTTTTAACAAGGTAATCAACCGCACCGGCATCAAGCGCTGCAGAATCGAGTGCTTCATCTGATTGTCCGGTAAGCATGATAATCGGACCGCGAAAACCATTATCAACGGCCCGTTTTAGCACTTCGAGGCCATCAGAGGCACCTAAACGATAATCTAACAAACAAATATCATGCTTGTTTTCGCTCAGCACACTGATGGCCTGTTCAGGGCAACTTAACCACTCAACATCGAATGTATGGGAACCTAATTGCTCTAGGTAGTCGCAAGTAAGAATATAATCGTCTTCGTCGTCTTCTACTAAGAGTAATCGGGTTACCTTATCTAACATTCTTATTCCTTATAGCAATTTGCTTAATAAAATATTATCGCAAATTGGAATTAATCGTTCTGTGGTGTTGGCAGCTCTACAAACTCTACCCAGTATTTCCCTAATGTTTGCATTAACTCGACTAAACCTTCAAAAGTAACTGGCTTAGTAATGTATGATGCAGCCCCTAAGTCGTAGCCTTTAACCATATCTTCTTCTTGTTTTGATGTAGTTAAAATCACCACCGGAATACCCTTCAAGTTAGGGTTAGCTTTGATTGCTTGTAGAGCTTCACGGCCGTCCATACGCGGCATATTCAAATCGAGTAAAATCAAGCCCGGGCGCGGTGAGCTTTCTTTTTCACTAAATTTGCCTTTACGCTCAAGGTATTCAAGCAGTTCTACACCGTCTTCAACAAAAAACAACTCGTTTAATACACGGCTTTCGGCCAATGCATCTTGGGTTAATAAACGATCATCTTCGTCGTCATCAGCCATTAAAATGGTTATTGGTTTAACTTTATTAAGTGGCATTACGCCTCTCCTTGTAGTGTGAAAAGCGATGTTTCCACGGGTAATTTAAGAGTGAAGCTTGCACCCTCACCAACGCGACTACTTGCTGTTATTTCTCCGCCATGACGCTCCACAATACGGCGACAAACCGATAGTCCTATGCCTGTGCCTTTGTATTGCGAACGGCCATGTAACCGCTGGAACGGAACAAATATTTTTTCTAGGTATTCTTCTGAAAAGCCAATTCCGTTATCTGAAATTGTAATAACTTCCCACTCTACATCAGTGTGATGAACTTCGCTAAATTCTGAAATTCGCTGATATGCAATATCAATCACAGGCGCAACATTCTCACGTCTAAACTTTACTGCATTCGACAGAATGTTTAAGAACAACTGTAGCATTTGACTCGGGTCTGCTTGGATATGCGGTAAGGTATCGAGGTTAACCGTGGTCTCAGATTCTTTTATTGCGATTTCAAGATCATCAAGTACCTCTGCAACGACTTCATTCAAATCTGTATCAACAAAGTCCTTACCACGAGTGGTTACGCGTGAGAATTCAAGTAGGTCATTGATTAAATTAGACATACGCTGAGCGGCATTTTTCATACGATTAATGTAATCAACCCCTTTTTCGCCGAGCTCATCTTTAAACATCTTTTCAAGGCGGTCACTGAAGGCTTGAATCTTACGCAGTGGTTCTTGTAAATCATGACTTGCAACAAAGGCAAAGTCTTCAAGCTCTCTATTTGAGCGGCTTAGCTCATCTGAATAGATGGTTAACTCTTGCGTACGTTCTGCAACCTTTGCAGCCAAGTTTTCGTTTTGTTTTTCAAGGTCAGCTCGGTACTTAGTTTGATTGCGTATGTTGATACGGGTTAACACAAACATACCAATAAGCAGTAAAGCACTTGTCACTGCAGTAATCGCAAATGTTAACTTCGCTTCGTTTTTAATTTGTGAGAGCTTTGCAAACTGCTCTATTTTAAAATTAAGCTCACGCATTTGAATTTCATCAACTCCAGCGCGAATATCTTTATATAAATCACGACCTTGGTCTGTTAATAACAAGCGGCGAGCTTTCACGTCTTTATTTGCAAGAGCCAGATCGGTGGTTTTAGTCATCACTGCGACTTTATCGTTTACTAAATGAATTAAACGAGCAATGCGGTCTGCTTGACCGGGTATTTCTGAATGCAAGCTTTTCACAAGCATGATCTGCGCTTGCATTGAAGCGATAGCATCATTGTAAGGCAGTAAATAATCTTCTCGGTCACTAAGAAGATAACCTCGCTGACCTGACTCAGCCTGTACTACAGATAAATGTAGCCGCTCTATTGCAGTATTAAGTGAGTTAGTATTATCAAGACTACTTTGTGTTTCTGTTAGAGAGCGAATGCTATTGAGGGCTAAAAAAGCATTCGCCACCACGATACACAGCACCACGGCAATAAAGCCAGCCCAACTGACCGCTATTTTTCCTTTTTGTTTTTGCATTTGCTTCCCAATCAATGAGTGCTCAATCTGCTGCGTGAGTGTCACTTATTTCTTGTAAGTGTTCACTGCACTGCTGACAGTTTGTAATTATTTTATCTAATGCCTCGAGCGCTTTTTGCTTAGGCATATCATTTTCTAATACGAGCTTAACTAACTCTGCATTCATCGAAATACGGTTTAGCGGTGCACGAGCATCGTGCACCATTTTTCGTAAAGACTCGTTGTTACTCATAGCTATCCTTAGTTATTTGTATTCGCCAATGCCCCCATAAGCATTTAAACGGTTATAAAGTGTTTTCGTACTGATCCCCAGCATTTGCGCAGCAATCGTCTTATTACCTTGTACTTTATCTAAAGTCGCGTGGATCAATTCTTTTTCAACTTCTTCAATGGTTTGCCCTGCAACAACTTGGTTTGCTTGGCTCTCTTTATTCACTTTAGAAAACGGTGATTCTAACGAATCAGGTAAAGTAATAACGGAGCCTTTAGGGTCACTCATAATAAAGGCACGGTGTATAGCATGGCGAAGTTCACGCACGTTACCAGGCCAATCATGGGCCTCAAGTTCTTTGATTTGCGCTGCTTGCCATTTAAAGTCGGTGCCGTTTTCATCATTAAGCTGCTCTAAAAAAGCATTGGCAAGCAATGGAATATCTTCTTTGCGCTCACGAAGCGGTGGAATATCAATAGGGAATACCGCTAAACGAAAGTAAATGTCTTCACGAATAACATTATTTTGCGCAAGGTCGGTCAAGGTGCGGTTGGTTGCAGAAATAACGCGGCAATTTACCGCTTGCTCTTTGGTTCCACCCACTCGAGTTACTTTTTTACTTTCGAGTACACGTAGTAAGTTTGGCTGCATATCAATGGGCATTTCTGTCACTTCATCTAAAAACAAAGTACCACCAGCAGCTTGCTCAAACACCCCCTCTTTACGTGCAATAGCGCCTGTAAATGCGCCCTTTTCATGGCCGAAAAGTTCGCTACCAATCAGCTCTTTAGAAAATGCACCACAGTTAGTTGCTACTAAAGGGCCATCACACTCAGTGGCGTTGTGAATTGCCTGAGCAACCACTTCTTTACCAGCACCACTTTCACCCATCAACATTACATTGGCAGAAGTTGCTGCAACACGCTCAATCATAGTGTAAAGCTTTTGCATCACCTCAGATTCACCAATTAAGGTGCCAAAGTGGCGCTTTATAGCTGGCGTTGCTTTTTTCTTAGGGCTTGCTTTTTTCGGGTTGAGTACCCGTTCTATATCTTCTCGTTGTAGTGGTTTGACTAGGTGACCAACATTAGGCTCACACATTTCAGCTAACTTACCCTTTACTGAAGGGTGCCCTGAAATTAACGTAACACGAGGCGATTGACCGATTGCTTTTAAGTGCTCAAGCAAATGTAGACCGCTGCCATCTGGCAACATAAAGTCTAAAAAAACATGGTCAAACGTGTTGTTTTCAAACCATTGCTCAGCTTCAGCAAGGTTCGCTGCGGTATTTATATTGTGCCCGAGGAACTCAACAATGTGACAAACTACATCACTAAACTCACTGTCATCATCAACTAAAAGTACGTTTAACATATTTATTCCATAAGCTTTTTTAATCATTCTACGCTTAGTTCCAATAAAAATAAAATAAAGCGCGTTAGATACTAATTGAATTCAAATTACGACCATATTACTGCATTTAGTTCCACTTTAGGGTAAAAAGTGAGAAAAATACTAGAAACGGGTTATTATTGCCTACTCAAAATTAAGCTGAGCTGTACTTATTTTAAGTTATTAAGTTGTAATCATATGAAGTTATTAAGAAAAGTTATTCACCCAAGTTTAGGAAACGACTACGGCACTGTATTTATTCGTAACACTGCCCGCGCCATTGTTTTAAAAGGTGAACAAATACTACTTTTATACACCGCTCGTTATGATGACTACAGTTTACCGGGTGGCGGGGTTGATAAAGGCGAAAGTATTGAGCAAGGGCTCCTGCGAGAACTTCATGAAGAAACAGGCGCACAACAAATTCAAATAAAGCATTCACTAGGCTTATACGAAGAAATCAGACCTTGGTACAAAGACGACTTTGACTGTGTTCATATCAAATCTTATTGCTACTTTTGTGAAATAAGCGATGAATTTGCTGACCCAAAAATGGAGCACTACGAAGTGCAAAATGGCATGCAACCTAAGTGGGTGAATATATTTGATGCCATCGCACACAACGAAACCACCATGGCAATGAGTGAAAAACAGGGCTTATCGATTCAGCGCGAGACCTTTTTATTAAAGCTGATTGCTGACACTCTTTAAGTTTTTTACATTACTTTACGCAACCCTCAGCTATTGGGGCAGTCTATACTTATAATTAAAGCCAATTATGAGAGTCAACCATGAGTAAAGTAGCTGCCCTTTCTAAGCCAACCATCCTGTTACATTGGACCGTTGCCATTTTGTTTATCGGCGTATTTGCGATGGGCATTTATGTTGCTGATTTTGCCGAGCCACCCGCTAAATTTACTTATATGGGATGGCATAAATCAATGGGCTTAGTAGTATTAGTTTTTGCCATCGCAAGGCTTATTTGGCGCATAAAAGAAGGCGCATTACCTGCAACATCTGACATGCCTAAATGGCAAACCGTAATTGCTCACCTCACTCATGGCTTATTATTACTTGCGACCCTAGCTATGCCGTTATCTGGATTTATCATGAGCTATGCGGGCGGTCGTGCAATTAGCTTCTTTGAGTTTGAGCTATTGAGCGCACCAGAAAAAACACCTTGGCTTGCAGATGCAGGCAGCTTTGTGCATCACAGTTCTGTGCTCATTATCGTGGTGATTTTAGCCTTACACGTTGCTGCTGCACTTAAACACCAGTTTGTTGACAAAGATAGCATGCTGAGCCGCATGCTAGGTAAGTCTTAAATAAAATTTAAGCGGGCTTAGGGTTAGCATAAAAACGCCATAAGCCCACTAAATTACTCATTAAAAACACTGTTTCCATTACCACTGCTAGTGGTGAAAACGCTAATAAATTGTGAACTATCCAGCACACAGTGCCGACAATCATCAACAGGCGTAAGGTAAAATCTTTGCCTTGGAATGAAGCATAGGTTTGCATTAACGTTGCTGCCAGTGCGATAAAGCTAACCCAGCTATGCAATGTTAATAGTACTGCGCTAATACTCAAAAGCATAAACGCTATCATCACCCAAGTTTTGCGCGCAAAAATACAGTAGCCATAACGTAGGGCGGCAATCAACATTAAGCTTGCAGCACTGAAATTATCAAGCAGCATAAAATGCACTGATGTCAGTAATACCGAGCTAAACAAACAAGCTAAAATAGCTTGTCTTTGTTTAAACTGAAAAGAAGCCAAATCAAGTAATGTGGCAATGGCAACTAAGCACTGAGATAAAATAAACATAACGACTCCTGAAAAATCAGCAGTGTAATGTTCACCGTTTTGCTGCGCCTTAACTTAAGTTAAGACGCCGTCTAATTCGCGATAAAGAAATCGCTGAAATCCCTAAATACATAGCAACATCGTTTAAGCTTAATTGCTCAAGCCAGTGCGGTTTTTGATCTAATAAATATTGATAACGTTGCTCTGGCGTATTGAGTAATAAAAACGCTTCTTTTGCTTCTTTAAACAATAATTGCTGACTAATTAATTGATATTTAATTGCTTGCCAGTCAGTACTATCAAATAAAACCAAAGGCACCTTAATAAGCTCAGCATCACGTATTACTTTGAGTTGATAGAGCGCAGGGGTTTTAGTCAACCAGTTCCCATAAAGCAGTGCAAACTCATCTTGAAAGTAAAACTCTTTACACTTTTGTGTGCCTTGCGATGATGCATGTAATGCACCAAGCACCCCTGATATAATTAAGTAACCCGCATCTTGCTCATCGCCTTGCTGTAATAAAATATCTCCCTTGGCGTATCGCTTAATTGTGCATTGCCCAGCAAGTTTATTACGAAATTTACAAGCTAACTGATGGTAGCTATCACCAAGAGGGAGTAACTGAGCATCGTTCAAGATTGCCAACCTTGCATTAGCAGTTCAGTAATTTGCTGAGCATTAATACCTTCTCTAACAATAAAGCGCTCACCACACCAAAGTGGTGAAAAACCACTATCGCCTTTGGCTTCAGCTTTTGCACGTAATGCGGTCATCGCAATCGACGCATACGGAAAAGGCGGCGCTTGCTCTGGCATAGCTCCTAACTCTTGCATGACTCGATTGCTAATACCTCGTGCTGGACGACCAGAGAATAAGGTCGTCAATTCAGTTGAGTCTGGCGCAACTGTTTTTAATACTTCACGATGTAAAGCACTTGTTGTCGCTTCTTCACAAAGTAAGTAAGCGCTCCCCACCTGCACTGCTGCGACACCTAATGCTTGGTATTGGGCGACATCTTCTGCCGTGCAAATTCCACCTGCTGCAATAACAGGTATATCAAGCTCTACACATTCTCGCACTAATTGCGCAGTGGTTGGTTGCAGCGATAAATCCATTGATAAAAAATGGCCGCGGTGGCCGCCAGCTTCAATCCCTTGTGCAATAACCGCATCGGCTCCATTTGCTTGTAACCAACGCGCTTCATCTAACGTTGTGGCTGATGAAAGAACCGTTCCGCCCCACGCTTTTATTTGAGAAACAATCTCTCTACTTGGTAGACCAAAATGAAAGCTTACAACGGCAGGCGTGTAAGGCGCGATAATATCTATTATTTGTTGATTAATTGGCTGGCGCGAAGCATTACGGGTAAATTGTGAGACATCGACAGCAAACTCATCAAAATAAGGTGTAAGCAGATTATGCCAAGCCGTTTGCTGAGCCAGGGTATAGTCGGGTGTTTGATGACAAAAAAAGTTAAGATTGTAAGGCTTATCAGTATGCTGGCTAAGATAATCAAGTTCTGATTTTAGCAGCTCTGCTGAGAGCATAGCGCAAGGTAAAGAACCAAGCCCTCCAGCTTCACACACAGCGACTGCCAGTTTAGCATTTTGCACACCCGCCATCGGCGCTTGAATAATCGCAAGTTCAGTTTTTAACACAGAATTTGTCATTACATATTCCTTGTAAGTTTTTCAACCTAATGCAGTTTTTACAGAGTTTAAGCTTCTCAAAGGCTAACTGAAAAATAAAAGTCTTCTAAAACAATAAGCTATAAAAAGCAAAAAATAGGTATTAGCTTTGCAGACTAGCTCCTACAACTTTGTAAGGAGATAATGATGACTGATACTGTTACTACAATCAATCCAACTAATGAACAAACGATCAAGACTTATAACTTATTGTCACTGCAACAAGCACAGAGTGAAGTTGACCAATGTCATCAAGCATTTTTAAAATGGCGCACTACATCCCATGAGCACCGCGCAAAATTACTTAATAAACTTGCACAAGTAATTGATTCTAATCAACAAGAATTAGCCCAACTAATGACCGATGAAATGGGTAAGATTTACCAACAGGGCCTTCAGGAGGTTGAGCTTTGTGCAGCAATTTGTCGTTATACCGCTGAGCAGGGACCAAAAGTGCTTGGCGATGAAAAGCGAGATATGCAAGACGGACATGCAATTATTAGTTACCAACCAATTGGTGTAATACTTGGTATTCAACCATGGAACTTCCCGCTATATCAAGTCATTCGCTATGCTTGCGCGAATGTTATGGCAGGTAACACCACAGTGCTAAAACATGCTGGTAATGTATTTGGCATGGCCGAAAAGATTGAACAATTATTTAAACTGGCTGGTTTTGACGATTATTGCTTTAAGAACTTACTTATTGATGGTAAAACCGCAAGCGAACTAATAGATCACTCAGCGATTCGTGGTGTAACCTTTACTGGCAGCGATGGCACAGGCAAAAAAGTCGCAGAGCGAGCAGCTAAACAGGTTAAGAAAACCGTGCTCGAATTAGGCAGTAACGATGCATACATCGTACTTGATGACGCTGATTTAAATACGGCGATTACCGCATGTACGCAAGGTCGTTTGATAAACAACGGACAAACCTGTGTTGCGGCAAAACGCTTTATTGTGGTTGATGCTTTATATGATGATTTTAAAGCTCTAATCAAAGAGCAATTTGAGCAAGTTGTTCTTGGCGATCCGAACGATGAAAAAACCACGCTTGGCCCAATGGCTCGTAAAGATCTGCGCGATCAGCTTCATCAGCAAGTCACTGACTCTGTAAATGCAGGTGCTACTATTATCACGGGCGGTAAAGTTGCTGAACACACCGGCTTTTATTACACCCCGACCTTGCTTGAAAATATCAAACCGGGCATGCCCGCTTATGACGATGAATTATTTGGCCCTGTGGCATCACTTATTCGAGCCAAAGATAACGCAGAGGCAATGCAAATTGCTAATGATTCACGCTATGGTCTTGGCGGCGGTATTTTCTCAAAAGATGAACAAGCAGCCATTGAGCTTGCAAAGCTTCACTTTGACACCGGTATGGTAAATATCAATGGTTATGGTCTTGCGCAACCGAACTTACCATTTGGTGGTGTAAAAGACAGTGGCTATGGCCGTGAACATGGCGGTTTTGGACTACGAGAATTTGTTAATATCAAAACCATTATGGTCAACGACTAATCACTATTAAGGGCTCATTAGAGCCCTTTTTTATATCTGATTGTGCCGTCCTTAATAAGGTTATCACTTTTCATACCAATCCGCTTAATTAAGTAGTCTATTTTGAGGCAATAAAACCTCGTTGATAACAAGGCAAAAATTTCGTTATTTAGTTGTTCTAAATGAGAAATTTTTAACGCAGTTAGCGACAGGTTTTATCCCTCAAAATGATTAAGTATTATTGCGGGTTGGTATTAAACATTGGCACTTGTTGCTTCGAGGCTGCTGGCATTTTTAACTCATCCACTGCTTTTTCTTTATCAATCTGCTCTTGTTGTTTTTGGTTGTCAGAATCGGGGTTATAAACAAGCTCTGTAAGAAGTGCAAAATGGTCTGAGCCATACTTTGCCAAACGCTCAATACGCTTAACGCTAAACTCATTACTATGAAAAAGATGATCAAGTGGCCAGCGCATAAAGAAATAACTGGCATGAAAGGTATTAAAAAAGCCGCGGCCTTTACGTGGGTCTAACAAGCCACTAATACGCATAAACAAACGGGTACTACGCGACCAAGCAACATCATTTAGATCTCCTGCAACAATACAAGGTCGCAGTCTGTTTTTAAGTGCTTTTGCTAAGATAATTAGTTCAGTATCACGCGGCCGTGAGCTGTCTTCTTCCGTGGGGCTCGGAGGTGCAGGATGAATAAAATGCCCTTGAACTTCTACGCTATCTGCATCTTCAAACAAAATATGGATTGAGGGGATATCGCTTTCTATAAGCTCACAAACTTGCTGTTGTTTAATTTTAAACTTGCTGTACAAGTGCATGCCATAACGATTATCTTTTGGGCAGTACACTCGATACGGGTATTCTTGCTCTAAACTGCTCAGTTCGTTCTGCCAAGTTTGATCAGACTCTAACGTAATGAGTAAGTCTGGTTGGTGCGTGTTAACTAAAGCAATGAGTTTGTCATATTCGCTGTTCGACATCAGTACATTTGCCGACATAATGCGAATACTGTGCTTATCAGTTTTATTGCTTGAAGCAACTTCTTTATTAGCGAGCCTTGTGTAAGGGTAAATCCAGCCAACTTGTAAAAGCAACACGACGATACTCGCCAGAGCACAACCAATATAAGGCGCGGAGCCCGTGCGACTGATTAAATAGCTTGCAGCAATTAAACTCGCACAAGCAAGGTAAACCACTTGCAAGCGTACAAAGTCACAACTGCGAATTAAATAATGTTGGGAATATGAAAATGGCAAGATTGAGACTACTAGCAGCATGGCCAATAGTGAACCCAATCCATAAGTCATGATCGATTCAAGCAAAACTAGCGGCTCAGAATAGAAATAATTTCTCGGGTGTCTTCCACTAAACGCACGACAGTATCGTCAACTTGAATTGAGATTAGACCATCTCTGTCTCGAGATTTAATCACTTTACCGCGGCGGTAAATATCACGGTCAAGAATATCGCCTTTACGTAATTTCTTCTGCCAACCGGGTGGTAAATCGCCACCATTATCAAGTTTCTTTTCAAGGCCAGGTGGTAGACTTTTATCTTTGCCCTTATCCTTGTCTTTATCTTTTGCAAGTGCGCCAGCCGTCACTAGGCTTAAACCTATCACTGCAACTGTTAACAATGCTTTCATGCGAGTGCTCCTTCTATGAGTCCCAATTAAGCGTAGCAAGTTTTTCTGAACTGGGTATGAAACCAGCTAAAAAAAGCCGCTAAGCGGCTTTTGACAGGATTAACGATGGCGAGTAACGATTGATAAAATCTCTCGCGTATCGTGTACTAGATGAATAAGGCGGTCATCGATTTCGATGGCAATAATGCCATTTCGGTCGCGACGTTTAATCACTCGCCCATGACGATATATATCACGGTCAAGAATATCACCATGGTGATAACGCTTATACCAACCAGGTGGTAAGCCACCACCATACCCTACTTTTTTGTATAAACCGGGTGGTAAGTCACGGTAGCTGTAATGGTCGTATCTATCGTAACGATCATGTCTGTCATGATGATGGTGATGTTTGTGGTGTTTTTTATGTTTTTTATGCTTTTTACGTTCGTGCTTATGTTCGTATCTATCGTGGTCACGATCATGTTTCGCGTTTGCTTCCATAGGTATCAAACTCAAACCTAAAACAGCAACTGAGATAGTAATTAATTTATTCATAAAAGAGACCCTCAACGTTTGCTCTTGATAAAAAGCCTAACGTTTTAGCCTGAATCATAGATGAAGGGTTACAATTTAAAAACGTAACTGTTTACATATCAACACATTAGAAAGCTAACCTTTACATTTCTTTAAACTTCTTTGGCACTATTTACGAAAAATCGAGTCTGAGTTACAGTTCCGTTTGAGGCGTTTGTCGTTATATTTGCAACATAAACAAAGGCTTCCTCACAACATAATAAGGATAATTTATGAATGTTCTAAAATGGTGTTTGGTCATTAGTATTACTGCACTAACGGGCTGTAGTGCCATGATGAGCCAATATGGCAATCAAAAAACGCAATCAAGTTCATTGGTTGAGTACCTTTACCCAGACCAACAAGATAGAGCTGCACACCAAGCAACGATTCCAACTTTGAACTTACCAGCCACGGTAGGGATTGCCTTTATTCCTAACAAGTACAATGATGGCTTGCATCATGGTGATGAAATCGCACTGCTAAATAAAGTTAAAAAGCAGTTTATGCAATATGACTACATAGACCGTATTGAAGTGATCCCAAGTACTTATTTAAAAGGCAGCGAGGGATTTACCGCATTAGAACAAGTATCTCGATTATATGATGTGGATATTATGGCGCTTGTTTCATACGACCAAGTGTCGCAAAGCTTAGAAAATAACGCTGCATTTTTATATCTCACGATTGTTGGTTTATATGTGATTCCGGGCAATGAGAACTCAGTACAAACCTTTGTAGATACTGCCGTATTTGACGTGAAAAGCCGAAAAATGCTGTTTCGCGCGCCAGGTATTCATAAAGCAGAGCAACGCAGTACAGCAATTGGCATCGATGAAGTCGCTAAAGAGCAGTCGCTGGCAAGCTTTAATGGAGCTGTTGATGACATGATCACGAATCTCGATGCTGAATTAGCGCAATTTAAAACCCGCGTAAAAGAAGAAAAAGTAGCTAATGTCACGCACAGAAATGGCAGTAGCGGCAGTAGCTTATTTTGGTTAGTTGCAGTACTGGCAGGTTTTGCCGTACATCGCCGTATTGCATAACAGACAAAGTTATTAAGCGCGAAAGCTTTTACCCATCCTAAAAAGCAGTTACCCTTTGGTTTTTGTTGTACCTAACCAAAGGGTTTTCATGAAGTTGTCGATACTCTCAGTGCTTGTGGGCACCTCATTTTTTAACCAACAAGCCATTGCAAATAATGAACTAGAACATATTACAACGACCGCCTCGCGCAACGAAGTGTTGGCAGATCCATTGCCTGTAGTGGTCAGCAGTATTTCACAGAAGCAACTGGCGCTTATCGCTCCAACTCACATTGAACAAGCCCTTAAACAGGTTGCTGGTGCTAATCTTCAACACGGTAACGGCCAAGAGTATTTACCCGCTTTACGTTCGCCTGTACTTTCTGGCGCAGGTGCCTGCGGTGGCTTACTTACCGCCGAAGATGGTATTCCACTTCGCGCAGCTGGTTTTTGCAACATCAATGAATTATTCGAAGCCCACACTGAAATGGCTGAACGCATCGAAGTACTGAAAGGCCCGGGTTCTGCACTTTATGGTTCAAACGCTGTACATGGTGTAGTCAACGTGATCACTCCAGATACAACCTATAACCACAACCAACTTGGTTTTGATTACGGCTCGTTTGGCTACACCCGCTACAAACTAGGTGCGGGTCGTGATTTTGGTCAACAAGGTTTAGGTATTAATGCCACTATTACTCGAGATACGGGTTATCGTGATGACGAAAGTGTTGACCAAGAAAAGCTCTCGCTACGTCACCGTTTTGATGGCGAAAAACTAAGTGTAAGTACAGGCCTGACTTACACCCATTTAGATCAACAAACAGCTGGCTACATAGAGGGCTTTGAAAGCTACAAGGATAAGCAAATAGCTCAGTCTAATTTTGATCCTGATGCATTTCGTAAAGCCCGCTCTTTGCGTGTTTGGTCAAAGCTAAATTGGACACAAGATGAGGCTAACAGCTTTACCCTTACGCCTTATATCCGCGACCAAGACATGACCTTCTTTAAGCATTTTTTACCGGGTACTCCCCTTGAAGAAAATGCTCAGCAAGGTGTTGGTATACAATCAAGCTGGCAGCACAAGTTAACCGGCTCTAGCCTGTTAACTGTTGGTTTTGATGGTGAACTTACAGATGCTGACTTTTTACAATATCAAGACAGTCCCACTCAAGGCTCAGCATTTTTAGTCGCCACCGTGCCTCAAGGCAAACATTATGATTATCAAGTAACAAGCACCCTATTAGCACCGTTTGTGAACCTTGATTGGCAACTTGATGAGTTACTTATCAGCCTGGGTGGTCGATACGAGCGTATGCGTTATGACTACGACAACCATATGTTGGCTGGCCGCACAAAAGAAGATGGCACAGCATGCGCCATGGGTGGGTGTCGCTATTCTCGACCAGAAAGCGGCGAAAATCGCTTTACTAACTTTTCACCTAAGCTTGGTTTAAGCTATCAATATGCTGAAAACCAGTTTATCTACGCCAATGCTTCAGAAGGTTATCGAGCACCGCAAGCGGCAGAGCTTTATCAGTTGCAACGCGAACAAAATATCGCAGATCTTAAATCTGAAACAGCTAAAAACCTAGAGCTTGGTATAAAAGGTCAACAAGCACAGCTGCATTATGTAGTTAGCATTTATGCAATGAATAAAAAGAACACCATTTTCCGCGACAGTGATTTTTATTACGTCAATGATGGCCAAACTCAGCATCGTGGTGTTGAGCTTGAGTTAGCCTATGCCATAACGCCTAGCTTATCGATGCAGTTAGCCGCGAGCCACGCCAAACATACATACAGTTATGACCAAGTACTCAGCGGGATTAACATCAATGATAATCTTATTGATACTGCTCCTCGTAACATCGCAAACTTGCAGCTACTTTGGCAAGCAAACGACATGACACGTGTTGGTCTTGAGCTACATACCACCAGCAGCTACTTTACTGATCCTGAAAACCAGCATAGTTACCAAGGCCACTCATTAGTAAATTTACGAGCGGCGTGGCAGCTAACAGCTAACCTTAGTGTGACGGCACGAATAAACAATTTAACCGACGAGCGTTACGCAGAGCGTGCTGACTACACTACATTTAGTGGCGACCGATACTTTCCGGGTAGACCGCGCAATGCCATGTTATCAGCAAGTTATCAGTTTTAAATAACCGCATTTTTTGGTGAGCTATCTCATAGTTCACCCACGCTGTTTCGTGTTTTGGTATGATAAATGTACCTCTTGCTATTACTCCTAAACAGCGTGACATCTTCTCAAAATCTAATTCGTAACCTTCTTTTAGTGCTGGGCATTTTTCTTATTGCAGCCAGCTTACGAGCCCCGATCACTGGCATTGCACCGGTACTTGAACAGATCATTGAACAGTTTCAGTTAAATGCATCGCAAGCCGGCATGTTGACGACTTTACCTTTAATCGCGTTTGCCATTGCCTCACCTATGGCGGCAAGTCTTGCTAAAAAGTGTGGCCTTGAAATATCACTGTTTATTGCCCTTGTACTCATAGGTATAGGGGTTGTCTCTCGGGTTATTGATTCTGCCACCGTGCTTTTTATTGGTACCGCAGTAATTGGTGTCGGTATCGCGATTGGTAATGTGTTATTACCAAGCCTAATAAAGCGTGACTTTCCACACAAAGTGGCAGTAATGACGTCGAGTTATGTTTTGGCGATGGGCATATTTGGTGGCAGCTATTCAGCACTCATCATTCCGCTCGCTGAATACAAAGAACTTGGCTGGCAATTGGCGCTTGCCAGTTATGCTTTACTGGTTGTGCTGGCTATTATGGTGTGGTTACCACAACTTAAGCAACATACCATGCCAAAACAGGCATATGTGTCAAACAATACACAAAACAAAATTTGGCACTCTGCACTGGCTTGGCAAATCACCTTATTGCTCGGCTTTAACTCCTTTTTCACTTATATCATGCTTGGTTGGCTACCCAGTATTTTAATTGAAGGTGGCCATAGTGCGCAGCATGCGGGTGCTTTGCAAGGCGCCTTTCAAGTTGCCTCTGCGCTGCCAGGAATTGTGCTTATTCCACTACTTGCCAAATTAAAAGATCAACGCATCTTAACGCTAAGCTTGGCGTTACTTGGCGCGCTTTGTTCTGTTGGATTATTAGTTGCACCTAGTTTTGCGATGCTTTGGTCAGTCACTTTAGGGTTTTGCTCAGGTGCCTGTTTCATCTTGGGCTTATCATTTGTAAGCCTGCGCACTCATGACTCAATGCAAGCCGCTGCGTTATCGGGTATGGCGCAATGTATCGGGTATTTATTGGCTGCCACAGGCCCTATTATTGCGGGCGCCTTACATAGTTATTTCAACAACTGGGCGGGAGCACTTTGGCTGTGTATGGCATCTAGCCTATTGTGTGCTTTATTTGGTTACTTAAGTGGCCGAAATATCACCATCGGCCAGCAATAAATATGAAACCACAGCTATTTAGGGGCGGTTTCAAAGGCACTCATATTACTAAGGTTATCGAGCCAAGGTTTATGTGAGCGATACCAAATATGCGCTTTAGGGATGAGCTCATCAGCTTGCTCTACGGCGCCAATACGTAAGCCATAAATACGCTCACCTGCACCGACAGAAGTCGCGTACAAAGCTGTACCACAATTACCACAAAACCCTTGCGCACGCTGGTTGCCACTTTCAGCTATTTTTATATATTCTTTTGGCTTAGCACCTGTAAAGGTAACTCCATCTGGCACAGACACCACAACCGTACGAAAAGGCGCACCTGAGATAATTTGGCAATCAGTGCAGTGACAGTTTATCACTTTATTTTCATCAACGTTTGCATGGTAAGTTACCTCACCACAATGACAACGACCGGTAACCTTCATATTAAACTCCTTGTTGAGATGACAGCTCTTTTACAGGGTAATGATTAGCGTGTTTCAAGCTTTGTAAATCATTAAAACGTACCCCATGCTGAGCCATAATAGGATGTATTTTTTTGCTGATCAATTGTCTGATATAAAAGGGTTGATTCGGCACAAAATGATGGATTGTGTGGGTGCGGCCAAAATCAAAACAGAATAGCTGAAACGGTAAAAACCAACGGCTGGTGATCACATGCGTTTGCTCAAGTAAATTATTTACACCGCCATAATAATGCATTGAAGATGTCACTAAGTTAAGAGAACTCGAACGAATAATATTAGGCACGATAAGTACCACCATTAAAAAATCTGCCATCGCCAATAACTCAGCTCCCCACGGCGGCAATGTAAATGGCTGTACGAACTGCACTGCATAATAAGCAATTACCCCGTAAAGAATCGCAAAATACGCAGTAGCAATCGGAAAGCCCGCATTAAATACACGGAAGAACTTAAAACCACTAATTTCTTTATTAAATCGCTTGGTATTGATTAACAAACCTAGCAAGCCATCAGTAATGACCAAAGCTCTCAACAAGGGCGACTTAATACCATTGCCTACTAAACGCTCTTCTAAATCTTGTGAGGTGCCGGATACTTTATGGTGATGTAAATGAATCTTTCTGCGATACCAAGGGTTCACCGTATTAGGCCGCATAAGCCACACGGTTAACATCATAAAGTTATGTATAAAAGGACGATTACTAAAATACTGCTTATGGATAAGGTCATGCTCAAGCTCATGCGATATTGAGGTAATAAAGGCAGCCAGAATGATGCAAAGCCACGAGGGAATAACCGCTAAGTAATAAAGTGTCGCAACACCGAATAGTGAACACAACGACACCAGCAGAATTACCATCGCAATTTTATTTTGTTGGTTAAGTATAGGGTAACGCGCTCTTAACGACTGCTCTTCGGCCTTAATGGCTGTAACAATCGCCTTGATGTTTTGCTTTGCGGTTAATTTTGACATAGTAAGCTTTTGCTAACTGCTTGATACCAAAATCATACCGTAATTATCTACTGCTCTCGAGAAAATTGCGTTAAAAATGGTATTACATCATTTGCTGGTAATGGCTTAGAAAAGTAATAGCCTTGGATATAATCGCAGCCTGCTTCGGTAAGCACCGCCAATTGCTCGCGCTCTTCAACCCCTTCAGCAACGACCTTAATACCCAATACTCGACTCATTTGGATAATCGATTTAACCAGTGCTTCGTCACCTAAATCAACATGAACTTCATCTATGAAAGACTTATCAAGCTTGAGTACATCAACAGGGAAACGGCGTAAATAACTAAGAGATGAATAACCGGTACCAAAATCATCCAATGAAATTAAGCAACCCGCCTCTTTTAATTGAGTAAGCACATCGAGATGGTTAGTATTTTCTGGAGCTAAAACACTTTCAGTTAATTCAAAAGAGATTTGTGACGGCTTAACCCCTTGGTTGTTGATAATTTCAAGCCATGCATTACGCTCAGGATTAAACTCAGTAAACTCAAATAAAGACCGATTTACGTTAAAAACAACATCGTTATAACCTTGCAGCTCTAATGCTTTTATTTGCTGACAAGTTTTAACCAACACCAGCTCACCGAGGGGAATAATCACTCGAGACTCTTCTGCTAACGGAATAAACTCCGCAGGTGATACCCATTGCCCTTGATTATTCCAACGCACTAAACTTTCGAATTTAGCAACCGTGTTATTTTCTATATCGATAATAGGTTGAAAATAAACTTCAATTTCGTCGTTTTTCACTGCCAAAGTTAGCTGATCTATAAGCAAGTTTTGTGTTTTTATTTTGTTATCCATTTCAGTGCAGAAAAATAAATACTCTGTACCAGCTTGCTTTGCATTGAGAGTTGCAAGCTCAGCTTGTCTTATCAAGCGGCGTGCTATTTTTTCGATTTTATGTTCAGAGGAAGAAATATAACGTTGCTCAAAACAGCTGATCCCAAGAGTTACATATACTTGCTGGCTAATACCACCAATTGAAAAAGGCTCAACCAACAATGCTGTAATTTGCTTACAAACATGTTCTAGCTCACTAATATGTTGATAGGTTTGTAAAATAGCAAAGCTATCACCATCTATTCGTGAAAAGGCTGATTCTTTAAAACAGCTTTCAAGTCGCTCAGCTAGTTTACATAAGACTTTGTCACCAAATGTTAGGCCATATACCGTATTAATATTCTGAAATTTATCAACATCAAAATAAATTACTGCCAAGTTTGTATCTACTTCATCTTGATATGCAAGAGACGAAATTAAAGTACACAAGTACTCTTTAAAGTAAAAACGATTAGTTAACCCTGTAAGTTGGTCGTGGTTAGCGTGAAAATAAATTTTTCGCTCAGCTTCTTTTTTCTCGGTAATATCTAAAATAAACGCCACATAGCAATCCTCAGCATTATTTTGCATTTTGGTTATTGATAAAAATTGCGTATATAACTTACCTTGCTTAGTTTTATTGGTAATTTCACCAGACCATTTGCCCTCAGTATTAATCTGGTGCCACATAGCTTTATAAAAATGTGGATCATACTGGTTTGAACTTAAAATTTTAGGGTTTTCCCCTAAGACTTCGTCCAGCGAATAGCCCGTCATTTTAGTGAAGGCAGTATTTGCATAGGTAATTTCTACATTGTGGTCGCAGATAAAAATAGCTTCGTGGCTTTGTTCTATTAACTGATTAGAAAAATCTAGCTTAGCAATGAAACGGTCTTTTTCAATTTCACGCTGGATTAAACCTGTAAATAACGAAAAGAAAGATTCGATTGATAACGCATCACTTATTTCATGCTGAAAAAGCGCTACCAGAATGGTATTTGTCTTGCCAGAAATGCTTTGTAATGGCACACCCACATAAGCTTCAATATCCATATCAACAAGCAATTGATCATTAGGGAATAGCTGCTGAACACCTGAATTGTAACTTGAAACACTGCCACAGCTGACATCATTGCATGGTGTACAGCGAATATCGTAGCTGATGTTTTCAACTATTTCGTCATGCGCAACTAAAGCAATGGTTGTCGCATATAAAGTTGACTCATCGACTTGAGCCAAAAAAACATGCGAAGCACCCAGCACTTCTGATAAAGATAGGCATATTGCATTATAAAAGTTCTCACTTTTAAGATTTGAAATACTTTCAACAATACGCTTTAAATCGTATGTACCCATGTTATGCCACCCAACCGTTTTTTCCGCTAAGAGTCTGACTTAACCTGAACTAAAGACGGTAAATTCTATTATATTAAGCACTTAAACACCATGGTACTCTAGTCGAAAGCGGTTAACTTTCAAACAAATAAGCATACATTTTTCATGGTTATTTCAAAAGTAAGCATAGTTTGAAGTTTACAGGTTATAAATAGAACAAAAGTTATTTTAATCTGGGGTGAATTAGTACTTAGATTTGAGTTATAGGTGTTAGGCTCTGGGTGCTAGGCAAAATACCCCCTTGGGGCTGAGGGTGGTTTCAAAACCCAACAACCGCACCGCTCGGCTAAAAACTGACAGCTGATGGCTGGTAGCTTTTTCAGACATAAAAAAATTTGGCTAGGGTTCAAAAGTGGTACCAGTAGGCGGACTATTACTTGCTTTAGTGCCATGCCTCGCGTGGCGATCAAGTCCGCTAACTACTTTTTTCAGGCATAAAAAAAACCTAACCATTTGGCTAGGGTTCAAAAGTGGTACCAGTAGGCGGACTTTTACTTGCTTCAGTGCCACGTCCCGCATGGCGCTCAAGTCCGGTGACTACTTTTTCAGACATAAAAAAACCCTAACCATTTGGCTAGGGTTAAAAAGTGGTACCAGTAGGCGGACTTTTACTTGCTTCAGTGCCATGCCTCGCGTGGCGCTCAAGTCCGCTAACTACTTTTTTCAGGCATAAAAAAACCCTAACCAATTGGCTAGGGTTCAAAAGTGGTACCAGTAGGCGGACTTGAACCGCCACGCCCGAAGGCAACGGATTTTGAATCCGTCATGTCTACCAATTCCATCATACTGGCTTCATTTTTCTTTAACCTTCTAAACACGAGAAGATAAAGAAAAACCACTTTAGAGCGAAAGCTTTTTTTACTGCTTTTGTCTCTATGCCAAGCATTATACAAAGAATGGGTAAGGCAGCAAGCGTTTTGTGCGGCGTCACTGATCAACCGAACAATAATTAAACAAGTTGTTAACTTTAGAGTTTGTCAGTGCCCACTACCCTACTAGTTTTATAGGTATTGAAATTTTAAAGCTTGGATGATTAAAGGTATGGTGGGTTTCGCTTTAATAAATAGTGATGTTTGCATACTCATTTTGATTATGTAATTAAGGTTAGCAAAGCCAGTTCAGTTCCCAGCATACTAAACAGCCGTTAAGTATTTCTTGTTTGCGAAGGACTTTGCTAAACTACTGCGCAATTTAATTGGATGAGATTGTTTATGTCAGCTGAGTTTCCACGTGCCGGTTTCTGGCGCCGCTTTGCCTCTTTAATTTACGATACCTTGGTTATCATTGCCTTTGCGATGCTGACAACAGTACTCTATTTATTAGCTATTCAAGGGCTTATTTCTTTAGAGTTACTTAGCATTGGTGACGCCGAAGATGTCTCTGCTTTCATTCAAAATTCCCCCTTACTATACGGTATCCGTAGCGCATTATTAGTAATAGTGAGTATCAGTTTCTTTAGTTACTTTTGGGCTAAAAGCGGCCAAACAATTGGTATGCGCGCGTGGCGTTTGAAGGTGCAAACCCTCGATGGCCATTTAATTAGCTGGCATCAAGGTGCACTTAGAGCCATTACTGCACTATTAGGTTTAGGTAACTTAGTGGTGTTGGTCGATTTTAAAAATAAACGCGCATTGCAAGATTACATTGCAAAAACTGAAGTGATCACTTTAACTAAAGAAGAAAACAAACGTATTTATCGTTCACTTGATTAAAGGCAAATCAAGTATAAAAAAAGCGTGGTTCAAACCACGCTTTTTTATGATTTAAAACGAATTTTACACCCGTTTATTCAACAGGTATGTTGCAAACCCAATAAACAACAGACTTGGTAACACAGCACCAACCACTGCAGGAATTTGGTAAACCATTACCACAGGACCAAATATCTCATTGGTTAAGTGGAAAGTAATACCAGTTATAACACCCATGATGATACGTGCGCCCATGGTTACTGTGCGAAGTGGTCCGAATATAAACGACAGAGCAACTAACAACATAACGGCGATAGATACTGGCTGCATGATTTTGCGCCATAGCGCCAACTCATAGGTGCTAGTATCTTGTTCATTTTGCTGTAAATAACCTAAATAAGACCAAAGCCCAGTAAACGACAACGATTCGGGCTTAACTGATACAACGCCTAATTTTTCAGCAGTCAGCTGCGAGTCGTAGAACTCTTCTTTGTATTGCTCAGTCGTGATCTGCTCTGGCGTGATCATGACTTTATTTACATCACGAAGTAACCAGCCATCTTTACGATTTAATGCTTCTTCTGCCTTGGTAATTTGCGTAAGTTGCAACGATTTATCAAAGTGATACATATGCACGCCACGTAAAGTACCTTGCTGATCGACATCTTCAATATTAATAAAGTTACTACCATCTTTCGCCCACACACCTTGCTTAGCATTAAATACATCACCACCATAAATCGCTTGGTTACGTATTTCTTTTGCTTTGAGCTGTGCTTCTGGGGCGCCCCATTCACCTAGCGCCATCATACAAATAGCCATAAACATCGCGGTTTTCATGACTGATACAATAATTTGCAAACGTGACATACCCGCCGCTTGCATAACAACCAACTCACTATTTGATGCCAATGCGCCTAGACCTGTTAAGCCACCAATCAATGCAGCCATTGGGAAGAAGATAACTAAGTCACCTGGCATGCTATACAGGGTGTAAATCAACGCTGTTGCAATATCGTAGCTACCACGGCCAACTGATTTTAACTGCTCAATAAACTTAATGAGGGTACTGATACCTACCAGCACCATTAACGCAAAACCGGTTGTTTGAATTATGCTGCGACCTAAATACCAGTCGAGTGTTTTCATCATGCGCTTAACTCCCGCTTAGTCACAACTGCCTTTAACCATGCGCCGAGCGGACGACCTTTAATAATCAAGAAACCACCAATAAACAAGGCTGATAAATGGATCCACCATAAGCCAATTGAAGGCGGTATTTTTCCATCTTCAACAGCAAACTTAGCGGCATTCAACAAAATGAAATACCCTAAATACAAGCTAATTGCGGGCACTAATTTAGCGAATTTACCTTGGCGCGGATTCACCACACTCAGAGGCACCGCGAGTAAAGTTAATAATGGAATTGAAAGTGGTATAGCTAAACGCCACTGCCACTGTGCAATAGCTTCAGAGGTTTTCATTTTCAATAAATCAAGGGTTGGAATTGCTTCTAACTTACGGCGCTGGTGCTCTATTTCTTGATCTTGAATTTGTACACTGTAACCATCGAACTCAGTTAAGTTCAAAGCAGCAGACTCGCCGTCTGTTTCGTAACGCTTACCATCATTAAGAACAAGTTGCTGTTCACCGTTATCTTGTTCAATCACAACACCACGCTCTGCATACACTAAACGGGCTAAGTCACCTTTTTCACGATCAGGTAACTGCGCAACAAATACCTTGTGTAGCTCTTTACCACTGTTTTCAATGTTGTGAATAAAAACGACCGCTTTTTCGTTACCTGTTTGCTGGAAACGCCCAGCACGTAATGCCGATAAGCCTGCATCGGCTTTTGCTTGTTCTTTTAATTGATATTCTTGCTCACTGGCCCATGGTGCGACATAAAGAGTTAGGGCACCAGCTAAAATAGCCATGGCAGTACTTGAGATAAGCGTTACCCGAACTACGTACCACTCACTGACACCGCAGGCTCTGAAAACTGTCATTTCGCTGTCAGCATAAATGCGACTGTACGCCAAAATAATACCCAAGAAGATACTCAAAGGCAGGATAAGTGAAGCAAGTTGAGGAAGCTTTAGCGCAATCATCGAAAGCACAAGTTTAGCTGGAAGACCCCCTTCAGAGGCGTCTCCTAAAATAACAACAAACTTTTGAGACACAAAAATAGTCATCAAAGTTAAAAATACGGCGACCTGCGACTTGAAGACTTCAGTGGTCAAATAACGAAAAATTAGCAATGCTCGCCCCTGTTAAACATCGAGTTTCACTGGAATAGTAAGGATTTTTGAGTAAACTAGTTATTTTACTCACTTTATTATATGTCATCAGTGTCAAATATCATACCTAGCAAGCGCATATAATCTTGCATTAATGGTACAGATGACATCTATTATGTGATATTGATATTCACATTAAGATAAAGTTCAAAAACACATAAATAGAGTCATGGTTTATGTACTAAGATTAGTGCTACTAAACTAAAAAATGTAAGAAAAGACTCGAAAAAGAAATTCTTACCCTTATAAATTAAGGTTATACGACTCAATATCAGGAGCAACAATGGAATTTAGCGTAAAAAGTGGTAGTCCAGAAAAGCAACGTAGCGCATGTATTGTAGTAGGCGTTTATGAGCCACGTCGTTTATCCCCCATTGGTGAACAATTAGATAAAATCAGTGACGGTTATATCTCAAACTTATTGCGCCGCGGCGATCTTGAAGGTAAGCCTGGCCAAGTATTACTATTACATCATGTACCTAATGTACTAAGCGAACGAGTATTATTGGTAGGTTGCGGCAAAGAGCGCGAGCTTGATGACAAACAATACAAACAAATTATCTCAAAAACGATAAACACACTTAACGAAACAGGTTCAATGGAAGCGGTATGCTTTTTAACTGAGCAACATGTTAAGAGTCGTGACACTTATTGGAAAGTACGCCAAGCAGTTGAAACAACTCAGGACTGCTTATACACCTTCAATCAACTGAAGAGCAAAAAAAGTGACCCTCGTCGTCCTTTACGTAAAATTGTTTTCAACGTACCAACTCGTCGTGAGTTAACCATTGGCGAAAGTGCAATTGAGCATGGCTTAGCCATTGCTGCAGGTAGCAAGTTATGTAAAGACGTTGCCAATATGCCGCCAAATATCTGTAATCCTGCGTATTTAGGTGAGCAAGCGCAAGAAATCGCTGATAACTTCGATAATGTGACTGTTGATATTATTGGCGAACAAAAAATGGCAGAGCTGGGCATGAATTCATACCTAGCGGTTGGCCGTGGTAGTGCTAATGAATCGGTTATGTCAGTGATCAACTATCAAGGTGGCGACAAAGACCAAGCGCCAATCGTGTTAGTCGGTAAAGGCTTAACTTTCGACTCTGGCGGTATTTCAATCAAGCCAGGCGAAGCCATGGATGAAATGAAATACGACATGGGTGGTGCAGCGGGTGTTATTGGTACTATGCGCGCTTTAGTGCAAATGCAATTACCAATTAACGTTGTCGGTGTTTTAGCGGGTTGTGAAAACATGCCTGGCTCAAACGCTTATCGCCCAGGTGATATCTTAACCACTATGTCGGGGCAAACAGTTGAAGTGTTAAACACCGATGCTGAAGGCCGTTTAGTACTGTGTGATGCACTAACCTATGTTGAGCGCTTTGAACCAGATACCGTTGTTGATGTAGCAACACTAACAGGTGCGTGTATTATCGCGCTGGGTTCGCATGCCACAGGTTTACTATCAAACCACAACCCACTGGCCCATGACCTACTAAAAGCATCTGAGCAAAGTGGCGACCGTGCATGGCAGTTACCTTTATGGGATGACTATCAAGAGCAACTTGAAAGCCCATTCGCTGATTTCACCAACTTAGGTGGTCGTGCAGCAGGTACGATTACAGCGGCATGCTTCTTATCTAAATTCACCAAAAAATATAACTGGGCGCATTTAGATATCGCAGGTACAGCATGGCGCAGCGGCGGTAAAAACAAAGGCGCAACCGGTCGTCCGGTGCCTATGTTGACTCAGTATTTGCTAAACCGCGCAGGCGTGAGCGAAGCAAGTCACGATTAAGCCTTACCGCAAGCTTAAAACTAACCCTAAATAAGGCGCCAAATGGCGCCTTATTAATTGAAGCAATTCGCGTTCTATGTCAAAATCCCTGCTTTGATCTGTGTATCTGTGGGGACGAAAGTCACTATGAATATGAACGCACAATTTTACGTTCTAAAACAAGATGATAGTGCCCACCAAACGGCTGGCGCTGTTTTCGATCTGGCAGCTAAAATTGCTGCGGATCAGTATCGTCTAGGTCATCGCGTATTTATTTACGCTGATAACACCGACACGGCCCACACAATCGACGACATCATTTGGTCATTTGAACCAGATAGTTTTGTACCACACAACTTACAAGGTGAAGGCCCTAAAGGTGGCGCTCCGGTTGAAATTGGTATGACTCCACCTGTCGGCAACAGAAAAATATTAATCAACCTAGCTGAACACCTACCGGATTTTATTCGCCGTTTTCAGCAGGTTTATGATTTCGTACCCGTTGAGTCAAATGCTAAGCAAGCCGCCCGTGAGCGGTTTAAAAAGCTTCGCCAACTGGGCGCCCATATTGCAACGCAAGAAATTGACATTTAAGCATTTATTTAAGGTTCTGTGTAATGGATAAAACCTATAATCCGCAAGATATTGAACAGTCTTTATACCAAGGCTGGGAAGAAAATGGCTACTTTAAACCGTCTGGCCAAGGTGACGCATACTCAATTATGATCCCGCCACCAAACGTCACGGGTAGCTTACACATGGGCCACGCGTTCCAAGATACCATCATGGATACGCTAACGCGTTTAAAGCGTATGCAAGGCAACAACACATTATGGCAAGTAGGTACTGACCACGCGGGTATCGCAACACAAATGCTTGTTGAGCGTAAGCTTGCTGCTGAAGAAGGTAAAACTCGTCACGACCTAGGCCGTGAAGCATTCATCGATAAAATCTGGGAATGGAAAAACCACTCTGGCGGCACGATCACTAAACAATTACGTCGTTTAGGCGCGTCTGTAGATTGGGACCGTGAGCGTTTCACTATGGATGAAGGCCTTTCTGAAGCGGTTAAAGAAGTATTCGTACGTCTTCACAAAGAAGATTTAATCTACCGTGGTAAGCGCCTAGTTAACTGGGATCCTAAACTTCACACGGCTATTTCTGATCTTGAAGTTGAAAACAAAGACAAACAAGGTCACATGTGGAACCTACGTTACCCTCTTGCTGATGGCGTAAAAACCAAAGATGGTAAAGACTACATCATTGTTGCGACAACACGTCCTGAAACAATGCTAGGTGATACAGGTGTTGCTGTTAACCCTGATGATGAGCGCTACCAAGATCTGATCGGTAAAGACATTTTACTGCCTATCGTAAACCGCCGTATTCCAATTGTTGCCGATGAACATGCAGACATGGAAAAAGGCACAGGTTGTGTGAAAATCACGCCTGCCCACGACTTTAACGATAACGAAGTAGGTAAACGTCACCAACTACCAATGATCAACATCTTCAATAAAGATGCAGCGGTATTAAGCGAAGGTGAAAGCTACACATTCGACGGTAAAGAGCTTGAATTAGATGCGCCAATTCCTGAGCGCCTACATGGCCTTGACCGCTTTGATGCACGTAAAGCGATTGTGAGCGAATTTGAAGAACTTGGTCTACTAGAAAAAATCGAAGATCACAGCCTAACTGTACCTTACGGTGACCGTTCTGGCGTAGTGATTGAGCCTCTGCTTACTGATCAGTGGTACGTGCGCGTAGCACCTCTAGCAGAGCCTGCAAAAGAAGCAGTTAAAAATGGCGACATTAAATTTGTACCTCAACAATACGAGAACATGTACTTCTCGTGGATGAACGATGTACAAGACTGGTGTATTTCACGTCAGCTTTGGTGGGGTCACCGCATCCCAGCTTGGTACGACAACGAAGGCAACGTTTACGTTGGTCGTGACGAAGCAGAAGTACGTCGCGATAACAACCTTGCTGATGATGTTGCACTTAAGCAAGACGAAGACGTTTTAGATACCTGGTTCTCATCTGCGCTTTGGACTTTCTCAACGCAAGGCTGGCCTGCAAACACTGATGATTTAAAAACGTTCCACCCGTCTGACGTATTGGTAACAGGTTTCGACATCATCTTCTTCTGGGTTGCGCGTATGATCATGATGACCATGCACTTCATCAAAGATGAAGACGGCAAGCCACAAGTACCATTTAAAACCGTTTACGTAACAGGCCTTATCCGTGATGAAAACGGCGATAAGATGTCTAAGTCGAAAGGTAACGTACTTGATCCTATCGACATGATTGACGGTATCGACCTTGAAAGCCTAGTTGAAAAGCGCACTGGTAACATGATGCAGCCACAACTAGCGAAGAAGATTGAGAAAAACACTCGTAAAACATTCGAAAACGGTATCGAAGCACACGGTACAGACGCACTGCGTTTTACCCTTGCGGCAATGGCTTCAACGGGCCGTGACATCAACTGGGATATGAACCGCCTTGAAGGTTACCGTAACTTCTGTAACAAGCTATGGAACGCGAGCCGTTACGTATTAATGAACACTGAAGAGCAAGACTGTGGTTTCGCTACAGATGCTGAGAAACAGTACTCACTTGCTGATCGTTGGATTTTAGGTCAATTTGAAGCAACGGTTAAAACCTATACTGAGCATCTAGAAAACTATCGTTTTGATTTAGCTGCAAACACAATTTATGAGTTCACTTGGAACCAATTCTGTGACTGGTACCTAGAACTGACTAAACCTGTACTGTTTAAAGGTAACGAAGCACAACAACGTGGTACTCGTCATACCCTAATCACGGTATTAGAAAGCCTACTTCGCTTAATGCACCCGTTAATGCCATACATCACAGAAACGATTTGGCAACGTGTTGCACCACTTGCAGGTATCGAAACTGCGGGCACTAGCATCATGGTTCAAGGGTTCCCTGTATATAATGAAGCAAATGTTGATAGCCAAGCGATGGACGACCTTGAGTGGGTTAAACAATTCATTCTTGCTATTCGTAACATCCGTGGTGAAATGGATATCAGCCCAAGCAAACCATTATCGGTATTGCTTGCGAATGCGTCTGACGAAGACAAGCGCCGCTTAACGGATAACGAAGCATTCTTAGCGTCGCTTGCTAAGCTTGAAGAGTTCACGCTTCTTGATAACAAAGACGATGCACCAGCGTGTGCAACATCGTATGTTGGTAACCTTGAGATCATGATCCCAATGGCTGGCCTAATCGATGTTGAAGCTGAATTAGCTCGTATTGCGAAGCAGCTTGAAAAAGCAGAAAAAGGCTTAGCACAGGTTCAAAACAAGTTAGCTAACGAGAAGTTCGTAAATAATGCGCCAGAGGCTGTACTTGCTAAAGAGCATGCTAAGCTGGCTGAGTTTACCGATGCGAAAGACAAACTATTAGCGCAAAAAGCGAAAATCGAAAGTCTATAACAGCATATATCAAGCGCGATATATTCGCGCTTACAAAAAAGCCGCGCTATAACAATGTTATAGCGCGGCTTTTTAATGCTCTGTAGCAGCGACTTTACGTCGCGTCACAATTAAAATTTGTAGTTATACTGAGCACCAACTAGAACTGCGTGACCTTTTGATTCATAGTCCCATGAAACATCTTGGCCAACTGATGCAGCTAGGCTGTCTTTTTCAGAGAAGTTTTGTGTTTTACCACGAAGAATACTTACACCTAGGTCAATATTTGAGTTTTCGCTGAATGCGTAGTTACCACCAAATGAGAACCAGAAACGATCTGTATCAGGGATAGAGATTGAAAGGTGAGATTGGTCTGCTGGCGACTCATCGTATGCAATACCTGCACGAAGTAAAAGAGCGTCGCTGTACTGGTAGTCAGTACCGATAGAGTAACGCATTGAATCAGAGAAGTTCTCTTCTTTAGAGAATACAGGTGCTTCTTGACTAGGCGTATAAGCTTCTAATTTTTGGAAGCTATCCCAGCCAGTCCATAAAATGCTGTAGTGCACGCCAAGCTTCTTATCGATTTGGTGTGAACCAGAGAACTCAGCAATGGCTGGTAAGGTTAATTTTAACTCACCCGGAACTTTAGTACCCGCTAAACCGCCAACAGCAGCTGGTAGTTGGTTTGAGTACTCACCTTCAAAGTCGATATCTGTTTCGCTGCGGTAGTTAAAACCAAAACGGTTGTTTTCGTCTAACTGATACATAGCACCAATGTTCCAACCAAAGCCGTAGTCGTCACCTTCAAGGTGAGCGATTTGCGTGCTCGCTGGTAAACCTAATGGGTTTGCACCTGCATTACGCACCACTTTCGCATCAGCATAAACATAGTTTAAACCAAGGCCTAGGCTGAACTGTTCGTTGATTTTGTATGAAGCACTTGCATTCATGTTAACAGTCACGATTTCAGTTTCGCCTGCGATAGAGCCTGCTGCGTAATCGTCTTTAAATTCAGTTGAAAGACCAAAGTTTGAAAAAGCACCAAAGCCTAAAGATACTTTGTCGTTTAATGGCATAGTGAAGTAACCAGCAGGAATAAATGCTGATGGCGCGATGCTATCGTCATCGATAGAGCTTTCATCTAAGCCGTATGCAGCACTTTCACCTTCTAAGCTAACATCTGGAATTACAGCAATACCTGCCACTGAGATTTGCTTATCTTTAAATAAAGACATAAGTGCAGGGTTACGAGCAACAACTGAGGCATCGTCAGCAACGGCTGCTTCACCAGCGTATGCACGGCCTAAACCTGAAACGTTTTGCTCTGCTAATTGGAAAGCTGCAGCAAAGCTGTCAGCAGAAACAACAGCAAGTGATGCTGCAATTAGTGTTTTCGTGAACTTCATAAATCTGTGTCCTCTTGCAAACTTGTGCGAAAACTAATCCAACAATGAGGGCAACCTATTAGTTAAGCATAAAAGATTAGCGCTGTATGTTGGCATTAGATGTTTTATTCTAATGATTATAAACTTTCGAACATTACCTTAATTAAGATCAAAAAACTGTAATTTTTCGTTAGAAATAGGTAAAAAACCCGCATTTTAACAACAAGATAACAACTTATTAAAACTCATCAGATCTCTGATTACAAACCAAACAAACGATATTAATTATCATTTGCATTGACTTATCGCCTTTGTAGCTTTAGACTAAAAATAAAAGTTTCTCAGTTGAGTTTGAGTATGGAAATCGCCTTTATTATTGTGGCACTAATGTTATGCGGTGTGAGCGTTCATTATTTTTGTAAAGCAAATTATTGTGCATGTACTAAAGCAGGTGATTGCGACAACCCAGTCAATCACTATTGGTTAGGCGCTATGTTTAGCTCAGTTTTGTCTCTTTTATTGTGTTGCGTAGCCTTACATGTCGAAAAAGGGACGCTATTGTGGTTAGTTTTAATGATAAGTTGTTTTAGTGGGGCATTTATTTCAGCTAAACGCAGCGCCAAAAAACGCTGTGTTAAGTCTAAACAAGCAGATGCTCTTTTAACAAACGAGCCAAATTAAGCTGATAATCTAAGGGTTTAATACTGGCAATAATTTTTAGTTCTTTTTCCACGTTCAAATCGACATCTTTCGCCGTCACGTGGTGCTTATGTTTAGCATTATAAAATACTTTCACTTTTGGTTTGATTGGATTCTCGTGATTCCCTTCCATTACTAACGCTAAACGATCATTATTTAACTTAACAATAGTACCGACAGGGTGTACACCTAGACATTTAATAAAGCGCTGCACTAATTCAGAATCAAACATTTGTTTGTTCGCAAGTAAATAACGCAAAGCCGAAATAGGTTCTTCTCCCATTTGATGAGGCCTATCTGCCGTCATAGCATCATAAACATCAACAATTGCCATCATTCTTGCAGGGCGGCTAAGCTTTTCAGCAGTAATACCGCGTGGATAACCTGTACCATCTAAACGTTCATGATGATTTACTATCATATCAAGCATTAGTGGAGTAATGCCCTTCTCGCCTTTCACTAAACCTAAACTCTGCGCCACATGTTTTTTAACGACTTGCATTTCGTTATCATTCAATGTGCTTGGCTTAGATAAAACACCTTGCGGCATTTTAGCTTGGCCAATATCATGCAGCAAAGCTCCCATCGCTAGTTCTTTGATCGTCTTTTCTTTATAGCCTAAATACTTAGCAAACACACTCACCAAAATCGCAGTGTTGATCATGTGACGCCAGTTATAAATATGTTTATCTTTGAGACGAGTTAAAATAGTTAATGCATTGTGATTTCGAAAAACGGAGCCGACTATATCAACAGCAATGTCGTCAAGCACTGCCATATTCATTTTTAGTCCAGCTGTAATATCGGAATATAAACTTTGTAGCTTACGACTATGCTGCTCATAGTGAACACTAGCTTTTAGAAACTCTTGTTGAACCGTGATCCCTTGTGGCTCTTCATTAGCAGCAGGTTTTTGTTCAACCTTCGGTTTAGCCGGTTCAGGCTTTGGTTGGTATTTTTTAGGGAGTGCAACATCGCTTTGTGTAAAGTCGATGAGTAGCTCTTCAACCCCCTCAGAGATCAGGCGCTGAATAATTGTTTTATCACGCACTAAACCACGTGTTTTGATCTTAATACTATTTACATGCTCTTGTTGCTTACTGACACTGTCAACAAACATCCCTGGAACAAGTTCGGCAATGGGTAAAGTAATAAGCATAGGTAAGCTTAGCGCATATAAACATCGAGTTTTTTATTATCGCTAATTGATTACAAATGTCTATAGATTGAATAACGAATACGAAATAGGTATTAGTCAGAAGGGTAAACTAACGAGTCAAGCAACTCGCTAGATTGTGGTAGTTCAGTCTAAGAGCTGACGGCAGATAGCTGACAGCTCTCTAGCTGTTTATTCCTGAAAGTAAGTGCCCCAGCCGTCGTATTCAACGTCTGTTTGCTGAGCAAGCGCTTCTAACTTGTCTACGTCTTCCATAATGGCTTCTACATCAAGTTCACACTCAACAACCACGTCAAAGCTCCATACTTTCTCGCCGTCTTCTAGCTCAAGTTCAGCTGGTTCTTCAACATCGTAACCTAGTTTAAAAGCGGCTAGAGCTGCTTGCTCTAATTTTTCAAAATTTTCGCTAACAAAGTGGTGTTCCACTTCATAAAGTACTTCAGGATCTGAGCCATCTTCAAGCAATGAAGTAACGATGTCTTCAGTAATTTCGCGCCAATTTTCCATTATTTGTTTCTCACTTGAGCATCTAATTCAGTTATTTTAGCGGCCATAATCTGATGAACATGTGAAGCATGGTCACGAGCAGATACGTCTTTATCAAGATAAATCGGCGCTAACATTTCGAGGTAAATTGTACCATTATCCCAGCGATTTAGCTTAATAGTTTTGTGCGTTGTACTCATACAAACTGGTACAACTGGCACATCAGCACTCATTGCTGTGTGAAATGCCCCGGTTTTAAAGGGTAATAAACCGCGACCATAGCTTCGCGTGCCCTCAGGAAACATCCACACCGACAAGCCTTTTTGTTTTATTTTCTCAGCTGATTTAGAAATTGTGCCCGCCGCTTTTGAGCGGTTAGTACGATCAATTAAGATATTGCCCGATAACCAATATAGCTGACCAAAAAACGGGATCCATTTGAGGCTTTTTTTACCAAGGCTTACGCAGTTCTCTGGCACCATAGCAGGTAAAGTGAATAGGTCATAGTTATTTTGATGATTTGCTACATAGACAGCAGGACCAATATTTTTTGGAGTCTCGTGATATTTAAGCTCTAGTTTGACGCCTAAAATTTTAGCTACCTTGCAAAACCAACCCGCAATAATATGCACGTTATTTGTATGAAACGGCTTCACAATGCATAAAAGCAGCCCAAAAACACAGCTTAAAACAATAAATAACGCCATGAAAATTATGCGAAAAATAGCTAACAAACGAATTCTCCTCGTATTAATCAGCGCGCATTATAACGTGAAAAATAGCATTTCCATAGCTTTAAGCGCACATGTGTACGCTTAAAATTTCATAACGTTTTAACAATAAAAAGGCCTGCAATTGCAGGCCTCTGGTTTACTCAGTTACTTCACTTGGCGACTCATCACTGTCATCAGTTTGAGTCACTTCGACTACAGCTTCATCAACACGCTGTAAGCCTCGGGGTAACTTATTACCTCGTCTACCACGTTCACCATGATAATGCTCAAGATCAGCCGGTTTGAGTGTCAGTTTTCGTTTACCTGCATGCAGGGTTACGCTACTGCCCGCAGGCACCACAGCCAGCACTTTTACAAACTCTTCACGGGCTTGCACTTTCGCACTTGGGATAGAAATAATCTTATTTCCTTTACCTTTACTAAGCTTAGGTAAATCGCGCAGTGGGAATAACAACATGCGGCCTTCGTTAGAAATTGCCATACAGTAATCTGTTGCTACGTCAGTTACTCTAATTGGCGCGAGTAATTCACCGCCTTTAGGAACACTGACCAGCGCTTTACCGTTTTTGTTCTTACTCACCAGATCTTTAAAGTCACTTATAAAGCCATAGCCTGCATCTGAAGCCATTAACAACACTTGGTTGTCTTCTGCCATCACCACATGCTCAAAGTTGGCGCCAGAGCTTAAGTTAAAGCGCCCTGTCATTGGTTCGCCTTGGCTTCGAGCTGAAGGTAAACTATGTGCATCAGTAGCAAAAGCACGACCACTTGAGTCTAAGAACACTGCAGGCTGGTTACTCTTACCTCGCGCTGAGGCTTTATAGCTGTCGCCTGACTTATAACTCAGCCCTTCAACATCTAAATCATGACCTTTACCAACACGTGCCCAACCTTTTTCGGATAACACAACGGTCACTGATTCTGAAGGAATAAGGTCTTTTTCGCTTAGTGCTTTTGCTTCTAAACGTTCAACAACTGGTGAGCGACGATCATCACCATACATTTCAGCCGCTTCTTGGATTTCTTTTTTCATCAACGTCGACATACGACGCTCTGAACCAAGCGTTTGCTCTAACTTGTCACGCTCAAGGGCAAGCTCATCTTGCTCACCTTTAATCTTGAACTCTTCAAGTTTTGCTAAATGACGTAGTTTTAACTCTAAAATCGCCTCCGCTTGAATATCTGTTAAACCAAAACGCTCCATTAAAACAGGCTTTGGTTTATCTTCAGTACGGATGATTTCGATGACTTCATCAATATTTAAAAAGGCCGTTAATAAACCTTCTAAAATATGTAAGCGTGCTAATACCTTGTCTAAACGGTGCTGTAAGCGACGGCGAACGGTTTCACGGCGAAACGTTAACCACTCAGTTAAGATACTACGTAAATCTTTCACTTGCGGACGACCATCAAGGCCAAGCATGTTTAAGTTTACGCGGTAGTTCTTTTCTAAATCTGTGGTTGCAAATAGGTGCGCCATTAATGGCTCAGCCTTGATGCGGTTAGAGCGCGGAACAATCACGATGCGGGTTGGATTTTCGTGATCAGATTCGTCACGTAAATCAGCAACCATCGGCAACTTTTTAGCATTCATCTGCGCTGCAATTTGCTCAAGCACTTTAGCACCTGAACACTGATGAGGCAGCGCGGTGATCACTATGTCACCTTGCTCTTCAGTGTAAATTGCACGCATCTTGATAGAACCACGTCCAGTTTGATAAATCTTACGAATATCGTCTTTCGGTGTGATAATCTCAGCTTCTGTTGGATAGTCAGGCGCATGCACTAACTCAAGCAACTCTTCGATTTCAGTTTTTGGCTTATCAAGTAATAAACAACAAGCACTGGCAACTTCACGCACATTGTGTGGTGGAATATCGGTTGCCATACCTACTGCAATACCCGTTACACCATTGAGTAAGATGTGTGGTAAACGCGCAGGTAACACCATTGGCTCATCAAGTGTGCCGTCAAAGTTTGCGGTCCAATCGACAGTGCCTTGACCCAGCTCTTTTAGTAAAACTTCTGAGAACTTAGATAAACGCGCTTCGGTGTAACGCATTGCAGCAAATGACTTAGGATCATCGGCAGCACCCCAGTTACCTTGACCGTCCACCAGCGGGTAGCGGTAAGAAAACGGCTGCGCCATTAACACCATGGCTTCGTAACAAGCACTATCACCATGAGGGTGATATTTACCCAGTACATCACCCACGGTACGGGCTGATTTTTTATATTTTGCTTGCGCCGATAACCCCAGTTCGCTCATTGCATAGATGATACGACGCTGTACAGGCTTTAGACCGTCACCTACATGAGGTAAGGCACGGTCCATAATGACGTACATTGAGTAGTTTAAGTAGGCGTCTTCAGTAAAGCGCCCCATTGTTTGTTGTTCTATGCCTTGCATCAGCAAGGTATCTGTATCACTCATTAACGCTTACCTATTTTTTCTTAGCACTAACGCGATAGATCACATTAGCAAAGTCGTCTGAGATCAATAAGCTGCCATCTGCAAGCTCTGCAAATGCAACTGGGCGACCAAATGTTTCTTCGTTTTGCATAAAGCCTGTGATGAACGGGGTGTACTTAGTAATACGACCTTGTTCAACATTCGCTAGCATCACTTTGTAGCCTGACTTTTTACTACGGTTCCATGAACCATGCTCAGCAACAAAAAGCTGCTCTTTGAATTTAGCAGGAAACTGCTTACCGTTATAAAAATGAATACCTAAAGGAGCAACATGAGCACCAAGTGCAAGGGCTGGCGATTTGTAGTCAGCAATACTTTTACCTTTACCAAACTCAGGATCTAAAATCGCCCCAGCGTGAACATAAGGAAAACCATAATGCGCACCCTCTTCATCTTCACCAACACGGTTAATTTCACAAGGTGGCATGTCATCGCCCATCATGTCACGGCCGTTATCACTAAACCAAAATGCATTCGTTGTAGGGTGATAATCAAAACCAACTGAATTACGAACGCCTTTGGCAATTGTTTTAATTTCTTTTGTGTCAACATCTAACGAGAAGATGCGGCCGTATTTTTCGTCTTCAGCACAAATGTTACATGGTACACCCACTGGCACAATTAACTCACCAGTTGGCGCAAAACTAATAAATTTCCAGCCATGGTGACGATCAGTTGGAAACTTATCGTATACCACGTCGTATTTAGGATCTTTTAAATTTTTATCAACGTCTTTAAAACGGATGATACGTGACACTTCAGCCACATATAGATCACCATCTTTAATCGCTAAACCTGATGGCATTTCAAGACCTGTGGCAATAACCATTTTTCTGTCAGCCACACCATCACTGTTATGGTCAATCAACGCATAAACATTGCCTGCTTTACGTGAGCCTGCGTAAACAATACCTCTTTTTGATACTGCAATTTGACGTGCATTTTCTACATCATCAGCAAACAGGCTAATAGAAAACCCATCAGCAACTGTTAACTTATCAAGAATATCTTTTGCCATTGCAGGCGCTGATAACAAGCTCAGCGACAATAATGAGGTCAGTAGTTTTTTCATTTTTTCTTGCCCTTTAATTCGTTGCTAGCAACTAGGTTGCTACACCTTTAACTAAACTTCTGCGCGGTTTCCGTGATCTTCTAACCACTGACGACGATCTGACGAACGTTTCTTTGCAAGAAGCATATCCATCATTTCCATGGTTTGCTCTTCTTCATCTAAGGTTAATTGCACTAAACGACGCGTATTAGGATCCATCGTGGTTTCGCGTAATTGTAACGGGTTCATTTCACCTAACCCTTTGAAGCGTTGAACATTAACCTTACCGCGTTTTTTCTCAGCTTCAATGCGCGCTAAAATACCGTTCTTTTCGTCTTCATCAAGGGCGTAGTAAACCTCTTTACCAATGTCGATACGAAATAGCGGCGGCATAGCTACATACACATGGCCTTGTTTGATAAGCGATGGAAAGTGACGAACAAACAGCGCACAAAGCAAGGTAGCAATGTGTAATCCATCCGAGTCAGCATCGGCCAAGATACAAATCTTGTTATAACGCAGACCAGATAAATCACTTGAATCAGGGTCAATACCCAAAGCGACAGAAATATCATGCACCTCTTGCGATGCTAAAATCTGTCCAGATTCAACTTCCCAGGTATTTAAGATTTTACCGCGCAGCGGCATGATTGCTTGGAATTCACGGTCGCGCGCTTGTTTTGCTGAGCCACCCGCTGAGTCACCCTCTACTAAAAACAGTTCAGTACGGTCATTATCTTGGGCACTGCAATCCGTTAATTTACCCGGTAACGCAGGGCCTGAGGTAACACGCTTACGCACGACTTTTTTTGCAGCACGTAAACGGCGCTGCGCATTTGAGATACATAACTCAGCTAATAATTCTGCCGTTTCTGTATGCTCGTTTAACCATAAACTAAATGAGTCTTTTACCACACCTGATACAAACGCAGCGCATGAGCGAGAAGACAGCTTTTCTTTTGTTTGGCCAGCAAACTGTGGGTCTTGCATTTTAACCGACAATACGTAGCTACAACGCTCCCAAATATCATCTGGTGTTAGCTTTACACCACGTGGTAATAGGTTTCTAAATTCACAAAATTCACGCATTGCTTCAAGCAAGCCTTGGCGTAAACCATTAACGTGTGTACCGCCTTGTGCAGTAGGAATTAAGTTTACATAACTTTCAGCGATTGATTCACCGCCTTCAGGTAGCCAAACAACCGCCCAGTCAGCGCCTTCGGTTGAACTTGAAAAATCACCAATAAACGGCTCTTTTGGTAATACTTCAAAACCTTTAACTGCTTCAACTAGGTAATCTTTTAAGCCTGTTTCGTAATACCACTCTTGGCTTTCTTTGGTTTGCTTGTTAGTAAACTTAATGCGCAAGCCTGGGCACAATACCGCTTTGGCTTTTAATAAGTGATTAAGCTTAGTAATTGAAAAGTTAGCTGAGTCAAAATAGCTCGCATCAGGCCAAAAACGTACAGTTGTCCCTGTGTTACGTTTACCCACAGTACCAATGACGTTTAGATCTTCAACCTTGTCACCGTTTTCAAAAGCCATACGAAATTGCTGCGCATCACGGCGCACAGTCACTTCAACACGAGTCGATAGCGCATTTACAACCGAAATACCTACCCCGTGTAAACCACCTGAGAACTGATAGTTTTTATTAGAGAACTTACCACCGGCGTGCAGCTTGGTAAAAATAAGTTCCACACCCGGGATACCTTCTTCAGGGTGAATATCAATCGGCATACCACGGCCATCATCGATAACCTCAAGAGAGTTATCTTCATGAAGGATGACATCTATTTTAGTGGCATGGCCTGCCATTGCTTCATCGACACTGTTATCGATAACTTCTTGACCTAAATGATTAGGTCGAACCGTGTCGGTATACATACCTGGGCGGCGTTTTACGGGCTCTAATCCGTTTAAGACTTCAATTGCTTCGGCGTTATAATTTTGCTGACTCATAGTTTTTATATCTTTTATGCGCTTAGCTATGTTTTACGTGATTTTAAGAAAATCTACAATACTTGCAAAGGTTTGTTCGAAGCCGATAAAACTATGATCGCCTCCAAATTCAACGTGTTGCTTACACTGAGAATAATATTTAACCGCCTGCTGAAACGGCAGTACTTCATCGCCCGTTTGCTGTAGCAAATAAATCAATGAAGGGGTGTCTAATTGCGGCAAATATAAACTGCGCAATGCATCCATGTGACGAGTACCAAGTTCATAATGACTATCTTGATACGGGTTATAATTTTCCCCTAAATAGTTACCGAGTAACTCAAATGGGCGAACCGCAGGGTTAATAACTACCGCGGGTATTGAATAACGCTGCGACAAATAGGTCGCATAAAAACCACCTAATGAACTACCTAGTAATACAGTATCATCATTTAGCAGTTGTTCTAATTGTAAAATTGCATGTAATGGCTCATGAGTTAATCGCGGCACCTGATAATCGACATCAAATTGCGCCATGTGCTCACCAAAACGAACAGCTTTGTAAGATTGCTCAGAGCTATTAAAGCCATGAATATAAATTACTCGTTTAGCCATACTACATCCGTGCTTAACAGTAAGCTTTGTTGCTCATCAACTGTTAAGTCGATGAGTCGAAATGCGGGGCCCAAATCCTCTTGCTGCCACGCCATCGTGTGTTTGCTAAACTGTATTGAACTGGCAGGTGTCGCATACACACTAAGATTACGGTAGGTTTGCGTGTATTCGTGATGCACATGACCATGAAATACCCCTACACACTGCTCAGTATTGACACAGCTATTTAAAAATTGCGGGCCATTTTCTAGCATATGTTTATCTAGGTAGGCTTGAATAGGCAGCGGGTTATGATGACAAAACACCACACTTTGAACCTGCCCTACCGCTTGGCTTAATTCATCTAAATGCGTTTGTGTTACCCACCCGGCTGGCGTCGGGCCTTTTGAGTTTGCCAACAGCAACTGCCCAGCTAAAAAGGTAATGCGTTTATTGTTTAAAATTTGCGGGCTTATAAGCTTTTCATATTCAGCAAGTTCATCATGATTACCCGGCAGCCAAAACACCGGACAACTCAGCGCTGAGTCTGCTATTAATTTAGCAAAAAGCTGGTAAGACTCAGTGCTGTGATCTTGTGTTAAATCTCCACCAAATACCACACAATCCACATCTAATTCAGCAATCGCTTCTAAACAGCGTGAAAAATACGCTGCCGTATTCACGCTAAAGTATTCACCATGGATGTCTTTTGATAAGTGGCAATCAGTGATGTGGGCAACTTTCAGTGCTGTTTTATCAAAATGGAAGGCGTCACTAAACCAAGCCATTATTTACATCCCAATTTAAAACTGCTCGACCGTTTTCAACACAAGCCACCAGCCAGTCATACAAAAAGGCGTTAAGCTGATATTTTTCATCTTTTTGATGCATATTGGGGTTTGGATAAGCGTAAGAAGGCTTGATGCGCTGATGAAAATCATGATGTACGATTTCGGCTACTTTCGCATCATGATACATGCGCACAGTTAAATACAAAGGTTTAACCGAAGGCAAATGACCGGCTTCTTGTCTGATAGAAATATCTGTGGTGTATTTTGCTGTATCGTCAACTTTAACCGCAAAAGTGCTGTGCCCTAATTGCACTTTACGTTCCTGACCTATACGTCGCTCATTAGGTAATAGTTTTAGCGCACGCACGTAATTATGCTCACACAAAGTTAAGTACTTAGGTAAGCTTTGAATATAACGCTGCTGGGCACTGACGTACGACAAAATAATCCCCTATGAGTTTTTCCAATCAGACAGTATACGTTGCTTATTCAGTGCTAACCACTGTAATGAGATAACTGTCGCTGCATTATCTATTTCACCCTGTTCTAGGCGCAGCATAGCTTCATCATATGACATTACATGAGTTTTGATATCTTCATCTTCATTATCAAGGCCAAAAATACCGCCTTGATACCCTGCTAAGTCAGTGCGCGCTAAATATAAATACAAACGTTCAGTGGTGCCGCCGGGGCTTGAAAGATACGACATCATAAATTCCAGCTCGTTAAGCTCAATACCGGCTTCTTCGAATGCTTCACGTTTGGCAACATCTTCATAATCAGTACTGCCATCAGCCATGCCTGCAATACACTCAAGTAACCAAGGTGACTGCTTTGATGCGAGTGCCCCGATTCTAATTTGTTCAATTAATAAAACTTGATCAGTCGCAGGATCATAAGGAAGTACAGCAACAGCATGGCCGCGCTCTAAAATTTCACGTTTAACTTCTACTGATTTACCACCCGCAAACAAGGCATGATGAAAGCGATAGATATTAATTTTAAAGAAACCATTATAAACACGCTCAATTGGCTTTAACTCTATGTCATCATGGTTAAATTGTGAGATTGCTGATATTTTCATCCTTTATTTCCTTTACACTGCAAGCAAAAATTACGACCAATTATATTCTGTTACACTTGGACATGCAGATTTACGTAATTTTTTTTTGGTTATTCATTAAAAAAGAGTACCATGGTGATAGTACAAAATTGTCTAAGGACTGAACGAACAATGAAAAAAACTCTACTCGCTGCGCTGATCGGGTTTTCAAGCGCACTGACTGCAACAGCTAGTTATGCTGAAGACTTACTACAAGTTTACGAGATTGCTACAGCAAACGATCCTACCGTACTTAAAGCAAAAGCCCAAGCAGATGCGCAAGCTTATGAAAGTGATCGCGCGTTAAGTGCACTATTACCACAAATTGGCTTAAGCCTTGGTTATGAAACAACCAAGTCTGATCTTTATGAGGGTAATGATACTACAGGTTATGCTGGTTATGATTACGATCCTGATGTTTTCAGCCGTGGTATTAGCCTAAACCAAACACTATTTGATTTAGGCGCTTGGAACTCGCTAGGTATTGCTGATAAGCAAGCATTACAAGCAGACGCTCAGTATGATTTTGCACGCCAAGATCTAATCGTTCGTGTAGCTGAGGGTTACTTCAACGTACTAAGTGCAATCGATAACCTTGAGTTTGTTCAAGCAGAAAAGCGTGCCATCGAGCGCCAATTGCAACAAACTAAAGAGCGTTATGCGGTAGGTTTAACAGCAATCACTGACGTACACGAAGCACAAGCTCAATATGATAACTCTGTTGCACAAGAAATTGTTGCTAAGAACAGTGTTGAAACAGCGCGTGAGCAACTTCGCGAAATTACTGGTAAATACCACGCAAAACTAGACATGTTGAATACAGATACATTTTCAACTGTTGCGCCAAATAAACAATCGTCTGAGTACATCAAAATTGCTGAAGACAACAACTTAAATCTGCAAGTTTCTAAAGTAACGGTTGATATTGCAAAAGATCAAATTGATTTAGCAAAAGCGGGGCACTATCCGAAGCTAACATTAAGTGCTTCTTACGGTGACAGCCTAACCGATCTAAATAGCAACTCACATCAACCTCGTGAAGATAGCGCTAAAATTGGCGTTAACTTTAGCCTACCGATTTACTCAGGTGGTGCTACAACTGCAGCAACAGATCAAGCTCGCGCTTTTTATGTTGCCGCAAGTGAAGATTTAGAAGCAAGTTTACGTGCAGTAACTCGCTCGGTTATTACATCTTATAACCAAGTAGTGTCTGACATTGCCACGTATAAAGCCTTACAACAAGCTGTTGTTTCTGCAGAAAGTGCACTTAAAGCAACTGAAGCAGGCTTTGAAGTTGGTACACGTACTATCGTTGACGTATTGATCAGCACGCAAAACTTATATAACGCAAAAAGTAACTTAGCAAATGTTCGTTACCGCTATGTTGTTTCAACACTTCGCTTGAAACAAGCTGCTGGTACACTAACTAGTGAAGACCTTATTGCTATTAACCAAGGTTTAAAAGAAATCTAAATATTTCTTTGAATCTTATACCAACAAAGCCAGCCTAGCGCTGGCTTTTTGTATTTTTAAACACTTACAGTTAAACTAGCTTTTTTATTTTTAGAGATTTTTTTGTGGTTAGTTCATCACCGTTTAAAGCGTCTTTTTTGGGCCCTCGCTACTGGTTAACTTGGGTTGGCATTTTCTTTTTATATCTTATCTCTTGGTTGCCACATAAATTGCAACTAGCGCTTGGAAAACTGCTCGGCCGCCTAGTACATCGTTTTATGAAACGTCGCCGCCATATTGCTGAGGTGAATATTCGCTTGTGCTTTCCTGAAATGCCAGAGCATGAACAACGCGAACTAGTTCGTAAAAATATGGAAAATACCGGTATTGCGATGATGGAAACCGGCATGGCTTGGTGGTGGCCCGAGTGGCGAGTTAAAAAAGTGTATGGCTCGATAAAAGGGTTAGAATATTTTCAGCAAATTCAGCAATCAGGCAAAGGCGTTTTACTTCTTGTTCCACACATTTTACACCTTGAAATGGCAAGTCGGGTAATGGGCTTAAAGCACCAAGGTATTGGTTTTTATCGCCCACATAATAATCCTCTAATGGAGTATTTTACTACCAATGGTCGCTTACGCTCTAATGAATATCTAATCGGTAAAAAAGATGTCAAAGGCCTACTGCAAGCCCTCAAAAACAAGAAGGTTTGTTACTACCTGCCAGATCAAGACTATGGCCGTAATCGTTGCGAGTTTGCACCGTTTTATGCGGTAAAAGATACAGCAACAACTACAGGTGCACTGCTGTTTGCCAATAGTAAGAACTGCGAAACCGTAAGTTTAACGAGTCGTCGTGATGAGAATGGATGCTATCATCTAGAAGTGCTTCCTATTTTAGAAAATTTCCCTAGTGGCGATAACCTTGCTGATGTAACACGCGTTAACCAGCGTATGGAACAAGCAATAAACGTTGCTCCTGAGCAGTACATGTGGCTACATCGCCGCTTTAAAACTCGTCCAGATAAGAATGCACCTTCTTATTACAAGTAGAGTGACATTTTGCTGTATGTATGGTTTTATTAAGCTAATTAACAACAAGAGTATTAGAAATGTGGTTTTGGGTTAAGCATTTATCATTAGCTGTCATTTTGATTGCTGCTGCTATTTATTTTTTATTTGGCAGCGGTCCCGTATTAGATATCAAAAATACTCAAAATGCAGCAGCCCAAGGTCTATCACGCTTTTATTCAGCCCTTCGAAATCAGGTCAATGACAAAGATAACGAGCGAGATAAATATGTTCTTAAATTACCGACACCTGAAACTAGTCTAGATGTCGCACTATTTGAGCGTGAAAAAGTCGTTGAGCCTTCATCGCCAAACTGGACAGGAGATATACAACCTCGTCGCTTTGAAAATGGCACGACTTTAAAAGATGTATTATCTGATTATGCTAAAAATGAAGATATTGTGTTGTACTGGTATCTTAGTAAAGACTACGTAGTAAAAGATCACTTTCGAGTTGATAGCAACTTCGTTTCTGCATTGTATCAAGTAGGTCGAGCAATCAACGATGATTTCGAAAATGAGGTTTACACTTATTTTTGTTTTAAGCAAAGAGCGGCTGTGATCACTGAGCTGCCCTCTGCTTATGTACGTGAAAATTGCCGCCGTTTAAAAAGCTAAAACACCTGCAGCCACGCCTGACTAACTAAGTCGATATGCTGAGTTAACTCAGCACGTGGCGCACAACGCCCCTGCTGATTCAAACTCATTACATGATAACGTGAACGATAGGCTATATACGCAGCCACTAACTCTTGCTGCATTTGCTCACTAATACAGCCTAAACGCGCCGCATCGGCTAGTATACGCACATTATCAGACCAGCTCGTTAGCTCTGGATGTTGCTTAGCATTATTTAGCACCAGATACTGAGTAATAAATTCAATATCTGTAATACCGCCCCTATCTTGCTTCAAATCAAACAGCTCATCGTTACCCTTAGCAAGGTGAGCGCGCATTTTTTCGCGCATCTCAACAACATCCGTTTTTAATTTTTCGTTATCACGGGTTTGGCATAACACATCTATACGAATTCGCGCGAAACGATCTTTTAATGATGCTTGACCGTAAATCATGCGTGAGCGAACGAGAGCTTGATGTTCCCAAGTCCATGCTTGAGTTTGCTGATAGTGGTAGTAACTTTCTAAATTAATAGCCAGTAAACCTGACGCCCCTTCAGGGCGTAAGCGAGTATCAAGCTCGTACAAAATACCAGACGCCGTGCGAGTATTGAATAAATGCATTAAGCGCTGTGCAAGTTTTAAATAAAACTGACGCGAATCAATCGACTTATCACCATCGGTATAACTGCTGCCATCGTGGTTATGCACAAACACAAGGTCTAAGTCTGAATCGTAGCCTACTTCAAAGCCACCCGTTTTACCGTAGGCGATTACCGCAAAGCCTTTTTCTTGCTCTGACGTATTAACGGGCTGACCAAAGCGTTCAACACACGCATGCCATGCAATATTGACCGCTTGCTCTACAATTGCCTCAGCAAGCGCTGTAAGGTGGTCGCTTACCTTCATCACGCTGAGTACACCTGTTGCATCAGCCGCTGCAATGCGTAGCTGATGCGTTTGCTTAAACTGACGAAGAGCTTCCATTTGCAGCTCTAGATCACCATGCTCAATGCGCAAGAAGTATTGTCTAATTTCATCTTTGTAAGCAGATAAAGGTGTCGGTTTATAAAGCACCTGAGGATCGATCAGCTCATCAAGTAAAATTGGGTAACGAGAGATATGTTCGCCAATCCATTTACTATGACAACATAGTGCAACCAGTTGATTTAAGGCTCCAGGGTTTTCATACAACAGCTCTAGATAAGCGGTTCGTGAAATGATCTTATTCAATACTTGGCAGATCATCATAAAGGCGTCACTGCTCGCTTTTGCTATCGTTAATTGTTTAAGTAAAAGCGGCATTAATTTATCTAAAATGTCACGACCTCGACTACCAACCTTCGCCTTAGTTAAACGCGCCTTAAAATCTTCCAATGCTGCTTGCCAATCAAGGTTCGGCTCACACATCAGGCTAACATCCGTCATTTCCCATGCGCTGATGTACTCATTTTCACACGGGTCGCTGGTTTCACTTTCAAAACCAATCACCTGTTCGAATTCACTATGGACTTGAGACATGATCTGCTCGATACTTGACAAACACTGATTAAAATCGTCTTTATTGAGCAAATAACATAGACGTTGTTGGTTTAATTCGTCATCAGGTAGGGTTTGCGTTTGCTTATCAGCAAATATCTGTAAGTACTGCTCAATTTGACGTAAGTCTAAATAGTTTTGTGTAAGTAATTCAGCCTCTTTGTTGGACATAACCTGATTGTTAACCAGTTCTTTTAAAGCAACTAATAATGACTGAGTTTGCAGGTTAGCTTCGCGACCACCTCGCACCATTTGCAGCGCTTGTACCACAAATTCCACTTCTCGAATGCCCCCTGCGCCTAATTTAATATTGTTTGTAAGGCGTTTTCGGCGTACTTCTTGAGCTATCATTTGCTTCATTTTACGCAGCGATTCAATCACCGAGAAATCAATATAGCGGCGATAAACAAATGGCCGTAGCAATTCATAAAACTCATTCCAATAACGGTTTTCTGTGCCGATTAATCGCCCTTTTAGCATGGCGTAGCGTTCCCATTCACGTCCTTGCTCTTGATAATAATCTTCCATAGCATGAAAGCTCATCACCAAAGGCCCACTTTCACCAAATGGTCGCAGGCGCATATCAACCCGAAATACTTGGCCATTTACCGTAGTTTGATTAAGCGCCATAATCAGCTTTTGCGCCACTTTGGTATAAAACACCTGCGCTTCAATAGAGCGACGCCCACCTTGCGTTGCAACATCACGAGGATAAGAAAAAATTAAATCTATGTCAGATGAGTAGTTAAGCTCTCCCCCACCAAGTTTGCCCATACCTAAAACTAACATTGGCATTGCATTACCGTCATCATCAAGCGGCATACCACTGACTTTTGCGACCTGTGCAAACGCCCACTGATTAGCACTATCGATAAGCTGGTTTGCAAGGGCCGAGATATAAGCGATGCTATCGGCAATTGGGTTTGCACAGCACAAATCAAGAAAAGCCACTTTCAACCAGTATTTTTCTCGATACAAACGCAGCTTTGCCAGCGCAGCATTGTCGTCCAGTTCATTGATTTCAGTACTACTTAACGGAGCTTCAACTGCACGGTTAGCAAGCTCTTTGTCATCAAGTAACCAGTCTTTTAAATCAGGCTGAGATTGTAAACAGTTCCACGCAAAGTCACTTAAAGACAGCAAGTTAATAATTTTTTGTTGCTCAGTTTGCCCCTCATACAAGCTCGCGAAGCGGGTTTGGCCTAACTGATGAAGTGACTCTGGAAGCGCGTGTAAATTACTCATTAAATACTCTCTTTTAACTTGCCAATAACCGTACTAGAATGATAATCAAAGAATTATTTAGCAGGGACCTGCATGTCATATTTATCACTATCTAACACTAGTTTAGTCGCGATTGCTATTAGTTTCGCTGTAATCTGCGCCACTATAGTACTGCTACGTATTCTAACGCAAATCAAAGCAAAACAAGCGCTTAAAGAAGAGCTTGCGCAACATGATAACTTTGCCATGGGAATAAGCTTTGCCAGCGAAATCATGGTCGTTATAGCAACTATCGCTTATATATTTGATGAGATTAGCTTAAGTGCAGCCCAATCTAATCCGCTAAAAGTACTTTTACTCATTGTGCTGTTGTTTGCTTTTATAAAAATAGGCCATTTAATTCATCGTAAATGGATTTTGCATCGCTTTAATGAAGAAGCCGCTATTCTAAAGCAAAATGTCTGCGCCGCCTTGGTCGATTCAGGCATGCTAATCGCAAACTGTATTATTGCTCTTGGTCTTTATAACTGGTGCCATACCCAAGGCTATAGCAGCTTATTGATCGCCACAGTGAGCTTTTTTGTGCTGCAAGGTATGTTTGCCCTTGATAGTAAAATCCGTGAGTATCGTTTTGCAAAAGCTAACCAAGGTGCGTCGCTACAAAGTAATTTTAATCTAGAAAATACTTCCATCGGTATTCGCTACGCGGGTAAGTCTATTGGCCTTGCTCTTGCCGGTTATGCTGGTCTTGCCAGTGCATCATTTATTAGTGGTAAGATGGTAGAAAACTTATTCACTTTGGTATCTCATTGCGGTGCTATGTGGGTATTACTTTATATTTTGAGCTACATTATTAAGTATATTTCTTTACCGAATATAGATACTTCTCTTGAAGTTGATCATCAAGATAATATTGGTATTGCGTGTATTGAGTTTGCCGTTTTTGGCGCAATAGGCTATTTACTTATTAGTATGTTTTCAATTTGATACGGAAGTTTTAGTACCGTGAGACTCTATGCCCTTTAAAGTTAATGATTATTTACTAGTTGATATAGACAATGAGTTTAGCCGAGCCTTTACTGAGCATTACTTTGCGAGCGTTGAAGGCTCAACGCTTGTTGTGGCAGGCGCAAATAGCCGCCACATGGTCAAACTTATGTTTGATGAATTAATAAAAGATTACTGTTATTGCGACTTCAGTAATGAAATAAGTGTCTCTGAACTGGCCAGCTACCTGCATGAACACCACAACATTAAAGGTGTTTTAATTAATTTAACCGATTACCAATTAGCGGATGATGCACAAAAATTTATATACAATTCCCTACATAAAATACGTTATTTAGTAAAACAAGAAGAACAAGGTTTTAGCTTTGCGCCTTGCCCCGACAGCGCCCATATAAATCACCTTTCCTGTCAAACAACTATCGCTGAAACGACGACAGATCTTTTACCGTTAGCTGAAGAGTTAAATAGAAAATAAATAATTGCACCTAAGCCGCTGTATACTTACCATATTGCTAAATTTATTGATAAGTGACAGCCATGCGAGTTCCACATATTTACCAACCTTCAGCGATTTCTTTAAACACCCCAGTAGCACTAGATGATGATGCCGCAGGTCATGTTGGCCGCGTATTGCGCATGCAAGTCGGTGATAAGGTCTCGATTTTTAATGGTGAAGGAGGTGAATACCTCAGTGAAATTATTGAAGTGAGCAAAAAAAACGTGGTCGTTGAGCCACAGGAATTTGTTGATCATGATGTTGAGTCGCCTTTAAAGATTCACTTAGGCCAAGGTATTTCTCGTGGTGATAAAATGGATTTCACTATTCAAAAATCAGTCGAGCTTGGTATTACAGAAATCACCCCTATTTTTAGTCAACGTTGTGGCGTAAAACTAAGTGGCGATCGCCTTGCTAAAAAACATCAACAATGGCAAAAAATTGCAATTGCCGCGGCTGAACAATCTGGCCGCAACGTTGTGCCTGTTGTACACCCGCCTATCGATATAAAAGAGTGGCTAGAACAAGCAAGTGATGCGATTAAACTTACTTTGCACCCGCGTGCTGAGCACAGTATTAAAACGATTCAAATCCCCAGTGAAGGGGTACGCTTTTTAGTCGGTCCTGAAGGTGGATTTACCGATGAAGAAATTAACATTACTAAACAGCAAGACTTTGTTGATATCCGCTTAGGGCCACGTGTTCTGCGAACAGAAACAGCCGCTCTGACGGTATTGAGCGCATTACAATTGCAGTTTGGCGATTTAGCGAATTGAAAACAGTAAAAATACCCATATATCAAAGTAACAAAACACAGTATGGCATACGATTCTAAGGCAAAAATATGGCAATTAAGCTAGGCATAATCTCTGATCCAATTAGTGGCTTTAATATTAAAAAAGACACTGGCTTTGCAATGATGATGGAAGCACAAAAGCGCGGTTACGAAATTTACTACATGGAAATGGATGACCTTTCTCTACGTCAAGGTCAAGGCTATGCAACAGCTGCCAAAGCCCGTGTATTTGATGATGTTAATCACTGGTATGAATTAGAAGAAAAAGCCACCATTGCTTTAGCTGATTTAGACGTTATTTTAATGCGTAAAGATCCGCCTTTTGATACTGAGTACATCTACGCTACTTATATTTTAGAGCGTGCTGAGCAAGCTGGTACGCTGGTTATCAATAAGCCGCAAAGCTTACGCGATGCCAACGAAAAGCTATTCACGGCTTGGTTTAGCGAACATACGCCAGATACTTTAGTAACACGTAGCCAAGCAGACATTCGTGCATTTTTAGCTGAGCATAAAGATATTATTTTAAAACCCCTTGATGGTATGGGTGGTGCTTCTATCTTTAGAATTAAAGAAGATGATGCCAATATTGGTGTGATCTGCGAAACATTAACCGAGCATGGTAGTCGTTTTGCAATGGCACAAAATTATATCCCTGAAATCAAGCAAGGCGATAAACGCGTTCTTGTGGTTGATGGTGAAGTAATGCCGTACTGCCTAGCGCGTATCCCGCAAAATGGCGAAACGCGCGGTAACTTGGCAGCAGGTGGTAGAGGTGAAGCACGTCCAATTAGTGATTCAGACCGTAAAATTGCAGAGGCTGTTGCACCTACACTGAAAGAAAAAGGCCTTATTTTTGTTGGTCTAGATATCATTGGCGATCGTTTAACTGAAATCAATGTCACTGCGCCAACGTGTGTAAAAGAGATTGAAGCTGCTTATGACATTTCAATCACTGGTCACTTATTTGATGCCATTGAAAGAAAACTGAGCCATACTTAATTTAAACAACAAAAGGGGCGACCTATGCAGTCATTAGAGAACCATTTCTTAATCGCAATGCCAAGCATGCAAGACCCTTTTTTTAAGCGTGCTGTTACGTATATTTGTGAGCACAACCAAGATGGTGCGATGGGCTTGGTAATTAACCAGCCTATCAATATCACCGTGGGCGAGCTTCTCGATAAAATCGAAATTGATAACGATAAAAGTAAGCAAGCAGCAGGCTTAGCTGTATATGCTGGCGGGCCTGTAAAAACCGATCGCGGTTTTGTTTTGCACTCACCAAAGCCTGGTTATGCAGCGAGTCAAAAGCTCAGCAGTGATATTATGATCACCACTTCAAAGGATGTGTTAGCAAGCCTAACAACGAGTGAAGCACCAGAACAATTTATTATCACATTGGGTTATGCTGGTTGGGATCAAGGACAGTTAGAGCAAGAACTGCTGGAGAATTCATGGTTAATTATCAAAGCAGACCCTGAGATCATCTTTAATACACCCGTTGAAAAACGTTGGGAAAAAGCGGTTTCGATGCTGGGTTTTGATGTCGGTCAATTAAGCTCTGAAGCAGGCCATGCTTAACATTTATAATTTTTAAGAATATGACAAAACGAACGTTTAAGGCACTCGGTGAACGCACCGTAATGGGTTTTGACTTTGGCACCAAAAGTATTGGTATTGCCATTGGTCAAGAGCTCACAGGAACAGCATCAAGTTTACAAGCTGTAAAAGCGAAAGATGGTATTCCAGATTGGCAACTAATTAAAAAACAAGTGGACGAGTGGCAACCAGATTTAATGGTGGTTGGTTTACCGCTTAATATGGATGGCACTAATCAAGAAGTTACCTTTAAAGCTAAGAAGTTCGCTAACCGCTTACACAACCACTTTGCTATACCGGTTGAAACGCAAGACGAACGACTAACCACCGCAGACGCAAAAGCGCGTTTATTCGAACAAGGTGGCTACCGAAACCTCGGCAAAGGTAATGTTGATAACATGTCTGCTGTGATTATTTTAGAAAGCTTTTTTGAGCAGTTTTATGGTGAGTAGGCGCCTTCAACGTATTTAAAGAGTGCCAGCACAGACAGTGCTGGCATGTAATTCCCTTTTGTTTTAACTAAGATTTACCTTTTTCGTCAAGGCCATCAATAGTCACACCCTGTAAGAAACCAGCCCCTTTTTGTTCATTGTTTTGTAGCTTAATCATTAAACGCAAGTCATTTGGCGAGTCAGCATGGTGCAGCGCATCAGCATAGTTAATGCGGCGCTGTTTATAAAGCTCAAATAATGCTTGGTCAAAGGTCTGCATGCCCATTTCTTTCGATTTAGCCATAGTCTCTTTAATAGAACCGATATCGCCTTTTTTAATAAGCTCTGCCACCATAGGTGAGTTAAGCAAAATTTCGATAGCAGCGACACGCCCTTCCCCATCGGCAGTTGGCACCAACTGCTGAGCAACAATGGCGCGAAGGTTTAGTGCAAGGTCGTACTTTAACTTATCGTGCTTTTCTTTAGGCACCAAATGCATGATACGATCAATGGCTTGGTTGGCATTGTTCGCATGCAGTGTTGCGACACATAAGTGACCTGTTTCTGCAAAGCTGAGTGCATATTCCATAGTTTCTTGTGAGCGGATCTCACCAATTAAGATCACATCGGGTGCTTGACGCAACGAGCTTTTCAGCGCTGATTCAAAGCTTTCTGTATCAAGACCAACTTCACGTTGAGTGATAATGCTTTTACGGTGCTCATGCACAAATTCGATAGGATCTTCAATAGTAAGAATATGACCACGTTGATTGCGGTTACGATAACCTAGAAGCGCAGCAAGCGAGGTTGACTTACCCGTACCAGTACCACCTACAAATAGCACTAATCCACGTTTTGCCATAATCACGTCGGTTAACGTTGATGGCAAACCAAGTTCATTCACATCAGGAATTTGTGTCACGATACGGCGAATAACCATTCCAGCCCTGTCTCGTTGCCAAAAAGCAGAAACACGGAAACGACCTTCATCAGTAGCAATCGCAAAGTTACACTCTTTACTGTCATGAAATTCTTTGCGCTGTTTGTCGTTCATTGCTGACTCGACCAAAGCGAGTGAATCCTCATCTGAGAGTTTTTCATCGCTTAAAGGTATTAATTCACCGTTTACTTTTGCACTGACTGGCAGTTGGCTAGAAACAAACAAGTCAGAGCCTTTTTTGTCGATCATGACTTGCAAAAAATGATTTAAAGGTAAAGACATTTTATATAGCTCCGTTAGCCACCAAACTGGGTTTTATCTTGCGCTTTAGCTCGCGCATCAACATTAGTAATAATGCCGTAGTTAACCAAATTACCTAAACATTGGTCCATGGTCTGCATGCCATGCGATGCACCAGTTTGAATTGATGAGTACATTTGCGCAATTTTATCTTCACGGATCAGATTTCGGATTGCAGGAATACCGATCATGATTTCATGGGCTGCTACTCGGCCGCCGCCTACCTTTTTAAGTAAAGTTTGCGAGATTACGGCACGCAATGATTCTGACAACATTGAACGCACCATGTCTTTTTCTTCACCTGGGAACACGTCAATAATACGGTCAATGGTTTTTGGTGCAGAGGTAGTATGCAAGGTTCCAAACACTAAGTGACCTGTTTCTGCCGCAGTCATTGCTAAGCGGATTGTTTCAAGGTCACGCAGCTCACCCACTAAAATAACATCAGGGTCTTCACGTAGTGCACTTCTAAGTGCATTAGAGAAGCTATGCGTATCACGGTGAACTTCACGTTGGTTAATAAGGCTTAGCTTATTTTCATGTACGAATTCGATTGGATCTTCGATAGTTAAAATATGGTGATGTTTAGTTTGATTAATATAATCGACCATCGCCGCTAACGTAGTTGATTTACCCGAACCCGTTGGCCCAGTGACTAGCACCAAACCACGTGGATTGTCGGCAATGGTTTTAAAAATATCTGGGGCACCTAAATCATCCAGCGTTAAAACATCACTTGGGATAGTACGAAACACCGCCGCAGGACCACGGTTTGAATTAAATGCGTTAACACGAAAACGCGCAAGGTTTGGCACTTCGAAAGAAAAATCCACTTCGAGATTTTGTTCATAGTCCTTACGCTGATTATCGTTCATAATATCGTATACCAGACTATTTACATCTTTTTGTTCTAATGCTGGAATATTAATACGACGCACATCACCATCAACACGTATCATAGGTGATACGCCTGATGACAAGTGTAAATCCGAGGCTTTGTGTTGCACACTAAAGGCCAATAATTCGGTAATATCCATTTATGACTCCACAACCAACTGATAATTATATGGTTACAATAGCAGAACGACTTACATCCGCCTACGCAAGAATTGCTCAAGCTGCAAAAAATAATCACCGCGATGAGCAATCAATCAACCTATTGGCTGTTTCAAAAACAAAACCTGCCGACGATATTATTGCTGCCTATAAGCATGGTCAACGCCAGTTTGGCGAATCGTACGTTCAAGAAGCGGTAACAAAAGTCATAGCATTGGCTGATTATAAAGACATTATTTGGCACTTTATCGGCCCTATTCAATCAAATAAAAGTGCCCAAGTAGCCACGCATTTTGATTGGGTACAAAGTGTTGACCGCACTAAAATTGCAAAACGTCTTAATGAGCAACGACCAGCCGACAAAGCCCCACTCAATGTATTAATTCAAGTTAATATTAGTTTAGAAGAGGCTAAGTCAGGCTGCCACCCAGACGAGCTAATGGCATTGGCCGAATTTATCAGTCAATGCCCTAATTTATGCCTGCGCGGTGTGATGGCGATTCCTGCCAAAACCGACGATGCCCAGCTACAATTACAATATTTTGAGCAATTAAGCGCTTGCTTTGATAAACTAAAGGCCCAATATCCCCAAGTAGACACCTTGTCGATGGGTATGAGTAACGATGTTGAAGCGGCGATTGCAGCGGGTTCAACCATGGTACGCATTGGCACGGATATATTTGGCCAACGAAATTAAAAGGTGATAACAGACATATGTCAGACAAAAAAATCGCATTTATAGGCACGGGTAACATGAGCTACGCCATCATTGGCGGCATGGTAAAGAACGGTTTTGCAGCAAAAAACATCATTGCAACCAATCGCAACCAAGAAAAATTAGCTAAGGTTGCTGCTGATTTCGGGGTGCAGACTACCGCGGATAACAACGCGGCACTTCGCGATGCTGATGTGATTGTCTTATCTGTTAAACCACAAATGATGGGCGATCTTTGCCAATCATTCCAAGATTCAGGCGTTGATTTTAGCGACAAGCTATTTATTTCAGTAGCAGCAGGTCTTACCGTAAACCGTTTACGTGAAATGCTGGGTCAAGATGTGAAAATGGTGCGTTGTATGCCAAATACACCATCATTACTAGGCCGTGGTGTTTCTGGCCTTTATGGCGCGGATGAAACCGCTGAAGAGCACGAGTTTGTACAACAAGTTTTTGAGTGTACAGGCATTGTTGTGTGGGTTGAGCAAGAGTCACAAATCAACGACATCATTGCTGTTACAGGCTCATCTCCTGCTTACTTCTTCTTATTTATGGAAGCTATCGAAGAAAAAGCGAAAGCACTTGGTTTTAGCGATGAAGATGCACGCCGTTTAGTACAACAAACAGCACTGGGTGCTGCCGAAATGGCTCTTTCGCAACCAGACATCAGTATTTCTCAGCTACGTGCAAACGTAACCTCTAAAGGTGGTACGACTCACGAAGCTGTTGAGCATCTTAAATCACAAGGTTTAGTCGGTACTGTTGCAGATGCAATGGATGCCTGTATCGCTCGCGCTGAAGCGATGGAAAAAGAACTTTAAGCTTACTTTTTGAAGGTAAAACTATGCAAGCCATGCACTTTTTAGTTGGGATTATTTTTGATCTCTTTTTAATGGTGGTCCTTTTACGCTTTTGGTTACAAGCGGCAAAAGCTGACTTTTACAATCCTATGAGCCAGTTTGTGGTGAAAGCCACTTCGTTCGCAGTGAACCCACTTCGTAAAATCATCCCAGGAGTGGGTGGCTTTGATATTGCCTCGTTAGTGCTTGCTTATTTAGTTGCTGTAGCCAAACTCAGTGTTATTTTTCTGATGTTTTATAACGCTTGGGCGCCAGGTCCGGTATTTATTCAAGCGTTAATTACAGTAATTAAAGAAGGTTTAAACTTACTATTTTGGGTATTAATTATTCGTGCTTTACTGAGCTGGGTAAGCCAAGGCTACAACCCAATTGAGGCTGTATTCCACCAGCTAACTGAGCCAATGTTGCGCCCTATTCGTAAGATTATCCCACCACTAGGTGGTCTAGACCTATCAATCTTAGTGTTGATTATTGGTCTACAGTTTTTACAGTTTTTAGTAATGGATTTAATTGGCTAAGCGTTTAACGTGAAGCAGTAAGGGGCCGAAAGGCCTCTTTTGTTAAGTGAGATATACCATGAAGCAATTTATTTATTTTTCTTTGATTGTATTGAGTTTATTTACAACCTTTGCCAAAGCTGATGAACAAGCAGGCGCCCAGTACAAGGTTCTTGGCCCTTGGGAAGTTCATTACATTGCATTTCCATCGACTTTTATTCAGCCAAACATTGCTAAAAACTATGATTTAGAGCGTAGCCCTAGCAAAGGGATTATTAATATTTCGGTATTAAAAAACAGCGATAAAACAGCGCAGACAGCAACTTTAACTGGCACTGCACGTAACCTACTTGGTAATAAAAAGCAGCTTACATTTAAAGAAGTTGTTGAAGGCGATGCGATTTATTACCTCGCGCAAATCGATTACAGCAACGAAGAAATTTACCGTTTTGATATCGAAATTAATCAAAATGGCAAAGTACAAACGCTGAAGTTTCAGCAAAAATTTTACGTAGATTAATAGACCTATGAACAACACCTTGGTTTTAGCCACGGGTAACCCTGGCAAAGTAAAAGAGCTGGCAAGCATGCTCAGCCCACTTAATATTAACGTGGTTCCACAAAGCGATTTTCAAGTGCCAGACGTGCCAGAAACAGGCACCACATTTGTTGAAAACGCCATTATTAAAGCGCGCCATGCAGCAAAGATCACAGGCATGCCTGCGATTGCTGATGACTCAGGCCTTGAAGTAGACGGCCTAAATGGTGCGCCAGGTGTGTACTCTGCACGCTTTGCCGGTGCGGGTGCTAGCGATCAAGATAATATCGACAAGTTACTAAAAGAGCTTGCTGATAATCCTGTTCGTAGTGCGCGTTTTTGGTGTGTATTAGTATTAATGCGCCACGCCGACGATCCAACACCGCTTATTTGTAGTGCCAGTTGGGAAGGCGAAATCACTCATAGCCAAGATGGTCAGGGTGGGTTTGGTTATGATCCGGTGTTTTATGTACCGTCTGAGCAATGCACTAGCGCTCAGTTAACTAAAGAGCAAAAAAATGCCCTTAGCCATCGCGGCCAGGCTTTAAAACAACTACTTGCGCAATTGCAGCAAAAAGGCGGCCTGTGAGTTTACCGCCTTTAAGTTTATATGTGCACGTGCCTTGGTGCGTGCAAAAGTGCCCATACTGTGACTTTAATAGCCATGGTCAAAAAGGCACAATCCCCGAAAAAGAATACGTTCAGCATCTTATTGATGATCTCAAGGCCGATTTGCACTTGGTGCAAGGACGTAAAATCCACAGCATTTTTATTGGCGGCGGCACGCCAAGCTTATTAACCGGTGACGCTTATACTCGCCTACTTGGTGAAGTAGATAAATTAATTGGTCTAACTGATGACTGTGAAATTACCCTAGAGGCAAACCCAGGTACTGTCGAAACAGGTCGCTTTAAAGAATATGTTGCCGCTGGCATTAATCGTATTTCAATTGGTGTGCAAAGCATGCAAAATGACAAGCTAAAAGCCCTTGGCCGTATTCATGGTGCTGATGAAGCAAGTTATGCGGCTAAACAAGCACACCAAGCGGGGCTAAACAGCTTTAATCTTGATTTAATGCATGGCTTGCCAGGGCAATCTGTTGAAGATGCCTTGAGCGACCTTGAAAAAATTATTGCCCTTAATCCTCCTCATATCTCTTGGTATCAACTAACCATTGAGCCAAATACGCAGTTTGCTTCTAAGCCACCGACCTTACCTCATGACGACACCCTTTGGGATATTCAAGAACAAGGTCAAGCGTTACTCACAGCAGCAGGTTATGAGCAATACGAGATCTCAGGCTACGCGAAGCCCGGTTACCAATGCCGTCATAACTTGAATTATTGGCGATTTGGCGATTATCTCGGTATCGGTTGCGGTGCCCATGGTAAAATTACTGATGAAAATAAAGTCATCACCCGTACGGTGAAAGTAAAACACCCACGAGGTTATATGGATCTTGCCAAACCGTATTTATATCAGCAATGGCAAGTAGCAGAAGACGACTTAGCTTTTGAATTCTTTATGAATCGTTTTCGTTTAGTCGAACCCTGCCCCAAAGCTGATTTACCTTTGCTTACAAGTTTGTCACTGCAAAGTCAGGAACAAGCCTTGACTGAGGCAATTGCAAAAGGCTTACTAATTGATGATAAAGATAACTGGCAGGTAAGCCAAAAAGGCCATCGCTTTTTAAATGACCTGCTAGAATTATTCGTTTAAGAATTATAATTAAATTTCTAACAACTACAAAGGAACGATAATGCGTAAACTGACCTTCATCGCTGCGGCGGTAAGTGTTGCATTGCTTGGCGGCTGCCAACAAATGCAAGAGCAACCGAAGCCTGCACCAAGTGTACAAAGCCAACCTGTACAAAGTGAAATCGATAAAGCTAACGCCTTCTTCGAAGATACTTTTAACCGTGATGTAATGAAAAGCCCTATCTATCAAACATACATGGGCATCAAAAAAGATTACGACAAATGGGATGATAGCAGCGAAGAGCGCGTTTTAGAAGACTTTGAACAAACTAAAGCTGACCTAGTTGCGCTTAACGCAATTAACCGCGACCTATTAGATGACGCAACAAAAGTAAGCTATGACCTTAAAAAGCAAGACTTAGAAAACGAAATTGCTGATTTCAAATGGCGCCATTACAACTACCCTGTGAACCAAATGTTTGGTGTTCACTCGATGATCCCTGCGTTTTTAATCAACCAACATCAAATTGCCGATGTATCTGATGCTAAAGCGTATATCTCACGTTTAAATGGTGTTACAACGGTTATTGATCAACTAATCAAAGACCTTGAAGTACGTGCAGATAAAGGCATTATCGCGCCTAAATTTGTTTTCCCACACGTGATTGATTCAAGCAATAATATCTTACGCGGCGCACCATTCCATGATGGTGAAGACTCAACGTTACTTGCTGACTTTAAACGTAAAGTTAACGCATTAGAGATTGCTGACAGCGAAAAATCTGCACTTATCAGCGACGCTGAAAAAGCCCTAAAAGCAGCAGTAAAACCTTCTTACACTAAGCTAATTAACTTCTTAGCTCAGTTAGAAAAGCGCGCTGATGACCGTGATGGTGCTTGGAAATTCCCTGACGGCGAAGCGTTCTACAACAACGCTTTAGCACGTACCACAACAACTGATTTAACAGCGAAAGAAATCCACACTATCGGTTTAGCTGAAGTCGCGCGCATTCACGACGAAATGCGTGCAATCAAAGATAAAGTAGGCTTTAAAGGTGACCTTAAAGCATTCATGCAATTCATGAAAACTGATAAGCAGTTCTACTACCCTAACACCGCTGAAGGTAAACAACGCTACCTTGATGAAGCAACAGCGCTTATCGATAACATGAAATCTCGTCTAGACGAGCTATTCATTGTTAAGCCAAAAGCTGACCTTAAAGTTAAAGCAGTTGAAGCATTCCGTGAAAAAGCAGCAGGTAAAGCGTTCTACCAACAACCTGCGCCAGATGGCTCACGCCCAGGTATTTATTACGCAAACCTTTACGACATGGAAGCAATGCCAACATACCAAATGGAAGCACTTGCATACCACGAAGGTATTCCAGGTCACCACATGCAAATTGCTATCGCGCAAGAGCTTGAAGGTGTACCTAAGTTCCGTAAGTTTGGCGGCTACACAGCGTATGTTGAAGGTTGGGGTTTATACTCTGAGCTAGTACCAAAAGAAATGGGCTTATACGAAGACCCTTATTCAGACTTTGGTCGTCTTGCGATGGAATTATGGCGCGCATGTCGCCTAGTAGTAGATACAGGTATCCACGCAATGAAGTGGACACGTCAAGAAGGTATCGACTACTACGTAAATAACACACCAAATGCGACGTCTGATGGCGTTAAAATGGTTGAGCGTCACATTGTAATGCCTTCACAAGCAACGGCATACAAAGTAGGTATGTTGAAAATTTTAGAGCTTCGTGAAGCGGCTAAAGAAAAACTAGGCGATAAATTCGATATTCGTGAATTCCACGATGTAGTACTTAAAAATGGTGCAGTACCATTAAATGTACTAGAGAAGTTTGTTGACCAATGGGTTGCTAAGAAACAAGCAGCTTAACCAATAAAGACTTGAAAAAGGCCGCTCAGCGGCCTTTTTTATTTATTTAAACAAGTAGTTGAGCTATAAATGTATAAATAATAAAAAACGAGTATCTCCATGCAAAGCGCGATTGAGCAATTGAACAGCCGACTTCAACATCATCAGTTAAAAGAACTCATTGCCGATTACCAAAGTTTATCGGGAGTTTTGCAAGCGGCACAATTACAGCATATCTATCAATTAGCGTGCAGTAGTGAAGTTAAATATTTGTTTTTACAAAATGTGGCAGCGCATTTACTCGAAGCAAGCCCGCTGCCAAGTGAAGCTGTAGCCTTAATTGATGATATCGATAAACTTAGCTTTTTCACGCCTGGTCTTAAGTTTCAAAATGCTTTTTGTATTACCGACAACCAAGGCAATACCCTACTACATCACTTATTTACGCAGTGTCAGGCTAATAACCTACCCTTTAATTACTTGCGTTCGTTAATGTTATTTGAAAGCAACGAAAGCTTGGGTGTTGCGTTAAAAACATTAAATAAGCAGCAGCTCACTCCTATAGGTTGCTTTATAGCGCTAAACAGCACGACTCAGATGCTAGCCAAACATGAATTCTCTGCATTATTAGCCATGATGGAAGTCGACCAAAGTCACAGCCCGAGCGCAGTCAGCGCCTTGGTAAATACCCTTAAGCAATTTTATGGTGCCAATCAAGCAACGAGTAGCGACAGTAAAGTGCTGCTTTGCGCGGCCTATTTGCAAGTGCCAACGGCACAGTTATTAAACGCGCTCAATCAATAACTCCATGAATAAGGATGTTGTTAAAGCGTTTTTATCGCTCAGTAGTTTTACCGCCCTTAACCATGGTAGCCGTATTGTGCTTACCTTGTGCCTTGCAAGGTTATTAAGTACTGATGAGTTTGGTACTTTCGCGGCGTTACTCGCACTGTGTGAAATTTTGTTATTACCTGCGAGTATGGGCTTTGCATCATCTTTAATGCGTATTAGCTACCCGCTCTACAAAGCTCAGCAACATGACTTACTACGCGGCTTAAAACATGTTTATTTAGCGGCATCGTGTTTATTCGGGGTGATTTTTGTCGCTGCTGTGGTGATTAGCTTTCAGGCTATTTCACCGCACCAAAGCGCTCAAGAGCATGTGGCCTATTTACTATTACTGGTGCCGATTGGCGCCATTATGCAGAGCCAATCGGCTTTTTTAGTGGCTTTGAATAAACCAAAAATTGGCTTGATAACGCAGCAGTGTATTTTTGAATTGCTAACAGCGGGGTTTTGCTTTTTCGTGTACTTGATACGTGGCGACTTATCGTTAGTCGAGATTTGTATCTTGTTGTTTTGTAGCATCTTGTGCGTAGTCATTTATCAATATTGGTTAATCAAAAAAATGATCGTTGCAAGCACTGCCCGCTACCAAACCAAGCAATGGTGTAAAGACTCATTGATCATGCTCGCCAGTGGTGCAGGCACCGTGTTGGTAGCAAAACTCGATGTTTTACTGGTGCATCACTGGTTTGGTGCACAAGGCGTGAGTACCTTCTTTCCTGCGGTAGTGATTGCTGGCTTACTGACTATTTTAGGCAATGCCGCCAACCAATATTTAAAACCCATTTTAATGGCCGATGAGACGACCGAGCAGCAACTTAGCGAGTTAATGAAAGTGGTATGGCGTTTTAACTTTGCCGCTATTTTGCTACTTGCCCTGCTCGCAAAACCGCTTCTCACTCTCTATGGCGAAAGCCAATTACAAGAAGGATTTTGGATTTTAATGCTGCTGTTACTCGGGCAATTATTATTACCAGCAAGAATTTTAGCCAGTAGCATGATCAAGTTAAAAGGCAACCCGCTTATCAACTTGTATGTCTTACTTGGTGCAACCAGTGTCACGGTTTTAATGGCAGTACTATTAAAAGATCAGTTTGGCTTATTGGGGGTGGCTGTGGCGTTTAGTGGCGGCTTTATGCTTGGAGCGATTTGCCGCATGGTGATTGTGTGCACACGCATGCGGCTAGCTTTATCTGTGGTACTGGGTTTAGTCAGATAGATAATATTCAACACTGGTAACAACACGCACTTTTTTCAGCTGAGGTGTGTTTGAATCTCTATCAGAAATTGAAAACTGCCCCTGACGCGCTGTTTTAATTTTACCTAATTTAGACTGTGAATCTTTGGCAAATTTCATTGCTACTTCGCGGGCTTTTTCGGTTGCTTCTTGAATCATATTTGGCTTAATTTCATTTAAGCCATTAAATAAATATTGAATCCGCGTTTCGTAATTATCTTGTACTATCGCAATGCCTTGTTTGGCTAATTGGCTTACTGCGCCTAAGGCATTTTGCACTTTTTCAATATCATTTGAATAAACAATGACATTATTACGGGCAATATAACGAAACTGCTGATTCTCGCCGCCATATTCGCGGGCTTGTTTATCAATAATTGACTGACTACCAAGACTAATTTCTGCATCACTAAAGCCATGTAGCTTTAAAAAGGCGACGACTGCATCGCTTTTTTCTTCAACGCGACCCACTAATTTTTCAAGGTTGTTATCGGCATCAGAAAACTGTAACGGCCATATAACAGTATCTGCTGGCACTTCCATTTCAGCTAACCCTTTAACGTGAACAGTGCGCTCCATGCCTTTCACATCAAGAGCTGCACTTTTCAAAATAAAACCTAATCCGAGCAAACCAACCGCCAATGCACACGCTGCAATAACGATATTAAATGGTTGCGCTTTATTCATGCTTTTCTCCTTGATGTAGGTCACTGTTTTTGACTCGAAAAGTAGTTATAAACAGGTTATCTTATGAGTATAACTTTTAATACTTTAGAAGCGTGTCGGTTCTAGTTTGGGTGTATTAAACTTAACAGACCCTGAAGTTTTAACAAACAGCGCAAGCGAAGGAAACAGCATGAGCGTTAAACGTATTAGCCAATTTTTTAACCCTAAATCAGTCGCGGTCATTGGCGCCTCAAATTCCCCTAACCGAGCGGGCTTTGTGGTTATGCGCAACCTTTTACAAGGGGGCTTTAAAGGCCCAATCATGCCTGTTAGTTTAAATCACAGCGCTGTACACGGCGTACTAGCCTATCCGAGCATTGCTGCACTTCCAAAAGTACCTGACCTTGCGGTTATTTGTACTAATAAAAACACCTTAATCAACATCATTAACGAGCTTGGGGAGCTTGGCTGTAAGCATGCGGTGGTAATTGCAGCGGGTTTAAACGTCGAACAAAAGCACGCATTAAAAGAAGCAGCTGCTGAGGCAAATGTTTCTTTACTTGGGCCTAATTGTTTGGGCTTACTTATTCCTCATATTGGTTTAAATGCCAGCTTTTCACATACGGTTGCAAGCCCAGGAAAGCTTGCTTTTGTATCGCAATCTGCGGCTGTTTGCTCAACCATTCTAGATTGGGCGAAAAACAAAGAAATTGGTTTTTCATATTTTGTGTCTGTGGGTGATTGCCTTGATATCGACTTTGATGAGTTACTCGACTTTTTAGGCCGAGATGCAAAAACCAAGGCTATCTTGTTGTATATCGATAATATTGAAGATATTCGCAGCTTTATTTCTGCAGCACGAGCCGCTGCGTTTAGTAAACCCGTAATAGCCATTAAAACCGGTAAAACTAGTGCCGGAGCCCTTGCCGCAGAAATACACACTGGTGGCAAACAAAGCTCTGATGCGGTCTATGATGCGCTATTTCAGCGAGCGGGTATGCTAAGGGTAAATGACTTACGGGAGCTTTTTGCTGCGACACAAACACTGGCAATGCACCCCAAACTACTTAAAGTCGAACAGCTGACTATTTTAACCAATGGCGGCGGCCCAGGTGTAATGGCGGTTGATACGCTTTTGCAAAGCTCAGGGAAACTGGCAGAGCTTAGCGACGAGACCAGAGCAGCGCTGAATAAAGTGATCCCACAATCAGAAATGACCTCGAATCCGGTGGATATTTTTGGTGACTCTGCGCCAAGACGCTACCAACAAGCCTTAGAAATCTTGCTGCAAGCCAAAGAAGTTAAAAACCTGCTGATCATTCATACCCCTTCTGCGCTTGCACCGAGTGAAGACTATGCTGAGATTATTGTCGAAACCTTAGAAAAAATCCCGAAGATGGCTCGCCCTTATGTTATGACGAACTTTATGGGTGAAGATGCCGCGTATGCTGCGCGAAAGGTCTGCGCTAATAATGCCATTCCGACCTACCGTACACCTGAAGGTGCGGTTGGTGCGTTTATGCACTTGGTAAGTTATCGCCGTAACCAAAAGCATTTAACACAAACACCAGAATCAAACACCGATGATGCAAAAATAAATAAAGACGCTGCACGCTCTGTGGTGAGCGAGTTTTTAGCCGAAGAGCAAAGCTATTTATCAACCCATGAAGCTAGTCAAATTCTCACTCATTATGGTATTGATTGTATTCAAACTGAGGTTGCTTACACGCCAACAGAAGCCAAAGAACAAGCTATTGAGTTGGGTTTTCCGGTAGCGTTAAAACTAATTAGCCCAAGTATTCCTTCTAAATCAGAAGTCGGTGGTGTTGTCCTTAATTTAAATGATGCGCAAGAAGTTGAGCAAACAGCCTTTGCCATGCTGCTACGAATCAAAAACACCTACCCTGATGCCCATATTGAAGGTTTTTCACTGCAAAAAATGGCGCCGCGAGCGGGTGCTAATGAGCTACGTATCGCCATCAAAACAGAGCCTAACTTTGGTCCCGTGATTTTACTAGGTGAAGCTGGCACCGGACTTGAGTTCGCACAAGCTGCAGTGGCATTACCGCCACTTAATATGAACTTGGCAAAATACCTAATTGCTGCGGCGCACGATAAAGGCGTACTTAAAGACCGCGTGCTACCAGAAAAAGTCGATAAATACCGTTTATGCGCCCTACTCACCCGTATTTCGCAGCTGGTTATCGATCAACCTGATATCACCAGTGTTGAACTTAATCCAATTTTAGCCAGTAACGGGCAGTTTTTGGTCCTTGATGCGACCATTGGTCTTAGCCGTTATAAAGCAAAAGCGAACCGTAAACGCTTGTGTATTCGTCCCTACCCAATTGAATTAGTTAAAGAAGTAACCCTTAAAAATAATACCCAAGCACAGTTAAGACCTATCAAACCGGAAGATGAGCAAGCACACTTAGAGTTTGATCAATCATTAAGCAAAGAAGACAGATATAAGCGCTTCTTCGGTGAATTACCGCAATTTAATCATGATCAGCTCGCGAAAATGACGCAAATTGATTATGACCGAGAAATGGCGTTTATTGTCAGCCAAGAGCAAAATGGTTCAGCCTGTACATTAGGGGTATCTCGAGTATTGATGGATCCAGACAAGCTCGATGCTGAGTTTGCAATTGTGGTGCGCTCTGATTGCCAAGGTTTAGGGCTTGGTACAATATTAATGAATGCGGCGATTGAGCATTGTAAAAACCAAGGCGTTAAACAAATTTCAGGGATCACTTTACCTGAAAATACTGGCATGATTGAGCTGGCAAGAAAACTCGGGTTTAAGATCACCCGCGACTTTGAAGAAGGCAGCATTAATATGGTGCTAAAACTTAACTAAAACTGGATCATTATTTTGCATCGTTTAAGAAATTACACTGCACGAGTTTTTGAAGGTAATGGTAAATATCGACGTGTAGGACGCGCACTTGACGTGTTTTTGATGTCGCTGATCATGATCAATGTAGTGGCAATTGTTTTGGAGTCGGTTGGCCCTTTAGCAAAGCAGTATCATTATGAATTTTTAATGATTGAGCTGATTTCTGTTGCTATTTTCAGCCTAGAATATGTGCTCAGGCTTTGGTCATGTGTAGATAAAAGCGTGCACAAAGAAAGCACGCTGACAAACTCAAAGATTCGTATTAGGTATTTCTTCTCGCCCATGGCGCTGATTGATCTCATTGCGATTTTACCCACCATTCTAATGATGTTTGTGAGTGTTGATTTACGTTTCTTACGAGTACTTAGGTTAATGCGTATTTTTAAGCTCACTCGTTATTCAAGAGCGATGCAGCTATTACTAAACTCGTTCAAAGAAGAAAGCAGTTCACTGCTTGCTGCATTTTTTATAATGGCCGTGGTCTTGATCATCGCCTCATGCGGTATTTATTTAATTGAACATGATGTGCAGCCCGATAAATTTGGCTCTATACCTGCTGCAATGTGGTGGGCCATGGTGACACTTACAACCGTTGGTTATGGCGATGTGGTGCCTGTGACTCCTCTAGGCCGCTTATTTGGTGGTGCTATCACACTAGTGAGTATGGGCATGGTGGCAATTCCAACTGGTTTGCTAGCTTCAAGCTTTTCTGAACAGTTACGTAAACGCAGACAAGTGTTTACCGATGCAGTACATGAAGCCATTGAAGACGGCCACTTATCGCCAGTTGAAGAAGAACATTTAGAGAACTTACGCTATAAACTAGGCTTAAGTCAGCAAGAGGCGAACAAAGCGATTCATAACGAACTTAAAAACCGCAATCGCAATTTATATTGCCGCCACTGCGGTAAACGCCAAGATTAACTAAAGGGTAAAGCTTTGGCTTTACCCTAAAAACTCATCATCCCACAGGGTGTCTAAAAGCGCTTTTACTTCATCACCTGCTACAGGTTTACTAAATAGATAACCTTGAAAGTACTCACAGCCTAAAGAGCGTAAGAACTGCAATTGAGTGCGGTTTTCAACGCCTTCGGCAACACATTCTTTACCCAAGCTTTTTGCCAGCGTAAGCGTTGAGTTGATAATCGCTTCATCACCTTTATCAATACCAATATCATTAACAAAGCTTTTATCAATTTTTAGCACATCAACCGGAAAGCGTTTTAAGTAGGTCAGTGACGCATAGCCAGTTCCAAAGTCATCCATATAAATCCGACAACCAAGGGCCTTGAGTTTATCCATGCTCTGCTGTGCTTTATCTGAATCATGCATCATGACTGATTCAGTAATTTCAAAAACCACCGCACTGGCAGGCACTTTACTAGCTTCAAGCGCCTTATGAATATTTTCAACTAAGTTTACACTTTCAAAATCAAGAGCAGATAAATTAATCGAAATATATAAATCAGGATGCGTCGTGCGCCATTGACGAAGCTCAATCAAAGCTCGTGATAAAGTCTGCATCATTATTTTGGTAATTAACCCTGAGCTTTCTGCCGCGTTCGCAAAATCTTCAGGCTTATATTCATCTTTATTTGGCCAACGTAAAAGTACTTCTAGCCCCGCGACTTGGCGTGACTCAGCACTGACTATTGGCTGATAAAAATTACAAAACTCATGCTCTTGGTAAGCTTTACTTAACTGCGATTCTAAATGCAAAGTACGTTGCACTTGTAAGTTCATTTCTTGCTTATAAAACTGATAACCACCTTCGACCAGTTGTTTGGCGTGATACAGAGCCACATTAGATGCTTTTAATAATGCTTTGGTGGTTTGCGCATCATCAGGATAAACAGCAACTCCCACACTGAAGTTTACTTTTACTGCTTGTTGGCTGAGCTCGATATGCGATTCAACACTATCCATCACTCGTCCACACAATGATAAAAGCTCATCTACTTGTTTAAAGTCTTCAGCTAAAATAACAAACTCATCACCATCAAAACGTGCAAGACTATCTTGCGGTCTGAGAACTTGCTTTAGACGTTTAGCAACACGTTTCAGTAACTCGTCTGACTCTTCCCGACCGAGTGAATCATTAAAATATTTAAAGCGTTTAATATTAATATTTAGCAAAGCGACTTTATTTTGATGATAAGCAGCTTGCTCAATTGCATGATTAACTCGGTCATTAAATAGCGTTTTATTTGGCAAACCTGTTAAGGCGTCATAGTTAGCCAATAAGTGTAATTCACTCTCTGCCAATTTTTGCGCGCTAATATCAGTCACGATTATGACGTAACTATCTAGCTGACGATTACTTCCTGCAACAGCACTAATTTTAATTAATACTTGGCGCTTTTCACCAGTTGCTACCTCTACAACGTCTTCAGCTGAGAAATGCTCGCCAGACTGCAGCTTTTGCATCACTCTTAAATAATGTATGCGGGCAGCAATAGACAAACCGAGTGTTAGCGAGCGACTAGAACGAGGTTCAGCCGGAAAACCAAATGCATCTTGAAATGATTTGTTAGTAGCTCGAATTCGCAGATTTTTATCTAAGATAAACACCCAATCGCGAGTTTGCTCAAACGCTGCACCAAACAAGCGCGCGTTTTCTTCAAATACGAGCTCTCGTGTCATATTGGTATAGGTACCGGCTACTTTTTCTGGCGCATTATCTTGCCACTCAACTACTTTGCCAAAATCTTTATACCAGCGCCAATTGCCATCAGCATGGCGTAATCGGTAGGTGCAATTAAAATAACCTTTTTGTGTTGATAAAAACTCTAACCACTCTAAGCGGAAAGTTTGCTTATCGTGAGGGTGAATTCTTGCTAAGTAATCATCTAAATTAACACTGTCTGTTTCATAGCCTAGCTCATTCTTAAGGCGCGGTTGATATATAATTGGACTTTGTGAAGACCAATCCCACACACCTGAATGACTCCCTTCAAGCGCTAACTTTAAGCGTGCTTCACTTTCTTTACTTTCTTTATGAGCGGCAAGCAAAATTTGTTGCATACGATTTCGTCTAAAAACCCAAGCAGCGACAAAAAGTGCAACTAATAAAACATACAAAACAATGAATTGCGGAGCACGCCAAAGTGGGTACTTTACTTCAATATTTAATATAGCGGGTGGCGTTAACTCCCCTGTTAATGGATCTTTTGCCCATACTTTGAGTTGATACTTACCCGCACTAAGTTTTGGGAATAACACCCGGTTGTTATTACGGGTATAGGTTTTTTGACCATCACCGAGTTGATACTCATAAATGATACGTTCTTGATAATTAAATGCCATTGCCGAAAAGGCAACTTCTAGACCTATGTCATCATGCTCAAGAACGACACTATCAATAGGCTGCTTTAGCTCGGCAGGTAGATCACGAGACATTAAATCAAGATTAGTAATATTAACGTGATCAATTAAAGCTTGCTGATAGTGGTTATCCATAGGAGAAAAGTAAGTAAACCCTTTGAGCGTACCATAGACAATTTGCCCTGACTCAAGCTTTGTGAAAGCACCACTATTAAACTCTGTAGAGAATAGCCCCTCTGAGCCTGTAAATTGTTGAAAGTGAAGATTATTAGGATTAAGCCGCCAAAGTCCTTTATGGCTGCTCATCCAAATCATACCCGCTTCATCAAGTACCATGTCGTATAACAAGGTTCCTAATTTATTTTTTTCAAGGTCAATGGTATAGATATGCTCATAGGTGCTAGCATCTAGGCCGATTAAGCCAAAGTTAGAAAGCGATAACCACAGTACATTGTTATTATCTATGATGTATGACATCACATTAACGGCTACATTTTCGTGTTGCTCGGGAACAGTATAAATCGTTGTCAACTCGAAAGACTGCGGATCAACCTGATATAAAATACCTGCATTATAAAATAAAGGCGCATCGGGCTTAGAAGATAAGGCGGGTAAGAACCCATAAGCTAAAAATGGCTCAAATTCATCAAATTTCCCACCAAGTCGGGTCACTTTTTGGCTATCAATATTGTATACAAACATGCCGTAATCAGGGTGGACATAGTAAAGATCACCCGAGGGCATTAATAATATGCCATGCACCCAGTCGTTTATTAAAACCTGATTTTCAGGATTTGCAGCCTTAACAGGTGACGCTTGTTTTGTGTCTGGATCAAAACTCAAAATTCCCCTGTTAGTGTGTAACCACAACTTATCTTTATAGGGCATTATTTGGTAAACGCTGAACTCTGTCGTTATTAAGTCAACTTGGTAGTCTTTTAAGAACACTTCACTTTCGTTAGTCTGTAAGTCAACCGCTGTTAAACCGTTGTGTGTGGCCAGCCAAAGCCTATTTTTAAACTCCGCAATACTCCAAATCGAGTGATGTGATAAACCATCACCTCTCAGTGAGTTAGCAGTCACATTAATAAAGTTGTAATTATCATAAGATAAATAAAAGGCCCCATCATTTTTTGTCGCCAGCCACATGCCACCCGATTTATCTTTTACAACATCAATAATACTGTTATCAGCTAACGTATAGCCGCCTTCCCGTAAACGCTTATTTTTATTAAGCTCTGCTGTTACTAGGTCATATTCAAACAACCCTTTATCCGTACCTAAAGTAATCGCATCTTTTTCTTGAATAATGGTCCAAATATTCAAATCTTTTATTAAGGTTTTATTAGAGAAAGGCTTATTAGGAGTCTCAAACATCGCTTCTAAATTACTGATATCAACTTGATACAAACCTCTGACAGCACCGACTAGTAGAGTTGTTTGATCGATTACTGCAAATGATTTCACATAATTTTGATAAATATGACTTGGTTTTTGCTGTAAGTGCTCAAGCTTACGAACCTCACCGCTAGCAATTTGATATACATAAGCGCCATTACTTGTGCCCATAAAAATGAATCCGTTATAAGCATACAGCTCTCTTATAACACTGCTTTTTACACGCTCAGGGATTTCAAAAATTGAAGTGACTTGTTTTGTTTCTAAATCCAACTTGGCAAAGTCCCAACCCCGACCAAGCCATAGTGTTTTGTCATCAACAGCCACCATACTAAACACCGACTCAATAAAAATTTGCTCTTCTGTGGTGGGTTTAGCAATAAACTGCTGATAAGTATCGGAAGTGGGATCATAGCGGAATAAACCCGCTTGTAGCGAAGCTATCCAAATATAGCCTTGAGGATCTTGGTAAATACGGTCAATGATGGCATCTTCAAGCTCACCATTAGGTCCTTTGATATGAACAACCTGATAGCCGTCGTAGCGATTAAGCCCCCCCTCAGTCGATAGCCAAAGATAGCCACTGTTATCAATGAGCATGGTGTTTACATAACTTTGCGATAAGCCTTCGCTGGTTGATAACCGTTTAACCTGTGAATAAGCGCAGTGGCTAAACAAGACAAAGCTCAAAAATAAAAAAATGGTTATACTGGAAAAGAACTTAGTCATTGACGTTCCAAATTGCTAACTTGGCACTGTGTCACGCGTAAAGTGCATCGCAACAATTTTTCGGTGTGCATAAAGTTCAAATAGTGATTGCAAGGAGTTAGGTAATGTTAATATATAGTTAAACCCATTTTGTAGATAAAAATCAATCAGATTTTGGTACACGAAGGTAAAAACAACCTTCTTTTGCCGAGCGGTTACGGCCGCAAGTAGCTGCGAAGCAACCCTTTGACCACGCCATAATTCATCTACATAAAGAGTAGACAAAAATAATAGCCCTGATTGGTCTTGTACTCTACACGCCGCGATTATCTCAGAATCTTTATAGGCAACCCATACTTGGTCAGCCTTGGTTGCTCGGCCACGTGCATTGTGTTTATCATAAAATTTATTTACTAACGGCGTTTTAATTGGCTCAAGTAAACAAAATCTAAACGCTGCCATGACTAGCTCATTAACGAAAGGTAATGCTCAAATTGTTGCTTAAGAAAAGCCTGCTCAGACATAGGACGATTATTTATTGCAGTATAAACACCTTCACGCGTATTTTTACCGCGCTTTATTTGATAAGCCCAAAATGATGCTTCGTAGTCCAATTGAATTTGATATTTTTGCTCTCTTGGCAATTTACATAAATTGAAACTCATACTTTCTCAGCTTTAATAATTTGATTTATCTAGTATAACAAAATTCAAATCGTTTAATCCGATAAATTAGCCCAAAAAAGCCTCTGACGAAACTTGATTTTAGCAACACTTGCCAGTAAATTAACGAGCAATTTATGTACGCAAGGAACGCATGTTGTCAAAATATCTGAGCCACAGATTCGCCTTTTTTTTATTATTCTTTTGCTTTTCAAGTTTAGCCAATACCCACACTCTCTTTTTTAATCGCCCTGCTGATACTCCACAAGCTCGCTTTGTTATTGATTTACTTAAAATGGCCTATAAAGAAATTGGCTACGAAATGAGTATCATTGATTTTAGCCATCAAAATGCGCTAGAGGCCGCAAATCAAGGTGTATTAGATGGTCAGCTTGGTCGCATTGCTGATGTCAAAGAAGGCTATCCAAACTTAATAAAAGTGAACTACCCTTTATTTGATTTTAATTTAATCCTGCTAAAAAACTGCAAAACATGCTATTACCCAAAACTAAAATCGCTCGCAATCCAATCAAGTTACCCTGCAGCACAGAGTTACATTGAACGACACCCTTTTAAAGGTGATGTAATAAAAGTTAGAAATGTCACGGCTCAATTGAATCTACTTACGCAAAATCGTGTTGAAGGCGCAATTTTACTCGATTTTATGTTATCAACTAAACACCCTGACTTTGATCAAGATGCATTTCACAAACAAGTGCTGATGCCAATGCAAAGCTATCACTTTGTTCATAAACGTCATGAGAAACTAATACCCAAACTAACTAGAGTACTAGAGAAATTTGATGAAAATGGCACTGTGCAATTTTTAAAATCAAAGTACAATCTCACCGAATTTTAGAAATCAAACCCTCCTTGCTCAGGCGTTGATTGTTGATTTTCAGCTTGTTGCTTTTTCTGAAGGTAACGTTTGTAACGCTGTTGGCATAGACTGATCACTTTACGTTTTTCTGCATTGGTAAACTTATTCCAATAAAATCGCTCATCACGACTACGATAGCAGCCTTTACAATAACCCCGGTTATTAACTTGGCATATCCCTTTGCAAGGGCTTGGAATTTCAAATATTTCAATCTGTTGCATCACAAATGCCGGTTAATAAGTAATAGTAAAAGTATAGCCTGAAAATTAACCATAAAAAAAGCCACTTTAAAAAGTGGCTTCTTAAACTATTTGTTTCGCTTACTTAGACTCGCTTGTTGCAAGTTCTGCTTTACGATGAAAAGGCTTAGCGTACATAGCTAATACCAAAGGCTTTAACTCCTCTGGCACTTTTGCGATACGCTCATTAAATGCAGCGGCATCTTTTTCATTAATCACAGCTTGCGTACAACCACCTGCAATATAATTGCCTGGGTGTAAGAAAAACGAATCAACAATTTGCTGATCGATAGTTTTTGCCAGCTCTTCAGGCGATTCACAGCCCGACTCAATTGGCTCGCCAAACGCTAAATGTACATGCCCTTTAGCGGTGCTAAAACCTTCAACAATACTTGCTATGTCTTCACCCTGCTGTTTCACATACTGGCCATGTTGCTGTTTATGATAAAGCTCTTTCGCTTTAGCAATCGCACATGGCTCGTATTGATAAGAGATAGACACAGGTACAATTTTTAATTCGCGTACGTATTCAGCAAACTCTTTCTTCTGCTTGCGGCCTTGTAACTGCAACATTTTAAGCAGGGCAGGATCTGTTTGGTCAAAACCGTCTTTTGCTCGGCCTTCTTTTTGCGCTATCCAAATTGAGTGGCCTTCAGCAAGTGAGTCATAAATATAAGCAGACAGCTGCGACAGCGCTTTTAGCATCTCTTTCGGTGCTTTCGCTGAGCGCTTCACAATAAAGCTCTTGTTTAAACGCATTAACTCAGTGATATAAGGAATTTGCAGTAAGTTATCACCAATGGCGATACGAACTGTCGGCATGTTGTGCTTAAACAAGCCCCAATTAACGAGCGCAGGATCAAGCACTATATCGCGGTGATTAGAGATAAATAAGTAAGCTTGTTTTGGGTCTAGTTTATCAATGCCCGAAAACGTTACCTCTGAAGTAGTGCGGGTGATTAGTTTGTTCAAATAATCAGCCACTTCGTGCTGAACTTGCTCAACCGATGCGGTGTTACCCCACTTTTTACGCAGCTGGCTGCGCACTAATGGGCGAGTAATAAATGGGAAGTTCGATAAAAAGCGCGGTAAGTTATACTTAGCGATTACATCTACAAAGGCATTATCAGCAATCAAACGCGCTACTGAGTCAGCTACTTCATCATCATTGTAAGGTCTTATGTCGGCGTATTTATCCACACTTTCACTCATTAAAAACTACTTAAGTTAAAAAACGGCACGCAAAGCGTACCGTTAAAAATAATTGGCGGATTATAACTCAGGCAATTTTAAATGCGAACCGAGACGCGATAGTTAACCAAATTAAATGCCAATCAATGTATAAAATATTTATCTATAACAAATAATTAAGCAATGCTCTTACCAGTTTGCGAGGATTTTTTTAATACCATTTTTAACAGCAATCTGAGTATTAAAATTGCCAACACAATACCTGCAGCAAGGCTTAACCAATGAGGTAGAACCTCGTGCTCTTCACCCATCATCGGCGCTACCACAAAACCATATTGCGCCACTAAATAATCGGTTAAAAAGCCAAAAGCCAGTGCCGTGCCAATCACACCTATTAGGTAGGCAAATACCGCTCGCTTGCCAAGCTCTTTACCAACGACACCAAGCGTTGCGATATTGGTTGCCGGCCCAGCTAACATAAACACCAGCACCGCCCCCGGAGATACACCACTGAGTAATAAACCTGCCGCTATAGGTGTCGATGCAGTTGCACAAATATACATAGGAATACTGATTAAAATAACCACCAGCATAGCAAGGATGCCATTCCCCCACTGGCTTAAAAAAGATTCTGGTACATAAGTTTGTACAAGCGCTGCAAAGAATAAACCGATCATTAGCCAAATCATGGTGTCTTCAAGCAGCTTATTGCAACTAAAGCTCACCGCGCGTTTCAGTTTGCTAAAACGACTTTCAACGGCTTTGGTTGGCTGCTCACTGCTACAACAGCTTTTCTGTATAGGCGCTGCTTTTTCTGTTGAGCAACTTTGTTGCTGCTCTTGTATTGGTTGCGATTCCTTGCTACTACAACAACTTTGTGCGGGCTTTGCTGGCGTCTCTTTACTGCAACAGCTCGTTGTGGTCACAGGCTTTGGCTGTTTACTACTACAACAAGAGTCTGCTTTAGTACTTTCTTTATCTGATTCTGTACTTTGTACTTGTTGGATTTCACTGTCTTTCCCCACTAAGACGCCGGCCACAATGGCGCTGCACACGGCGGCAATAGGACGAATTATCGCCATAAATGGGCCTAGCAACACATAAGATACCGAAACCGAATCGACCCCAGTTTCAGGGGTTGAAACTAAAAATGCGGTGGTGGCACTTTTCGATGCCCCCGCTCTTCTTAAACCAATGGCTGCTGGGATCACACCACATGAGCACAAGGGCATTGGAGCACCTATAAAGGCTGCTTTAACTGTGGTCCACAACCCTTCTTTGCCTAAATGCCGGTTAAGAAAGTTAGCAGGCAAATATACATTGAGAAGACCTGCTATGAATAAGCCCAGCATTAACCAAGGTGCTGAGAGTAAAAACAGATGCCAAAAATTATTGAGTAAGTCCATCGATATCCTCCAGCGTCGTTAGTATTGAGCAGTTTTCAGCAGGCTCTTCACCGCCACAACATTTATCTGCTAACAATGAAAGTGAGTCATAAAAGCGAGTAAGCTCTGCAATTCGTTGTGCAACGAGGTCACGTTTTTGTAACGTCATTTCTTTAACTTCATGACAAGAATGCTGATCTTTATGAAACTTAATTTGCAATAACTCTTTGATCTCAGCCAGACTAAAGCCAACATTCTTTGCTCTGAGAATAAACGCCATTTGTTTATGGTCATTCTCAGAATAAAAACGATATCCCACGTCTGAACGCGAACTAGGCGTTAACAAACCATGCTTTTCGTAGTACCGTAGCGTATCTGTTGAGACACCCAACTGACGGGCAAACTCACCTATTTTCATCACCGTCTCCATTGTGAAGCGTTTATTTATTATGCTCACTATAAACCTTGGAGTACACCCCAAGGTCAAGCAATAAATTAAAAAAGGAAAGCACATGAATATTACTGTCCTTGATACAGCGACATTAGCCAACACGTCGTTAGATGCCTTAGCGCAATTAGGTAAATTAACCTGTTACGATTTAACCGCTAAAGAACAGGTTGTTGAGCGCTGCCAAGATGCCGATGTTGTTGTTAGTAATAAAGTGGTGATTGATCAGCACGCCATGAGCAAATTACCTAATTTAAAATTAATATGTGTTGCAGCGACAGGGACTAACAACATTGATTTAGGTGCAGCAAAAGAGCATGGCATCGCAGTGACCAATGTCGCAGGTTATTCAACGCCGAGTGTAGTGCAGCATACCTTTACCCTCATCACTAATTTACTGGGTAATACTCACAGATACATTAATGATTGCCAGCAAGGCTTATGGCAACAAAGTCCAATGTTTTGCCGTTTAGATTACAGCTTTAAAGAAATTGCAGGCAAAACATTGGCAATTATTGGTTACGGTTCACTAGGTAAAGCCGTTGCCGATGTAGCGCGTGCTTTCGGTGCTAATGTCATCATCAGTGAACGAAAAGGCCATGCACCTCGTGAAGGTCGTGTTAGTTTTAATGATGCTCTAACCACAGCGGATATTATTAGTGTTCACTGCCCACTTACTGATGAAACACGCAACCAAATCGCCGCGACAGAATTAAGCATGATGAAACCGTCAGCTATCATTATTAATACTGCTCGTGGTGGAATTATCAATGAAGTCGATTTAGCTGACGCATTAGCTAATAATGTTATTGCCGGAGCCGGTGTTGATGTACTCAGTAAAGAACCTGCAGAGCAATCAAATCCGCTGGCACAGTATAAAGGCGCAAACTTATTACTTACTCCGCATATTGCTTGGGCCAGCCAAGAATCTATCGTGCGTTTAGTTAACGAAATTGCTTTGAATATCCAAGCATTTAATCAAGGCGAGATGCGTAACAGGTTGGTCTAAATCGCAATTTATTAGTCAAGAGAGCTAAGTAGTTAGTAATTTATTACTTGGCTCTTTACCTAAAAACAACCTAAGAAACTGATTTAATTTACTTTTATAAGTTTGGCAAGTAGTTTGCAAATAAGTGAACAACTATAAAACAATTTCTACGGGATAAAATAACATGAAAAAAGCACTTCTAATTGCCGCGCTAACTGCACCATTTTTAACTGGTTGTGTCATTGCTGTTTCTGACGGTGAAGCAGACACACATTGGGCGGGAAGCTCATCTAGCTGGCAAAAGCAGCATAAAAATAACCGTGAAGTGATCTCTAATCTTGCATTAGATACCAGCTATCAAACTGTATTAAACAAACTAAATACTCCTAGCTTTAGCGAGTTATTAAAGCAGGGTGATGATGTGTACCAAGTATTATTCTATGCAACCCATAGTATTCATTCTGATGGCAAGATAACTAAAGACGAATGTACACCACTGGTTTTTAAAAATGATAAGTTAATCGGTGTGGGTGATACGATTTATAAATCACTTAGCAATGGCTAGCTTGCATATTTAAATTCTGTAAGTAGGCAGCTATTGCCTACTTATGTTCACTCACCGCTATCATTCTCGATACTATCTGATCACGCCCAGCATCTTTTGCCTGATAAAGACCTAAATCAGCTTCTTCAAGTAATGTTTGCTCTGCATACACCTGGCCATTTTCCGTGGTTGCAATACCAATACTAATTGTGACATGGTCGGCATTTAGTGACGCTTTATGCGGAATATTTAACTCATTAACGGCATTACGTAATTTGTTTGCAAACGACATAGCTTCTTTTGCAGAGGTATTTGGAAGTACAGCTGCAAACTCTTCACCGCCATAACGAGCAACAAAGTCACTACCTCGCTCACATGCTCCAACTAAGGCATGAGCAATTTGTTTTAAACAATCATCGCCTGCTCGGTGACCATAACAATCGTTGTAACGTTTAAAGTGATCAACATCCATTAATAATACTGATAATGGTGTTTGATCACGACGACAACGACGCCACTCTCGCGCTAAATTTTCATCTAAATAACGTCGGTTTGGGATCTCTGTTAGGCCATCAATTGAGGCGAGCATTTCAAGCAAGTCATTTTTTTGTTTGATCATTAATTGATTGCGCACACGTGCACGAACGATCGCTGCACTAAAAGGTTTGGTGATGTAATCCATCGCCCCTAATTCTAACCCTTTAGCTTCATCATCATGGCTAGTATTTGCCGAGATAAAGATTACCGGTAGCATGCTTGTCGTTGCGTTCTCTTTTAATTTGTTGAGTACTTCATAGCCGTCGATTCCTGGCATTACAATATCCAAGATCAACAGATCCACACTTTGTGTTTTTAGAAACGTCAGTGCTTTTTCGCCACTCTCAACACAAAAAACATCATAGTCTTGCTGTAATGTTTTTTCTAATACCAAGCGGTTTAACGGATCGTCATCAACAATCAGTACCTTGGCTCTTTTCAACATCAGTAGATCCTTGTTCGATGATAAAGGCAATAACCTGTTTTATTTGGCATTGCAACTCATCAATTAATTGTTCGGAAAGTTCACCTTTAGCTTTTAGTGTAGCCTCGCAATGCTGAGCGCACGCTGACAATCGTTTAAACCCAAGGTTACCAGCCGATCCTTTCACATTATGCACCACGCGGATCAACTCGTCGGTAGTCTTTAATGTAGAAATTTGTATTAACTGCTCTGCTGCCATAGTCGCAAACTTCGACAACATAGTTAATACTAACTTATTATCATTTCCAAATTGAGATAAGATAAAAGCCTTATCAAAAAAAGCTTCTTTTGAGTTTTTAAGCTCACTCATTGCTAAAAACAATTTACTCGCAACAATAGGTTTAGTTAGGTGTTTATTCATTCCTGCCGCAATTGAATGCTCAATATCTGCAGCCTCACTATGAGCGGTAAGCGCGTATATCGGCATTTGCTCTTTGGTGTATAATTGACGAATAATTCGCGTCGCTTGGCAACCATCCATCACAGGCATTTGAATATCCATAAAAATTACGTCAGGCTTGATCTCTTTAGCAATTTCTATACCTTTTTTACCATTTAGAGCACAAATGACAGTAATATCTATTTGCTCCAAAATACTCTTAATGATGCTCAAATTAAGCGGATTATCATCAACTGCAAGTACTAAAAGTCCAGATAAGTCAGTACTCGAAGGCAAACAAACTAATTCTCTTTTTGTAGGTCCTGATGCTTTATCTAGCTGTAAGCAAAAACTAAATTTGCTGCCTTTGCCTTTTTCACTATCAAGTTTTATCTCTCCGCCCATTAAAGCGACTTCATATTTAACAATCGCTAAACCTAAACCGACCCCCTGATGAGAGCGTGTTAAAGACTCATCTCCTTGCGTAAAAGCATCAAATAACCGCCCTTGATCAGCCTTATTTATACCTATACCTGTATCTTTAACTGTAAAACAAATTAGTTGCTGCTCTAAAGACTCTTCAATCAGCTCTAAACACAGAGTTATTGTGCCTTGTTCAGTAAACTTGGCTGCATTTGTCAATAAATTGGCTAATACTTGCTGCAAACAAATTTGGTCGCCAATTAAGAATTCGTTGATGTTCTCATCACGGTCAATGATAAAATCAATGCCTTTATTTGTGCATAAGGGAGTGATCACACCTCGACTAAAATCAATTAGATCAGATAAACTCATAGGGGCTTTATTCATTTCCAGTTGAGCACTTTCGGCACGTGCAAAATCAAGCATTCGATTTAAAAGCGTCAGTAAACTATTAGCTGCTGTTTTTGCCTGCTCTGCATGAGTGCGCTGATGCTCAGTTAGCCCTTGCAATGCAATAACATCAATTAAGCCTAGTACTGCATTGAGTGGTGTGCGTATTTCATGACTGAGATTAGCAATAAAGCGGCTTTTAGCGAGCGTTGCCCGCTCAGCATCATCTTTTGCTTGCACTAAATCCGTCACATCCTGTACATGAACAACATAATAATCTGGTGTTTGCTCGGCATTCCAAACTAGGGATACACTAATTTGCAGCCAGCGCTGCTGTTCTTGCTGCTCAAGACTAAAGTGATAAACTTTTTTCTTCTCATGCAGCAGCTCTGTCAGAGTATTTTTCAACGTCTGATAAGACTGCTCAGCAAATAAGTTTGTTAACTCGAGGCCATTAACGTTTTCAATTGCAAAGATTTTTCGTGCCGCTTTATTTGCTTGCAGCACTTGATCTTCAAGTGATACCAGAAGCACCCCATTCGCTGCGTACTCCATAGCACTGCGTAATTTCGCTTCGGAGCTTTGTAGTGCATTCAGTGCATTATACTGCTCGGTAATATCACGACCAATCGCCATGGTACCAAGAAATTGCTGGTGCTCGTTGTAAAATGGCACAATGCTAAAAAGGTAAGTTTTCTCATAATTTGAAAGACGAGTTTGATACGTTTTTTTGTCTCTTAAAACCTGCTTCTCAAGTTCATTTAACTCGCCGTTATCATCACTAATATCACATAATTGCTGGCCTACTAACTTCTCTTGTGGCAAACCAATATAGCCTTCATACGCTTTATTACAGCCTAAAAACGAGCCATCAATATTCTTAAAATAAATAAGATCCGGCACGTTATTGAGCATGGTATTTAATAACGCTAAGTGACGTTCTTTCGCATCAATACTACGACGCAATTGTTTTGACTTTACCTGTACCTGAGAATCAAGCGCTTTATTCGCCTCTTGTAATGATTGGACGAGCTCTTCATTGCGGCTAAACACTCGTTTTACACGGCTGAACCAAGGCTGCCAATCGACAGGAATACGATAATGAACTAACGCTTGTTTACCTTCATCATGCTGCTCAAGGTAATTCATTAAGTGCGTCATTGGTTTTACAAAAATACGTTGACTCAGCCAAAAAACAGCGCTGAACATCATCACTAAAAACACACTCAAAAACGCGAATTCTAAAAAGATGTCGTAGCCAACAGGTTCACTCAGGGCCTGCTTTGATTCATAGAAACGAGTGTAAATAGGTAAATTTGTTGCTTCTTGCACTAAATGGCTGTGGTTATTCTTGCGCATATCGACAGCAACATTCGGCCAATATTCGCTGGCACTGATGGCAGTGTTAAGCGCTGTTTTTGAGCTGGCAATAACTTGGTTATCTTGATTGATAAAAATATACTCACCATAGTTAGGCGCTATTTTCTTTAACCAGCTAGAAATTGCTTTAAGATCATAAATCAACACGATGTAATCACGACTATTGGCTGCTCGTTGCTTACCAATTGCAAAATAAGCATGGCCATTAATTGTCAACACAGAGCTTGAGGAAAGCTTATTACTATTAACTAATTGAGGCCTAAATTTGTTATCTAACACACTGGTCAAGAATTCACTTTTTGACGTACTTCGGCGCTTAATATAAACAAAACCTTGCTCATTAACATAAGCCACGGCTTCTAAAGATTGAACAAGTGACAGGGTAGTATTAAAAGAGGGGCCAAGGGCGATAACTCGCCGCCACTGATTAATTGCATAAGCGGTTGAGGCAAACTTTCCTTGCCCGACTATCTCCCCCACTCCATCGCCAACACTTTGGTAGTAATAGTGATCATATTGATTCACATTGCGTGCCCAACTTGGATCAAAGTCATAAGAAAGTGGCTGCTCGTAAAGCTTGAACATGGTGTCTATAAGGCCATCTGCGGCACTCATCGCATGGCTAAGCTGAGCGGATATATTATTAAACCCGCTTTGCCTGCTTTCTATCGCCCGCTCAAGTTTTAAATTATATAGGTGTAAACACAAAAAAAACGCCACTAACAGCGGCACAATAAGTGCCACTGCTAAAGAGCGATAGTAATGCTTTAACGGTAAAAAATTCACTGGCTTATAAGTACCTTACCTCGATAAAGCTAGGTTAACGAGGCATAGGAATACTGGCAAGTTATAAATTTTCTTCAGCAAAGCTGGCTAAGCGGCTACGTACCACACCGTTTAAGTTAACGGTGGCACTGCCCTGAAAATCTTTAAAACGTTCAACAATATAGGTTAAGCCTGAGGTGACAGGCGTGAGGTAGTTACTATCAATTTGCGCTAGGTTTCCTGAGCAAATGAGTTTAGTGCCTTCGCCGCAGCGAGTGATAATGGTCTTCAGTTGTGAAGCAGTTAAGTTTTGACTTTCATCCAAAATGACAACCGCATTTTGAATACTACGACCACGCATAAAGTTTACCGATTTAAACTGTACATTGGCTTTTTCCATAATGTAATTACGGCTCGAAATTGGATTTTCGTCCCCTTTATGCAGCACTTCTAACGTATCGGTAATAGCAGCTAACCACGGCGCCATTTTCTCTTCTTCAGTACCAGGTAAAAAGCCTATTGATTCAGCAATCTCTGGGGTATTACGCGTAACAATCACTTTATCGTAAATGCCTTTTTCAATAATCATTTCGAGGGCACTAGCAAGGGCGAGTAAGGTTTTACCACAGCCAGCGGGGCCAGTTAAAATTACCAATTCAATACTTGGGTCAAGTAGCGCATCAAGTGCCATACCTTGATAGACATTTTTTGGCTTAACGCCCCACGCGGTATGACTCATCAAGCGCTCAACACTAATATCCTTTAAAGTAATTTGTTTATCATCGTAGCTTGTTACTCGAGCCGCAAAGTGGTCGCTTTCATCTAAAATATATTCATTGCAGAACACATCGCTAATCGTGCTTTTTGCAACATGATGATAGGTATCTCGGCCTTGCTGCTCTGTTTCACATTCTCCAACCTGTTGCCAAAAATCACCTTCAATTTTTTTATAGCCGCTTGTAAGCAACGCTATGTCGTCAATTAATTGGTCTGTTCTGTAGTCTTCAACAAATTTAAGCCCTGCCCCTTTCGCTTTAAGGCGCATATTTATGTCTTTAGTGACAAGCACCACCTTGCTGTCACTGTGCTGTTTTTGCAGATGTACAGCGCAATTGATAATACGATGGTCGTTTTCGTTGCCAGGTAAACCCGAAATACTGTCTGCAAATAAATGGTCATTAACAATAATTAAGCGGCCACGAGATTCTGATTTTGCCTTTTTGTTACTAGGAAGCGCGACACCCTGCAACATTTGCTCTGGCGAAGCGTCCTTTAGCACTTCATCTAAACCACGAATAGCAACACGGGCGTCACGGCTAACGTCATGTTTCCTATCTTTAATGTGGTCGAGCTCCTCTAATACTGTCATGGGGATAACAACATCATGTTCTTGGAAAGATAAATAAGCGAGGGGTTCGTGGAGTAATACATTGGTATCGAGCACATACATTTTACTATCAAGGTTCGAAGCTTTTTCCATAGCACTTTCCTTACGTTTTATGATTTTTATGCTATACCCAATAAACTAAACAAGCGGCGGATGAAGCTATAGTTTATTCGTCAGGTATATACTCAGTTTAGTCTATTTACGACAAAAGTCCTTTTTATGACAAACAAATATACAATTATTTAACCGGTTAAAATACATACAATTTTTACCATTAATAATGGCTTAAAAAGGTTGACTAAATTTAATTGTGTGCGGCGAGTTTACTGCCTTGAAGTAGCATGGCGTTACAGGTAACATAGCCGCCTTTTTTCTTCATAGACGAGACATACATGAATTTTTCCTTAGGTCAGCGTTGGATCAGTGATACTGAGTCAGATTTAGGATTAGGCACCGTTGTTGCCCTTGAAGGCCGTCAGGTCAGCATTTTATTTCCAGCCAGTGGAGAAAACAGAGTTTATTCTTTAACAGAAGCGCCTGTTACTCGTGTCGCATTTAATCCAGGTGATATTATTCGCAGCGTTGAAGAGTGGGAATTAGAAGTTGAGTCTGTTGAAGAGCAAGGCGAGTTACTATGCTATCACGGCATTCGCGTTGATAATGGTGAAAAAGCGCAGTTAAAAGAAACCTTTTTAGACCACTTTATCAAATTCAATAAACCACAAGATCGTCTATTTGCAGGCCAAGTGGACCGTTTTGACCGCTATACGCTGCGCTACCAAACTTGGCAGCACCAGTTTGAGCGCCAACAATCTCCTTTAAAAGGTTTAATTGGTCAGCGTGCAAACCTTATTCCGCATCAGCTTTATATTGCACAAGAAGTAGGTAAACGTTTTGCACCACGCGTATTACTTTCTGATGAAGTAGGTTTAGGTAAAACCATTGAAGCAGGTATGATTTTACATCAACAGATCATCAGTGGCCGAGCTAGCCGTGTATTGATTGTTGTGCCTGAAAACTTACAGCATCAGTGGTTAGTCGAAATGCTACGCCGCTTTAACTTACGTTTTTCAATCTTTGATGAAGAGCGTTGTGATGAAGCATTTGCAGACTCACCAAACGTATTCGAAACAGAACAGTTAGTACTTACTAGCCTTGAGTTCTTAAGCAAGAAAAAACGTTGGTTTGAGCAAGCAACCCTGGCTGATTGGGATTTATTGGTTGTTGATGAAGCGCACCATTTAAGTATCAATAATGGTAAGCCAAGCACTGAATACCAACGTATGGCAGAGTTAAGCCAAGACATTCCGGGCCTTATCTTATTAACTGCAACGCCAGATCAACTTGGTCACCGCAGTCACTTTGCCCGCTTGCAATTACTCGACCCTGATCGTTTCTACGACTACGATGCGTTTGTTGAAGAAGAAAGCAACTACAAAGAGGTTGCTGAAGCTGCTAATCAATTACTAGGTGAAAAAGGCCTTGATGATGCATCTCGTGCAACATTAAAAGAGCTATTAAAAGAAACCGACATCACTGACCTTTTAACGAAAGCTGAGCAAGGTGATGAAGCGGCGCGCAACGAAATTTTATCAATGCTGCTGGACCGCCATGGTACGGGTCGTATTTTATTTAGAAATAGCCGCAGCGGTATTGATGGTTACCCAAGCCGTAAGCTTCATGCATACCCTATGACAATGCCTAAACAATATAAAACGGCGATGTCGGTACTGGGGAACATGGGCGGCATTCAAAATGCTGAACTAACGGCACTTCGCGCTCTATTTCCTGAAAAGATCTTCCAAGAGTTTGAAGGTGAAAATGCCAGTTGGGGCGCATTTGATCCACGTGTTGATTGGTTAATCGAAACATTAAAAACCCTTAAACACAAAAAAGTACTGCTTATCTGTGCTAAAGCCGAAACCGCACTTAGCCTAGAACAGATTTTACGCGAGCGTGAAGCAATTAAAGCCTCAGTTTTCCATGAAGGTATGTCGATTGTTGAACGTGACCGTGCAGCCGCTTACTTTGCCGACGAGTACGACAGCGCCCAAATTCTTCTTTGCTCTGAAATTGGTTCTGAAGGTCGTAACTTCCAATTCTCGCATCACTTAGTACTGTTTGATTTACCACTTAATCCAGACTTACTCGAGCAACGCATTGGCCGTCTTGACCGTATTGGTCAAACTCAAGACGTAAACATTCATGTGCCGTATTTTGAAAACACCGCACAAGAAGTGTTACTTCGTTGGTATAACGAGGGCCTAGATGCGTTTGAAACAACATCAACAACAGGGCAAATGCTGTATAAAGAGTATGGCGAAGAACTACTTGAGTTTATTGGTGCACACAATTGCGACGAAGAAGAGCTAGACCCACTGCTAGAACAAGTGGCGGGTCAAAATGCTAAGCTTCGTAAGCAAATGGAAAGTGGTCGTGACCGCTTACTAGAGCTGCATTCAAGTGGCCAAGGCCGAGCAGAAAGTCTTGTTGCTGATCTAGAAGAATTAGACGATCAATTCACGCTACCAAGTTATATGATCAATGTGTTCGACACCTTTGGGGTAAGCCAAGAAGATAAAGGTGAAAATACCATTATCTTAAAACCAACTGAGCACATGCTAAACCCATCCTTCCCATGTTTGAAAGATGATGGCATCACAGTAACGTTTGATCGCAGCACCTCGCTTTCGCAAGAAGACGCCCATTTCATCAGTTGGGACCACCCTATGGTGCAAGGCAGCTTAGACATGATTTGTGATGATGACTTTGGTACTGCCTCTGTGGCGTTACTGAAAAACAAAAAGCTACCTGCTGGTACCTTCTTTGTTGAGCTCATTTTCATTGCTGAAGCCATGGCGCCTAAAGCACTTCAGGTTGGCCGCTTCTTGCCACCAACGCCTATTCGTATCTTATTAGATAAGGGCAGTAACAATCTGGCTGATAATGTTGCTTTTGATGCTTTCAATCAGCAGTTGTCTGCGGTTGGTCGCCAAACTGCAAGTAAATTAGCCAGCGCGCTACAAAGTGCCATTCACCCAATGATCACCAGCGCACAAGGCATGGCACAAACCAAGCTAGAAGCACTGCGTGCTGAATCACTAGATAAAATGCAAACTGCCCTTGGTGAAGAGCAAGCTCGTTTAACGGCACTTAAGCAGATCAACCCGAATATTCGTGATGAAGAGCTTAGCTTTTTTGATAAGCAACGTAGTGAACTCACTACTTACATCGAAAAAGCCCAAGTTAAACTGGATGCAATTCGTTTAATTGTCGTTTCTCACTAACCCATTGGCTAATGAGCGAAAGCTTTAAGGTTTGCTTAAAGCTTTCGACTCTCAATCTCGTTCATGCTAGTGAATTATTCTTAACAACTTCTCTAGCGTACTTTTATTTAACTCACCCATTTGCTCGTTATTACTTAGTGCATAAATAGCCCCTTCAACGGCGCTTTCGTCGATGTCTTGTCTAGACTCTAATACGTTTGCCCAAAGTTCTAATTCATCAATATCTATTTCGCCGTCTATAACACGCTGTAAAACCTGGCAGAAAACATCTTGCGTCAGAGTATAGATACCACCTTGCGTGTCTGGAGTACTGGTAATTACTGAGATTGCCTCAAATCGGTTATCACCAAAGCGGGCAAACTCATCTAATGCGTCTAATTTATCCATTTGCTATGCTTACCTTTTCAATCTCAAAGCATCTTTTTCTTAATGACAACCCTTACTTGCTCACAATGCAAAGCAACGCTTAACTGCCAAGCCGACAATATTAATGCTTGTTGGTGTAATGAGCTGCCCAACATTTTACCACTCGATGAGGCAGCAACAGAGTGTTTATGCCGAGACTGTACTATAAAAAAGATAAATTTATTTTTATCTAAACTTTACCAACAGCCTCTTGAACAGCAGCTTGCCTTTGCTAAGCCTTATTTTACTCAAGGTAATTTAATAGAAAATCTCGATTACACCATGCAAAACAACTACATGGTATTTAGCCGCTGGTTCTTTTTAAAACGCGGCCATTGCTGTAGTAATGGCTGTACTCATTGCCCTTATTCCGACAGCTAATCCCTTACAGAGTATTTATTCAATTATTTTGCATTTAATTGCAAATAACGCATGGACGATAAGAATAAAAATACATTATAATTGGATATAAATTCACTAAATCATCAATTTTTAAGCTTAAATCGCTAGTGATATCTATTTTTTAAGCATAAATTTACTGTAACTAAGTCGGAATCAATCATGAACACTTTTAAGCCTGCTCTACTTGCAAGTGCAATTTCTGCAGTTTTAATCAATAGCAATATGGCGTTTGCTGCAGAAGCAGAAGATGCTATCGAAGTTGATAAATCAATTGAAACTATTCAAATTACTGCAACACGACGTGCAGGCTCTGTGCAAGATGCACCGCTTAATATCACCGCTCTCAATGGCGATGTAATTAGCGACCAAAACATTGGCGATCTAGAAGATGTCGCACGCTGGGTACCTGGCTTAACAATTTCTGATCAAGGTGGCCGTGAAGGTTCTCCGATTATCGTGCGTGGTTTGAATACAAATACTTCCGACCGTATTTCTGATAGCGGCACAGTGGCAACCTATGTTGGTGAAATTCCACTGAGCATCGACTTACGTTTAACTGACGTTGACCGTGTTGAAGTGCTAATTGGCCCGCAAGGTACACTGTATGGCGCAGGGACTTTAGGTGGTGCAATTCGTTACTTACTAAAACAACCAGAGCTTGATATCACTGAAGGTAAGGTTACAGGCGATGTATTTAGCATTAACGAAAGTGACGGCACAGGTGGTGAGTTTGGTGCGGTATTCAACACCCCGCTAATTGAAGAAAAATTAGCGCTTCGTGCTAGCTTAAATTATTACGATAACCCTGGTTACATTGACTACACCCACGTGGTTCAAGAACCGGGTGTATCAAACCCAAATCCTGACTTTTCAGACAGCAGCGATGTAAATGCCAACTTAAAAAGCGTAAGCGATGTTAACGATGAGCAAATCACCACAGCACGTTTATCACTTCGCTGGCTTGCAACCGAAGATGTTGATGCAACGCTTAACTACTTCTATCAAAAGCAAGAAAATGGTGGTAACTCGACATCGCAATACGGCTCTCTTGCTGATAGCAGTGCGCTACAAGGGATTCCTGGAAAATACGAAAACGTAGCTCGTGTACTTGAGCCTGGTGAAGAAGAAAACGATTTATTAAGTTTAGAAGTAAAAGCAGATCTTGGTTTTGCTGAGCTGGTATCTGCATCTGGTTGGTCTAGCTATGAGCAGTCTGGTCAGCGCGATCAAACTGATCTACTTTACGATATTTGGTCAGGTTATGCCGACTTCCCTGCATTTGTTGGCTACACGCACGATACCTCAGATCGCGATACCTTTACGCAAGAGCTTCGTTTAGTGTCAAATAGCAATAGCGCTTTTAACTGGATTATAGGAGGCTTCTACAACAAAGTAGAAAGTCACTCAGATGACCGTGAGTATACGCCGGGTCTGACTGAGTACTGGGGTGGTGGTATTCCTAATGTTGAACAAGATCTTGAGTACATTCTAATTTCAGATAGTGAAACCACTGAAAAAGCACTTTTTGGTGAAATCGGCTACAGCATTACAGATCAGTTTGATGTAACTTTAGGTGCTCGTTTTTACGAATACGATGTATCAACAACGTCAGGCTCTGCAACACCGCTTTATTCTGGTGATTTTGATTCACTAGATAACCTTGTTATGGAAAATGTGAGCGCTAGTGATAACGGTAACTTATTTAAATTTAATGCTAACTATACATTCGATAATGGTGTACTTGCTTACTTTACAGTGAGTGAAGGCTTCCGTATTGGTGGTGGTAACGGTATTGCTCCTTGCCCTGATGTATTACCTGAGCAACAAATTGTTTGTGCCCTGCCAAACGAAGAAGATTACAAACCAGATACAACAGTCAACTACGAGCTAGGCTTTAAGTCATCATGGTTACGTAACCGCCTACATTTCAATGCGGCTCTATTTAATGTTGATTGGAAAGATGCGCAAGTGGGTAGTAGCACTGTAAATGGTCAAGAATTAATTACCTCGAACGCGGGCACTGCAAATTCAAAAGGTGTTGAGCTTTCTACTCGCGCTATGATTGGTGATAACTGGGCTGCATATGCGACATACGCGTATGCAAAGGCTGAATTGACAGAAGATGCACCTGAGTTATTAGGGATTCTAGTTGATGAAGAGGTAATAGAGTACCAAAGCTACTATGATGGCGCTAAGGGCGACCGTTTACCGGGCGCTCCTGAGCATCAATTCTCGTTTGGTCTTCGTTACGAGCAAGATATCCTAGGCGATAAGTTATTAAGCGTAAACTACGGTATCACAGCGCAAAGCGATGTGATCACCAAAGTAGGTTTAAAAGCAGACGGCGAAGTATTACCTGGTTATGCACTAAGTAACTTATCTGCAAAAATTACCGGTGATATGTGGTCTGCAACGCTTTACGTAGACAACTTATTCGATAAGTACGCATTCACTTCTGTACGTCGTGATAAGTCTTGGGCAGGTATGTCACAATATGCTGAGCTTAACAAAGAGCTACCTGAGCTACAGCGTGTTTATGGTCACTACACCACCGCGCCTCGTACTATCGGTATGAAGTTTAGCTACAACTTTGAGCTGTAATTAAACATCACCATAAAAGCCTTGCCGCCTTTAGGCAGGGCTTTTTAATACCTGAAAATAATTAATTGATATACTATGCGCTTATGCTAAATGATACCCAACAAGCGCTTCGCGCTCATATCCAACAGTTGTTAAACAACAAGCAACTAAACGATGCACATCACCTACTTGTGCAGCGCCTAAAACAAAATCCTGAAGACCACGTTTGTTACTTTTTACTCAGCGAAGTCAACACCGCAGCTGGCGATATCAACAAAGCAATTAAGCTGCTTGAGAAAGCACTAAGCCTAGCCCCTTTTGCGATTTATCATTTAGCACTTGCCAAGTTATACGTACTGTTAGGTAAAGTAAGTAATGCAGCTGTGCATTATCAAAGTGCTAAACAAACAGCTGACTTTAGTGCCACTGATTTTGATACATTAGCCAACATTGCGACCCGTTTAGGGCATTATGACGACGCTCTTAGCTTTCAACAAGCAGCCTACCAGCGCAATAAAGATAACCCACAAATTAGCTATAATTTGGCGGTGTGTTATAAAATTCACGGACTGTTCGATGCAGCTAAAAGCTTGCTTCAGCAACTAACCACAAAGCAACCTCGCTTTTATCAAGCCCACTACTCGCAGGCTGAACTCAATACTGTTATAGATGCAGAGCAACATATCCAAAAACTACAAGCCTTGGCGGATAAAGAAAAAAGCATTGTTGAACAACAAGTGTATTTTCATAGTCTTGCTCTTAATTATGAACACCTTAATGACTACAAAAATGCATTTAAATACTTTGCACTAAGTAAGCAAGCGATAGCCGGTAAACTTAATTATCAAGCCACACAGCATCGCCACTTTTGTCAAAAACTTATTACTCAGAGCAAACAGCAAGCAATTAAAAGTAGTGACTCTGAGTTCTCACCCGTTTTTGTCGTTGGCATGCCCCGCTCTGGTACAACCTTAGTTGAGAAAATCCTTAATCAAAGTTCAAAACTGCAAGGGGTTGGGGAATTAAACGATATTGCGCAACTCATACAACACGCCACGCAATCAGCGCGTATGATTGATAGCGAAATGCTCGATAAGGCATTTGAATCTGAGACGATAAAGACAGCACTGGCTAGCTATCAACAAAGAGCCGAGCTACTAAGTGGCGGCCTAAGAAGTTGTGATAAACAGCCATTTAACTTTTACTATATTGATTTTATTTTAGCGGCTTTTCCTAATGCTAAAATCGTTTGTATGCAGCGGGGCTGGCAAGATTGCAGCATCGCCAATTTTAGGCAGATGTATAACCCGCAAAGTGTGTTTCATCACTACAGTTTTACACTTGAAGATATTGCCTCGTTCCATCAAGATTACTCGGCATTAGTCAGTCATTTTGCCAACAAGTATCCTGAGAACGTTTTTTTGCAAAGCTATGAGCAATTGGTGGCAGAGCCTACCCCACAAACTCAAAAGCTCTATGCGTTTTGTGATTTAAGCTGGCAGGAAAACTGCCTGACTTTTTATAAAAACAATGCAGCATCAGCCACGGCGAGTAAAAAGCAAATTCGCCAGCCACTGAATAAAAACAGTATCGGCAGCTGGCAAAATTACGCTGAGTTTATTGATGCGGGCCTATTTCAATAGGTAGCTCGTGACGAGCGCCCCACTCACTCCATGAGCCATCGTAAACACGTAAGTTAGCGTAACCACATTCATCGGCACACAATGCAATTGCGCAAGCGGTTACACCTGAACCACAGCTAAACTGCAACTGGGTGTGATGCGGCGCTATGTGTTGCTCAAATAATGCCTGCAACTCGCTTAGCGATTTAAGCTCACCGTTATTTAGCACTGTTGCAAGAGATAAACTGCGACTATTTGGAATATGACCACTGCGCATGCCTTCGCGCGGCTCAGCGTGTTCACCGGTAAAGCGCTCATAAGGACGAGCATCAAGTGTTAGGGTGCTTTGTTCATCAAGTGAGTTAAGTACTTGCTCAGCACTGATGAAGTAATCAGCACGTGGGCTAGCAACAAAGTTGCCTTGACCAGAAGCAGCTGAGTAACTTGCTTGTATTGCAAAGCCAAGTGCTTGCCACTTAGCCAAACCACCGCTTAAAACTTTTACATTATCAAAGCCCATTGCTTTAAACATCCACCACGCACGGGCAGAACTGAACAAACCTTGGTCTTCATAAATCACAACTAGAGAGTCTTGGTTAACCCCTGCAAGCTGCATTTGCTTTTCAAATTGCTCGCTACTACACATCATACTTGGTACAGGATTACTGTTATCTGCTAGCGTTTTTTTGAAATCAAAACGCTGTGCATTGGGAAGCATCGCCTTAGGTGCATATTCTCCCGGTAAACCAGGGCGTACCATTCCTGCATCAAAAATAACCAAATTATCGTGACTTAAGTGCTCGTTAAGCCATTCTGGCGAGACGATGTTCTTCATTAGCTTTCCTTTTGCGATAGCTGTGCAAATGTATCTTGCTGAGTTAAACGCTTTTCGACCGCTTCAACATGCTCCGTTGTACATTCTTTCCAAACACCGGGCAAGCAATACACATGCTTTAAGTAGGTAAAAAACTTATCTCTCAGAATACTATTAGGCTGCCAGCCATTCTGCAGTTTTTCTAAGCACTTAACCAAAGTAGCTTGTTCACTTGCGTGTAGTACAAGCTCATCAATGTTGTAACAAGCAAGCCCTAAGGTAATTACTTTTTTATCAAGTAATAAAGATTCTAAGCCAACGGTCGAGTTAATGGTGATCACAGCCTCAGCATTATCAATAAGTTCTCGAGTACAATTTCCGTTGGCAAAAACGGCAACATCATCTTTGTCGTACAAATGTTCATAGTGCTTATGCCATGAAGGGTGCTCTTTAAAAACAACTTTAAGTTCTGGATCATTTAACTTTTTTACGGCTGAAACAACAGCATCGTAATACTCTTCCATGGACTTAAGCCAAGGAGAATAACAAGCTATTTGGGTGTCATGTGGAACTTGAAATGGCACAAATAAGTATTTTTTGGGTAACTCAATTGCGTCAAACTTACAGCGCTTCTTATGGGCCGCTCTTGGAATTAAATCAGGCGCAGAAAATGGCAACTTCCTTTGCGGATCAAAGTTTAAATAAAATTGACTATCTCGCGGTACAGAAGCCGCAAAGTTAATACCTTTAGGATCTAAGCTTGTTGTTCCGGGCAATAACCCATTTTCATAGAAATAGGTGGTCACTCCTAATGCCTTAGCAGCCATACAAACAGTAACATTAGGTAATTTATTACCATTCCAAATAACTAGCGCTTGTGGGGATTCTGACTGCAATAAATCATAATACTTGGCAAACCGGCATCGCTCTACTAAATACATCAAAGCAGAGTAACTTTTGATTATCAGTGGGTTCTTCCATAGCTTGTTTCGAGCTTGTTTTCGTAAGAGTTGTTCCGCAATTATTTTATTAAAATCAACTTTTTTCGCCTTACTAAAGTATTTTAAAGCAGTAAATCTAGGCAAGCCCATGCAATGCACTTTACTCTTTAAAGGCAGCTTCCTAGTGAGTTTTTTGTAATAGCGGGCGTGCACATTATTGCGAGAGATAAATAAAAAAGCCATTTACACATCTTATTTTTGATTGAACGTTAGCGCATATAGCAATTTTATTAATTATAAATGACAGTTGGAAGGTTGCCTTACAACTTCGATTATTTCTGTTGTAGAGATAGAGGGAGTTCGCTCTAGATAAGTTACATCACAAATTTGGTTAAATTGATCAAATTGACCAGCCCAATCATCCCCCATAACTAGCAAGTGAGCTTGATGATCTTTGATATACTCACCTTTTAATTCTAGAGAATGCTCTACAAATACCTCATCGACACACTTCAATGAACTAATAATTTTCAGCCTATCAGCTTCACTATATACGGGCTTTCGACCTTTCTTAGAGAAGTTTAGTTCATCAGAAGATACACCAACAATCAAATAATCTCCTAACGCTTTAGCTCGTTCTAATATATTGATGTGTCCCACATGAAAAATATCGAACGTGCCAAATGTAATTACCCGCTTCATTGATGCTCCTCTAAATAAGATACAATTCTCTTAGCAGAGTGACCATCGGTAATACCTGCCAGCTTATAAACAATTTCTTTTCTTTTTTCTTTAAATTCAGCTGATTCATTAAAACTTGAACTTAATAAATACTTTAAATCTTTATAACTTCCTGCACGAGCACATAACTCATTAAAGTACTTGATATCTTCATCAAGCCGAGCTTTTAGCCTATAAGAAAAAATACCTCTGTAAGACCAGCGCAGCTTATAGAAATCACACCATATTACAGGCTTTTCTAATGCTGCAAACTCAAATATGGCTGACGATGCATCAGAAATCATTATATCAGCAAGTTCTAAAAAAGGAGTAAGGTCAAAATCGTACTCATTCGCAAGGTAAACATTCTTAGCGTTGGCCCACTTATCGAGTTTTAGACGTTGTTTTTTATATTTTTTCTTAAACAAACTAAAGAAATGAGGCTTAACGATAATATTAAATTCATCAAAATGCTCAGGGAAATCATCGCTAAAACATTCTAAAGAACTTGGATAAAAAGTAGGCGCATACAGCAAGGTTTTCTTTGTTGGATCTAGGCCTAGGTTTTTGAGGTTAATAGTACCAAGAGTCTGATTAATAATAGGGTCTAATTTTGCGTAGCCACTATCAATAAAGTTACCTTCGGGATAGAGCATTTTTAAACGTTGTAGTCGGTGTTCACCTTCAACAAACCGCACTGTCATCTTGTTGTTTGATACGTCGTAATAGCATTGCTTTGGGCCGATTCCATGCTGCATCAGTACAGTCTTTTTATTTAAATTCTCAGCACCTACGAACGTATTTCCAAATACAACCCAATCTGCATCTGAGTTCTGATAAAAGTCAAAGGTTTCACTCGCACTCGTTAACCATTTTGCAACTATTGCGTTTTTATCTATAAAGTCACAACATACAGCACGACTACACTCATCTTGTTCTTTATAGAAAACCATCGAAACTTTGTGGCCTTTTTCTTTTAACTCCTTTAAAACAGGCAGGTATTGTGGAATATAATATAGATGTTGAACATCAAAATATAACTGCATCATTTACAACTTAATAACTTAAATCAATAGCCATTGTACATAAATTACATTTTTGTTTCAGCCCACAATTGAAGTTTGTACAAGCTAAATATCAATTATCTCAGGGCGAAGGGGTGCTAAGCGACTAAGAATTTTATTTTGTACTGTTTGTGGAATCTGTTGTTCGTCCATAGCATTAATCAAAAGCTCTACCACACGGTTAAAGTCTTTTTTTGAGATATTCATTCCAGTGTGTATATCAACCATGTTATCGCCTTTGTATTCACAAGGACCGTCGGTGACACTACACAAATGAGTGATAAAGCCTTGGCGAAAATGCGCAACATTGCTTTGTTTAAAATAAGCTAAAATCTGTTCGTCATGGCCTATTTGATTGATAAAACTTTCAACCAATTTTTCAACCCCTTGTTTACCATTAAGTTGCTGGTACAAGGTGCCATTATTGCTACTTACGCAACCCACAAGCATAACGGTAAATACAAATGTAAAAAGTGTTTTTATCATCACCAATACCCTGTTACTGATAAGTACCAACCAGTTTGGTCTTCAGCACCAGCAATACTTCCTAAGTCTAACCAAGCAGCGGTGATGCTAACATACTTATTAGGAAACCAAGCCACAAATACATCCTGCCAATCTTGCTCTCCTAAACCAAGGTTATTGGACTTTACCCGATACTCAACGCCCAAAGCTATTTCATGGGTTAAAAACACCGCTGTAGATGCTTCAAACAACAATTTTTTATCACTATCAGGACCGCCAAAACCTAACAAACCTAGCTGATTGGCATCGCTATAACGAAAGGTGGTGTTCCAAAACCAATTATACCCTGCAAGCGCCCCTAAATGTAATTTACTAGCAGCAAGGTAAATATCGGTACCGCTGGTATCTTTTGCACCTAATAAACTAGCAATACTGCCATCATCTAAAGACTTATGCTGCACACCTAAACTTAATTGCGGCCATTTACTGTAAACAATGTCACCATATAAGCGTACTTTTGCCCCGGTAATTGATTGCTCAATATCGGTATTTAATGCGGGAACTTCGAAACGTTGCTCCGCATAACTAAATTCCACGCGATCATAAACATTTAGCTGCGCACCACAAACATCTAAGCGGTAATCACTTACATTTGCACGACTGCAAAAGCCATTCAAAGCGATTTCATCATCACTTGCATAGCCTGCGAGCTGAGCCCATGGAACAATCCCACCACCCGCACTGCCTTCAACCTGAGAGACTCCGGGCGTTGCTAATAATTTACCTGAAGCTGCAAACCCTGAACTTGTAAAAACAATGAAAGTTAGTCCAAATAGCCAATTAAGATGCTTCATTATAGACCTCTAGCCATTGTAAAAACTGCTCTGATTTTAGTGGCCTGCTCAAGTAATACCCTTGCGCATAATCGCACTTCATTAGTTTCAAAAAGTCTAAAGAAGCTTTATTTTCAACACCTTCTGCAACGACAGAGAAACCTAGCTGATGACCTAAGTTTATTGTTGATTCAACAATATACTGATCTTGTTTAGATTGCTCCAATTGAAGAATAAAGCATTTATCTAACTTAAGTTCATCGATAGGTAGTAATTTCAAGCGACCCAATGAAGTTTGCCCAACACCATAATCATCTAGCGATATTTTTACCCCAAGTGATTTTAGGTTTTCTAATGCTTTAATACCTTGTTCTTCATTTTCTATCATGTCGCGTTCTGTCAGCTCTATTGTAATAAGCTGTCCATTAACATCATTCTCTTTTAATTGTTTTGCCAAATGAGAGAAAAAGCTTGGGAAGGCAATATCTTGAGCCGAAACATTGATAGCGGCTTGCATAATAATGCCTTGTTCTTGCCACCTTGCGACTTGAGTGACAACTGTTTTAACTACCCAAGCAGTCAAATCAACAATAACACCTGACTGCTCAGCTAAATCAATGAATAGCTCCGGTGATACCCACTGCCCATCCTTTCTTTGCCAACGGATCAGCGCTTCCACTTTATCGATCTTAGAGGTGTTTAAATTTAGCTTTGGTTGATAAGTCATAAACAATTGGCCATCGTCTGCTTGTAATGCATGTTTTAATTCATCAATAATTGCCAACCGTTCCAGATACTCTTCATCTTCGCCGTTTTGATAATAATGAACATTCTTCTTTTTTGACGAAGCTGTATCAATTGCGATTAAAACTCGGCGCATTAGATCATCGGGCTTAACTCCCTCAAAGGTACAATGAACTACACCAGCGCTAAATCGCAAGGTAATATTCAAGCCTTGAATAGTGTAACCGACTTGTAGCTGAGCCATTAAATCCATGACTCCACTTTTTAATTGCTCTGCTTTTCCACTTGGAAATAAGGTTAAAAACTCATCTCCACCTATGCGTGCATTAACTCCACCAAGCGGCTCAGAATACTCACTAATACGTTCAGCAACTTCTCTTAAACAATCATCTCCAATACGAGGGCCAAGTTTGTCATTGATATGCCGCAAACCTCTTATATCAATAGCAACTAAAGTATATTCAGTGCCTTGCCCTAATAGCGATTCCATAATTTCCAACATGGCACTGCGTGTTAAAAACCCTGTTAACGTATCATGACTTGCTTGAAAGTTGATTTGTCGTTCACGTTCTTTAATGTCATTACCCATATTATTGAATGCATCAACTAACGTCGTAATTTCAGTACTTTGCTTTTTTCCTATAAATTCAGCTTTGTAGTTACCCCGCGCGAATTGCTGAGCAAGTAAAGTAAGTTTAGAAAGCGGTGTGGTAAGGTTTTTAGCCAAAATCCCACTAGCTAAAACACCAATCACAACTGTGATAGCTGCTAATGAAATAATAGTAAAAAAGAGCTGCTCAAATTCAAGATAACTTCGAGTTAAATCGGCACTTAGTAGCACTGATACTTTATGCCCAGAAACCGAAGGTAGCTCAACAAGGCGATTACGATAAACTGGCTTTTCCCCAAAAATTCGCTGTGTAGATTTATTTTCAAAATGCCTAAGTACTGCATTATCTTCTGGCTTATCAACAAGAGAGGTTTCAACGACATCATCATCCTCTCCGATAAAACTTACATCCATAGTTGTAAGTTTTTTTAACTCTTCGGCAACTAGATCTGTGATTTCAAAACCAACCAAACTATATGCAACTGTTCTCGGTGCTCGAACTGGCAATATAATAACTTGATAAAGAGTCTGCTCGATAACAATGAAATTTGACTGCTCAGGGTTATCTAATAACTGCTTCATTAATGCCGTAAACTCATTTGGCATGTGAGCGAAATCCGTATTAGCAGAAACAAGCTCCCCAGATAAGTTTATGAGCATCATTAAATCAGCATTAATCCGCCTACTATGATTATTTAAGACACTGCTGATAGTATCGGCGTCTTGAGTTGCGACAGCTTGTTTAAAACCGAAATCTGCTGTTAACACTTTTGCAGCAGTTAGAAGAAGGCTCTCTTTCGCACTTAAATACTGGTTAAAAACATTCTCAGCAACATTAATATCTTCTAGAAGCTTTTGGTCATTAAAACGATTCGCAGACCACCAAGAACTAACTAGGCTGACTAAGCTTGTTAACAGAACAAGACCAACACATAAGGCAATAACTCGCCCTCTTAAACTATTAATCATTAGTACCCTTAAACATTTCTCCAAATGTATTTCGTGGTTTCGGCTCTATTGTAGTAATGACAATATCTGCAACCTGCGAAGAATCAGCAAATGTAATTGTTTTTTTCTGATCGATATCACTCTGTTGGTTTGGTTGCCATACCGTAAAGCTAACAGGAAATGTACTCACATTTAATTGAACCTTCCCATCTACGCTCGTTTTTAGCACTTCTGAACTATCTGCAACATAAATGTATCCGACCATTGAATCATGGATATTACAACCGAGAACAACAATCCCGGGTGATTCAAATTTTTCGGGTTTTTCAGGCCGACCAGAGTAAAGTTTGATGTCAAATTGCTTTACAGTCGAGAATGAGTACACATGATGGCGAATATTATCACTATTTGGGAAGTCAACTAATTGCCCGTTTTGAATAACAAGTACTTTAGGAGTAAAGTGCTTATCAACCTGGTCCATGACGGCAACTGATAAGTTATCTTGGTGATTTAACTGCTGATCCTTAAACTCAATAACAGCATCTTTTAATGGCTCTCCAAATTGATCGCGTACAACAAAGGAAAAGTCCGCTGAAAGTACATTCGTTGAGCCTAATAACAAAGCAACGTAACATACCCGGCTAAAAAAATTCGCAAACATCAACATAATTAATTAGTTCCGCTCTTAGTTCACAATTCAGTATAGATTAATCTATTGTTAAGTTATACCTAATCATTTCATTGATAGAGACCGGTTTTAGGCAAGAAAGTATTGACGAAAAACTTAAAACTTAGTGAATTAGTTACAGTAATAACTTTGCTTAGTATTACTTTCGTTATCAATTAATCTGTAATGTCAGAAAGGTGGAGACTATTGGGATCATGTTTATCCCGTTTAATTACCTAATATATCATTCAGAAATGAGTACAGAAGGTAATAAAAAGCCAAGCAATGTTATTTGTGACAGCTTGGCTTTAAAAATAGCATTTTAGCTATGAATAAAATTAGTAAATGCCTATTAATCGTGCTTAATTAAGCCGTAATCAATATCTAAAATTGCGATTACTTCATTTCTTGGGTCACTAGGAATAGTGATTTCTTGACCAATAATTTTACTCGCAATGCCAACGTAGGTATCAGACACTTCAAGCATCACTGATTCTGGCAAGGTGTAGTCTTTAGCAAGCTGCTCACGCTCGCCCATACGGTCTTTATTTAATAACACGTCGCTGTCTGGCACGTTATTAATTAATAACTGGCGGAAACCCTCTTTTGAGTTTTCAATGATTTTACCGTCACGGTAAGCTGGACCATCCCAGATACGTGATGAGTCTGGTGTGCCTACTTCATCGATATAGATAAGCTTATCTGAACCATCAATGTCTTCAACATAACCAAATTCAAATTTAGTATCGACAAAGATTTGATCAAGCTGTGCAAGTTCATCACTGATCAGCTTAAAGCCTTCAACAAGTAATTGCTCATATTTAGCGACATCATCTTCAGATTTGAAGTTAAAAACAGCTAAGTTATTCGTAATATTTTCACGGGTAATATTTACATCATCTACTTCAGGGATCTCAGCAACACCGGTAATAATGCCTTTCGTTGATGGCGTAATTAACACTTCATCTAACTTTTGGTTCGCAGCTAAGCCTTCTGGTAAATCAATACCACAGAAACTACGTGTACCTTTGGCGTAGTCACGCCACATACTGCCAGTAATATATTGGCGCGCAATGGCTTCAACTTTTACTGTACTTGCTTTACGCACAATCCATACATATGGATGTGGAATATCAACAATATGGTTACCAGCAAGACCTGCTTTATCAAATAACTTAAACCAATGAGATGCCACAGAGTTTAGCGCGATGCCTTTACCAGGCACACCATTTAAACCGTTTTCACCTTGCCAAATACAATCAAACGCAGAAATACGGTCAGAAATAACCATAATAGCTAGCTCAGTTCCTTTTGGAACTTGATAACCTTTTTCATTAATTAAACGAGCGCTGTCTTCATCAGTTAACCAATAAACTGAACGCACTTTACCACTGTGTACCGCACCTTTGGTACGGATCGGTAAATCATCGTTTACGTCTAAAACTTTATAGCTAGTCATGCTATCTCCGATAGTATTTGGCATGCTCATGTGAGCACATGTATGGGATTGGGGTTATGGCCGCCTATAATAATCTAGACGCCTTGAAAGCTCAATCATTGCACTATCATCAGCAGCCTGCGGACGTGATAAAAAACATAAAAATTTAAACTTCCAGTAATTTTGCTGTCATAAACATTATTTCGCTATAATAGCGACCTCGCAATAGGAGGTTTTCTTGGATTACTTAGCAGCTACCGCAAACAAAAAATACTTAATGTTTATTTCGCAGAACTATTCGTACGCGATCTTACGCCCATTACAACGGGAGATTTTAGCCCGAGGTGGCGAAGTTCGCTGGTTTTTGTACGGCGATGAAGTAAATCCAAACTTCCTTCACCAAGATGAGATTCGATTATTATCAGTAGATGAGCTCAAAGACTGGCGCCCAGATATCGTGTATGTACCAGGGAATGTGGTGCCGGATTTCATCCCTGGAAAAAAAGTGGCTGTTTTCCATGGTTTCAATTCAGGAAAGCGCATGAATAAAGGTGTTGATAATCACTTTAATATTCGAGGGTGCTTCGACTTATATTGCACTCAAGGGCCAACAACCACGACTACTTTTTTAGAGCTTGCCCAGCAACATGGATTCTTTAAAGTAAAAGAAACGGGCTGGCCGACGCTCGATCCTTACTTTAGTGAGATTGAAAACAATCCATACAAAAATCATGATGACAACAGAAAAACCTTATTGATTTGCTCGACTTTCTCAAAGCGCCTTTCTCTTGCACCTAAATTATACGAACAAATAAAAGCATACAGTGAACAAGGCAAGTGGCGAATTTTGGTGCAATTTCACCCAAAAATGCCAAGCGAGATTGTTGAACAATACAAGGCTCTACAAAACGACAGTCTAACCTTTGTCGAGACTGATAACGTATTACCACTATTACAAGCAGCGGATGTTATGCTGTGTGATACCTCGTCTATTTTGCTTATGTTTATCTTACAAAGAAAACCTGTGGTGACTTTTTGTAATCATGGTGCTGGTGAGCATTTAGTTGATATTACAGATGCAGATAAAGTTGCCGAGGCAATTGACTATGCATTGAGTAAGCCTGCGGAATTAATGGCAAAAATCGAACACTTCTGCCAGCAACTGCATCCTTACCAAGACGGCTTATCGAGTCAACGTGTACTTGCTGCTAGCAATGAATTACTATTGAGCAATCCTGCACTTAAGCCGAAACCACGTAATTTTATTCGTAATTTTAAAATGCGCAAAGAGTTAAATTACTGGCGATGGTAACAATTCATAGGTCGTTATGATCACGCTTGAAAATGTGCTTTTTAAATGGCACGCAAAACAACCTGAGCCGACGATCAATATTACTAAGCTAGATATTGATCAAGGCGAACATGTTTTTCTTCACGGTCCGAGTGGTTGTGGTAAATCAACGTTATTATCCCTGCTTGCTGGCGTCACAGTGCCAACACAAGGCAATATCCAGCTTCTTGGTAAAGCGATTAACCAACTGAGTAATAGTAAACGTGACCGTTTTCGTGCCGACCATATTGGCTATATTTTTCAAAACTTTAATTTACTGCCCTATTTATCGCCCATTGAAAACGTGACTTTGGGTTGCCAATTTTCAAAGCAAAGGCAAAAAAACGCATTAAAAAATAGTGCAACAATAGCCGCGGAGGCAAGCCGCCTACTCACTGCTTTAGGATTAAACGACGCCTTGCAACATCAAGCCGTTGCACAGCTGAGTATAGGTCAGCAACAAAGAGTTGCCGCAGCGCGAGCTTTTATCGGCAGCCCTGAAATTATCATTGCAGATGAACCTACCTCAGCACTCGACACGCAAAATCGCCAAGCCTTCGTAAAATTATTATTTGAACAGGCAAACGCAGCAAATAGCACGCTAATTTTTGTTAGCCATGATGAAACATTACAAACGCTATTTACCCGCAGTATCAGCCTTGTTGAGTTACAAGGAGGCACAGATGCTACTCATTAAACTCGCCACAAAAAGTTTATTAAACCGAAAGGCCAGCGCCCTTCTCACCCTGTTTACCATTGCTATCAGCGTAATGCTACTCATGTCGATTGAGCGGGTTCGTGTCGATGCTAAAAGTAGCTTTAGCAATACAATTTCTGGTACTGATTTAATTGTCGGTGCGCGTACCGGTGATATCCAACTACTGCTGTCTTCTGTATTTCGGATTGGCCATGCTAATAATGGTGTGAGTTGGAAAAGCTACCAATACATCTCTGAGCAGCGCGGTGTAAAATGGGCTATCCCTATGTCGCTTGGCGACAGCCATAAAGGTTTAGCTGTACTTGGTACAAATAAAGACTATTTTGAGCACTATCGCTTTGCTAAAAAACAGCCGTTAAGCTTTTCACAAGGTCATGAGTTTAATCATTTATTTGAGGTTGTACTAGGGGCTGAGGTTGCCAATACCCTTGGCTATCAACTTGGTGATGAAGTGGTGATTGCACACGGCATGGGCAATACCAGTTTTCATAATCATGACGATAACCCATTTAAAGTGGTCGGTATTTTAAATCCTACGGGCACGCCTGTTGATAAAACCCTGCATATTCCACTTGCAGCAATAGACGCGATTCATGGCGGTCATGCTCATCGGCATGAAGCCGCTCAGGCTGATGCAAATGACCATGACCATGACCATGACCATGACCATGACCATGACCATGACCATGACCATGACCATGACCATGACCAGCATGATGATGTTGATTTAGTTGGCACACCAAAACAAATAACCGCTTTTTTACTTGGTTTTGATTCACCACTTTATACCTTACAAGTGCGTCGTAATATTAACCAATACAAAGATGAGGCACTGCTTGCTATCATGCCGGGTGTTACTTTGCGTGAACTCTGGGAAATGCTCTCTATCGTTGAAAAAATCTTACTGCTATTTTCTATCGTCGTGGTGCTGATCAGTTTACTTGGCATGTTAACTAGCCTGCTTTCAAGTTTAAATCAACGCCGCAGAGAACTTGCAATTTTGCGCTCTGTTGGCGCAAGGCCATGGCATATTTTCACCTTGATCAGTGTCGAATCGTTACTTATCACAGGGCTTGGCTGCATTGTTGGCACCGCGCTGTTCTATGCTTTAATGCTACTCGGCGCAGATTACTTGCAAAGCCATGCCGGAATAAGCCTAAATATTGCTTTATTGTCATCCTATGAACTCATGCTCTTAGCTGCGATAATGGTCGCAGGCTTTATTGTTGGGTTAATTCCTGCAACCCGTGCGTATTTCTACTCTCTTGCTGATGGCATGAGTATTAAAATTTAAGGAATGTTATGCCGTTTTTTCGAAAATTCGTCGCTTTAGTCGCATTAGTTGTGTGTGCTAGCGCTAATGCTGGCGCACCTAAAGAAATCTTCTGGGAAGATTTAATTCCAAAAGGTCATGTGCAAATCGACACCCAAGCACAAGCAAACCATGAAGGATCTGAGCAAAACTGGGTGCAACCAGACCTTGATGCACCTGTGGTAAAAGAGCTTAATGGTCAATCTGTGAGTATTCCCGGCTTTGTTGTACCACTTGAAGGCGATAGCGAGGTGATCACCGAGTTTTTATTGGTCCCTTATTTTGGTGCTTGTATTCACGTACCACCACCGCCGCCAAATCAAATTGTGCATGTCACGATTAAAGACGGCGTACCAATCGAAAGCCTCTACGATGCGATTGTCGTGACAGGCGTTATCAGCACCGAAACCTGGTCTGGTGAAATTGCCCAAGTCGGCTATAAAATGAAAGCCGTTGGTGTAGCGCCATTTGAGTTATAATAAAAAGCACGCTGAAGCGTGCTTTTTTAATGCTTATTTTTGACAATTAGAACAATACACAGTGCTTCTTTGTCCTAACCTAATTTCTTTTAATGGCTCTTTACAATTGACACATGGCTCACCTTTGCGACCATAAACCAGTAATTGCTGGGCAAAATAACCGGGCTTACCATCACTTTGAGCAAAATCTTTTAATGTTGTGCCGCCTTGCGTGATAGCCGCAGCAAGTGTTTCTTTAATAATAGGCACTAATTGCTGAAAACGCTTTAAAGACACTTTGCCGGCTTCTCGTTTCGGGTGAATTCCGGCCTTAAACAACGATTCATTGGCATAGATATTACCTACGCCAACCACCACAGCGTTATCCATAATAAACTGCTTGATTGGTACTTTTTTATTTCTAGACTGTTCGTAGACTCGCTTAGCAGTAAACTCATCAGTTAGCGGCTCAGGCCCGAGTTTGGTTAGCAAGGTATGACATTCGCCTGGCGCTTGCCACAAACAAGCACCAAAGCGACGCGCATCGTTGAGCCTTAATGCTTTACCTGAGGCTAAAATAAATTCGATATGGTCGTGCTTTTTCAGTGGCTCATCAGCACTCACCACCCGTAAGTTGCCCGACATTCCTAAGTGCAAAATAACACTACCCAGCTCACAACCGAGTAATAAATATTTTGCTCTACGCTCCACTGAAGTAACTTTAAGCCCTTGTAGTTGATATACATCATCAGGCACAGGCCAACGCATACTGGCGTTATGAATATTTACTTTAGTCACTGTTTGGTTAAGCACATGCGGCGTTATTCCCAAACGGCTAACTTCAACTTCTGGTAATTCAGGCATCTGTGACTCTCTTAAAACGGGTATAACGGAAATAACTTAGCAGCATCAGCTTGTTCAAGCTCAAATACTCGTTGTAACCGCTTATCTAATAAATAGTATTGCTGATCTATGTTGTACAACTGATACACCGCTGGCAACTGCTCCCCGGCTAGCCACACGGAGGCAACATAATCAGCCGATGTCTGTGAAATTTTACTCACAGGGAGACTGGCAATAGTCAGTTTTTGATGTTGCCAAAGTTCAACAAGTTGTTCGAGCTGCTGCTCATCGCCTTGCCATGTGGTTTCTTGCAGTGATTGGCTACGCCAAGAGGTGCCGATACGCTCGATTTTTAATTCTGGAAATGCCATCGCCAAAATAAAGCTTTGCTCAGGGAGTAATGCTTGTACTCCTTCTTCAACGGGCTGTGTATTGAGCTTTTTATGTAGGCCATTGAAGAAAAAAATCATCAATAGCATCGAAATAATCACCACATTATTCCATGCTTTTCGGCTCAAGCGCATCAGTATCTTCCTCAGTTTTCAATATCTTAAAGTGTAACCAAAAAGGACATTAATTGGCAGTTGTAATTGATCAACAAAATTTCATGTCTGTTATGTATCAATCTGTCGATACTTTGCTAAAATATCCGCCAAATTTAAAGGAGTTCCGTCAATGTCAATGTATGTAGTGGGTCATAAGATCCCTGATTCAGATTCAATTTGCGGTGCAATTGCGCTTGCTTACTTAAAAAACCAGATCAATGAACCTGCGATCCCGACGCGTTTAGGTGAAGTATCACCTGAAACACAATTTATCCTAGATAAATTCGGTTTCGAAGCACCTGAGCTAAAACTTAGCTACGCAGGCGAAGACGTTTATATCGTTGACCACACAGAAAAAACACAAGCACCTGATGACATCGATGAAGCACGTGTTGTAGGTGTTGTTGATCACCACAAATTAGGCGATTTAACATCATCAACACCACTTGAGTGTTGGATCCGCCCAGTGGGTTGTTCAAACACTATCATCAAAATGATGTATGACTTCTACAACGTAGAGATTCCAAAAGATATCGCAGGCATCATGTTATGCGCTATCTTAAGCGACACTGTAATCTTTAAATCACCAACGTGTACAACAGCTGATATCAAATGTGTTGAAGCACTGGCTGAAATCGCTGGCATCGAAGATTTCAAAGAACTGGGCATGGAAATGTTCAAGGTTAAATCAGCAGTTGAAGGCACGCCTGCACGCGATTTAGTAATGCGTGATTTCAAAGACTTCAACATGAACGGTAAGCTAGTAGGTATTGGCCAGCTAGAAGTTATCGACCTTGCTGTATTTGATGAGATCAAAGCAGACCTTGAAGCGGACATCGCAAAGCTTAAAGAAGAAGGCGGTCGCCACTCAGTATTACTCCTGTTAACAGATATCATGAAAGAAGGCTCTGAAATGCTGATTGCGTCTGATGACGTATCAGTAATCGAAGCTGCCTATGATGTTAAATCAGAAGACGGTCGCGTATGGTTAGATGGCGTATTAAGCCGTAAGAAGCAAGTAGTACCACCACTACAAGACGCTTTCGCAAAGATCTAATCTTACAAAATAGATACAAAAAAAGCCGATGTTACATCGGCTTTTTTGTGTCTGGAATTTTGCGGTAGTTAGATTTGCGTTGCATTACGCTGGCGTAACACTTCAAATAAACAAATACCGGTCGCAACTGACACATTTAAACTAGATACCGAACCAGCCATTGGGATTTTAACTAATAAATCACAATGCTCACGAGTAAGGCGGCGCATACCATCCCCTTCGGCACCCATAACAACAGCCATTGGCCCTGTTAGGTTTGCATCAAATAACTCAGTATCTGTTTCACCGGCAGTACCAACAACCCAAACGCCTGCATCTTTAATTTCACGTAGCGTACGTGCAAGATTGGTTACTTGTACCAATGGCACTGTTTCTGCTGCACCACACGCTACCTTGCGCGCTGTGCCGTTTAGTTTTGCAGACTTATCTTTAGGAACGATAATCGCGTGTACGCCCGCAGCATCTGCACTACGTAAACAGGCACCTAAGTTATGCGGATCAGTTATACCATCAAGCACCAATAAGAAAGGCGTTTCTTCACGGGCAATGATCTCATCTAGATCTTTTTCGTTATACATGCGCGCCGCTTTTACATTAGCGATAATGCCTTGGTGCTGCTCACCATTTGCTTTATTATCAAGCGCTTTACGCTGCATAAATTGTACAGAAATACCGAATTTACGTGCTTGGTCAATAACCGGGTTTAAACGTTTATCTTCACGCCCTTTTAAAGCGTATATTTCTAAAAAGCGCTCAGGCTCTTTTGCTAATATTGCTTCAACTGAGTGAAAACCAAAAATTAATTCATTACTCACGTATTATTTGCTCCTCGGCCATTACGTTTACGGGCATTCTTACCCGGTCTTTTTGCCTTTTTGGTGGCTTTTTTCTTACTCTTCTTTTTACCGGCTTTTACAGCATCAGCTTGTTTACTATTAGGCTTTTTACGCCCTTTAGAAGGTGAAGACTTGCCACGTTTTTCATTCTCTTTGTCGCCTGATTTTGCCTCAAAGCTGCCTGACTGCGCTTTTTTACCAGGAATTTTACCTGCTTTGAGCTGGGCACGAACACTTGGTTTTGCAGGGGCACTACGGCCACGACGACGCGCATAACGGTCTTGTTGCGCTTCACCTGCTAACACTAAGTTTATGCGTCGCTCATCAAGACTGACAGATGACACCTGAACCGTTAGTTTATCGCCTAAACGATAAACGGTGTGAGTTTGTTCACCGATCAAGCAATGCTTAGCACCATCATAATGGAAATACTCATTGCCAAGGTTAGTTACATGGATCATGCCGTCGATTTGTAAATCATCTAAGCGTACAAATAAACCAAAGTTAGTTACCGATGAGATCACCCCACCAAATTCGTCACCAACATGGTCTTGCATAAATTCACATTTCAGCCAATCTGCTACTTCGCGAGTCGCATCATCAGCACGGCGTTCAGTGGTTGAACACTGCTCACCTAAAATATCAACTTCGTCATCAGTGTAGGCATACTCACCCGATGTTTGCTGACCTTGCGCTTTAAGCACCGCTTTAATTGCACGGTGCACCACTAAATCAGGATAACGACGAATAGGCGACGTAAAGTGGGCATACGCCGGTAAAGCTAAACCAAAGTGGCCAATGTTATCAGGCTGATACACCGCTTGCTTCATTGAACGAAGCAACATGGTTTGAATAAGCTCAGCTTCTGGGCGATCGCCTAATTTAGTTAACACCTGAGTGATTTCTTTTGGTGTTGGCTCATCAGAAATCGCGGTTTCGATACCAAGCTCTGATAAAAAGTTTCTGAAGAAACCAAGCTTTTCAGCATCAGGCTCATCATGCACACGATAAAGCGCACTTGCCTCGTGCTTTTCTAATAATCGGGCTGCCGATACGTTCGCTAAAATCATGCACTCTTCGATAAGTTTGTGTGCATCATTGCGAACCACTGGCACGATTGATTCAATCTTACGATGTGCATTAAACACAAAACGCGTTTCTAAGGTTTCAAACTCAATCGCACCACGCTCTTGGCGAGCAGCTTTGAGTGCCATGTACATTTGCTGTAAGTCAGTTAAATGTGGCACCATCTCGGCATACTCTTCACGCAGCTTTTCATCGCCTTGTAAAATCGCATTCACTTTCGTGTAAGTAAAACGAGCGTGTGAATTCATCACCGCTTCGTAAAATTTATACCCAGACAACTTACCTGCTTCTGATACTGTCATCTCAGCAACCATACACAAGCGGTCAACTTTCGGGTTTAATGAGCACAAGCCATTCGATAACACTTTTGGCAGCATCGGAATAACTTGCTCAGGGAAGTACACTGAGTTACCACGCTCGATCGCTTCTTTATTCAGAGGCGTGTTCATTCCTACATAGTGCGACACATCGGCAATGGCCACCCATAAACGCCAACCACCTGAAGGCTTGCGCTCACAATAAACGGCATCGTCAAAGTCTCGGGCATCTTCACCGTCGATTGTAACTAGCGGTAAGTCACGTAAATCAACGCGACCTTGCTTTGCTTGCTCATCAACAAACTCACCTAAATGAGCAACTTGCTTTTCAACCGCTTCTGGCCACACATGGGGAATATCGTGATTGCGTAGTGCAACTTCAATTTCCATACCCGGTGCTAAATGCTCACCCAGTACCTCAGTGACTTTACCTACCGCATTCATATGTCGGCTTGGGTTTTGGGTAATTTGCACCTGCACCATTTGGTTGTGGCGCGCGCCATTTTCACTACCCGGTAGTATCATAATGTCTTGCGTTATGCGTGGGTCTTCAGCCACAACAACTGCAATACCATGCTCAACAAAATAGCGGCCAACAATCGGTGCACGTTCATTGGTTAAGACCTTAATGATACGTGCTTCGCATTTGCCGCTAGATCCTTTGCGATTGCCTTTAGCAAGCACAATGTCACCGTGCAACACCATATTCATTTGGTGCTTGGCGATAAACCAATCTTTACTCTCACCTTCAACTTCTAAAAAGCCGAATCCGTCACGATGACCAATGACCTTGCCTTTAACCAAGCCAGATTCATCGATCAATGCGTAGCATTTAAACTTATTGAAATACAGTTGACCATCACGCTCCATAGCACGTAAACGACGTTTGAACGCAATTTGACGCTCTGTATCATTCACATGTAATTCGTCACAAAGTTGTGTGAAGTTTGCTGGTTTGGCACGAGATTCTAAGTGAGTAAGTATAAACTCACGGCTAGGGACGGGGTTTTCGTACTTTTCTTGTTCTCGACTGAGATTTGGATCCTGTTTTGACATTCACTATCTTGTTAGTTGGTTATGTTGTTATTTTAACCCATAACCTAACAATGAGACAGGCAAAAGCTATGAAACTTTTAAGAAATTAATTAAACCTGTTTTCGCACTCAAATTGCTCAATAATTTAATAGCAAAATTAAGGACCTTATAACCACCCTTTTCTCTTTGCAATTCTAGCAGCGTCGATACGGTTACTTGCATTTAATTTACTAATCGCCTCTGACAAGTAATTACGTACGGTTCCCTCACTTAAGTATAATTTAGCTGCAATCATTTGCGTTTTTAACCCCTCTGCAGCTAACTTTAATGATGCCCGCTCTTTTTCAGTTAGTGGGTCTCTATCATCTAAAGCACTTAAAACTAATTCAGGATCTATCACTTTATGCCCAGACATGACTTTTTTAAGTGCTAGAATTAAACTATCACTTGATGCCTCTTTAAGAATAACCCCCTTTACACCAGCATCTAAAGAGCGCCTGATATAGCCTGCTTTAGAAAAAGTAGTCATGATTACTATACGACTTTCACTCTTTTCTATTGCCAATTTTTCAGCAAGTTCAATTCCTGATAACTCCGGCATTTCAATATCTGTAAGAACGATGTCAGGTTTACACTTTGGTATTTCTGCAAGCGCCACCTTGCCATTTTCAGCCTGACCAATAACTTGAATATTTTCATCAAGGCCTAAAAGAGCAGCAACAGCTCCTCTAACTAACGCTTGATCTTCAACAAGATAGACCCTTATCATTCTGCCTGCTCCGATTTAATACTCAAAGGCAATTTAATAAATGCAACGAACTGTTGATTACAAAAACTAAACTCGGCCTTTCCCCCTAGCTGTAGAGCTCGCTCTTTAATTCCCGATAGACCATTTCCAAGTGTAATTTGGCTAGTTTCATTTGCATTATTTTTCATTTTAATGTCAACACTATCCAGTGTTTGTAATATTGATATTTCACAATATTTAGCACTACTGTGGCGCAATATATTGGTTACAGCCTCTTTAATTATTAGGTTAACAACTCCTTCTAATTTTGCCGGCAAGTCAACAACCTTAATATTACGAATAACTTTGAAGCCACTCTCCTCTAACCGAACAATTAACCTATTAATTTGTGTATCTATATCCAATTCTTTTAAATCAGTTACAACTTTTCTTACATCGCTTAATAGCTCCCTAGCCAACTCCGCAACCTGAAAAATTTCCGACCTTGCTTGAGCCAGTCTATTAGCTTGACTTAATTTGCTCGCGAGCTCCGCTTTTAAAGCGATTGAAGATAAAGAATGGCCTAACACATCATGCAAATCTCTAGCTATGCGCTCTCGCTCTGCAATTGCTGCAAACTGCTCTAACTGTTTGCTATTTTGCTTTTCTCGGCGTTTATGGAAAAATTCATTACGCCCTGCAATGCCATAACTAAATAAAGCGACAAGCAATATAAGAGAACCACTGAGAAAATACTCAGCATAATTTTCATTGATTATTTGGCTACTAGATAGCAAAGCTAAAAGTAGTATCGAAATTGCAAAAATACGCGCACGGTTCGAAAAGTTATAGCCTACAATATATGCTACAAAGCCAAATAAAGTCGCGGAGCCAACTGTTAGATAACTAGCAATGACACAAACCAAAATAAGCGACATTAGCTGCAGCCAAACTTGTTCTGTTCCTCTTAATGTTGCTTTCACATACAAATAAATAAAAATTAAGTACAACAGAACAATCGTGAACATCTGCATAAAATCAGTGCTTTCAATTTGGAAAATACTCGGAAGCAAATAGAATCCCGAAAAAAGCAGTGGCCCCCAATTCCAAAAAGAGGTCAAATTCGTTTTTTTATCCTTAAGCCGACTATTTAACATATCACTTGCTTCTTTTAGTTGGTTTGAAATTTTAGCCCAATTATTCCGACTAAAATTAATATAATACAGATTATCTGAAATATGGTAATAGACTCTCTAAGCCATATCACACTAAATATTGATACCCCAACAGTACCAATACCGACCCAAATCGCATAACTAATCCCGAGAGGTAATGACTTTAAAGCAAATGACAAAAAGGCAAAGCTGGCCCACATAGCTGCAAATGTAACAACTGAAGGCCATAGTTTAGTAAAGCCATTTGACTGCTTCATAGCAAGTGCCCAAATAACCTCAAAAATTCCTGCAATTAATAAACTTATCCACGCCGCATTATTCATTTTTATTCCTCCAAAAAGTAGAGGCTTAACTATTACTTTTTCTACTTGCTGGAATAAGTGAATTTTGTCATTGATTGAACTGACAATTGTCATAAAAAAGCTATGAAACTTTTAAGAAATTGATTAATTCTGCCAAAAATGAAGCGTTGATATTCTTTGCAGCAAACACTCTGTGTTAATATTTTCGGAAAATAACAACAAGCTAACATAATTATATGGATATTAACTTAACCCACTACCTCGCAACGATGGCCTACAACAGCGCCTATATTGGTCTATTCATTGCGATCATAGCCGTTGCAAAACTGTCGTATAACTTAGCAACCCCTTATAACACCACCAGCCAGTTAACCAATAATGCCAACAGTGCCTTGGGTTTATCTATTGGCGGCTACTTAGGGGCAATTACCATTATTTATGGCTTTGTTTTAGCTGGGCCTAGTCAAGGTTTGCTAAGCGATTTGATGAATGTATCACTGTACAGTGTATTAGGTATGGTGCTGCTAACCTGCTCACGTATTTTGAATGACAAGTTACTGCTGCGTTTGTTCTGTAACCAAGAGCAATTAATTAACCAACAAAATGAGGCGGTTGGCCTAGTACAAGCGGCAAACTATATGGCCGCCGCACTGATCATTGGTGGCGCATTAACCGGTGAAGGCAGCTGGTTATCGGCCATAGTGTTTTATTTTTTAGGGCAACTAATGCTGATCATTTTTGCCAAAGGCTATGATCACCTCACTGCTTTTAATCTTCACGAACAGCTCGAAAAAGGTAACAAAGCCGTAGCGCTTAGCTTTTCTGGCACCATGTTGGCGCTAGCTATTATCTTGTGTCATGCGCTCATTGGTGGCTTTCATAGCTGGCAACAAAGCTTAAGCTTATTCTTTATTGACGCATTATTTGGCTTTTTAATTTTACCAATTGTACGTTACCTCGTTGATAAAATTATCTTTAGTAAAATTTCACTCGACCAAGCAATGCACGACAAAAACACCGCCGTTGCGGTTATTGAAAGCAGCATTGCAATCTGTGTTGCTGTTATCATCACTATCGCTATTTAAGCTTATTTATGGAGTAATGGATGAACATCTATAAGCTTTTTATTATTGCCGCTATCACATTTGTTGTTTGCTTAGTGATACGTGCAGATCTACAAGCGCCACTTATTAGTGGCCAATATGGCAACTTTAAAGACTACGACGGACAAGACAAACCTTACCTATTTACAGTGCCAGAAGATGGCCAAATGATGCGCTTAGAAATTAAAGGCAGACTGCCTTTAAACTCATGGAAAGCCATTGATATCGAAATTTTTGACCCTGATGGTAACTACTTATTTAGTTACTCTGATGAACTTTGGGCAGAAACCGGACACGATTCAGATGGTAAATGGACTGAGTACCGTGATTATACTCATCACGATGTCCACTTCCCTAAGAAGGGGCAATATAGCGCCTACGTCAGTAGTACGTTTGGCCCAAATAAGCGTGCCGAACATTTTAGTTATACGTTTCGTATTATTCCAATCAAAGGTAACAGTAATTTCATGCTACCGCTGTTATGGATTTCTGGTTTCATCGGCGGTGTAGCGCTATTTGTAATGCTGCATCGTTTAGAAGCTGAGCGTGAAGGCTCTGATATTACTTATAAACCAATTAATAAGTTAAACCCAGAAGCTATAAAAGCAATGGAATCGCGCATCTCAGTTTGGCCTATTGTGTTACTGTTTTTAGCACCCGTGCTCTTCTTTTCCTTCTTGGCATATAGCAAAGGTGACAAAGAGCAAGATTGGCAAGTTTACTCCTATCACCACCTCACGATAAGCGTTGATAAACAATTGCGTGAGCAAAGTATTGGTAGTGCAGGTTTCCGTTCACGAGGCGGCCCAGGTGGTAAATAAATCAATTCGCGAAAGCCACATTTTACTGTTTAGCATTTTTGTTGCAGGCCTTTGCTCTATTATTTATGAGCTGCTGATCGCAACTACCGGTGCCTACTTTTTGGGTGATAGCATCACCCAATTTTCCCTGACGATTGGCGTCTATATGGCGGCAATGGGGGTTGGCTCTTATTTTTCGCGTTTTGTGCCTGATAAGCCATTGCTGGTGTATTTTATTGGCTTTGAGTTAGCGCTTGCGCTACTTGGTGGTTTGAGTGTGCCCTTGCTGTATTTCTGTTATGCGTTTGGTTTACCGCTGCAAGCAATTAGTATTTTACTCACCACGCTAATAGGGATTTTGATTGGTTTAGAAATTCCGCTGTTAAGTCGCCTAATGGAAAAACATTATGCGCTAAAAGCAAACCTCGCCAATGTGTTATCTATTGACTACTTTGGCGCCCTGCTTGCGACTTTACTGTTTCCTTTTCTATTTTTACCTTGGCTTGGGGTTTTTAAAACAGCGTTAAGCTTTGGCTTAATGAATCTAAGTATTGCGCTGTTATTGCTGTGGTACTTTATCGACCATATCAGCGCAAATCGTCGAAAAGTGCTTAGGCTCACTTTAGTTTTAGTCTGCTCAGTATTAGTGCTTTGCTTATTTGCGAGTAAACAGCTTACCCATCTTTGGCAAAGCCAAATCTACGATGACCGTGTTGTACACTCAGAGCAAACGCCCTATCAGCAAATTGTACTCACTCGCCATAAAGATGATATTAGACTTTATTTAAACGGTGGCTTACAGTTTTCATCGATTGATGAGTATCGCTATCACGAAGCGCTTATTCATCCCGCTATGGTGCGCCATGGCAATGCAAAACGTATTTTAATTTTAGGTGGTGGCGATGGCTTAGCAGCCAGAGAGCTTTTGAAGTACCCGCAAATAGAGTCTATTACCCTAGTTGATTTAGACCCAGCAGTAGCTAGGCTTGCGCAAACTAATCACAACCTGACAACTCTTAACAAGCACTCACTCAGTGACCCTAAAGTGACGGTTATTCATCAAGATGCTTATGTGTTTATTGAGCAAAGCGAACAGCTGTTCGATATTATTTTTATTGATTTACCTGATCCAAAAGCAATCAATTTAGCACGGCTTTACAGTCAGCAGTTTTATCAACTAGTAAAAACACGATTACCAAATAACGGTATTGTAGTGACCCAGGCCACCAGTCCATTTTTTGCGAAACACGCATTTTGGTCTATCAATAATACGCTCAGTGCAGCGGGCTTTGCACACACCTTGCCTTACCATTTGAATGTGCCCTCTTTTGGCGAATGGGGCTTTGTTATGGCTTGCAATTTGATGTGTAGTAACCAACAAGTATTACCGGTTAAAACCCGCTTTTACCGCCCAGAAAATGATGCACAATTGTTTATTTTTACCCCGGATATTAGTGCTAACAATGAAAAAGTATCGACGCTTGATGAGCCTAATGTGCTGCACTATTACTTGCAGGGATGGAAATATTGGAACTAAACGAATGGATTAGCCCATTTGGGGAGTTTACAAAGTAAAGGATTACCGTTACAAAGAGAGTTAATAACAACAATAACAAGGTTTGTAATGCAGGCGCACAAACAGAGCCTAATATACTTACATATTGCAGTACTCCTATTTGGGGGGACTGCATTATTCGCTAAACTAGTCAGCCTAAGTGCATTAGATATTACCGTTTACCGAACAGCAATTGCTGGCTGTGCCTTACTGATCTTACTTACAATTCAACACAAAGCGATTAAGCTTCACTCGCGTCGCGACTACCTTATAGCCTTGTTACTTGGCGTCACTGTTGGAATACATTGGCTCACCTATTTCGCAGGTATGCAGTTAGCAGGTATTGCTGTCGGTATGATTGCCTTTTTTACTTACCCTGTTATCACGGTGTTTTTAGAGCCTTTTTTTCATGGCAGCAAACCACAGCTCAAAGATATTTTTAGCGCCTTAGTAGTAATGCTTGGTATTTATTTACTTATTCCTGATGCCAGCTTAGGCAATGATGTCACCCTAGGTATTGCTATTGGTATTTTGTCTGCGTTCTTTTTTGCTTTTCGAAATATCGTTCATAAGCGTTACTTTAGCCAATATAGCGGCCCACAAACCATGCTTTACCAAACTTGGATCGCCTGCATTATGCTGAGTGCCTTTGTCGAGGTACCGCCATTACAAGTTGATACAATAAATTGGCTGCTATTAATTACTGTAGGGGTTATTTTTACAGCAGCACCGCATTCACTGTTTGCAGCAAGCCTAAAAAACTTATCAGCTTCAACCGCTGGTTTAATATCGTGTTTGCAGCCTTTATACGGTACGTTTTTCGCTTTTTTAATTTTGCATGAGCAACCTTCAATTAGCACTCTTATTGGTGGCGCACTGGTGATTAGTGCCGCTTTTTATGAAACATGGTCAGTGACTCGTAGGTATAAGCAATGATGAAAGTATTCGCTCACAGAGGTGCCAGTGGTACCTACCCAGAAAATACTCAAAGCGCCATTATCGCAGCTGTTGATTTAGCAGTAGATGGCATCGAAATTGATGTGCAAAGCTGCCTTGATGATTACATGATTATTCACGACACTTGGCTTGATCGCACAACCTCGGGTCGCGGTAAAGTAAACGCCTGCTCAAAAGAGCAAATTCAACAATACGATGCAGGCAATGGCGAGTGCGTGCCCACTTTACAACAGGCAATCGATTGGGTTGCTGATAAAACCTTGCTTAATTTAGAGCTTAAACATACTTTTTCGTTAGACAAGTTTGTAGAGCTTATTGAGTCAAATGTCAGTGCAGGAAAAATATCTAGGGATAACCTGCTAGTCTCTTCATTCGATCATCACCAACTGATGTGGCTTAAGCAAAAACTGCCGTGGGTAAAGATTGGTGCACTCACCGCTTCTATCCCAATTAATTACAGCGAGTTTGCGCAAAAACTGCATGCCTATAGCATTCATGTAGATAAAAACTTTATAAACCATGAGTTTGTTGCTGACGCAAAACAACGCGGCCTTCAAGTTTATGCTTACACGGTCGATAAAGTGGAAGATATCGAATTAATGCTAGAGTATGGCGTAGATGGTATTTTTACTAATTTTCCGTGCCATACACAAATGACACTGCAGTCACTGTAACTCAACAAAACTAAGCTATACTGTTGAATTATGTGACATTGAATAATAAAAAATTACGCCAAAATGAATCAACACAACACCTTAATGAGTAGCTATATGCGCATTTATAATTTTATCGAACAAACATTCTTTTACACTCTTACACGTAAGATTGTCGGTAATTTAGGTTTTGTGTTTGCGTTTCAGGCCATTACTTTGATCTGGCTTTATAGCAGCCTGTCAGAGCAACAAGTTGGCATGGGACTATTTTGGTTAATGACCTTTGTTATCATCGCGAGCTTTATTTTTACTATTTTCTACATGCGCTTTTTAATTGTGCGCCCAGTGCAAGCAATGCGCGATACACTTGAGCAAATCAACCGTCATGATGCAGATTTATCTGCCAAGTTACCGCATTTTACCTACGATGAATTTCGTGATTTAAGTGAGCAGTACAATACCTTTACAGTTCATTTAGCAAATCTATTAGCCACCACATACCAAAGTGCACAAGCCAGTGCAGATAGTAGTTCAAAGATGACTCATTCAATGCAGCAAACCGCAGAAATGAGCCACCAGCAAATCAAGTTTAGCCAAACCATTACTGATTCGAGTAACCAAATAACTTCAAGCCTTGAGAATATCTCAGCGAACACTGATAGCGTGCACCATGTTAACAGTGAGCACTTAAACTTTGTAAAACACTCAGCCACTGAGTTATCAGCATTAGTTAAAAAGGTTGCGATGATCAGCCAAATTTTAGGTAACTTTTCTGCAACTGTGTCTGGCCTAAAAGAAAACAGCGAGAATATTCGCGCCATTTTAAAAATGGTTGAAGAGTTTTCTGACCAAACCAATTTACTTGCACTGAATGCTGCAATTGAAGCGGCACGTGCCGGTGAAGCTGGCCGAGGCTTTGCCGTGGTTGCCGATGAAGTTAGATCACTATCGGTTAAAGTAAACGACGCAACCCGCCAAATAACTGATTTTATTAATCAAATGAATAGTCTTGTTAGCGAAACCAATAAAGAATCTGAGCAACTAATTAGCCACTCGAGTGAAGCTGAAACAGCGATTAGCAATACCTCTACAGGCTTTAGCAATATGCTTAGCGAATTTGAGCAAAACCAACAACAACTACAGCAGATTGTTAGTGCGGTGCATTTACTTGAGCAAACCCAAACCCACACTCATCAAACTGTTGAGCAAATAGTTGCTCTGGGTGAGCAAGCTAAACAGCAGATTGATGAATCACTCGCTGACTGCCAGCAATCACACAAACTGAGCCAACAAACCCAAGAGCAGCTAAAACGCTTTGTGTAATCGGCTTTTAACTGCTGCTCTGAGTCAAACTATGTTAAAGTAGCCGCTTCTTGGCTACTTTTTTATTGACCGTGACAACACCCGCTATTGATTATGAACAACTCGCACTGCAAATAAAGCAATGGGGTAAAGACCTTGGCTTTGCAGAAGTCGGGATCACTGATATTGACCTAACGAAACATGAAGCTCAACTGCAGCGCTGGTTAGATTTAGGCTATCACGGTGAGATGGAATACATGGCAGCCCATGGTATGAAGCGAGCGCGCCCCGCAGAGCTGGTACCTGGCACGCAACGAGTCATCTCAGTAAAAATGAACTACCTGCCGCCTGATGCAAGCTTTGCTAGGAACCTCAAGCAAACAGATAAAGCGTACATCAGTCGCTATGCATTAGGTCGTGACTATCATAAATTAATTCGCAACCGCCTAAAAAAATTAGGCCAACAAATAGAGCAGCATATAGGCCAGCTAGGTTTTCGTCCTTTTGTTGATTCAGCCCCCGTGCTTGAAAGACAACTAGCCGAAAAAGCAGGCTTAGGCTGGCGTGGTAAAAACAGTTTGCTAATCAATAAAGAAGCGGGCTCTTGGTTTTTCTTAGGGGAGCTGTTTGTTGATATCCCCCTGCCTATTGATGAAGAAAATAGCTTTGAGGGCTGTGGTAAATGCGTTGCCTGTATGACACTGTGCCCAACCGGCGCGATTGTCGAACCTTATGTAGTTGATGCCCGCAAATGCATCTCTTACCTTACCATTGAATTGCAAGGCGCTATTCCTGAAGAGTATCGCCCACTGTTAGGTAATCGCGTTTATGGCTGTGATGACTGCCAATTAGTTTGCCCGTGGAATCGCTATGGCCAGCTGACCGATGAAGCCGACTTTCACCCAAGAAAACAACTTAAAGATCAAGACTTACTGACCTTATTTGCTTGGGATGAGGCAACCTTTCTAAAAAATACTGAAGGCAGCCCTATACGCCGCATTGGTCACGAGCGCTGGTTAAGGAACCTCGCTGTCGGATTAGGTAACGCTGATTACAATGAGCAGATAATTGAGGCTTTAGCGCAAAGGTTAACAACCGCTACAGCTTTGGTCGCTGAGCATATCGAGTGGGCGCTTGAGCAGCAAAAAAATAAGCGCCAGTTAAGGCTTCGTAAAACTGCGCGCTTAATTCGCATTGTTGAAAAAGGGCTGCCCAGAGATGCTTGATAGCTTAAGTTGTAACTTACTGCTTTAATAATTGCGATAAATCATTTTCAATCTCTTTGAATGCCGCTTTTACTCCCTGAACTGACTCTTCACGTGCAACAGAGTTTTGAATGGTTTCGTCGACCTTTTGATAGATAAAAACCTCTTGGTCCTCATCTAAGCCCATGGTTGGTATACGTCGTTCTAAGTCTTCTTGAAGCTGCTTAAATACAGCCTCGTTATTTACACGATTTTCATTTAGAAGTTCGATGAGTCCCGAAAACTTGCTGTGAACTTTACCTACAGCATCATTAAGTTGTTGCTGTTGTCTGAGCAATTCTTTTTTTGTGATGATCGCTTTAAGCTGCTGTTCTGTAACACTGACTAAAAAGCAAATATGATCCCGAATTCGGCCATGCTTATCAGGGTCTTGGTCTGGCATATTTAAGATTAGTAAGCTGATCATTTCGTAATTGACTAAAATTCGATTCGAAAATTCATGGAGTCGGCCTTTATTTTTGAGCATTTCAAATAACTCAATAACGATTGGCGAACACATGCCCGAAATTGAAAAGTGCTCAATGCCAGACTCTAAGCGAAACTCAACATTGCTTTGTAAATCAAATGAGCTTAGACAGTTAAGCAGAGCCTTGCCCAGCTCTTGCTCATCTTCAATAGCACCTATATGCTCGATATAGTTGACTATTTGCCCCATTTCACTGCTGTTTGCCATGGCATTAAATGCTGTTGAAGTCGCATCTTCAACTTGTTGCTCTAGCGATTCTTTTTCTATCAATACTTGATGTAAGTGCTGCAGTTTAAGCTTTAATTCTTCATGCCCGAATGGTTTAACTATATAGTCCTCAGCTCCAACTGAATAGCCTTCCATACGCTCTTCAACCGTTCCTCTTGCTGAAACAAACATAACGATTATTTTCTCGGTATTTGGATTCTCTTTTAGTTTTCGACAAACATCATAACCACTCATTTGTGGCATACTCACATCAAGCAGAATAACCTGAGGATCAAACTCTTCAACTACTGCCAAACACTCTGGACCGCTACTGACCATTTTCAGTTCAAAGTCGAGCTCTTCAAGAATCTCTTCAATTATTTCTAAGTTAAATGGTTCATCATCGACGGCTAAAATTCTCTTTAAGGCCATGTCTAACACTTCCGTTTTATTAATTTAACTTTACAGATCTATCTTCATTCGCTAAGTGTTGAGGTAGATCTATCCTCAATGGAAGCTTTACTAAAATAGTTGCACCTCCATATTCATTATTTCTTGCCGTAATCGTTCCTTGATGTAAGGCTACAAATTCACGACAAATAGCTAAACCAAGTCCTGTACCTCCAGCACCACTATTGGTTTTACTACTTTGCTCAAACTTCGCAAAAATTTTTTCAAGTTCAGACTCGGGAATTCCTATACCACGATCTATTACTGATATTTCAGCCATTTCATTATTCATAGTTAGCTGAATATCTATCTCACTGGCAGGCTCACTAAATTTAAGTGCATTACCAAGCAAGTTGCGCATTATTTGGTTTATCTGCTCTTCGTCACAATCGAGCAAAATACTTTTCTCAAAGCCAATTAAACGAATAGCAATATTTCTCTCAAGAGCAGTCCCTGAGACATCATCAATACTGGTTTTTATAATACTGCTAAGGTTATGTTTTTGCGGATTAAAGGGAAATTTACCAACATCCAGTTTTGAAAGATCAAGCAAATTATTAAGCAGTGACAATAAGCGCTCACCACTTTGTTCTATACGCGATAAATACTTATTTAACTTGTCTTTACTCAGATCATTATTGGCAACTTTATCAAGTCCAAAACGAGCAAAACTTAAGATTGAATGCATTGGCGTTCTGAGTTCATGAGACATATTCGCTAAAAATTCAGACTTACTTAAGTTTGCAGCTTCAGCCACATCTTTTGCGTGCTCTAGCTGAGCTGTTCGCGCTTTTACCTCTTCTTCAAGCAAATCTTTTGCTTCAAGTAGCAAATCTTCCTTTTCTTTTAAGTGTGTAACGTTTTTAAAGATCCCCGCTAACGCAATCTCGCCATGATGATCTATTTCATTAAACGATCCCACTAATGGAATATCATTGCCATCTTTTTTAAGCATTCTTAGATCACAGCTAAATTGGCGGTTTTTACTTAGCGTCGTAATTTTTTCTTTAATACGTGTTATTGAAGGCGCATCAAAAAAATCAAATACCGAACAGCTTTCAAATTCATGGTGCTGTTTATCAAATAATTGTTCACAGGCATCGTTAGTTTCGATTACCTTTCCGCATCGTTCAAATAAAATAATAGCGTCGGGAGTATGCTTAAAAATAACTCTTAATAAACTGTCCTTTTCTATAAGCGCATCAACGGTACTCTGAAGTCTTTCAACAAGTTCTGAATTATGACGTTTGAGAAGCTCTGTTTGCCATAGTTTATGAACTGATTGCAATAAACCATTATCATCAATCGGTTTGATCAAAACATCTTCAACACCCTGACGAATGGCAGCAACCATGGAAACTTGATCAGGCTTTGAGGTATATAATAAACAACGACTTTCAGGCTGCAACGACTTCAGCTTTATAAACAATTCAAGCCCTGTTCCATCTTCAAAAGTAAAATCACTAATCAATAAATCAATTGCATGCTCATGAATTAACTCCATTGCAAAGCTCATGTTATCAGCGGTGATGGTTTTGATATGCGCGCCCTTTAAGTTTTGCGCTATTTTTTGTAACCGGTCGGGGCAATGATCAACGAGCAATACAGTAGGAAGTTTGAGGATATTGTCGCTGTCTAATTCTAATATTCCCTCTAGAAGCGTGCTTATCTCTTTATTTGCGAAAAAAGGGTATATCACAACGGCATTAGGTAAGAGACGGTTAATTTCACTAAAATGTTCAAGTAAGTCACTGCGTTGTGCTTTCGGTGCGAGTAATAAGAAATGCTCTTGAGAAAAGTCATTCATTAGTTCTTCAATGATACTTGTTGGCACCCCATGTGAAGCAGCAACGAGATCATATTGCTGTTTTAGAACGGTATCATCTATCATTGAAAAGTGTAATAGCTCAACTTCGCAACCGATAAGCTCGAGTAGAACTTTTACACGCATCGCAAGTACACTATTACTATCAACTATTAATATTTTTCGCACCGTAAATAAGACTCACTATAAAAACCGACCTTTTTAGCGTAGTCTAAAAATCTTTTACCGCACAATTTACACCGTATTTTTTTACTAGTTTTTGAGAAGGTTAAGGCTGCAAGTGCTTACCCAAAATTGTCAAGCCATAAGCTTTATCATCCATAATTGCAATTTCTGGAAGCTCTCCCCAAACCTTGTATTCAAAGCGATTAAACAGTTTTATGCTCGGTAGGTTATGGCTGAAGATAAAAGCTAACAATACCTTGATATTAAGTGTTTTTGCATGCTGTTCTGAAAATGTAAGCAATTGTTTACCTAGCCCTTGCCCTTGAGCCTGCTGGGTGATGTAAATACTAATCTCAACCGTGCCATCGTAAGCTGGGCGGCCATAGAAAGACTTATAACTTAACCAAGCAATTACTTTACCTTGTTGCTCAAAAACAAAGATAGGTCTTTTTTCTGTATGGCTATCAAACCAAGCTTGTTTGTCTGCCACCGACACCTCTTCGGTATCTGCGGTAACCATACGCCCAGGGATGGTCTCGTTATAAATCGCGACTATATCAGTTAAATCGTTTTGTGTTGCTTTGCGAATCGTCATAAATAGCTGAAATTAAATGATCACTTTGCTGCATATTAGCGTATATTCATCACAAATAACTAGCGGGAAATAACTATGTATAAATATGCTTTGTTACTTGCAGCAGGCCTAATAACAACGAACCTTGCAGCACAAACCACAGAGGCTACGCCAACTGCTAAAGCAAGCAGCCAATGTGATGATTTTACCAATGTCACAATGAGAAAGTTGCGTTCAAAAGAGTCTATTAATTTTTGTGAATTCAAAGATAAACCACTCTTAATAGTAAATACCGCTAGTAATTGTGGTTTTACCGGCCAGTTTGAAGGTTTAGAAGCCATTCATAAAGAATATAAAGACCAAGGCTTAGTTGTGCTAGGTTTTCCATCAGATGACTTTTTTCAAGAAGAAGACGATGAAAAAGACACGGCAAAAGTATGTTTCATCAATTATGGCGTAACCTTCAATATGTTGGCTACCAGTGCCGTTCGTGGTAGCGATGCGAACCCAATATTCAAACACCTAAATGAAGCAACCAGCTCACCTAACTGGAACTTTTACAAATATTTAGTGTCTGCAGATCGTAAGACAGTGCAACGCTTTAATAGTAAAACTAAGCCACAATCGCAAACTTTACGCGATGCAATTGAAGCTGAGCTGACTGCAAAATAAATTTAATTTTTCGTTCGGTAAATATTGAACTAAACTAGTGATTTAATACTAAAACACACATTAGGGAGATGTTATGGCAGTAGCCAGTGCAAGACACATTCTCGTAGACAGTGAAGCTCACTGTTTGGATTTAAAGCAGCAAATTGAGCAAGGAGCTGACTTTGCAGAGCTTGCTCGTGCTCATTCTAATTGCCCATCAGGTCAAGATGGTGGTGCATTAGGTGAGTTTGGCCCTGGCATGATGGTTCCAGAGTTCGACAAAGTCGTTTTCTCTGCACCAATAAACCAAGTACAAGGCCCAGTGCAGACCCAGTTTGGTTATCATCTTCTAGAAGTAACAAGCCGTACTGACTAATTTACAAATCGATTTCAAAAAGCCGCTTCATAGCGGCTTTTTTTTGCGAAGGATCTCAAAATGAAACTTTTAGGCTCGACCACCTCACCTTTTGTGCGCCGTATTCGGATTTGGGCTGCACTTAATAACCTAGCTATTGATTTTATTAATTTGGATATTTTCTCTGAGCAAGACAGGCAAACCATGATAGCTCATAACCCTGCCAGAAAAATTCCTGTATTAATCGACCATGATTTTACCTTATGTGATTCCAACTCCATTATTCGCTATCTGCTCGAAAAAGCAGATCAGCCATTACTTAGCTGGCAGCAAGAGAACTACTTAACCATTATCAATGCCTGCAATGATTCATTAGTAGAAATTTTACTTTGTCAGCGTTCTGGGTTTGATACCAACAGCGACAAACTATTTTTTAATTTACAGAATGAACGAATTGTTGAAACATTAGCCTATTTAAATACTCATTTATCGGAGCCAGTATTTAAAAGCTGTGAATACCTCAACATCAGTTTATACTGCTTGCTAGATTGGATCCGCTTCCGCGAATTAACTGATTTTAGCCAACTAGAAAACTTAGTTGATTTTTATCATAAATTCGCCGATAAAGCGGCGGTACAACAAACAGATCCACGAATATAAAGATAAGGGTTACGCAAATGAGCGATATCGAAATTGAATCAGAATTAGTTAGCTTTGTAGAAAAAGTTCGTTTGAACGAATCTATGTGGGCACTGGGTGCCGAAGATGGTGGTTTTGTTGTCTGTGAATCAAACCAATTTAGCGACACTGATGTCTTATTACTTTGGGGTACTGAAGACGCTGCAAAAGCACAATGTAAAGATGAGTGGCAAGACTATACCCCTGTTGAAATTGGCCTAGACGAATTTCTTGATGAGTGGGTTGAAGACCTTAACGAAGATGATGCGCTTGTTGGTTTAAACTGGAACGATGATCAAGTATGCGTTGAAATCGAACCGGTTGGTTTAGCTAAAGCTCTTTGCGATTAATCGCAATCCTTAAGCTTATAACGACACGGCCGTATTTATGGCAGTGTCGTTAAGCTGGAAACTTGATACTTATCAGGTATACTCTTCGACACATCTTTATTATCAAGGTATTAGGTTGAAGTCCCATCTTGGTCGTAGGCCCTTTTCGGCCATGGAATTACATACCCTGTATAATGGTTACATTTATGGTGATCAGCGTTTAGCACGTGAACAAGCTAAGCATTGGCACTTTTGGCTGCCTTTGTTTGCCTATTACACCGGTGCCTACAGCGATGAAATTGGCCATTTAACCCTTGATAATATTGTTACCCTTGATGGCATTCGCTGCTTTGATTTTCATACGCATGGCAAGATAAAACCCCGCTATGTGCCTATCCATAATGCATTACTCGATGCTGGGCTTGATCAGTACTTAGACTTTTTAACAAGTCAAAATCAACAACGACTGATGTTTGATTTACCCGCTAAATCAGGTCGCTATAGCGAAAAAGTGCGCATTTGGTTTTCGGGTGAAGGTGAACGTGCTGGTTATTTGCAAAAATGCGCTATTCCTACAGTTGATCAGCAAGGTATGAAAACCGCAATTAGTAGCTTACGGCTTAACTTTGAACAACAAGTGCGAATTCATGCACTGCAAGCCAACTGCAAAGACGCCTTTAACTACTTACTTGGTTTTAAAGATTTCAACGAACAACGCTTTGCTGATATGCAATTATTAAATACCGTGCTGCAAAACGTCCGACAAATAAACCCGCAACTGCATTGGCAGCGTTTCATTGACCGCCATAATTAACTGACAAACTTTGTTACTAACTATTTATTACTGTTCAAATTAAAACCTGATAGCATGGTGATTCGCCCCTCATAGCAGGTGCCTTTCTAACAACAAAAAATCAGGGATACTTATGTTCTTAAAAAGCCTATTAACGGTGAGTGTTGCACTTGCTGTTAGCTCTGCCCATGCCAATGAATATGTTATCGAAAAGCTTGCCAAGCCTAGCTCACAACAAGTAGAACTTACGCTTGATCCTGCCAAAGACAATTTTTCTGGTCATACCGAAATTGCTTTAGAGGTTCTAAAAGCAACCAATTATATCGAATTAAACGGTATTGATTATGCAGTTAGCATGGCGAAAATTTTAGGTGCAGAAAACTGTGACCTAAATGCTGAAATGCTAAAAACAGGCAAAGTTAAATTCGCTTGTGAAGAAAAAATTCAGCCAGGCAAATACACTTTAAAAGTTGATTTTACCGCACCTTATAACCGCCAAAGTGTTGGTTTATATAAAACTTTAGATCAAGGCACACCTTATCTTTTCACGCAATTTGAAATGAGCGATGCGCGTCGTGCATTCCCCGTTTTTGACGAGCCAAGTTATAAAATTCCATTTCAGCTAACTATCACAGCGCCAACATCACAAAAAGTGTATGCCAATACACCGGTTTTAAAAACCAAAGTTGATGGCGATATGACAACGCACTTTTTTGACAAAACACCACCGATTCCTTCTTACTTAGTCGCTATGGCTGTTGGCCCGTTTGAAGAGCTTGAAATTAAAGGCATGCCAATCCCTGGCCGCGTATTGACTCCACAAGGTAAAATTCACCTTGCTGATTACGCAAAAGAAAATATGCCGCGAGTGTTAAAAGCGCTAGAAGATTATTTTGGCATTCCTTACGTATACAAAAAGCTAGACTCAGTGGCAGTGCCAGAGTTTCCATTTGGCGCAATGGAAAACGCAGGCCTAGTGACTTACCGTGAAGACATTTTACTAGTAGACCTAGCAACAGCAACGCGCAGCAAAAAAGAGCGTAATGTATCAATCATTGCCCATGAGTTAGCTCACCAGTGGTACGGTAACCTAGTGACTATGAAGTGGTGGAATGATTTATGGTTAAACGAAGCATTCGCAAGCTGGATGGCAGCGAAAATCACTGCACAAATCAACCCAGAATTTGAGTCTCACTTAGACTTACCACAAAATCATGTAATGGCACTGGATGCGCGTTTAAGTACTAAACCTATCCGTAAGCCAATCAAAACTGAAGCTGACATCATGGATGGCCTTGGCCTTGCCTACAGTAAAGGTAGCGCGGTTTTATCTATGGTTGAAAACTGGATTGGCGAAGAGGCATTCCAGCAAGGTATTCGTGCTTACTTGAAGAAATTCTCGTATAAAAATGCAGAAGCTGCTGATCTATGGCAAGCACTAGGCGAAGCGTCTAATAAAGATGTGGCAAGTGTTCTTAAATCGTTTATCGAACAGTCATCTTTCCCACTTATTAAAGTAACGCAAGATGGTAAGAAAATTAATATCAGCCAAAGCCGCTTTGTAAATGCTGGCGTTGATGCACCAGCACAACTTTGGAATGTTCCGGTTGCAATTAAGTATGGTGCGGGCGACAAAGTTAAAACCGCAAATGTACTGCTGAATAAAGAAACACAGCAACTGACTCTCGACTTTGAACCTGAGTGGATCTACCCAGATCAAGGTGCCATGGGTTATTACCGCTGGGTATTAGATGATGCTCAGTTTAATGCCCTGTTAGAGAACGCTGCTGACAAGCTAACGGTACGTGAGCGCTTAGCGCTACTTTCTGCGGTTGATTCATTACTTGATGCAGGTGTTATCTCTGCGGCTCACTTAATGCAAACTTTAGAAGCCTTTGTGAGTGATGCTCACCCATTAGTAGCAAACACAGCATTAGGTTACCTTGCTTCTCAAAAACGCGTATTCGAAGACGACAGTAACCGAGACCTATGGCCTAAGTTTATTCGAAACAGCATTGCACCTGCTGCTAAGCAATATGGATTAACGGCAAAAACAGATGAAGACGCGGCGGTATCGCAATTACGTGCGCAAGTTATTGCCCGTTTAGGTTTTGATGGTCAAGATCAAAAAGTCATTGATACCGCAAAAGCACAAGCGGCACTGTACTTAAACAACCCTGAAAATGTTGACCCATATTTAGCCTCAACTTACTTAAACCTTGCTGCTTACCATGGCGATGCAAAGTTACTTGAAAAGTACAAACAAACCTTTAAAACCACCAAAGATCCACAAGTGCGTACTAAGATGCTGGCAGCGATGGGTTACTTTGGTAAACCTGAGTTACAAAAAGCGGTTCTAGAATACAGCTTAACAGATAACGTAACAGCCTCTGATATGCGTACGTTATTAGGTGGTTTAGGCTATGGTAAAGAGCGTGAAGCACTGTTTATTGAGTGGATTTACAACAATTACGATGCTATCACTAAGAACTTACCACCGTTCTTTGTACCAAATTTACCGTTCTTCACGACGGCAAGCTGCGATGCGAAAAGCCTAGAGAAAACCAAAGCCTTCTTCAACGATAAAATCACTGAAGTACCAGGTTATGCACGTTCTCTTAGTAAGCTTGAAGAAAGCATTAATGATTGTATTGCACTGAAAAACCGTGAGTTAAATTCGGTGAATAGCTTCCTTAAGCGCTAATTAAAGCAAATGCGAAAAGGGCCACAATGTGGCCCTTTTTTATTGCGCTAAAATAGCAGTTAACTTAGTTATAAATTGCTCTGCAGCTTCAGGTGAGGTGACTTTAAATGCAATACCATAATGAATGGGCTGTGCACTTTTATGAATGCGAGTTGGAAAACGGGTCATTTCACTTATTACATACAAATGCCAGTTTGCTCTGTTTGTAATTTAAACGCGAGATTGAGCCTTCACAAAAGCGTCTTAAATCAAGCCACTGTGATACCACTTCAGGCTCAGTCAAACTGCGCTTATGAACTCGGTTATTAACCGCATAAGCCACAGTGTCTTTATCAATTAAAGCAAAGTCTTGCACCGACTCAGGTAATCTAAATAAATCACTCACTTCCTCAGTTTGCGGCGCAAAGCGTGCAACCCAATGTTGATTGTTTTTGTTATAACTAAATAAATAACTGTTTGTGTGTTTATCAAAAATTAAAGTTCGGCCAATATCATCAGCAATGACACGCGGTTTAGCCGCAGCAACACGAGTGTATTGCAATGTATGCGGCTCACCTAAGATAAACATGATCAGGTCTTCATCAGCGCCCCACGCATGGTAGCCAACAGGCTCAATCCATTCAAAAATTCGGCTCGCGGCAGGCTCTTCTGCTAATGGATACTGCCATAACTTTTGCTTACCATCTGCTTCGACCACGATTGCCGACAAGGCTTGCTGATTTGGCATTAGCGTTGGCGAGTATTCACTGACAGCAGTATTGGTGATATTCACGCTGCTCTTAGATGCAAAGTCATAAAACGCAATATCGGTTTGTGACTGGCCATTTTCGCCAACAACTTCATGGGTGTAGTAAAGCCCAGTATCAACTAAAAATGGTTGATTATTATAAGTTTTATCATCGGTTACTCGCGACACCTGCATACCATATGGGGTGTCTAAATCGGCAAGTAATATTTCGCTTTTAGGCATCGCTGCATGTGCGTGACTGGTAAACAATGTCCCTGCTGCGACGAAAAGTAAAGACGAAATCAATTTCATGTTGTTCTCTCGTTTTAATTTTTATCAGCCCATGATAGCGTTAATTAATCCGCCAGTCACTTGACCTTACCATGCTCGACCTTTATAACTAGGACGTGTTCGTTTTTTATCGGTTTCTACTGATTGATTTTATGCACGGTAATACCAATCGAGTTATGCCACTGACCATTTAACACACTAGAATGGTTAAATTTTTAAGCCGACTGGTATCAACAATAACGAGAATAATTATGTCAGCTAAACACCCTATCATCGCTATTACCGGTTCATCTGGGGCGGGAACTACCACAACCACCAATGCAATTAAGCACATTTTTAGAAGCTTAAGCATTGATGCCGCCTTCATCGAAGGCGATAGCTTTCATCGTTATACTCGCCCTGAAATGGATAAAAAAATCCGTGAAGCACAACAAGAAGGTAAGCACATTAGCTACTTTGGCCGAGAAGCTAATGATTTTGGTGCCCTTGAAGAGCTTTTTTACCAATATGGCGAAACCGGCCAAGGTAAAATCAGACGTTACTTACATACTTTCGACGAAGCGGTGCCTTATAACCAACTTCCAGGAACTTTTACCCCTTGGCAAGATTTAGAATCAAATACAGATATCTTATTCTATGAAGGTCTTCATGGTGGTGCTGTCGATGAGAATCATGATGTTGCTAAGCATGTCGATTTATTGATTGGCATGGTGCCAATTATCAACCTTGAGTGGATCCAAAAACTCATTCGCGACACCTCTGAACGAGGCCATTCGCGAGAAGCGGTAATGGGCTCTATTGTGCGTTCAATGGATGACTACATTAACCACATTACCCCGCAGTTTTCACGTACTCATATCAACTTCCAGCGAGTGCCGACGGTTGATACCTCAAACCCATTCAGCGCAAAAGATATTCCTTCTTTAGACGAAAGCTTTGTTGTGATTCGTTTTCGTGGCATAGATGACGTCGATTTTCCGTACTATTTGAGCATGATTGAAGGCAGCTTTATGTCTCGTATCAATACGCTTGTGGTACCTGGAGGCAAAATGGGCTTAGCAATGGAGCTTGTGCTAACCCCGTTGATCAAAGATATTATTTTGAAAAAACGCGCCCTTGAAAATTTAGCCCCGGTTGACTTGCCGATTTAACTCACTCGGGTACACTGCTGACTCTGGTGAAAACAATGGAGTCGTCGCCTTGAAACAAACATTACGTGTTATTGTTGGTTCAAAGAACCCCGTTAAAATTAACGCGGCTAAACATGTCTTTAGTCTTTATTTCCCACATCATACCATTGAGTGCAAAGGTGAAGATGCACCTTCTGGCGTACCTGATCAGCCGCTAGGCGAAGATGAAACCCGTATCGGCGCTGAAAATCGTGTTAAGTATTGTCAAGATCACTTTGACGCCGACTTTTATGCAGCAATGGAAGGCGGCGCAGAACAATTTAGTTATGGCGCTGCAACCTTTGCCTTTGTAGTGATTGCAAACAAGCAGCAATTTAGCGTTGGTCGCAGTAGCAACCTACCGTTACCGCAACCTTTTTACGATGCCTTGCTAGCTGGTAAAGAACTAGGTGATGTCATGGATGAGGCATTCAATACCGTTAATATCAAACAACAAGGTGGTGCTATTGGCTTATTAACCAATCATCTTGCCACGCGCGAAAGTACTTATGTACAAGCGCTGACATTGGCCATGGCGCCATTTTCACACCCTACCCTATTCAACCAGTAATTAGGATAACCATGAAGTATAGCCACGTATTATTCGATGCCGATGAAACGCTTTTTAGCTTTAATGCATTTGAAGGTTTAAAAGTGATGTTTGCACATTACGGCGTAGAATTTACTGAGTCAGATTATCATCATTACCAAGCAACCAATAAGCCGCTGTGGGTTGCATATCAAAAGCACGAAATTACCGCCAGTGAACTACAGATAACTCGCTTTACCGAGTGGGCAAATAAACTCGATGTACCAGCAAAAGAGCTTAACGATGGCTTCTTGGATGCTATGGCCTCTATTTGTGTGCCATTACCTGGTGCAGTTGACTTGCTTACAAAGTTAAAACCACACGCCAAGCTAGGCATTATTACCAATGGGTTTGCTAAGTTACAACAAAAACGCCTAGAGCACACCGGTTTACAGGATATGTTCGATTGGCTGGTTATTTCAGAGTTAGTCGGTAAAGCAAAACCTGCCCCAGAGATTTTTCAACATACATTTCAATTAATGGGCAATCCACCAAAAGAGCAGATTTTAATGGTAGGCGATACAGCTGCCAGTGATATTTTAGGTGGTCACAATGTGGGTATCGACACGTGTTGGTTACAACACCCAGGAGTTGAGCTACCTGAAGATATTAAACCAACTTATCAAATCAATCAGTTGGTCGAGCTTGAAGCTATTCTAGGCTTATAATTCTTGATAATAGTTTGGCAAAAAAAATGACGCTTAAAGCGTCATTTTTTATAACTGTAATATGCTTGCGATTAAGCTGTCGCTACTTCTAAGCCTGGTGCTGGCATAGTCACTGGGGAATCGAAAGTTGCCCATTCCCATGCTGACTCAGTCGCCATAATTTTACGAAGTAGTTTATTGTTTAAATCATGGCCTGATTTATAAGCCGTGATTTTACCTAGAATGTTGTGGCCAGTCATAAACATATCGCCCACACAGTCTAAGATCTTGTGTTTAACAAACTCATCGCTATAACGTAAGCCGTTTGGATTTAGTACTTTAAACTCATCCAATACAACTGCGTTATCCATGCTACCACCTAATGCTAGGTTGTTAGCGTGCATATACTCGATATCTTTCATAAAGCCGAAAGTACGTGCGCGGCTGATTTCTTCAGTGAAGCTTTGTGCCGTGATATCTAAACCGATACGTTGGCGGCTTTCATTGATTGCTGGGTGATCAAACGCAATTTCAAAATCGATGTGGAAACCATCGTATGGTTCTATCTCAGCCCATTTATCGCCTTCTTCAATACGTACTTTTTCTTTAATACGAATAAAGCGCTTAGCTGCATTTACTTCTTTAATGCCGCCTTTCTGTAACAAATAGATGAATGGTAATGCACTACCATCCATGATTGGTACTTCTGAGCTGTCTAATTCAACAATTAGATTATCAATACCCATTGCCGCTACCGCCGCAATAAGGTGCTCAGTCGTTGATAAACGAACACCATCTTTGTTTGTCAAACAGGTACACAGTTGCGTATCACCAACGGCTTCTGGTGTTGTTTCAAAATCAACAACCGGATCAAGGTCTACGCGACGAAATACTATCCCAGTATTTGCGCTCGCAGGTCGGAGAGTAATAGTGACCTTCTCACCTTTATGAAGTCCAATTCCTATGGCTTTGACTACTTCTGCAATCGTACGCTGTTTAATCATAGGTTCGCTCACTTATAGTTACAGTTAGACGGCGAATTGTATCATAAATACATTCAACTGCCAATTTGTTTATTTATCGAACAAAATTACCAACAAAAACTGTCTTAGTCAGCTTGCTTTCTTAGGAAAGCTGGAATGTCGAAGTAATCGCCACCCTCTGATTTATCAGACTTTTTGCTGCTCTCAGTGCTGCTAGATACTGAGCTGCTCGTTGTACTTTGTTGTACTGGCTCTTGCTTTTCAGACGCAGATGACATGCTTACATCATCACCGCTGCTTTGACTTGCAAAGCTTGGTACATACATGCTGCTAGTTGTTTGGTTCATTGAGCTTTGTACATCAGAACCTGATGCTTTCTTAAAGCCATTATCAACAATGCCAAACTGTGGACGACGATCACCGCCTAAACCTGTTGCAACAACCGTTACACGTAACTCGTCGCTCATTTCAGGGTCAATTACCGCACCCACAACCACTGTTGCGTTTTCTGACGCAAGTGCTTTAACGTGGTTACCAACAATTTCAAATTCTTCAATCGCGATATCCATACCTGCCGTGATATTAACTAGGATACCTTTAGCGCCTGTTAAATCGACATCTTCAAGTAGCGGGCTTGAGATAGCCGCTTCTGCAGCTTCTTGCGCACGGTCAGGGCCAGACGCAGATGCTGTGCCCATCATCGCAGTACCCATCGCTGACATAACTGTACGTACGTCGGCGAAATCCACGTTGATTAGACCAGAACGTGTGATTAGTTCTGCAATACCTTGTACCGCACCAAATAATACGTCATTCGCTTTTGCGAAGGCATCTAATAGTGTAGTGCCTTTACCTAAAACTTTAAGCAATTTATTGTTCGGAATTGTAATAAGTGAATCTACAGTTTCTGACAATTCATTAATGCCTTGTTCAGCAGCTGCAGCACGCTTTTTACCTTCAAAGTCAAACGGGCGCGTTACAACAGCAACCGTTAAAATGCCTAACTCTTTAGCAATTTTAGCAACCACTGGTGCAGCACCTGTACCCGTACCACCGCCCATACCTGCTGCGATGAATACCATATCAGCGCCTTCTAAGCTGGCACGGATAGTCTCAGCGTCTTCTTCAGCAGAATTACGACCCACTTCAGGGTTAGCACCCGCACCTAGACCAGAGGTGATTTGTGTACCTAGCTGTACAGTGACATCTGCTGATGAATTACGTAATGCTTGTGCATCCGTATTCGCAGCAATGAAACGTACACCTTCAATTTGTTGTTTTACCATGTGCTCAACAGCGTTACCGCCGCCACCGCCCACGCCAATTACTTTAATGACAGCTTCTTCGCTGTGCTGTTCCATCATATCAAACATGTTTACTCTCCGACTTGAGTCTTAAAACTCACCTTGGAACCATTTAGTAATACGGTTCCACCAATTATTATCACCTTCTGCTTTCGACTTTTGTGCATTCATCGATTGCATTGTACGGCCGTATTGTAACAAACCAACCGCGGTTGCGTACGAAGGATCATCTACATAATCTGTCAAACCAACAATCCCGATTGGTTTGCCAATTCTGACCGGCATTTGGAAAATGTCTTCTGCCACTTCCATTGCACCCGTCATTTTTGCTGTTCCGCCAGTAATGACGAGACCTGCAGCAATTTGGTCTTCAAAACCTGAGCGGCGGATTTCTTCCATCGCCAACTCGAATAATTCTCTAAAACGAGGCTCAACAACCTCAGCTAAGGTATGGCGCGACATAATACGCGCTGGTCGGCCACCCACACTCGGTACTTCAATAGTGTCTTCGTTGCTTGCCATCTGGCTACTCGCACATGCATATTGTACTTTGAGTGACTCAGCATGTGATATAGGCGTTCTAAATATTTTTGCAATATCACCAGTCACTTGGTTACCGGCTACAGGAATAACGGCTGAGTGGCGAAGCGCACCATTAATATAAATGGTGATATCCATGGTACCGCCACCAATATCTAACACGGCTACACCCAGTTCTTTTTCGTCATCTGTAAGTACTGAGTAACATGATGCCAGTGCCGTGAAGATCAACTGATCGACTTCAAGGCCACAACGCTCAACACATTTCTCGATATTCTTTGCCATATCGTTTGAGCAAGTAATAATGTGCGCGCGAGCTTCCATACGTACACCGCTCATGCCAAGTGGGTTTTTAATCCCTTCTTGCATATCGATGCTGTACTCTTGTGGCAATGCATGTAGCATTTTTCGTTCTGCCGAAATAGGCACTGAACGCGCAATGTGGATGACATTTTCAATATCTTCGTCTGTCACTTCCGTGTTGTTAATTGCCACTACACCGCTTTCATTTTGGCACTGGATATGTTTTCCAGAAATCCCTAAATAAACAGAGCTAATACGGCAATCAGCCATTAGCTCAGCTTCATCTATAGCTCGACGAATCGATTCAGAAACAAGGTTAAGGTCGTTAACGCCGCCTTTATCCATACCATGCGATACTTGGCTGCCAACACCCACAATGCTTAGTTTGTTATCTGCGGTGATTTCACCAACGGTGGCCACAACTTTCGATGTGCCAACGTCTAATCCAATCACTAGGTTTCTTTCTGCTGACTTGGTCATGCCTTACTCTTATTTTCTAATTGTTCTTCTTGCACTGGCTTCCAGCTCACTGCAAGACCGGTATCATACCGTAAATCAACAACATCGATTTGTGCATCTGCACGTTGTTCCATGCGCGGATACACGTCAATAAAACGCTGTACACGCTTTGCTTTTTCTTTGCGGCCTAAGTTCAGGCGAATGCCGTTATCAAGCCATAACTGCCACGAAAAGCGCTCAGAAAGCGCTAAACTAGTCAGCTCTAAGTTATTCACTTTGAGCATTTCTTGAAATTGACTAAATGCTGTCCACGCCTCAATCTCACTGCCTTCAGGGCCGTATAATTGTGGCAAGCTTGTGGGTAATTTATCACTACTTGCTTGGAACACTTCGCCAGCTTGGTTTAACAGCATATCACTGTTCCAATGAGCTACAGCTTGATGTTCAACAACATATACTTGCAGGGTATCTGGCCATTGCTTTCTGACCGATGCCGTTGCCACCCACGGCAAGCTTTGTACTAAGCGTTGCACATGTTTTACGTCTAATTCAAAAAAACTCGATAAGTCGGCTTTTTTTATTGCACCAATAATTGCTTTCTCATCAGTATATTGGGGCTGTCCAAGTACTGATAAATGCTTTATTTGTGCGTCTTTGTTTTCTACCAACCAATCTGAGACGCCCGTGGTGATTTTTACTAATGCAAAAATCACGACTAGAAAAAAGCTCACACCAAAAATCAACGACCAATTTAGTTGCTGTTTTAATTGTTGCGCTTTTTCTAAAAAAGGATGCATATTAAAGGGTTTGCTCCAAAATGCGAACAACTAATTGCTCAAAGCTTGCACCATTCGCTTTCGCTGCCATGGGCACTAAAGACTTTTCTGTCATGCCTGGTACCGTATTTACTTCTAATAAGTAAAAGTTACCTTGCTGATCACGCATCGCATCAACACGCCCCCAACCACTTGCACCCACTAAATCAAATGCTTTTAATGCCATATCTTGCAACAATTCAGTTTCTTGCGCAGATATATCTGCAGGGCAATGATACTGAGTTGTATTCGATTGATACTTAGCTTGATAGTCATAAAAGCCATTTGGCGTCGTCATCTCAATGACAGGCTGAACATCTTGCCCAAGTACAGCAACAGTAAATTCACGGCCAGTGATCCATTGCTCAACAAGCACTTGGCTATCAAACTTAAATGCAGCGTTAAGCGCCGCATCGAGTTGCTCAGCGCTGCTTGCTTCTGCCATACCAATGCTTGAGCCTTCATGTGACGGTTTTACCATCACTTTGCCAAACTCATTAATAATCGCTTGGCTATCAAACTCATGGCGGCTATCAACAACAGTGTAAGGTGCTGTGCTTAGCCCCATTGCTTTAAATAAGTGCTTACAACGCACTTTATCCATCGCAAGCGCAGAACCTAAAACGTCACTGCCAGTATATGGGATACCCATAAATTCAAGTGCACCTTGAATAGTGCCATCTTCGCCACCACGACCATGCAGAGCAATAAACACACGTTCAATGTTTAGCTCTTTTAATTGCCATAGCGGCTGATCTTTCGGATCAAAAGCAATGGCATCAACGCCAGCACTTTGCAAAGCATTCAATACAGCTTGGCCTGATTTAAGAGAGACTTCTCGTTCGGCAGATGTGCCACCAAAAAGTACCGCTACTTTGCCAAATTTGTCACTTAACTGGCTCATACGTTTACCTGCTTTAGTTGTTCAATAGACAACTCGGTTGCTGCTAACTTTTTCACTAACTGGCCAATGTTACCAGCGCCTTGTGTTAAAACTAAATCATTATCTTGCAGTGTACTGGCAAGAACACCAGCAAGCTCGGAGCTGTTGGCAATATGTAATGGTTCTTTACCACGCTGGCGTAAACTACGACATAAACTCTTGCTGTCGGCCCCTACAATTGGCTCTTCACCCGCTGAATACACATCTAGCAGTAATAACTGATCAACATCAGCCAGTACTTTGACAAAGTCTTCGTATAAATCACGGGTTCGACTATAACGGTGCGGCTGATAAATCATCACTAAACGTTTATCTGGCCACCCTTCACGAACCGCCGCAATTGTTGCTGCAACTTCTGATGGGTGATGACCATAATCATCAACTAACATCACATTACCGCGTTCATTCTCAAAGCTTCCATAATGCTGAAAACGACGGCCTACGCCTTCAAATTTTGTCAGCGCTTCTAAAATTGCATGGTTAGCGATGTTTTGATCTTTAGCCACCGCAATCGCAGCTGTCGCGTTAAGCGCATTGTGCTTACCCGGCATATTAAGCGTAACGGCTAGGCTTTCACCTTGCTTATTCACAACATTAAATGAACAAGTATTCGCTGCTTGACTAAAATCAACCATGCGGTAATCAGCTTCTGCCGACTCACCATAGGTAATCACAGGGCGTCCAAAGCGAGGGATCAACTCCGCTGCAACCTCAGAATCAATACACACAACAGCTAAACCATAAAACGGTAAGTTATGAATGAAATCAACATACGTGTCTTTCATTTTTTCTAAGCTACCGCCGTATGTATCCATGTGATCTTCTTCAATATTCGTGATCACCGACACCATAGGCTGTAAGTGTAAGAATGACGCATCACTCTCATCAGCTTCAGCAATTAAAAAGTCGCTTTTACCGACCTTGGCATTACTTCCAGCACTGTTTAACAAGCCACCAATAATAAAGGTTGGATCAAGGCCCGCTTGTGCATAAATACTTGCTATTAAACTGGTTGTTGTTGTTTTACCATGAGTGCCCGCTACAGCAATACCGTGGCGAAAGCGCATTAATTCTGCCAACATTTCGGCGCGGCGAACAATTGGAATACGTGCCGCTTTTGCTGCTTTAATCTCAGGATTTTGCTCGTTAATCGCACTTGATACCACGACAACGCTGGCATCTTTTACATTGTTCTCATCATGACCAATAAATACTTCTGCACCCACTTGTATTAAGCGCTCAGTCATCGCACTGTGCGCAATGTCTGAACCTGTGATACGGTAGCCTTCAAAAGCAAGTACTTCGGCAATACCACCCATGCCTGCGCCACCAATACCCACAAAGTGGATGGTGTCTATACGACGCATCGCAGGACGAGTGTTGTTTTCTTTCATCGTGCTTTCTTTCACTACTAATCTCTTCTATCTGCTAGTTGCTCACAGCGTTTTGCAACATTGGCTGTGGCATCTAAAATAGCAAGCTGTTTTGCTTTACTTGCCATTGTTGAAATTTTTTCTGGTGCATTTACGTAAGGCGTTAATAACTCAACAACCGCCGCTTGGTTAAACTCACTTTGCTGCATAATCAATGCAGCTTGCTCAGTCACTAAATACTTTGCATTGGCAGTTTGATGGTGATCGACAGCATGTGGAAAAGGCACAAATAAGGCCATTCTTCCGGCTGCCGCAATCTCACTCACCGTTAATGCACCAGCTCGGCAAATTACCAAATCAGCCCATTGATATGCGCTATCCATATCATCAATGAATTCAGCGACTTTACTATTTTCAGTTAACCCTAACTGTTGATAGCTGGCAGTCACATTCGGTTCATTATTTTTACCTGTTTGGTGCCATATATTAAGCGTTGTTAGCGCTGAAAGTTCACTGAATACAGCTGGTAAAGTCTCATTAAGAACTTGCGCACCGAGTGAACCGCCAACTACTAGCACATTAATCGGTGTCGCTGTTTGCTTTACAGTGACATTAGCGACACTTGCTCGCACAGGGTTACCCACCACTTCGCATTGTTCTTTTGCAAAAGCCGATGGAAAAGCAGCTAAAACTTTATTGGCAAACTTTGCTAGCCAACGATTACTCATGCCTGCAACAGCATTTTGCTCATGAATAACCAAAGGAATACCTAAGCTCTTTGCTGCAATGCCCGTAGGTCCAGTCACATAACCACCCATAGCTAAAACAACATCGGGCTTTTGTGCTTTTAAAATTTTGCGTGCTTGAAAAATGGCATTCATCACCATAAATGGTGCCTTGACCAAACGTTTAATACCATTGCCACGCACACCTTTCACATTGATAAAATCAATCTCAATGTTGTGCTTAGGTACTACCGTTGCTTCCATTCTGTCAGGCGTGCCAATCCAGCTAACCTGCCAGCCTTGCTGCTTTAAAAAATCAGCAACTGCAATACCCGGGAAAATATGACCACCAGTACCGCCTGCAACAACAAGTAATTTTTTACTCATCGCTTACCTCCTCGAGAGGTTGCCTGCTTAGTTGCCATTTTTGTCTCAAAATCTATTCGCAAAAGTACACCTGTTGCTATGGTCATAATTAATAAACTAGAGCCACCGTAAGAAACAAACGGCAGTGTTAAACCTTTGGTTGGCAAAATACCCGCACTTGCGCCAACATTTACCATGGTTTGAAACGCAAACCAGATACCAATAGCAAAAGCAAAATAGCCTTCGTACTCTTTGCCGCATTTCAATGCTTTTTGACCAATTAACAGGGCTCTGAATACAAACACAGCAAGCACAATCAAAATACTTAATACGCCAAAAAAGCCAAGCTCTTCACCAATCACTGCAAAGATAAAGTCATTATGTGCTTCAGGAAGATATTGCAGTTTTTGCACGCTATTTCCTAAGCCTTGACCAAACCAACCACCTTGACTGTATGCCATTAGCGATTGCACTAACTGATAACCTTTACCGAATGGATCTTCCCACGGCTCTAAAAAGCCAGTGACACGAGCCATACGGTATGGTTCAGCGATAATTAGCACTACCACGGCAGCAATACCCGTTAAAATAAGGCCAAAAAACTGCCATAACTTAGCCCCCGCTAAAAACAACAAACCAACTGTCGTCACAAACAGTACAACTACGGTCCCTAAGTCTGGTTGCATCAAAATCAAAAATGCATACACACCAAATACAGCTAATGGCTTGAAAAAACCTTTTAAGTTCTCTTGTACTTCTTCACGTTTACGTACCAAGTAACCGGCAATATAGCTAAAGAAATACAACTTGGCGGCTTCAGCAACCTGAAAGCCCACAGGGCCAATAGGTATCCAACGCTTTGCACCGTTCACTTCACGGCCAACAATCAGCACTAAAACCAGCAAACCTAAACCCAGCAACAATAAATAGGCGTTACTGCGCTTCCACCAATCCATAGGCACGTTTGTGGCAATCCAAAATAAGAAAAAGCCCATAATTAAGAACATGCCGTGGCGAATAATAATGTGATACGGATTATCAAATAATCGCTCTGCTGTTGGCATAGAGGCACTGGTTACCATCACAAAGCCAACGCCAATCAACATCAACATGCAATACAATAACGGCACATCATAAAGCTGTGGCGATTGCTTTGGTGTTAATGCGTCACGGATGTCAGCAAATGCAATCATACTGCCTCCGCCAATACGCACTGCGCAAAATCATCACCACGTTGCATGTAATTGTTGTACATATCAATGCTGGCACATGCGGGTGCTAATAAAACGATATCGCCACTGCTGCTTAACTGTTTTGCTAGTTGCACAGCTTCATGCATGTTGGTGGTTAGGTGGCCTTTTTCGGTTAATGCTACGAGAGCTTTAGCATCCTTACCAAAACAAATAAGCGCTTTCACTTTGTTGTTTAAGTATGGCTTTAAGGCATCTAAATCAGCCCCCTTTGCATCACCACCGGCAATCACAACCAATTGCTTTGCTTGATCAGCTAAGCTTTCAATCGCAGCGATAGTTGCACCTACATTGGTCGCTTTTGAATCATTAAAGTATTTTACTTCATTAATTTCAGCGACAAACTGGCAACGGTGTGCAAGCCCAGTAAAAGCACTAAACGCTTGCTGGTAATGCCCTTTAGCAATATCAAACGGGCTCAGTAATGCCATCACCGCTAAAGCGTTTTGTTGATTGTGTGAACCAACAACATTTAAGCAGCTTGCTGGTAATACTGGTTTACCGTGTGCTGCAAAGTATTGTTCGCCTTGATGTTCAACCAAGGCAAAATCTGCATTGGCGAGCGCAAAGCTTACTTGGGGTTGCTTTGCAGTGTGTGTTGCCACATCAATGGCATTAACTACAGCAAGCTCTGAGCCATTATAAATACTTTGTTTAGAGTCTATGTATGCTTGATAACTTGAATAACGATCGAGATGGTCTTCACTCACATTCAAAACACAGGCACTTTTCGCTTTTAAGCTATGCGTGGTATCAAGTTGAAAACTCGACAGCTCAAGTACATAAACATCATAGTCTTGCGATAGTAAATCAAGTACCGCAGTACCAATGTTACCACCAAGGCCAACTTTATAACCGGCCGCTTTCAGTACTTCAAACGCCAATGTGACCACTGTCGACTTACCATTTGAACCTGTCACCGCGACAATTGGTTTATCGGTTAAACGGGCAAAAAGCTCCACGTCACCAATCACTTCAACACCAGCATCAATTGCTTTTGCTACAGCGGGTGTCGCGAGGCTTAAACCTGGGCTGATGATAATAATGTCATTGCTGGCTAAGTCTGCCTGTTCTAAATCACCAAAGTGAGTCGTTAACTCACTGGCATGCTCATTTAGCCAATCAGCACCCGGCGGCGCTGTGCGGCTATCAACAACAATTGGCTTAATATTCTGAGATAATAAAAAACGCACAATGCCCAGACCGGTTACACCGAGTCCGAGCACTGAAATTTGTTTGTTTTTAATCTCGTTAATAACTGTCATTTACCTGATCTTTAATGTCGCAAGGCCAGCAAGCACTAGCACGATTGAAATAATCCAAAAGCGCACAATTACGCGCGGCTCAGGCCACCCCTTTAATTCATAATGGTGGTGAATAGGCGCCATTCTAAAAATACGTTGACCACGTAATTTGTATGAGCCTACTTGTAAAATCACCGACAATGCTTCCATTACAAACACACCACCCATGATGATAAGTACCAGTTCTTGACGAACCAGCACCGCAATAATACCCAGTGCACCACCAAGTGCTAATGAACCTACATCACCCATAAATACCTGTGCTGGGTAGGTGTTAAACCATAAGAAACCAAGGCCAGCTCCCACAATTGCTGTACACACAACCACAAGCTCACTGGCGAGCGGTAAATGCGGAATATGTAGGTAGCTTGAGAAATTAACGTTACCTGTTAAATAAGCAATAATGGCGAGTGCTGCCGCCACTAAAATGGTTGGCACAATCGCTAAACCATCAAGGCCATCTGTTAGGTTTACCGCGTTCGACGTACCTACAATTACAAAGTAAGTCATCACGATATAAAACAACCCTAGCTGTGGTAGCACGTCTTTAAAAAACGGCACAACTAACGAGGTTTCGCTGCCTTGCTGCGAGGTAAAATAAAGTGCGCTGGCAACCACTAACGCAATCACTGATTGCCAAAAGTATTTCCATTTAGCAATTAACCCTTTAGGGTCTTTGCGGATCACTTTACGGTAGTCATCAATAAAACCAACCACACCTAACGAGCCCACGACAAATAAGGTTGCCCAAACATATTTATTTGAAAGGTCTGCCCACAGTAATGTGCTGGTAAAAATCGCCCCTAAAATCAAAATGCCGCCCATAGTTGGCGTACCTTTTTTAGATAGGTGAGATTCTGGACCATCGTGACGAACCACCTGACCAATCTGCATTTTTTGCAATGCACGAATTAGCTTAGGACCAAAATAAAGTGAGATAAGTAGCGCTGTTAAAATACCTAAAATTGCGCGCAGCGTTAGGTAAGAAAAAACATTAAAGCCACTGTAATATTGTGTTAAATACTCTGCCAGCCAAACTAACATGACGATACTCCATTATTGCCATTTTGCTGGCTATTTACTAAATCTGTGACCACAAGCTCCATACGAGAACTGCGCGAACCTTTTACAACAACTGTGGTTTTTTGCGTCGATTGAGCAAGTTCACTTTGTAATTGTTGTAATAATTGTTCACGGCTTGAGAAGTGGCGGTTTGGCTTTTCAAATACATCACTGGCTGATTTACTTAATACACCTAGGCTGTAAAGCTCATCAATGCCTTTTTGCTGTGCATATTCACCGACTTGTTGATGATAAAAACGCGCTTCTTCACCAAGCTCCCCCATATCACCTAACGCAAAAATACGACGCCCCGGCATATCACTTAACAAATCAATTGCCGCTTTAACCGATTGCACATTCGCGTTGTAGGTATCATCAATCACCGTCAATGTGTCTGACACTTTAAGGACGTTTACACGACCTTTAACTTCACCCATGGTTGCCAGCGCCGATGCGACACTTTCGAGACTTACACCGAGCTCAGTGGTTAAGGCGGTGGCTATTAACGCATTAGCAATATTATGCTTGCCCGGTAATGCCAGAGTGACAGGTACTTTTTTATCTTTATTGCAAAGCACAAAAGAAGCGCGCGCTTGTTCATCAAGCACCACATCTTCTGCCCAATAATCTAATTGTTGGCTAGTAGAAAAACGTTTTACGTTGCGATTAGTTAATTTATCAAGCCAAAAATCGGCATAATCGCTGTCGCAATTAACTACGGCAACACCATCAGGCTTTAAGCCATCATAGATTTCGCCTTTGGCCGTTGCTACACCTTGTAATGAGCCAAAGCCCTCTAAGTGAGAAGCTGCAACATTACATACCACAGCAACATCAGGTTTCGTCATTGCAACGGTGTAAGCAATTTCACCAATGTGGTTTGCACCTAACTCAATCACCGCATATTGGTGTTGTGGTTCAAGGCGTAATAACGTGAGTGGTACGCCAATGTCATTATTAAAGTTGCCTTTTGTTGCTAGTACTTCACCATGACCAGATAAAATCGCCGCACACATTTCTTTTACGGTCGTTTTACCCACGCTACCAGTAATAGCAATTGTTTTCGGTGCAACCTGTGCCATCACAGCTGCGCCGATGTGACCTAGCGCAATACGTGTGTCACTAACCACAAACTGCACAATATCGACATTAACAGGGCGCGCTACAATAGCAGCTATCGCGCCTTTTTCTTTTGCTTGCGCAACAAATTTATGGCCATCAAAATTAGGCCCTTGTAGCGCTAAAAACACTTCACCGTCACGCAAAGTACGGGTGTCAGTGTTAATATTTTTTACCGTTTGATTACCACCTTGGTAATCGGTTGCTAGAACTTTAGCTAGCCAATCAAAATCCATAGGGATCATAACTGCGCCCCTTGCGATTTTTCTTTTAATTGTTGTTGTACATATTGACGATCGCAGAAGTCGATTCGTTGGTCGCCAATAATTTGATAGTCTTCGTGGCCTTTACCCGCAATAAGAATGACATCATCAGCACTCGCTTGCGAAACGGCATAACTAATAGCCTGCGCTCGGTCTGCTTCACAATGTGCGCGTTCAGGCTGCTTAAGCCCCGCAACCACATCAGCGATAATAGCGTCAGGGTCTTCACTTCTTGGGTTATCGCTGGTGACAATAATACGGTCTGCATTGCCTTCAGCTGCTTTTGCCATCATCGGGCGCTTGCCTTTGTCTCTGTCACCACCACAGCCAAACACACAGCTAACGCCACCTGGAACGTGCTTTTGCAATGCTTGTAATGCCAGTGCTAATGCATCAGGAGTGTGGGCATAATCAACAATACAAGTCGGTTGACCTGGCGCACTAAATGCCTGCATGCGCCCAGCAACAGGCTGCAATGACTTACATCCTTCAACGAGTAAATCAAGTGGGTAACCCATACCTAATAAAGTGGCCATAGCAGCGGCTAAATTATATAAGTTAAACTCGCCAAACAGTGTGCAATTAACTTCGGCTAGTCCCCAGCTGGTATCAAACTTCGCCGAAATACCGCTGTTATCATAAGTTACATCGCTAAAATAAACAAAACGCGCATTTTCAGGCGTGAGGTTTTTATGGCCGTAACAAATTAGATTATTGAAGTCGTATTTTTCTAACCATGCTTCAACTTGCGCATCATCTTGATTAAGCACCACAAGCTTTGGCATATGGTCACGCATTAACATTAACTTGGCATCAGCGTAAGCATCCATGGTGCCGTGATAATCTAAGTGATCGCGTGTAAGATTAGTAAATACTGCTGCTTTAAACTGACAATTATCAACGCGATGCTGCACTAAACCATGAGATGAGACTTCCATGGCCACAACATCATTCTGCTCTGCGACAAGCTCAGATAAAATACGCTGTAAATCAACGCTCGATGGCGTGGTGTTTGCAAGCTCAGTTAGATTATCAGGGTGCCCATAACCGAGCGTACCTATCACTGCTGCGCGTTTATGACAGTGCTGTGCTAAGTGCGCAATCATTGCTGTGGTTGTTGACTTGCCATTGGTGCCTGTCACACCCACTAAATCAAGCTGCTTTGATGGTTGCTGGTAAAAAGCTGCTGCAAGTGCTGGCAGCTTTTTCGCTAAATCGGTAACTAAGTAAAGTGGTTCAAACTCACTTTCGAACTCACATAAACGGTCAGCAATAACTGCCACCGCACCATTTTCAATGGCTTTGTCAATAAACTGTCCGCCATCAAGCTGATGGCCTTTAATGGCGACAAACACATCGCCAGCTTTTACATCTCGACTATCAAGACGTAGTTGGTTAACCAATAAACTATTGGCCTCAACATCAATTTGATTAAGAATCGGTTTTAAATCACGCATCGTTATCTTTGCCTTCTACGTACGCAACCGCATCTTTGTCCGGTGCAACGTTTAGAATTCTTAAGGCATTGGAGACAATCTCTGCAAATGCAGGGCCTGCCGTCGCACCGCCGTAATAAACATCTCCACCCGGTTCATTAATCATTACTACTACCGCTAAACGTGGGTTACTCGCTGGCGCAATACCAGCAAAATAGCCAACATATTCGTCACCATACCCGCCCACAGCGGCTTTCTTAGAGGTACCTGTTTTGGCAGCAGCACGATAGCCATCAACATGAACTTTTTGTGCAGTACCACCTTTTTCGAATACGCTTTCCATCATGTGAACAACCGCTTCAACGTCTTTTTGTTGGAAAATACGCTCACCCTCTGGTACTGACTCTTGTTTAAGAACTGTTAGCGGGCGCATAACGCCACCAGAGCCTAACATGGCATAAAAACGAGCCATTTGGGCGGTACTTACAGCTAAGTTATAACCAAATGATAATGCAGCAATTTCATGATCTGACCAGCGTCGATTTGGGTAAAATAAACCGCTGCTTTCACCAACCATGCCTGTACCACTATCACTGCCAAACCCCACCTTTTGGTAAAGCCCTACAAAATAGTCTTTTGGTACTTCTTGACTGACCTTAGTTACACCCATATTACTTGAATACTTTAAGATTTCTCTTAAGGTCATCTCACCATGGTTACGGGTATCTTGCACAAGGCTGCCACCCACACGCATCCAGCCAGGATAAGTATCAATAATTGAATCCGGTTGAATTGCGCCGTAGTCTAAACCAGCTAAAATGGCTAGTGGCTTAACAGTAGAGCCTGGCTCAAACAAATCGGTGATAGCACGGTTACGACGCTTATGCGGTGCAGCATCGTTTAAGTTATTAGGGTTAAACGATGGGCTATTCACCATAGCTAATACTTCGCCGGTTTTAACATCAACAACCATGGCTGAACCCGAAGTAGCTTTATAGGTTAGAACTGCTGATTTTACTGCTTTATAAGCAATCGCTTGAATGCGCTGATCAATACTTAAATGAATGTTTTCAGGCTCAACACGTTCACGCTCATCAAGCACTTCTACTTCACGGCCTTGGGCATCTTTACGAATGGTGCGCTGACCTTCAACACCCGTTAACGCCTTTTCATAAAGCTTTTCGATTCCCTCAATACCATGACCATCAATGTTAGTAAATCCAATAACATGGGCTGTTACTTCACCGGCAGGGTAATAACGTTTTGACTCATCAAGTAAGTGGATACCTGGTAAACGAAGATCACCAATATAGTTAGCAACAGCAGGGGTAACCTGACGTTTTAAGTAGACAAAACGACGCTTTGGATTATCACGAAGGCGAGAGTTAACTTTACTTGGGTCAATACGTAATACATCCGCAAGTTCACGCCAGCGAATATCATTATTGTAATAAGCGGCAATACGTTTATCTAACTCAACCGTATTTTCAGCCAGTGCTTGTTGATCTTCACCATTTTTTCTAGCTTGACGCAGTACCTTACTGATCAGTGATTTATGCAGCGCTTTCGGATCCGCATACACACTTACCACAGGTACGCTGACCGCCAACTCTTTGCCATTGCGATCGAAGATCATGCCACGTTGCACATGTTGTTTTTCAACACGCACAGTTCGTTTATCACTTTCAGAACGCGCTTTATCTGGTTCAATAACCTGTAAAAAAGCGGCACGCGCAACCAGCGTCATAAAGACTAAAAACACCACTGAGCACACCAGCAAAAAACGCCATGTGATTAAGGTATTTGTTGGCTTTTTCCCTCTGCTTCTCATCGCAGTATTACCACCTGTTCGTCTTGGCTAGTTGGCCGTTTCATTTCTAATTGCATAGTCGCGACTTCTTCAATGCGCGCATGCTGTGAATAAAACTCTTCTTCTACGAGCAAGTAACGCCACTCAAGATCGAGCTCATCACGCTCTTGCAATAATTTGTCTTGTTCAATCAATTGCTGACGCGCTAGATGCGTCACCTGAACCACACTCAAACTAGATGCGAGGATCACAACCAACAAGGCCAAGGTCAGCTTATTAGCTCCTAGGCCTTTGAAAATTTCTGTAAATAAATTAGGTTGGCGATGTGTCGCTTTAGCTTTCATTACAACCTCTGCGCAACCCTTAACACTGAACTACGTGAACGCGGGTTTGCTTCAATCTCCGCCTTACTCGGCTTAATGGCTTTACCCACTGCCTTTAACGTCAGGTTTTTGTTTATTTGTGCGTCCGTCAAAGGCAGACCTCTGGGTATCGCCTCTCCCTTACTCTGTTTTTTAATAAACTGCTTAACAATGCGATCTTCTAACGAGTGGAACGAAATAACCACTAAACGTCCCCCTGGTTTTAAAACCTCAACAGCGGCTTGCAATGCAGTTTGAATTTCTTCAAGCTCACTATTGATATAAATACGGATCGCTTGGAATGTGCGTGTAGCTGGGTGTTTGTGCTTATCTTTAACTGGCACAGCTTCATCGACTAAATCAGCAAGCTGCTTAGTACTTGTGATTGCAGTGTGCTCACGTGTTTCAATGATCTTATGAGCAATTCGACGACCAAATTTTTCTTCGCCATAGGTTTTAATCACATGCGTGATATCTTCTAGTTCAGCTTCAGCTAGCCATTGTGCAGCACTGCGACCACTGGTTGGATCCATACGCATATCAAGTGGGCCATCTTTCATAAAACTAAAACCGCGTTCAGCATCATCAAGCTGTGGTGAAGAAACACCGATATCCAACAAAATACCGTCAACTTTACCGATTAAATCGTTATCTTCAGCAACCGCTTTTAGGTTTGAAAAACGAGTGTGAGCAATTGAAAAACGCGCATCATCGGCAAATTTTTCGGCGGCTTTAATAGCTTGTGGATCCTGATCAATCGCCTGTAAGCGACCTTGTTCACTTAAACGCGCAAGAATTTGCCCCGAGTGCCCACCGCGACCAAATGTGCCATCCATGTAAATGCCTTCAGGTTTAATATCCAAAGCATCTATGGTTTCGTCCATCAGTACAGAGACATGTTCAAATTGCGCTGTCATTAGCTATTATTTGCCTTTTTCTTTGTGCCGTTAGAGTGAGAAGTTATCGAACTCAGGATTCGCCTCAAAATCGCCTAGGCGTTCAATTTCAGTATCTTGGCGCATTTGTTCATGCCAACGATCTTCATCCCAAATTTCGAACTTGTTCATCAAGCCAACCAACATGATTTTTTTTCCTAGTTCTGCATGGGCTCGTAACGAAGGTGCCAGCAAAATTCGGCCATTTTTATCTAATTGATATTCTGTGGCATTGCCGAGCAACATTCGTTGCATGCGGCGAGCGCGTGGATTCATATTTGAAATTTTTAATAGTCGCTCTTCTATTTCAAGCCACTCGGCTAACGGGTATAACCACAAGCAGGGCTCGTTTAAAGCAACAGTGCAAATAACCGTTCCCTGATCTTCAGACAAGATCGCATCTCGGTACTTAGTTGGTACCGCAAAACGTCCTTTATCATCCAAACTCAGTGAGCTCGCACCCCGAAACATAACATGCCTTAAATTAGGTTATTTATTGTAACTGACTATCTCTGATCCAATTTGATCCACTAAAAACCACTTTTTACCACAGTGCTCCAGTTTAGGGCTTGACAAGCTATTTTGTCAAGTAACTAGATCATCTTCAGTGCCTTCTAAAGCCAGAAAAAATAAGGCCTCAAGCAAAGCCTCTGAATTACGTGGGAAAAAGTGGAAAACATAGAAAAAAATTTTTTTTCCAATTTTATTGGCAATCTAATGGGGAAAAATGGTTAATGAATAACCAATGAACAATTACAAAATTATCTTATTCTGTAATTTTTACTTAATCACCCTGCAAGAGTTACGAAAAACCACTAACCAAGAACGCAATAAAAAGAATAAACAATTGAAAATTATTGATTTTATATTTTGGTATGAAGGTTGCGATGAATTAATCACCAATTAAATGGCAATTTTTAAGGAATGATTATGACTACCGCAACTTCAAAATCGAATTCAAGCACGGCAACAAGTAACAGTGCAAACTCGAACGCGGCTCAAGTAGAGGCGCCATTCACAGAAAAAGCGACAGAGGCAGCTCACCACGCAGTAGATGCATTATCAACACGCGCTGCTAGTGCTGAACATAGTGTACGTCAGGGTGCATCTAGCTCTGCTCAAACGCTTTCGGAAAAGCAAGCAATAGCACGCGCTAAAATTAATGAATACAGTGGTAAAACTCGTAAACTTGCATCAGAAAACCCACTTGCAACAGCAGGTATTGCATTTGCTGCAGGCATGTTAGTAACTGCACTTATTCGTCGTAAGTAATTGTTATGCAAACTTCTCAATCTACAGATGAGAAAACGCAAGATGCCACTGATCAGCCATTAAACGCTGATCAGTGGCAAGATCACCTTGCTAAATTATCTGACTACGGCAAACAGCTATACATTGACTACCGCAAACAAACTGGGACTTGCAAAAAGCTTGCAGCTGCTGAGTGGCGCTTATCAACACGTTCACTCGCCTTAACTATTATACTACTTGTCTGTTTTGCCGGTGGTTTAGTGTTACTTTGGGCTGGTTTACTTGCTACTGTCGGTATCGCGATATTCAGCTTTAGCCAATCATTGTGGTTAGCCGCTATTTCACTGATTGCATTACAATTGCTTTGTCTTGCATGGCTTTGGAAGAACATTGGTTATGTCAGCAGTAAAATAGGTTTTGATCATACGCTAAAAAGTATTCGTCAATTATTGAATATTAGTAAGGATGAATGATGTTAATTGATTATTTTATTAATAAACCGCAACACAGAGTAACTAAGCTAAGCCAGCAAATGGATTTACAAGATGAGCTTAAACGTCAACACCATCAAGCGTTCAAATACCGTTTAAAACGCTTTGCGGTAAGTAAAGTGGGTGTTGCCAGTGCCTTCACTGCGGGTATGGGTTATGAAGCACTTAATAACTCAGACCACAAGGACAGTAAATTGAAACAAGTCAGCCGCTTCAGCTGGTTACTGCGTTTGTTGTGATCATTATCATGTAATGTTTGCTTTTTACTTCTCTTTGCCACCTATTTTCATTACCTTAAACACAAACGAGCAATTTGTGAGGATGTAAGGTGAAGAAAAGGATTGTACTAACTGGTGGCCCTGGCGGTGGTAAAACAACAGCCATCGATCTATTAAGACGTGAATTTTCTAATCAAATTGTTGTTGTACCAGAATCTGCGACCATGCTGTTCAGCGGTGGTATAGAACGTGGTGATGCAACTCACCTGATCAAAGCTCACCAACAAGCTATCTTCAGCTTACAAAAACACCTTGAACATATTCAACGAACCATGCACCCAGATCGTTTAATGCTTTGCGATCGTGGTAGCTTAGATGGACTTGCCTACTGGCCCGGTGAGCAAGATGAGTTTTTTGAGTGTCTGAATACCAACCTACATACCGAGCTGGATAAATATGATGCAGTGATCTTTTTTGAAACAGCAGCGAAGTCTGGGCAAAGTATTCATTCTAATAACCCAGTCAGAAACGAGTCTGATCAGCAAGCCATATTGCTTGATGACAAACTGCAAGCAGTTTGGTCTCAGCACCCTAATTTTAATTTAGTGAAAAGTTCTGAGTCATTTATTCAAAAGGTGATGTTTGGCATCGACACTATCCGCAAGGTCATGGATAGTTATAACTAACAGTTCAATCAAGTCATTAAACTGTTAGTTATCAAGGTTTATTAACCACGGTTATGAGACCGAGCGTAGTCTATATCAGGCCCTTTTGGCACAACTTGAGTTGGGTTGATCATGGTGTGGCTAAAATAGTAATGACGTTTTATATGATAAAAATCAACGGTCTTACTTACACCTTCAATTTGATATAACTCACGTAAATAGTTGCTGATCGCCGGATAGCTCTCAATAGTACGCAAATTACATTTAAAGTGGCCCACATAAACACTGTCGAAGCGAATTAAGGTGGTAAATAAACGCCAGTCGGCCTCAGTCAGTGTGTCCCCCACTAAATAACGATTAGCTGATAATCGTTGCTCAATTTTATCAAGAGCTGCAAAGAGATCATCAAAGGCTTCAGTGTAAGCTTCTTGCGTTGTCGCAAAGCCTGCACGATACACCCCATTATTAATGTTGTGATAAACAAACTCATTAACTTCATCAATTTCAGAACGTAACGATTGCGGATAAAAGTCGCGTTCATTACCTGTTAAGGAATTAAACGCGCTATTAAACATTCTGATAATTTCAGCAGATTCGTTGCTAACAATACGCTGCGTTTTTTTATCCCAAAGCACGGGAACCGTAACACGACCTGAATAATCGGCTTTGTTACGCGTATAAATTTGATGCATAAAGTCGCTATCGAAAAGTGCATCACCGGTGCTGTGATTGTCTTTATCAAAGGTCCAGCCATGCTCTAGCATGTCAGGACTGACAACCGACACACTGATATAATCTTCAAGGCCTTTTAAATGGCGAAAAATCAAAGTGCGATGAGCCCACGGGCAAGCTAAAGAGACATATAGATGGTAACGATCTTTCTCAGCTTTAAAGCCCGCATCACCGCTTTGCCCTGCACTACCATCTGCTGTAACCCAGTTGCGTAACTGGGCTGCCTCACGTTTGAACTCACCTTGATTGTTATCGGTGTCGTACCATTTATCTTGCCATTGGCCATTTACTAGTAATCCCACAATAACCTCCTATAGTGTGCCAAATTTACCTAGCTGATAGTCACGTACTGCTTGTTGTAACTCAGCTTGGGTTGTCATTACAAACGGGCCCATATGAGCGATTGGTTGCTTAAGCGGCTCACCGGCTAGAATTAACGCCCCTGCACCCGTTTGCGAGTTAAACTTAATGTCACTGCCAGGCTCTAAAATCAATAAGCTACCTGCTTTAACTGGTCCGCCCTGTTCAGTATGAATTTCTCCGGTATGGATATAGATCATCACCTTAGTTTGTGTAAGCGGTGTATGGTAAAACTGCGTGCCAGCCGGTAAAGTCACATCAGCAAGCATGCCATCAGCGGCGAGATCTTGTAGGCTAGAGTCCTGCTTTTCACCGGCAAATTGCCAGCTTCCAGCTAATGCTTTTAGCTCAACACCTTGCTCATTTTGAGTCGTTGGTGCTGGCGCTTCAGTGGTATCTTGATATCGCGGCGCTCTTAGCTTCTCGGCACTTGGCATATTTAACCAAATCTGAAAGCCATGCATACCTTCTTTAGCATCTGCTAATGGCATTTCACTGTGGATCACACCAAAACCGGTACTCATCCACTGCACATCGCCAGCACGAATTGCTTTTTTGTTACCCATTTGATCTTGGTGCTCAAAGCCACCTTTAATAATATAAGTAAAGGTTTCGATACCACGGTGAGGGTGCGCAGGAAAGCCGCCCATAAAATCACTATGATCATCGGATTTAAGCTCATCGATCATTAAGAAAGGGTCTAAGTACTTGCCATCAAAACCTGGAATACGGCTGATGTTTACGCCATCACCATCTTGTGTGGCATGGCTATTTAATTGTTGAATCACTTTCATAACTTTACTCCCGTAAATTGTATGAAGTGATTTTAGGCGCTATTTTAACTAACAACCATGAGTAAAATAAGCATCTAACGTTCTATAAAAGCGAATACTAAAGAGGTTCTATATCATCGCTCTGCGTTATTTCATGCTCAGTTTGAAGATTTGGCAAAGTTAAATAAAAGGTGGTGCCTGTCTGTTCTTCAGATTCGAAACTAATCGAGCCCTTTAATTTTTGCGTAACTAAATTCATAACAGCATAAAGCCCTAGACCAGTATTTTTTTGGACACGCTTAGTAGTAAAAAAAGGATCAAATATTTTATCTTGAATATCTTCGCTTATGCCGCAGCCATTGTCTTTAACACTTATAAAAACATTATTATGTTTAAAACTTGCCGAAACTTCTATTTTTGCGCCTTCAATCTGCCCATCAAACGCATGAAAAAAAACATTTGAAAACAAGTTTGTCATAACGTGATTAAATGTTCCTGGGTAACTTTGAATTTTTAAATCATCGGGTATGTTAAAAATCACCTCAACATTTTTATTTTTAGAATCTGACTTAAACGACATCACAATATCATGCAGATGCGGATTCAAGTTAATTACCCTTAATTCATCACAATGCTGATCAGCGGCAATTTGTTTAAAGCTTGTTATCAATTCAACTAATCGATCTAAATTAGAATGAAGTAATAAGCTAATTTCTTCTGAAGTATGTACATATTTTTCAAGTGAGCCTTTACTAACGCGTTTATCAGCTAGCACTTTTCCCATCTTTTTATTTTCATCTTCAAGGTAACTGACAGCTGTTATACATATACCTACAGGCGTGTTGACTTCATGTGCTACCCCAACAACTAGACGACCTAGTGCTGCTGTTTTTTCTGCTTCCATTAAGTATTTTTGAGTCTTTGCCATTAAATCCATAGATTCTTTAAGCTGCACGTTTTTCTCAGTCAAAGAAGATGTTTTTTCTGCCACTTCAGCTTCAAGTGAAGACACATATAAATGATTAAGTGATTTGCGCAAACGGCCGATAAAATACAGCACAATTAAAATGGTAATAAAGCAGCAAAAAGAGAAAAGCGACATCAAGTAGTGATCACGTGTCGCAGTATGAAGATTTTGTTCGGTTCGATAATCTAACATAAACAAAAAGTTATTAATGTGACTCATTATTTCTGACTTTGCCAAAAAGTAATCATCACTATACAAACTCAGAATCGCGTCAATTTGCTCCTTTTCCATATTCTCGTCAGGTTTATTTGCTAAAGCTTGAAAAGCAGCGTACTCAATTTTTGTTAAATCATTTGATGCTTTTTCTGCAAGCCGGATTTGTTGCATCTCCTCATCTGTTATACCAATGGAATTTAGCATAACTTGGAGTGATTTTTTTTCACCGTCAGGAAATGGAGCCTTACCGTTATGAGGCATTAACATATCCCAATAAACGCGGTGATAATCTTCTGGACGTGGAGCTTCACCATTTCGAATAGCTAGAATTTGGTTAAAAAAGTCTAAAAATTTAGTATTGCCTGTTACCGTATAAGCCCTTGCCATTAAACTTAATTGATCTGAACTTTGTCTGACTTGCTCAGCCAAAATATAAGACTGATACCTAACCTTAGTTTCAGCCTCTATGGTTTTTAAACTGCCATACATTAAATAAACTGACAAAGCCGTTAACCCAGCTAGAATTACAGCAACCAAATTAAGTAAAGATAAACGCTTAATATTAAGTTGGAGCTCTTTTTGCATTTCATGACCTATAAATATGATTACAGCTAGAGATCGCAGATTTAACTTTCTGACCTACTGATACGTAAAATCACAGTACGAGTCATAAAAACCAAAATCGAACTTTAGGATTAAATATTTAATAGAAGTCAATTCTAAAAATGTCAATTAGGGCCTAGGGGTTACCTAAAGGAGTAACTCGACTGCGTCTTATTGCTCATTTTCTCGTTGTTTAATTGTCAATCTATCGGCCACGATCGCGCCGCGTTTCCCTACAGCTTTTTCTGGCCCAATAGTGCTATCAACTAGAGTTTGCTGCTCTGTACTAGCATTGATAGCCGCACCAAAAATGATGATATATGCGCTGATATAAAGCCACATCAACATGATCACCACACCACCTAGCGATCCATAGGTTTCGTTATAACTAGCAAATTGAGATACATAATATGAAAAACCAATTGATGCGATGATCCACATTAACGTAGCAAGCATTGAGCCCGGCGTGATCCAGCGCCATTTAGCTGGAGTTCGATGAGGCGCATAACGATATAAAAACGCTAAAGCGAGATTAAAAATAATGGCTAACAATGGCCAAGTAATGAGCTGAATCATTAAGTCGATAAGCTCTGTTAAACCAACTAAGTTGAGTACAATCGGTAAGATACCAATGATCAATAATGCCACCAGCGCAACTACAATAGCACCCAAAGAAAATAAAAAACGCACCACTAATGCCATAAGGAACTGACGCTTATTACGCTGATGATAAGTAATATTACAGGCGGTAATAAGTGCTTGGCAGCCTTTACTGCTACTCCAAATAGTTAATAGCAAGGTACCTATGGCACTTGCACTCAATACCTTATTTGACTGCTGAGTGATATCGCTAACTTGAAGCAAAATGATGTCACGACTACTTGCAGGTAATATCGCAATCACCTTATCTAACTGATCATGGATATCTGTGGGAGAAGCAAAATAGGCATATACGGATACAATAGCTGCCAGAGCAGGAAAAATAGCTAAAAGAGCATAAAATGCCACGCCAGCTGCTACAAAAGATAAATTGTCTTGTGATAGGTTGTGATAAACCCGTTTACTGATATCCCACCAACCTCGAATTGGGATTTCCATCGGTGAACGAGCTTGAAAACCGCGGTTACCATTCGCCATAAGTGACCCAAAGAATGACTGTGAAAAGTACAATGCTGCAAACAACTTGCCAGTAATTATGGCGCCTGAATTGCATTGAACTAAACTTATTGAAGCAACTTAAAGATCCATGGAGCGGTGCAATGAGTTATTATTTACTTACTGAAAATCAACTAGCTAACGTTTTAACAGCATCAATTTCCATAGCATCTCAAACAGTTTCTGAAAGCTTATCTTGGCAAGACTTAAACTTTCAAATTACGCAGTTTTTACATACTGCATGGCAAATGTTACCTGCACTGACACTTGGTATTGCGGCCATCATTATCTGTTACTTGTTGGCCCGCCCTTTATCTTATCTATTAATAAAACCGCTTGGCTTTGTGAGCGAAAGCAAACTTTTGCATGTGGTGACTAGGCGCTTTTTTAGCATTATTATTATCTTGTTTGGCGTTTACTTATTTTTACGTCTAGCAGGGCTAACCAGCTTTGCTGTGGCTATTATGAGTGGCACTGGCTTAGTTGGGCTTATTTTAGGCTTTGCTTTTCGTGATATTGCCGAAAACTTTATCTCAAGTATGCTACTTAGTGTGCAGCGCCCTTTTCGTATTGATGATGTTATTGAAGTAGATGGGCGTTTAGGAGTAGTTAAAAAGGTTACGGCGCGCGCCACCACCTTGGTTGATTTTGATGGCAATCACATTCAAATTCCCAATGCGACCGTCTATAAAAACGTCATTAAAAATCTCACCGCAAACCCAAAAATGCGGGGTCACTTTAATGTTGGCATTGGCTACGATAATGACATTCGCTATGCCCAACAATTAGCAATGAAAGTGGTTAATCAAAACCCTGCTGTTATTAATGATCCGCCAAGCCAAATATTAATTGATTCATTAGGCTCAGCAACTCTTAATCTAACCATTTATTTTTGGGTAAATAGTAACGAACACAGTACTATCAAAGTGGCCTCACAATTGATGCGAGAGTTGGTCAATACTTATTTAGCGGAGCAAATAAGCATGCCGGATGATGCTCGCGAGCGAATTATTTTAAATAGCGAAAACGATACCGAACAGCCAAACAATAATGTAAGCGCAGAGCTAAAAACAGCAAAATCACTCGACGACCATAGCCTTGATGATGTTAGCAGTGATGCCGATGATATCCGCGAACAAGCAGATCAATCTCGCGACCCAGAGCAGGGTAATAACATTATTTGAGACAAAGATTATCAGGCTTCGTCTTTGGGTTTATCTTGCATTGCACGTTTAAACCCTTTAATTGATGTCCCTAAGTCACCACCGATCCGTGACAGTTTTTTTGTGCCAAATAAAAGCACCACAATTGCGGCAATAATAGCTAATTGCCAAACACTTATTCCTGCCATAATAACCTCCTTAAGGTTTAGGTAATTTGTCAGTATGCTACTAGCTCTAAACAGTGATTACGTCGATCCCCAAAGCAACCAATGACTCAACAAATTCAGCTGGCATGTTTTTATCGGTTACTAGCACATCGATTGATTTTAGTGGTAATACATTATACAAAGCCCGTTTACCAAATTTACTTGAATCAGTTACAGCAATCACTTGATCTGCACGTGTGCACATTGTTCGGTTTAACATTGCTTCAGGCTCATAATGGGTGGTGATCCCCGTTTCAGGATCTATGCCATCCACTCCTAAAATAACCTTTTTGAAATTATATTTACTGAGTGCTTGTTCAACTTCATTTGAGTAAAAAGACATTGATTTCTTGCGCAATTGCCCACCCAGCATAAATACATTGGCATCGTCTATATCAGCCAGTACATGTGCGATATTGAGGCCGTTTGTCATCACGGTTAAGTCTTGTTTGTTGGTCAATGCTTTCGCGACTTCTTCGGTTGTGGTGCCCGAATCAATAATTAGTGAATCGCCATCATCAACTAAATTTGCAACAGCTTTTGCCAGTAGAACTTTCACAGCATAATTTTCGTTATGCTTATCTTTAACTGATAACTCTTTGACCAATTTATCACAAGCAATTGCGCCGCCGCGAGAACGAACAACCAGACCACGCTTGCCCAGTTCGTTAAGATCATGGCGAATACTAACCTCAGAAATATCAAAAGTTTTCGCAAGATCTTTAACATTTACTTTGCCATTTTCCTCGGTCATCAGAACGATTTTTTGTCTTCTTTCTATTGTGGTTAGCATAGCTGGCCTGTTGTTTATATAGCTGCTTTCAAATTCGTAGTTCAATATTACACAATTTACAGTTTCAAAGCCAAGCTTAGTTTCGAAATAAAATAAAACTTTCAAAACTTACGAAAAATGTTTTATCATTAATCTACCGTTAACTTATTGGTGACAAAAATGACAACACAAAGCTCACTATTAGAGCAAACAGAACACACCAACCGTACACAATTACTACCTATGTTGATCATAGGTGGCTTGTTTTTCTTATTTGGCTTTATAACTTGGCTCAATGGATCTTTGATTCCATTTCTACAAATGGTCTGTGATCTCAACCATATTGAAGCTTACATGGTGACATTGGTGTTTTATATCGCCTATACCGTCATGGCACTGCCGAGCGCTAAGATATTGAAATTATTTAGTTATAAGCATGGTATGTCATTTGGTTTAGGTACCATGGCATTTGGCGCGTTGTTGTTTATTCCTGCCGCACAAATTCAGGCTTATTGGTTATTTTTGGTTGCCTTATTTACTTTAGGAAGCGGCCTCACCTTATTACAAACCGCTGCGAATCCTTACATCGTGCTAATTGGTTCTAAAGACACGGCAGCCGTACGCATTAGCATCATGGGTATTCTCAATAAGAGCGCAGGTGTGGTTGCTCCATTGCTCTTCTCTGCGATTGTATTTAGCGACATTGCCAGCTTTAGCCCTGAAGCTCTCGCCCAATTGAACAGCATTCAAAAGCAATTACAGTTGCAAGAATTGGCTAATCGTTTAATAACGCCTTACTTTGTAATGGCAATTGCGTTAGCGGTATTAGCTGCGTTGATTATGCTGGCTCCATTACCTGATATTGAGCAACCGAAAACCAGTAACAACAGCACTGAGGGTAAATCTGTTCTGCAATTCCCACACTTAGTTTTAGGTGTAATCGCCCTATTCTTTTACATAGGCGCAGAAGTTATTGCTGGGGACACCATTGGCCTTTACGGCAAAGAACAAGGGGTATTGCAGTTCGCTGAACTCACCTCTTACACCATGGGCTTTATGGTGCTAGGTTATGTGTTAGGTATCGTGTTAATTCCTCGTTTTTTTAGTCAGCAACAGGCGCTGATATTTTCCGCGTTAAGTGGTTGTGTGTTTTCACTTGGCATCATTTTGATTGATCCGCAACAAACTGCGATTTCGAATTTTGTGCTCTTTTGGCTTGCTGATAACAGTTTTCCAGATACCGTGTTATTTGTTGCATTACTTGGCTTATCGAATGCGCTAGTTTGGCCGACCATTTGGCCTATGGCCCTTGCAAATCTCGGCGATAAAACTCAAACCGGCGCGGCATTACTGATTATGGGGATTTCTGGTGGCGCTCTATTGCCTTTGGTATACGGTGTGTTTGCAGAATATACGGGCAATGCACAACAAGCTTACTATCTGTTGATCCCTTGCTATGCGTTTATTCTTTATTACGCACTGATTGGTCACAAACTAACAAGTTGGCGTAAGTAACGAGATAGGCAGGCTTAGTTATTTTAATTTTTAACTAGCCTGCAATTTTTCTGATGTGAAATAGCCCAGTAGCAAAAATTCACGCACAGTAAAAATACACTTATAAATTAAATACTCGTCACGCTTATCAGGGCTCACTTCTGAAAAAGGTAAGGCTTGCTGCGCTATTATGCGCTGTTGCTGCTGCGAAGAGATAGTAAATAAACTTGTGAGTTTATTTGCTAATTGCGACGATGAAAGAACACCTTCTGCAATCAGCTCAGCGCCTTTTACACATGCCGTACGTTCAGTCAGAGTTAGTGTATTTGCTAGCATTAAATCTGTGAAAGCGACTAAATTAAAATACAGCTGATCATTTGGCTCTAGCTCTAAAATAACAGCCTGCATTTGCGTGACCACATCCCGATGCGCCGCAGCTTTAAGCACCTCAAAATGATTGTCATCCACTTTATCAAATAGCTGAGTCGCAGCCACTGGCGTAATAGCCGCACCGAATAATGCAGCTAAACATTTAATGGCATTTCGCCTTTGTAGATCAGCCATGAAACACCCCGTTTTGATAATGCCGTGCAGCATGATCCGCGGCTCTTGCAGTAAATGCCATATAGGTTAACGAAGGGTTCTGATAACCCGACGAGCACATAAACGAGCCGTCAGTGACATAGACGTTACGCACACTATGAATTTGGTTATAACGATTAAGCACTGAGGTTGTAGCATCATGTCCCATGCGCGCAGTTCCCATTTCGTGGATGGCTTGCCCCGGCGCAGAGCCTTTGTCGTACGCTTGTACATTTTGATAACCTGCTTTGCTTAGCATCTCGACGGCTTGCGTTTTCATATCCTCGCGCATGCGTTGCTCGTTTTCAGCAAATTGGCAATCAAAATTAACTAAAGGTAGCCCCCATTGATCTTTTAATACCGGATCTAAGCTCATTTTATTACGATGATAAGGCAGGCATTCACCAAAGCCTATTAATGCAACTTGCCAAGGCCCAGGTTTGGCAAGCTCTTCTCGAAAAGCTTTACCAAAGCTAAGTTCTTTAAAGCCCCGTCGCCAATCTTTGCGTGTTGCGTATCCTTGATAGCCATAGCCGCGAATAAAGCTATGCTGCTCGCTATCATTAAGGTTTCGAAAACGCGGAATATGAAAGCCAACGGGTCTGTCGCCATCATTAAAGTCATCAGCAAAACCTTTTGGTTCACCCGTTGCGCCAACCCTAAAATGGTGATCCATGAGGTTATGGCCAAGCTCTCCACTATCGTTCCCTAAGCCATTAGGGAAGCGTGCAGAGGTTGAATTTAATAACAAGGCTGTTGTAGCCACCGTTGATGCGCAGCAAAAAATAATCTTAGCTTTCGCGATACACTCTTTTTTAGATTCAGCATCAATTACTTTCACACCTGTGGCTTGCCCGCTTTCTGGATTGTAAATAATCTCTTTAGCAATGGAGTGAGTCTGAATAGTGAGTCGCCCAGTACGCATCGCTGCAGGTAAGGTCGAGGCTAAACTACTAAAATAACTACCGGTTGGACAACCTCGCATACAGCGGTTGCGCTTGCTGCATGGAGCACGACCTTGCTCAGGCTTGGCCTTAGTTAAATGCGCAACTCGCCCGATGGTGAGGTGACGGTTAGTGTAGTGAGTTAATAAACTTTGTTTAAGCTGCTGCTCTACGGCATTAAGCGCAAAAGGAGGTAAGTAAGGTCCATCTGGTAGCTGAGGTAAGTTCAGCGCTTCGCCAATAACCCCGATGTAGGCTTCGACTTTATCGTACCAAGGCGCAATATCTTGATAGCGCACAGGCCAATCAACGCCGTGACCATCTTGTTTGTTGGCTGCAAAATCTATATCACTGAGGCGCAAGCATTGTCGCCCCCAAGTTAATGAGCGCCCACCAAGATGATACCCTCTGATCCAATCAAAACGTTGCGGTTCTTGATAAGGGTGCTGCAAATCATTCACAAACCAGTGTTTTATTGATTGCTTGGTGGCATAGCCAGTGCGTGCTTGTTTAGCTTGGTTGCGCTTTTCTAGAAGGCTGGGCCTGTCGCGAAAAGGCAGTTGCCAATCTTCTTTAAACGCAGTGATATAGTCTGTACCGTGCACAACCTGTCTGCCACGTTCTAGTAGCAGTACATTGAGTCCTTTTTCGGTCAGTTCTTTAGCAGCCCAGCCGCCAGTAATGCCACTGCCAATAACAATGGCATCGAATACTTTTGCCTGCATTCTCACTTAACTTTTAAAAGATTTGCTTACCCGCACAGATCGTTGCTTGAACAGAAAAGTCTTTATCGAGCAGGGCAAAATTAGCCTGCTTACCTACCGCAATACTGCCTATTTGCTCCGCTTTATTTAAAAACTCAGCGGGTACTAAACTGGCCATTTTAGTTGCTTCAACTAGGCTTGCATCGGTTAGGTTATAAAAGCGTTCAACGCCAACTTCCATGGTTAATGTACTGCCCGCTAAAGAGCCGCTCTCAGTTCGCGCAACACCTTGCTCAACCACAATAGGAAGCTCACCTAAGCGGTAGCGACCATCTTGTAAGCCTCCGGCGCTTACGCAGTCTGTGATCAGAGCAATTTTATCTGCCCCTTTTAAACGGTAAACCATGTTCATGATGCTCGGGTGCAAATGAATACCATCAGGAATAAGCTCAACCATGGCATCGCTGTCCATCAACAGTGCCCCCGTACAACCAGGATCTCGATGATGAATACCGCGCATACCATTAAAAATATGCACACCACCGCAGGCTCCATGGGCAAGAGCTTGTGTTGTTTGCTCAAAATTAGCATCTGTATGACCCAGCATCACACGCACACCTTTATCGGTGATATAGCGGATCATGTCGGGGGATTTAAGTAGTTCTGGCGCCAACGCAAATGAGCTTAAGCAACCTTCACATGCGGCATAAATTTCATCAAATCGCTGTTTAGTAAGCTCTAAAAAAAATGACTCGTTATGCGCGCCTTTATGTGCTTCTGCAAAGAATAAACCTTCGTTATAAGCCCCTAGCAACTGGGCCCCAGCCAAGCCTTTTTGATAGGCACTCGCCATATTTTTATAAGCTTGAATTGAGACGTCCCAGTCTGCAGTCACCGTTGTGCCAACAAACCCCGTTACGCCGTGCTTTGCTAAAGACCGAGAAATAGTCTCTAACGATTCTGGCGTGCCGTCCATAATATCGCAGCCTTCACGGCCATGAATATGTAAATCGATAAAGCCCGGAAATAAGCTATGCTCACCTAAATCGATTACTTTAATCTCTGGCTCAATTTGCGTGGTAATAGCACTAATTTTACCTTGCTCGACCAAGACCGCATGATCGAGTAAAACCGTCTCAGCAGTCACCACTTTTGCGGCTTTTAAGTAATAGCGATTAAGATCCGTTGGAATTAGCATGAACACTTCCTATTATTGCAGCGCCTCTTACGCCGCTAGAATCACCAAACTTTGCACGCTTCACGTCGGGCACGGCAAAACCTGAAAATAAATGAGTTTGAATCGCATCAGGGAGCTTTTCTACTATTGCATCAATGAGCGACAACCCCCCGCCAAGTACGATAACTTCTGGATGCAAACTTTTACTAATGGCAGCAAAGGTTTCGCCAAGAATATCTAAGTAACAAGCGAGCACCTTTAAAGCTTGCTCATCAGAGCGCTTGATATCGTTTGCCCATTCAATCGCTGATTTAGGGGATTGCGTAATATGTTGATACAGAGTTTGTACGCCAGGCCCTGCAATATAGCTTTCTACGCAGCCATTTAAACCACAGCCGCATTTTAAAACGGGCAGCTGATATTTTTGTTGCAGATACGCAGAAAGCGGTAAATGACCATATTCTCCCGACATACCTAAACCCTGGTTAAACAAAGTGCCATCAATACACATACCACCCGCAGCCCCCGTACCAACAATGGCACCAAATACTCGGCTATAACCTTCACCAGCTCCGCCATTTGCTTCTGATAAAGCGAAACATCGGGTGTCATTTAATATCGCAACAGGGCGTTTTAATAATGCTTGAAGATCGTTGGCAATCACTTTGCCTGTGGCACACGGCACATTAGCCGACAGCACTTTACCTTCATCATTAATGATACCTGGCATACCGATGCCCACCGCACCTTGGCTACTTGTTAATTCATCGGCCTTTAGCACCTGCTGATATATAGCCTGCAAAAATTGCTGATAATCATCAGTTGGCGTAGTAATACGCCAACTCTGCTGTTGCTCTAAATTATTATTAAAAATGGCGGTTTCTATTTTTGTTCCACCAATATCGAGTCCATAAACAGCCATACTCTACCTAACACTTTCTAACAAGAAGTTAACGGGTAAATAGTTACCCCTTGTACAACACGGTTAACTTCGCCCGTTGGGCAAGGATTGTCAGGTGTTAAACCGAGTGAGATTGATTTAAAAAATGCAAAAATCTGACAATAAACAATATAATACAGACCTTGCCACACATCATCCAGCGGTTGCTGCTTTGTACCTACCGATAATTTTTCTATTCGCAGGCATTGCTGTTCATTGACTAATTCATTATATAAATCAGTGTCATATAAACTGCTGTATAGATTTCCTGATGACATCAATAGTACGGCAGTTTTGGTATTAATAATGGTTTTCGGGCCATGCCTAAAACCCAAAGGCGTTTCAAAATAACTAATTAATTCACCATTTGTTAACTCTAAACACTTTAATGCAGCTTCTTTGGCGTAGCCAAGTAAAGACCCGGCTCCTAAAAACACTAAGCGCTCAACGTTACTTTGTGCAAAACGCTTAATGTCATCAATTTGCGTATCGAGTAGCTGATTAGTATGCGCCACAACTTTTTCTAATTGAACGCTATCTGGAGTAAAAATACACAGTGTTGAAATCAGCATTGAGGTAAAGCTACTTGTCATTGCAAAGCTCTCATCAAGTGTTTCTTTTGGCATTATCACACTTAAGCTATTGCTTTTAACTGATGCGCTTTTAGCTAACTCACCGTTTTCATTACAGGTAATAACCAAGTGATAACATTCATCAACGACTTGCTCTGCAATATCGACCGCTGCGACACTTTCAGGGCTATTTCCAGAGCGCGCATAAGAAATAAGTAAGGTTGGCGTGCCCTTTTGTAAAAAACCATATGGGTTTGAGACAATATCAGTGGTGCTGACAGCACATACGTCCAAATCGGTTTTCGCAGTTAAATGAGGTGTTAAAGCCTCGCCCACATAAGCTGATGTACCAGCGCCTGTTAAAACAACTTTTAAGTTATTAAGTGCTAAAATCGGCGCTAAAAAATCATTAATCTCAGCTCGCTTGTTATCAATCACTGTTGCCGTATTACACCATGATTTGGGTTGTTGTGTGATTTCTCTTGCGGTCCAATAAGCGTTCTGTTGCTTAAGTTCTGTTTCGTTTAAGGATAAAAACTGTGTCATATTAAATTCTCTCTCAACACCACTTATTGATTACAAGCAAGCGAATAGCTATTCGTCACTTCCATTATTTTGTTAAGTACTAACTCACGCGGTGATGAGTTAATTTGGCCCTTAGTTAATGCTTTGTATTGCATTGGCATAAATTGGCTAAGTAAGGTCTGTGGAATAATTTGCCCTTCTAAGTTCTCAAACAGCGTTTCTACTGTTTGTTTTATCTCATCTTCAGGCCAGTAATAACGGATGCGATCGCTATAACTATAAGCCCTAAACAGCTTAGCTTCAGCACCCTGCGATGGGTAAAACTTATTCCAATAATGTGGTTTTTCTAGCATGATGCGCTCACAGACATCACGTAAATTAGAACGCTTAGCAGGTTCAACTAACTGATCTTCAATATAAGTTAAAGCAAATAAACCTTCGCGTAGTGCATAGGTAAGCTGTGGCCCCACTTTTAATATGGCAAAGTGATCTTGTACTAACTCGCGATAGCAATGATCTGGCTGGTAATCAGTAGAGTGAGCTTCATACACAAGATTATCGACAGTAGTGATAAACTCTTTCAGTTTTTGCGCTTCATTACGTTGGTAATTAAAAACTTGATGATTATCAAACTCAACCCCTGGCTGCACAACAACAGCAATAACACGCGACCACACGTCACTTATGTTTAAGCTAGCAAATGCTGCCTGATGTAATTCGATTGTTTGCTGTACCCCTTCAACATGGGATACCTCAATAATTTCATGCTCTTCTGTTGCCCCACCCGGAGGAGGAACTTCAGTACCAACCACATAAAGAATATCGTTATCTTTTGAGACCGACTCAGCAGCTTGGCACATCAATGCTGCACGCTTGGCAATTTCTGCATCAGCTAAACGTTCTCCATCGTCAGCGCATGGCATACTGGCATCTAGATGAATTTTTTTAAAACCCGCACTCGCATAGGCTTTAACAAGTTCAACAGCTTTTACCATCGCAACCTCTGCAGGCTCATTCACCCAACACACAGGACCTAAGTGATCACCACCTAAAATAATGCGCTGGGTATCTAAACCCACTTTTTCGGCTATTGCATAAACAAATTCAACAAAGTCATGAGGCTTCATACCCGTGTAGCCACCAAACTGATTAACTTGGTTTGCCGTAGCTTCAATTAAAATTTCAGTGTCATCATTAAGAGCTTGCAACATCGCTGCTTCGATAACGAGTGGATGCGCGCAGCATACAGAGTAAATTCCCTGCGCTTGCCCTACTCGATTGTTATTAATAATCGTTTTTAATGCATTCATGGTTCTCTCCAAGCAGCTTACATCAAAGGTTAGATACGTGATTTGAAATTACAGTAGCACACAGCGAAACACCACGCAACAAAATGAAAGAAAACGAAAGTGCAAATCAAAGCTAAAATTTGACCTAAAAAACCATAAAAAGGCATTAAGGGTAATACAGCTACCAATTTGAAAGATTTTGAAAGCATTTAATTGTAATTAACTTTTAGTTGCGATATAACAGAAACAACTGAAACCCACTATTAAAATAATCTCAGTGATTTAGGTATCGTTATGACAATAGATAGACGTAGTTTTTTAAAATCTGCCGCAGCCATTACCGCCGCGACAGTCGTGACTGGCTGTGCGAAAAGCCAACAAGGTGATAATCAAAGCACACCTCTTGCAGCGCAAGGTAAAAGCGTAATGGGCTTAGCTGTGCCTGCAATGGATGTGGTGCGTGTTGGTTTTATTGGGGTTGGTCAACGTGGTAGCGGCCATGTGAAACATCTTTGCCATATTGAAGGTGTTGAAATCAAAGCTATTTGCGACACAGATAAGCTAATGCTAGATAAGTCTGTTAATTATGTCATTGAAAAAGGCTTACCTAAACCAACTGCTTATACGGGTTCAGATAAAGCCTATTTAGACATGCTCGCTCGTGATGACATCGACATTGTGATCATTTCAACGCCTTGGAAATGGCACACACCGATGAGTGTTGAGACCATGGAAAGTGGTAAACATGCCTTTGTTGAAGTACCTGCAGCAACCACCATGGAAGAGTGTTGGCAATTAGTAAACACCGCAGAGCGCACGCAAAAGAACTGCATGATGATGGAAAACGTTAACTACGGCCGTGACGAGTTAATGGTTTTAAACATGGTTCGTAAAGGCGTATTTGGTGAGTTATTGCATGGTGAAGCAGCTTATATTCATGACTTGCGTTGGCAAATGAAAGAAATTGACCGCAGCACAGGCTCATGGCGTACTTATTGGCATACCAAAGTAAACGGTAACTTATACCCAACCCATGGTTTAGGCCCGGTTTCTCAGTATATGAACATCAACCGTGGTGACCGCTTTGACTTTGTTACTTCAGTCAGCTCACCTGCGCTTGGCCGCGCCGCCTATGCAGAACGTGAATTCCCTGCAGGCCACGAGCGTCGTTCACTAAAATTTACTGCTGGCGACATGAATACCAGCATTATTAAAACAGTGAAAGGTCGTAGCATTATGGTTCAGCACGACACCACAAGCCCTCGCCCGTACAGCCGCCATAACCTAATTCAAGGTACTAATGGCACATTTGCAGGATTCCCTAATCGTATTGCTCTTGAAGATGTGCCACCAGCTATCGCGAAAATTTACCAACAGCAATATGAAGCAGAGCTCGCTGCCTGGGAGAAAGCAGGTTCACAGGGTCGTAAGCCACATATGCAAAACTTCCATAGCTGGGATCAAGATATGGAAAAATGGCGTGCTGAGTTTGATCATCCACTGTGGAAACGCATGGGTGAAGAAGCAGTACGTAACGGTGGCCACGGCGGTATGGACTTCATTATGCTTTGGCGCATGATCTACTGCTTACGCAATAATGAGCCACTCGATCAAGATGTATACGATGCCGCAGCATGGTCATCAATCTTCCCGCAAAGTATGGCATCGGTTGCTGATAGAAGTAACAGTAAAACAATTCCAGACTTTACCCGTGGCGCTTGGCAAACAGGTAAGCCTCTGGGAATTGTGTCTTAACACTTTCTCTCCTGAAAAACTAAAAGCCCGCCCTTTGCCCTGCGGGCTTTTTTATTTCATTGTTCACTCCCTTTAGAGCTTTACTCTATAAAACTTTACCCACAAAAAAGCCCGCAACGTCAGCGGGCTTTTTAATTAGGCCTTTAGCTTACTGAGCATGTGCTGCAGCGCGGAAAATCGTGTTAGCTAAAAGTACATTCATGCCTTCAAGGTAGGCGCGGTAGGTTGGTGATTGTGTAAAGCCAATCACCATGCCTTTGCCTTGCGGTTGATGAACAAGCAATGGCTTATACGCAAGCTGTGCTTTATTTTGCTGCCATAGATAACCACTTGCTAGCACATCATCTTTACCTGTAAACCACGCTAGGTTTTTACCTGAGTTCAGTTTTATAGGCGTGTAAATATCATTACCGTAAGCTACCGCAACAAGGTCTTTATCAACCCCAGCGGTTAACCAGTGCTCTTGGTCTACTTCAACATTAGCAAGTACACCGGCTACATAGTCTGGCGATGTATGTGGCTCAATGCTCGCTGCTTTTAAATCATCGCGAGAAGCGAATAACTGCCCTGCCACTTTACTGCTTTTATCATCGCTGCTGTCGGCTTTATCTTCTCGGTAAGCTTGCTCGCGTTTAACATCTAACAAACCGTAATCAGCGTTGGTGGTAAAACGGTTAGCATTACCGAGGGCAATCAACACGCCACCTGCTTCAACCCAGCTTTTTAAATTAGCCGCGCCCGATTTACCAAGTGCTTGCTCGTAATTACCTTCTGGTAAAATAAGCACTTGGTAATCACTTAAATCAGCCCATGCAAGCATAGGTGTGCGAATAGCGGTTACCGGGTAGCCAAGCTGTCTTTCGATAACAAAACGAGTGTTACCGGCGCTTAGCTCTCGAGTGGCTGCATCCCATGCAATCGCCACTTTTGGTGCTACCATAGGCACTGTTTTGTTACTACCAAAGCTTGGGCCTTCAATCACCCAACTTGAATCAACACCATCAACTATTGCACCAGTTTGCTCGGCAATTTGGCTAATTTTAGTCAGTAAGTCTTTATCGTTTAGGCGCTTTTCGATTACTAAGCTACCCGCTGGGTAGTTAGTTTTATCACCTAATACAAAAGCTTGGTCAGCACTTTTCAGTTTAATGCCAGCTTGCAGTGCTGCTGTTAAAAAGCGTGCTGCGGCCGTATCACCCCAAGCAACAATATAAGCCACTGAGGCTTCTGGATTATTCACTTTGCCAAGCAATGTTTCGTCGGCCTGAACCGCTTTACTATCTGCGCTAACTGCGCGGCTACAGCTATCGCTATCTACATTAAACATCATCGGCAGCGACCAACCTGTGACATCGTAAATTTCATCACCTAGGTTACGAGCGCGGCGTCTTTCTTGCTCTTTTACAAAAGCCTCTGCCATATCTACTTGGTCTGTAAATGTGGTACGTACAAATACCCCGCGTGGCTGTGCAGTATCAATAAAATAGCTGCCTGCTTTGTACTTAACGCCACAGGCTTTGAAGTCTTCAGTTGCTTGTTTAACTTCAACACCATGTTCAGCCATTAAGGTTGCGAGTCTATGAGCGCCTTCACGGTTACTTTGTTTAGGTAAGATATAAACACGCTCTTTGCTATCTTTACCCGAATCAATCGCATCAACTTGATATTGATAAAAGTCACCTAGTAGTTTTTCACGTTGATTGGCAGCCCCTTCGGCAGTCGAAATTGAGGCCACAAACTGACGCTTTACAGTATTAAAATAGGTGAGTAGTTCGCCGGTATTTTTCTCAAAAACATGGCCACGCGCAGAGCCTACTTCGTAAGTTGATGCTGATGCACCATAAAAAACAGGCCAGCTATCACCGTAGCCTGGGTAAAAGGCATCAAAAATTTCACGGGTAAAATAATCAAAGCCAAACTCATCAAAATACTTCGCATGATTTTGCCCAATCGCATCCATGTTGGCGATTTGAGTTTTCGTCATATGCGGATTAAATGGCTGAGCAGCCGGTGCAAAGTAGTAAGATTGGTCGCCGCCCATTTCATGAATATCAACCACTACTTGCGGTTTATATTTATTGATTGCAGCCACTCTGCCTTTACTTTCAGGCTGAGTAAGTGCCAACCAATCACGGTTCATATCAAACAAATAATGATTTGTTCGGCCTCTTGGCCATGGCTCATTATGCTCTGCACTTAGCCTATCTGCACTGTGCTCAAGACCCACGGTTGCATAATAACGAGTAACAAAGCGCTCACGGCCATCAGGGTTTTGCAATGGGTCGATAAACACCACGGTGTTGTCTAAAATTTTGCTGTTAACGGCATCATTCGGGGCTGCTAGTAAGTGATATGCAGTGAATAGAGCAGCATCGGTTGAGCTAATTTCATTACCGTGCACGGCATACTGAAGCCACACAGACGTCGGTAAATTTTTAATTAGCGACTTAGCTTCTTTTTCAGAGGTGATACGCGGATCAGCCAAGGCTTGGGTATTATTAGCGAGGGTTTCTAATGAGCGAATATGCTCCGCTGTGCCAACCACCGCATAAACCAGTTCACGACCTTCCCAGCTGTTTGCGTACTTAAACACTTTAATACGATCAGGCGCAGCTTGTTCAAGCGCGCTTAAATAACGGCGCATATCGTTGTAATTGGTAATGCGCTCACCTACATCGTATCCAAGTACTTGTTTAAATGTTGGTATTTGCTGATTATAAGCCGTACCCGGCCACATTGCTTCGGTATTCGCTGCACTGGCATTAAAGCTTGCCGTTATTGCCACAACACTCACTGAAATGGCTTTTATTATTTGTTTGGCGCTCATTATTTTTCCCAAGTAAAAGTATCTGCTTTGTACATTACAAAAGTATTGAAAATAAACAAATTAAAAACGTTAGATTGGCAAAAATTAAAGACATAAAAAAACCGCAGCAATTGCTGCGGTTATTTTCAAAATAGCAGGGCTATTTAACTAAGGTCATTTCATCAAGTAGGTAACCTGCGTTATCAACTTCTTCCATTAACCAAAGCATGTATCGAATATCAACGTGAATAGCACGGGTGATTTTGGCGTTAAAGTACCAATCTTTGGTGATTGATTCATAAGTCGAGTCAAAATTAAGACCCACTAATTCACCTTTACCATTCATGACTGGCGAACCTGAGTTACCCCCAGTGGTATCAGCGCTACTTAAAAAGTTGACTGGTACTGAGTTTACATCAAGAGGTTTAGCCGCTTGTGGCTCACAACCAAAGCTGAATAAGCTACAACTTACGCCAGGTAGACCTAAGTCACCACGGTAATACGCGCCAAATGCTTGCTTTTTGTATGCTTCAAGTACTTTATCGGTAACAACAAATGGTTTTTCACCTGTATGTTTAGCCACTAAACCACGTAGTGATGTAAATGGCGTTTTATACACAGCATCTGCTGCTGGGTAACCATCAACTTGTGCGTAGCTTACGCGTAATGTGCCATTTGCATCTGGGTAAACTGGCTTACCTTTAGCATTATTGAAAGCGATCACAGCTTGCATATATTGCGGACGAATTTCAGCTAAACGCCCCGCCATTTCTTTTTCGTCAGCTTCTTGTGCCATGTTGGTATCGTATAGAGCAACAGCAAGCTTTATGAATGGGTCGTTTGATGCTTCAAACTCTGCGACAGATTTACCAATCCAGTTAACACGTGCTTCTACATCTGTAAGCTCTGTATTAGCATAAAAAGAAGCAATTATCGCATCAAGTTCAGCTTGTGTTGTGGTATCTGTAATACCTAAGCCGTCGTTTAATGCCGCAACTTGCGCTGCTTTATCTTGCGCTAAATAGTTACCTAAGTAGCTTAACCATAAGGCTTTATCGACTTCAGGCGTAAACTGTTTTTGTAAACGCTCTAAACGCGCTTTAAGCATAGGAAGATCGCGCTCTTGATAACCCATTTCGCGCTCTGCATTTGGTTTTTCACTTTCTTTAGCTAAACGATATAAACGAATTGCCGTGCTTAGTAAGTCTGCGCGTTTTGCATAATCAAAGTAAAAATGGCTTTGTTGCTGTGCATGTGCTTCAACTAATAATGACTTTAATGCGTGATATGAATCTGCGTATGCTTTACGTTCAGCACTTTGTGCAAACCAAGCGAGGTACTCTTGCTCTTGCGCAGCTTTAATACCCGGAATATCCGTTACTTTAAAGCCATCTTGTAAGCCTTCCAGTTTCTTTAAACGGTTGTTAGTGCTTTTTACACGAGAGGCATATTTAACTTGTGCTTGCTCATCGCCTTTACTCTGCTTGGCGATTACGTCTAGGGTCATGTTATAAGTATTAAGCAATGTTGGGTAATACCAACTCGCAGAATAATTTACTTCGTCTGCAAGCTTATAGCGGCTAGTTCGACCCGGGTAACCGGCCACCAGCACACCATCACCTAAGCTTACGCCGCTTGCATTCACTTTTAAGAACGACTTTGGCTCATAAGGTACGTTATCTTCGCTGTAATCTGCAGGCTTACCATCTTTACCAACGTAACCACGTACAAAGGTAAAATCCGCCGTGTGACGTGGGTATTCAAAGTTATCAATGTCGCCACCAAAGTTACCTAGCGCTTCTGCTGGAGCATACACTAAGCGCACATCTTTGATCATCAGTTGTTTGATCATGAAGTACTCTAAGCCATGGTGAAAATCACGCACGGTACATCGGTAGTTAGGATCTGACTCACACTCGCTGATCAAAGCTTTGCGATTTGCTTGAATTGCTTCATAACGCGCTTTGCCGTGTAGTTCTGCAGGTAAGTTACCCAGTACGCGCTCAGTAACATCATCCACTTGTTCAGTTACATACAAACGCTCTTGCGGGCCTGCAGGTAGCTCTTTTGATAAATCAGCTGCTAAAAAACCTTTTTCAATTAAGTTGTTTTCTGGTGTGCTGTTATTTTGAATCGCGCCATAAGCACAGTGATGATTAGTTACCGCTAAGCCTTTTGGTGACACAAATGACGCTGAACAATAGCCTAAACCAACCACTGCATTGAGTGGGTATTGGTTAAGATCTGCCACTTGTGATGCCGGTAATTCAATACCAACGCGGTCAAACTCGCTTTGTAATTGTTTTAATTGATGCGGTTGCCACTGCCCTTCATCAGCGTGCGCGCTACCGACAGCGACAACACCCATGAGTGCTAATGAAGTTGTAATAATATTTTTTTTAATCATGTTAATCCTAGTCAGTGCAAAGCACTATTCCATTGTTGCCTTAGAAAATCGCGCTAAGACTACCATAACCTTGATTGACTCAAGACATATTGCGATTAAATACAATTGGAGAGTAAAAATAGAGGGGAGAAAAAGCTCCTACCGTAAGAATGCAGTAAGCAGGAGCATTAGCTTCGATTCAATTATTAAGCATTGGCTTTTAAAAGGTCATAAAGTTCATCTTTAAGCACGGCGCGTTGATGCTTTTTTTCATGCATATCCGCATCTTCAATCGGCGAGTTTTGCAATTCAAGCTCACGAATTTCTTTATCCATATCATCATAACGCTGCATGGTTTTCTTGAAATGAGCATCGTGTTTCGCAAGGCTGTGGATTAGTTCATTAAACTCAGGGAATTCATTCAATAACGAGTGTTTCTCACCTAACATGGGCAACTCCTTTAGCTAGAATTTCAGTTCAATTTCAATGTATCACCCTAACATACAGAGTCAATGTCGCAACCTTGTCCAAGATCAATAATACAGCGATTCATACAAGTTTCTGAAACTCATGGAATAAGCAACAAAGAAGATGTAGTTCGCACAAAATTCTAAGAATTATTCCTAGACATAACCATTTGAATTAGAGATATAATCAAATTTGATGGAGGGAAACATGCGTATTGGTATTATTGAAGATCACCAACTAGTAAGGGATAGCTTTAAAAAGTTACTAGAACTACAACAGGAGTGGCAGGTAATTATTGAAACCTGCACGGTTAGCGAGGCTAAACTTGCCGTTGAAATTGAACAACCTGATATTTTTATAGTTGATATTTCAATGCATGAAGGAGAAACTGGCCTAGCATTTTTAAGCTACTTAAATAGTTACTACCCTGAAATTAAAACAATTGTTGCCTCCATGTATGACTACGAGCCTTATGTAAGCAACGCTCTTAGCTTGGGCGCTCAAGGTTACGTCTCTAAACGTTCAGCATCAGAAGCCTTAATCGACGCTGTCAATTCTGTAATTAAGGGCGGCAGGTATATAAGTGAAGATGTGAAGTTTAACTATAAAGACCCTTCTAATAAACTCGCTTTACTAACACCAAGAGAAAAGGAAGCTTTACCTCTATTTGCAAAAGGGCTTAACGCAAAACAAGTGGCGCAACAGTTAGACATGATGCCTAAAACTGCTCATGTTCATAAGGCTAATATTTACCAAAAACTAAAAGTATCTAACTCGTTCGATTTACTCAAAATTGCAATAGATAATGGACTCATTGCGCTTGATGAACTGGCATAATTTTCCTTTCGTGAATGTATCTGTAAACCAAGCTTTTGCTGAGTTTACAAAACAAGCTCTAGTCGCTGTTATTTACTTTGTTACCTTATGCTTTTCTTCTTGGGTAAGTAATCATTTAGAAACGGTGGCGCAAAGTAGCGCCATATTCTTGCCTGCGGGAGTTAAGCTCGCTTTTTTTATTATCTTCCCAATTAGGTTTTGGCCAATTCTTTGGTTTAGCTCAAGGCTTTATGCTGCTTATATCGGCATGTTTTATAACGATGCTTGGCACTTCGATTTATTACATGGCTTTTGGCAAGAAGCTACCTACATGATAATAGTACACTGCTTTAAAGAAAGTCGTTGGCCACCCAAGATCGATGCTAATACCGGCATTATCTCAATCGTTTTGTTGGCTACTTCAACAGCCGCTATCAAGTGGTTTTTGTTTGCTAGTGCTTTTGAGTTCACTACATGGTTAGCTGGTAAGCAGTTATTACAATACCAACTCAATATGACCCTAGGTGATTTAACGGGGACACTACTCGTTGCGCCAATATTGCTAAGTATTAAGGCAAGCTATAAACATAAAATTACGCTAAACAACTATTTACTCGTAATTGCGCTGTTAGCCCTGACCATAGTTTACCTTGCAGCCTATATACATAGGCCTGACCTATATTCTCTGCTACGCTTGTTCTCTTTACTGCCTATTCTTTGGTTTTCTTATAAGTTTGCTACAACAGGTGCTATTTTGAGTGCTTTACTCAGCAATAGTCTAATTGTTGTACAAGCAGGCATCCAACAAGATGCAACGAATACTTATATAAGTCAGTTATTTATCTTAGTAAACTCAATTACTGGGCTTTTAATTGGTACTGCAACAAATGAACTCAAATTAAAAAACGCTGAATTACAACAAAGCAATGAACAACTTTCTCAATTACTTGCTAAAAACAAACAACTTGCAAAACGGATGGTTACAATCCAAGAAGACGAGCGCAAATATCTGTCTCAAGAATTACATGACGAATTAGGGCAAAATCTCACAGCGCTAAAAACAGATTTAGCAGTATTATCACTCTCACAACAAAACAGCAATAATTCAATCATTGCTACCCTTAGAGAAAATGCCAAAGCTATGTATGACTCTGTGTATCAAATTATGCATCATTTGAGACCGAGAGAGCTTGACGAGTTAGGCCTTGAACACGCTCTAAAAAATGGCAAATTAAAATCCCTATTAAATAAAGCTGATATCGAGTATCAAACGAACTTAGATATCAACAATACCTTGGCTGATGAACACCAAACGGCTATTTACAGAATCTGCCAAGAAGCTGTTACCAATTGCATTAAACACAGCAGCGCCTCACAATTATTAGTTCAGTTGAGTGTAAATAAGCAAGCCATAGATCTCTTAATTAAAGATAATGGTGAGCAAGTGCGTAACAACGCAGAATCTGGTGGCTATGGCCTTTTATTTATTGAAGAGCGAGTGCTTGCTTTAGGTGGTAAGTGTAGTTTTGACACGCAGGGTGGCTTCACTATTAAAGTATCTTTTTAACTTCATGTATTAGAGTTACGTAACCAACGTGATAAATATGCGATTTATCGTTTCTACTCGAATTGTTTATTAAAAACGCTACACTGGGTGCGTCAATTTAAAAACAACGAGAAAGATGAATGAAAGCGCAATTATCACTTTTGAGCTTAGCCTTGGTGACAAGCCTTGGTAGTGCACAGATTAGTGCGAAAGAAGCTCTGCAATTTAAAGACGTGTTTGATTTTAAATACGCAAAAGGCACCCAACTTTCTGAAGATGGCCAAATTCTTAGCTTTAGTGCCGACCCTTATCGCGGTAATGCACAAGGTCAGGTTTATACATTAAACAACAACACCCTACTAACTAGCGTTGAGCGCGGTACTCGCCCAACTATTAATAAAGCAGCAAACTGGGTGGCTTTTACTCAGGTACCAAGCTTACTTGAAAAAGAAACCACCAAGAAAAAAGATGAGCTAAAGAACAACCTTGTTTTAGTGAATACTAAAAGTGGTGAGCAACAGACCTTTAACGATGTAAAAGACTATGTATTATCGGATGATGGTGCATGGCTTGCTTACCGACTCGATAAAAAAGCAGATAAAAAAGACAGCGAAGAAAAAGACGAAAACAGCAGCGAAATCAAGCCAGATAAAAAAGATAAAAGCTTTGATTTAGTGCTTGTTAACCTTCAAGACAAAACCACGCACACTCTCAACAACGTATTCAGCTATGCGATGAGCAGTACCGGTGAGCAGTTATTAGCAAGCCAAAGCTACAGTGATGGTGCCGACAACCAAGTTGTATTAGTTAATCTTAATAATGACTTTGCAACGAGTATACTGATTGATGAGCCGGGCGTTGTGGCAAACAAAATTGCTTGGCAGCCAAACAGCAATACCGCAGCGCTGTTAATTGGTAATTACGTTAATGATGATACACGCCGTCGTGACCACAGCTTACAGCTTTTACAAAATGGGGCACTTTCAACCATTAATTCTGCAGATAGCAGCTGGACTATTGGCAAAACAGCATCGCTAAAATGGTCTGAAGATGGTGCTCGTTTATACTTTGAAAACCACCCTAAACTCGCTGCAAAAGTTGCCCTAAAAGAATACAAAGATGAAGCCTCTTTATATGATTTCGATACCATTCGCGACCAAAAGGGCCTTAACGTTTGGCACAATAAAGACGCTGAAATTAAGCCACGCGAAGAGCAGCAATGGAACAAAGCGAATAAGCTTCGCCACTACCAAGCGGTATATCATGTAAATGGTCAGCAAGTTGTGCAGTTAAGCACGCCGAGCATGCCTGAGGTCTCACTTAATACTCATCGCGAAGCGCTATTAGGCTATTCAGACCGACCTTACCTAGAACGTATTATGTATGGCGGCTTTTACGCAGATTACTTCAGTGTTGATGTTAAAACTGGTAAACAAACTGCTATCGTCAGCGACTATCCGTTTAGACCAAGCCTTGCGCCAAATGGTCAATTTGCAGCATTTTTCCAAGACAGCCAAGTACAGCTTAAAGATTTAGGTAACAACAAGGTTTCAACCTTATCTAAAGCAATTAACGCTATTTTTGCTGATGATAAACATGACTACCCATCACCTCAGCCGGGTTATGGTTTTGCAGGCTGGTTAAACGACAGCAGCCAAGTACTGGTTTACAGTAAATTTGATATTTGGGCTTTTGATGTCGCAACACAAAAAGCAACGCGCCTAACTCAAGGTAAAGAAACCAATACCCAATATCGTGTTATTAAACTTGATAAAGACCAAGTGGGCTTTGCCAAAGACGGAACATTATTACTAAGCGCAACCAATCTGCAAGATAAGCAAACTGAAATTGCAAAACTTGATTTAACAAGCAATAAGGTAAGCAAAGTACTTTCGGGTAAAAAGCGCTATGATGTGGTAAAAAAGGCGAAAAGTGCCGACAAATACCTATTCACTGCGCAAACATATCAGCAATTCCCTGATTACTACCAAACTGATTTTAGCTTCAAAAAGCCACAACGTGTTACCAACCTAAACCCACAAATTAGCAACTTTGCATGGGGCGAAAAACCAGAGCTTATTAGCTACAAAGGGTTTGATGGTGAAGACTTACAAGGCGTATTGATCAAACCTGCGGGCTACAAAAAAGGCGATAAGGTTCCAGTGGTTGTGTACTTCTACCGCTATATGAGCCAACGCATGTATGACTTCCCGAAAATGGAGTTAAATCATCGTCCTAACTTCCCGATGTTTACTTCAAATGGTTATGCGATTTTCTTACCTGATATCCGTTTTGAAATTGGTCATCCGGGTAAGTCGTCAACTCAAACGATGATCAACGCAACTCAAAAGTTAATTGATTTAGGCATTGCTGATCCAGATAAAATTGGTTTACAAGGTCACTCATGGGCAGGCTACCAAAGTGCCTTTATGATCACTCAAACAGATATGTTTAAGGCGGTTGTATCGGGTGCGCCAGTATCTAACATGACCAGTGCATACAGCGGTATTCGCTTAAAATCAGGTCTTGCTCGTCAGTTCCAATACGAAACAGGGCAAAGCCGCATCGGTAAAACGTTATTCGAAGCGCCAGAGCTATACATCGAAAACTCACCTGTGTTCTTCGCTGATAAAGTGAATACCCCAATTCTGATTATGTTTGGCGACAAAGATGATGCTGTGCCATGGCACGAAGGTGTTCAATACTACCTAGCGCTTCGTCGTGCAGGTAAAGATGCCACCTTCTTACAATACGAAGGTGAACCACATCACCTGAAGAAGTTCCCTAACCAAGTGGATTTCTCAGTACGCATGATGGAATATTTTGATCACTACTTAAAAGGCAAACCAGCCGCTGAGTGGATCAAAAACGGCGCACCCTTTATTGAAGAATAAGCAATAAGCTAAATTTAATCTTACTGCACACCTCCCCCAGAGCCAGCATTTTTGCTGGCTTTGTTCTATAAAATCAATTAAACCATCTGTTTTTTCGATTTTATCAATCGATTTAAACCCCAGTTTGTAAGTGGAAAGTTAATCAGAACAAATCTATATTTCACCCAACTTCTAACTGGAGACTACACAATGTTTAAAAAATCAACGTCAGCTTTGTCTAAAGTAGCTGTTGCGGTATCACTGTTGGTGGCAACAGGCGTACAAGCTACAAACGACATCAAATCAAACCAATTCTGGTGGCCAGAGCAATTAGATCTTAGCCAACTTCGTGCCCATGGTGCAGAGTCTGATCCTATGGGTCCTTACTTTGATTACAAAAAAGAATTCTTAAAGTTAGACCTAAACGCAGTGAAAGCTGATATTGAGAAAGTATTGACTGATTCTCAAGATTGGTGGCCTGCTGACTACGGTCACTATGGTCCATTCTTCATCCGTATGGCGTGGCACGCATCAGGTACTTACCGTACGTTTGATGGTCGTGGTGGCGCAGGCGGAGGTCAACAACGTTTCGACCCGCTAAATAGCTGGCCTGATAACGCAAACCTTGATAAGGCACGTCGTTTACTTTGGCCTATAAAACAAAAATACGGTCGCAGCATTTCTTGGGCTGACTTAATGGCGTTAACAGGTAACGTCGCACTTGAATCAATGGGCTTCAAAACCTTCGGTTATGCCGGTGGTCGTGAAGACGATTGGGAACCAGATTATGTATACTGGGGCCCTGAAGGCAAAATGTTAACTGACGAACGTCGTGACAAAAAAGGCAAACTTAAAGGCCCATTAGCGGCGGTTGAGATGGGCTTAATCTATGTAAACCCAGAAGGCCCTCACGGTAACCCTGATCCACTACTTGCAGCAGACGACATCCGTTTATCATTCGGCCGCATGGCAATGAACGATGAAGAAATCGTTGCACTAATCGCCGGTGGTCACAGCTTTGGTAAAGCACACGGTGCGAAAAAAGCGACCTGCTTAGACAAAGAGCCTGCAGCAGCCGGTATCGAAGAGCAAGGTTTAGGTTGGAAAAACAAATGTGGTAAAGGTCACTCAGAAGACACCATCACTTCAGGTCTTGAAGGTGCATGGACAGTGACACCAACACGCTGGTCAATCAACTACCTACAAAACTTATTTGCTTTTGAATGGGTTAAAACTAAGAGCCCTGCAGGTGCGACTCAATGGATCCCTGAAAATGGTCAAGCGTCTAACCTAGTGCCAGATGCACACATTAAAGGTAAGCGTCATGCGCCTATCATGTTCACAACTGATATCGCGTTAAAAGCAGATCCTGAATTCCGTAAGATTTCAGAGCGTTTCTTAAACGACCCGAAAGAGTTCGAACTGGCATTTGCTAAAGCATGGTTCAAACTAAACCACCGCGATATGGGCCCACGTGCTCGTTACCTAGGTGACTTAGTGCCAGAAGAAGTATTAATTTGGCAAGACTACATCCCTGCGGTTGACCACAAACTAGTTGATAGCAAAGATATCGCGTCACTTAAAGCTAGCATCTTAGATTCAGGTTTATCTGTATCTGAACTAGTGCGTGTTGCTTGGGCATCAGCAGCAAGCTACCGCGACACAGATATGCGTGGTGGTGCAAACGGTGCACGTATTCGCTTTGCTCCGCAAAAAGATTGGCCGGTAAACAACCCGAAAGAAGTAGCTAAAGTACTTAGCAAACTTGAGAAAATCCAAACTAAGTTCAATAAAAAAGCATCTGGTGGTAAAGAAATTTCACTTGCAGATATGATTGTTCTTGGTGGTGCGGCTGCAATCGAAAAAGCAGCAAGCGACGCAGGTTTCTCTATCGCAGTACCGTTTAAGCCAGGCCGTATGGACGCGTCATTAGAAATGACTGACGTTGAATCATTCGAAGTACTTGAGCCAACAGCAGATGCGTTCCGTAATTACTACAGCTCAGCATGGAAATCACCGGCTGAAATGTTAGTTGAACGCGCTGATTTACTAAGCTTATCAGTACCAGAAATGACTGCACTACTAGGTGGTATGCGTGCCCTTAACGCGAATACTGACCAAACTAAACACGGTGTATTCACGAAAAAACCAGGCACATTAAGCAACGATTTCTTCGTTAACCTATTAGATATGTCAACGAAGTGGTCTAAGTCTTCTGACGAAGGTGTTTACGAAGGCCGTGACCGTCAATCAGGCAAACTTAAGTGGACAGCAACACCAGTAGATTTAATCTTCGGTTCAAACTCAGAGCTACGTTCAATCGCTGAAGTGTATGCCTCTGACGATGCTAAACAGAAGTTCGTTGATGACTTCGTAGCAGCGTGGACTAAAGTAATGACGCTAGATCGCTTCGACCTACGTTAACCCTATATCAATCGTGTTAAGTCGATTGGTATCATATTTTCGCAACCAACAAAGCCGCTAAATTAGCGGCTTTTTTATTTCAAATCGAGTTATCAGAGCACTTTGAGATTTACAGGCACTCGAGTTCAGCTCATTACTCAATAGCATGAAGCCACCGTAACATTAGATGTAGGTCGCCATTTATGGCGTCATAATAAACGCGCTATAGCAGGACCTACAAGCAAGTGCTAACCTAGCACCTAGAGCCTAGCTCCTTTGGCTTGACCACTAACACCTTTCCCCTAGCAACTAACAACTTAAATCAACAATACTGCCCTGCAGCAAAGCCGCAGCTCCAGGCGTATTGGAAGTTGTAGCCGCCTAGCCAGCCGGTGACGTCGGTGACTTCGCCGATGAAATAAAGGCCCAGTGACTTTTTCGCTTCGAAGGTTTTTGAGCTTAACTCGTCGGTGTCTACACCGCCAAGCGTTACTTCGGCTGTTCTATAACCCTCTGTGCCGTTGGGTTTAATTTGCCAATTGTGAATGTAGTCATGTAACGCGTCGATTTGCGCATGGCTTAGCTGGTTTACATTGCAATCTGGGATCGCTTTCGTGTCGTGCAGCATTTCAACAAAACGCTTTGGTAAAATTGTCGCTAGGGTATTTTTTAGTGACTTTTGCCCTTGGCTTTGACGCCAAAGCTCAAGCTGCTGCTTTAAATCGAGCTCGGGTAACAAGTTGATGTACACAGTTTGCCCTGCACGCCAAAAAGAGCTGATTTGTAAAATAGCTGGGCCCGAAAGGCCACGATGTGTAAACAAGATGTTTTCTTTAAACTGGGTGCCATCTTTACTGGTAACCAGACAAGGAATGCTGATCCCCGATAACCCATCAAAGCGATCTTTATCATGCTGGTGCAACGTAAATGGCACTAATGCCGCCATGGTTGGTAGCACTGCTAAACCAAATTGCTCTGCAATTTTATACCCAATTGGTGATGCACCGAGCTTAGGCATGGTTAATCCGCCCGATGCGACAACTAACGACTCGCATTGATAGCTATCTTGCTCGGTAATAACTTCATAACCCGCATCGGTTTTTGTCACGCTGAGTACTTCGTTACGCAGCGCTATGTTAACACCTGCCCACTCACACTCAGTTAAAAGAATGTCAACGATATCTTGTGCGCTGTTATCACAAAATAGCTGACCCAGCGTTTTATGGTGATACGCCAAGCCGTGACGGTCCACCAGCTCTATAAAGTCATGTTGGGTATAACGGCTTAAACACGATTTTACAAAGTGAGGATTGCCACATAAGTAGTTGTCTGGGCTTGCGTTTTCATTGGTGAAGTTACAACGCCCGCCGCCGCTGATTAATATTTTACGGCCCGGCTTCTTGCCCATATCAAGCACAGTAACATTGCGACCACGGTAGCCTGCTTGTGCAGCGCACATCAAACCTGCGGCGCCGGCACCAATCACAATTACATCTACTTGGGTCATTACTCATACTCACTAAAAAAATTTAGCTGATTATAACAAGTTATTGTCGTCGCTGTGTTAACTCAGAGATGTTTTTACAAAAAAGATAAAACCAAAAAACGAAATAAAGCAAAAACTCAAAACCATAAAATTATAACTTTATTATGAGAAAACAACCAAAAAACACCACAAAAAGACTGATTTAGACGTCTATACATTTAGTTATAACCAAAATAGAGACAACCATAATAAAACGATATTTTAACTAAATTAACATATATTTTACCTTTGTCCCCCTTCACGAAAAACATCGTGGAGATTTACATAACAATCTAGGGATCATTATGACAACTAACAACAACTTGAAGAAATGCGCAATTGCACTGAGCTTGACTGCGTTGTTTGGAACAACAGCAGCTATGGCTACTCCAGATCAACTTATGTCACCATCTATGCAGGAAACTGCAGCTAAATTACAAGGCCAAGAAGGCTTTGGTACTCAATTTATCATCAAGTATAAAAACAATAGTGATGAAATGATGACCATGTCGGCAGCAGAACAAACGCCGACTATGATGAACAAAAAAGCAAAAGGCTTTATTAAAAACTTCAGCAGCAAAAAAGGTAAAGTAAAAGCACAATACGTTCGTGCAATGGCGATGAGTAATCACCACGTAATGCGTGCTGATAAAAAACTATCAGCTGAAGAAACCCAAGAATTTATGCAAGAAATGGTCGCTTCTGGTAACGTTGAATACATCGAAATCGACCAAATGTTAAAGCCGTTTGCGACGCCTAACGACCCTCGTTATGACGACCAATGGCACTACTACGAGCAAGCGGGCGGTCTTAACCTTCCTACTGCTTGGGATACAGCAACGGGTAGCGGTGTCGTTGTAGCGGTACTTGATACTGGTTACCGCCCTCATATTGATTTAAATGCTAACATTCTTCAAGGCTATGACATGATCTCTAACGTGTCTGTAGCGAACGACGGCGGTGGTCGTGATAGCGATGCACGCGATCCGGGTGATGCAATCAGCGCTAACGAATGTGGTTACACACACAGTGCACAAAGCTCAAGCTGGCACGGTACACACGTTGCGGGTACTGTTGCAGCAGTCACTAATAACGGTGAAGGTGTTGCCGGTGTTGCTTACAATTCAAAAGTAGTGCCAGTGCGTGTACTTGGTAAATGTGGTGGTTTAACTTCTGATATCGCTGACGGCATCATCTGGGCATCGGGTGGTTCAGTTTCTGGCGTACCAGCAAACGCTAACCCTGCTGATGTTATTAACATGAGTTTAGGTGGTAGCGGTTCATGTAGCTCAACAACGCAAAATGCAATCAATCAAGCGCGTAACAACGGTTCTGTAATTGTAATCGCTGCAGGTAACGACAACGATAACTCTGCAAACTACAACCCTGGTAACTGTAATGGTGTTGTAAACGTTGCATCTGTTGGTCGTAACGGTGGTCGTGCATACTACTCAAACTACGGTAGCAACATTGACGTTGCAGCACCGGGTGGCGCACAAAGCTTTGCGAATGACTCTGAAGGTGTGTTATCTACTCACAACTCAGGCTCTTCAAGCCCTAGCAGTGATTCATACCACTACTCACAAGGTACATCGATGGCAGCTCCACATGTTGCGGGTGTCGCAGCATTAATCAAACAAGCTAAGCCATCAGCAACACCTGATGAAATCGAAAGTATCTTAAAATCGACAACTCGTTCTTTCCCAGCAACATGTACTAGCTGCGGTACAGGTATTGTTGATGCGGCAGCCGCGGTTGCAGCAGCCTCAGGTACAACACCGCCACCACCAACGGGTAACGTATTAGAAGATGGTCAAGCACTAACTGGTTTAAGTGGCTCTGCTAGCAGCCAAACTTTCTATACAATGGAAGTTCCAACAGGTGCGACTAACGTAACCTTCACAATGAGTGGCGGTTCAGGCGATGCTGACCTTTACGTTCGTGCAGGTAGCGCACCAACAACATCAACCTATGATTGTCGCCCGTATAAAGGCGGTAACAACGAAGTATGTTCTATCGATAACCCAACAGCAGGTACTTACCATATAATGCTGAATGGTTACTCTGCATACTCAGGTGTTAGCCTAGTAGGTGATTTAACAACTTCTGGCGGTGGTTCAGGCTCAGGTTCACCACAAGCAGGTGGTGGCACAGTAACAGATATCTCTGCAAGTGCAGGCCAATGGAAGCATTACACTATTGATGTTCCTGCCGGTATGGCAAGCTTTACAGTAACGACATCAGGCGGTACTGGCGATTCAGACTTATTCGTTAAGTTTGGTAGCCAACCAACATCATCAAGCTATGATTGTCGCCCTTACAAAAACGGTAACGCAGAAACTTGTACGTTCAGTAATCCACAAGCAGGTACTTGGCACTTAAGCTTAAATGCTTACCGTACTTTCTCGGGTGTTACACTGGATGCGCAATATCAACCTTAATAGTTGATCTCCTAAGTCACCCCCAGGGACTTTCAGCCGGACTTACGTCCGGCTTTTTTGTATTTATGAATTGCTATTAAAGCTTTTCTAGCACAGCTTCAGCGCGGCTTACTACAAACTCTTTGTCTTGTTCAACAAACAGCCCTGTTACCGTTTGGTTTTCAACGATCATTGCATAACGTTTAGAACGTATACCACCAAAACCAGCTGTGTCTTTATCTAAACCAAGTGCTTTGGTAAAACTTGCATCACCATCTGCTAACATACGAATATGCTCAGCGTTATGAGCTTCACCCCATGCTTTCATTACAAATGCATCGTTCACCGATACACAGTAGATTGCATCAACGCCTTTAGCAGTAATTTTATCGGCCAGGGTAATAAACTCAGGTAAGTGAGCATTAGAACATGTTGGTGTAAATGCACCCGGCACGGCAAACAACACGATTTTTTTATCTGCAAATAATGCCTCTGTTGTTAAGGTTTGCATGCCTTCGCTAGTTAATTCACTAAGGGTTGCTGTAGGTATAGTTTGGCCTTGTTCGATCATCGTAATTCCTTGAAAGAAAATAAGAGTACAGAGTATATACCTAAAAAATTGAATACAGCATGATTTTAAGGACAAACAACGTAAACCATTGCTCGCCCTTTGAAGGGTTATAAACCTAAGCTGGCTTTAATGGTATGCATTTGCTCTTGTAGGCGATGCTGAATATCACTAACCAGAGAGTTTGATTCGCTTACCTGCCCTTTCATGCTTTGCATTGATTGACTGAAGTTTTCTAGTAAGGCGTTTTGCTGTTTAGCCAGCTCCATAGCATCAAATGCGACCTTATTTGCATCTTGCGCGTTGCCAGCTACGCCTTCGGAGTTACGTTTAAGTTCTTGGGCATTTTGTGTTTGTAGCTCAGCATCATTAGCCAGTGCGCTAATTTGCTCCGATACCATGGTGGAGTTTTCACTTAAGCGGTTTAACTGATTGTTAATATCATCAAGTGAACCCTGCGTTTGTCTGGCAAGTTTTCGTACTTCGTCAGCGACCACCGCAAAGCCTCGGCCATGCTCACCTGCACGCGCCGATTCAATCGCTGCATTCAGTGCTAATAAGTTTGTTTGCTCAGCAATATTTTTTATCACCTCAATAACTTGGCCCACATCATCAACGCCTTTTAATAGCTCTTTTAAGCTATCTAGGCCTTGCTCAACGCGTTCTTCAGTACGAGAGCTTGCGGTTAACATGCTATCTGCAAAGCCTAGGCTCTGCTCCATCGCACCAAAGGTTTGTTTGGCGTTATCAGCAACTTGACCATTGATGTTATTGACCTGTTCACCAATGTCTTGAATATCAGTAAGTAAACTTTGGTTTTGTTCAACCTGAGAGTGGCTAGCATCAGTTTGCTGGGCAATCGTATGTAAGTGCTCGCTCATCTCTAGCATAAAGTCATTAATAACCTTAAGCATTTGTGCTCGTTCTTCTGCTTCACTACGCTGGCGCTCAATCAATTGATTAAAGTAATGGGCAATTTCACCGACTTCAGTTTTCGGATTTTTACTCTCAATGTTTTTAAGCTCATTACTCTCAATTAAGAAAGCAAAACCATCACGCAATTGACGCAGCGGGTTAAGCACTTGGTTACGCTGTACGAAATACACACCTGCTGCTAAAACCACCAGCATGCCAATGGCTACACAAAATACGATAAACACTTGCTGCTTAAGGTCGCTCTGTTCATCTTTTAGCTTTTGCTCTGCACCGAGCACCGTTGTAGACAAGGCGCCGATTTGCTCGCGCAAGGCTTGCATGCCGGTTTGACGCTGCTCTGCTTGCTCAAGAGTGGATGCTAAATCACGTGGGAAGCGTTTGGGCCAGCTACTTAACTCAGCTTTTATGTCACCGGCCAAATCTTCTGCTTCTTCGCCAAAAAATAAAGCGTCTTCATCCACTTCGCTCATTACACCTAAATTTTCGAGTTTATCGATTTTAGCCCCAAGCGCATTTAGGTTTTCAACACTTTGATTAAGGCTGTTTTTAGTGTCTTGATCAAAGTTGATCACTAACTTATAAGTGTACAAAGCAAGTGAAGTGACTTCGCTGTAGTAGTCAGCAGCTAGTTGGTAATACTCAAGTGCAAGCGCTGTTTGCGGCTCGGCTTTACGTGCATAGCCAATTAATGATGAAGCTGAACCTGCCATTTGTCTTAACGAGTTATCAAGCAGCGCCATTTCGTTACCAGACAGCTTACCTAAAGCGCGGTACTTACCATTGATGTCTTTATCGAGTGCTGTTAGCTGGCTATTAAGCTGACTTGCAAGATCACTAGGCAACTTAGCTAAATGCTGCTTTTTAACATCACTTATCAGCGTTGAGGCTTTATTTAAGTGTTGGCTGTCACCTTGTTCTAAATAATCATCAAGGTAGCTTTTTAAATCAATAATGATGGTGTTTTTTAGCTTGTTATAAGCGTTATCTTGTTGCTCTAAACCAAATAAGGTTTGACTTGCCCAAAACAGAGTGGCTGCTAATAAAATACTAGCGAGAGTAAGTAAAACGGCCAATAGCCGAGTAAATGATGACACGCGCATAAACGATATTCCCAAGTAACGTTGCGCGCGTAGAATATTAACCTTTTATGACAATATGATGAAATGCCACCATAAACAACTACACGAAAAAACCAGATACATCCAAAAACATTAGATTTAAACCATTGCCGCTTTTACATATACATCAAAGCGGTTCTTTTTGGTTTTGATTTGCATACTCGGGGTTTTGTCATTTAAAAATGGCGCGTAGTCAGGGCGCTTCACAACCACTCGCCTACTAGCAAGCGGATAAGCAAACTCTAATAGATCATCGGCATCGCTATCTGAGCCCACAAGCTCTTGGAATACTCGCATTTCTTTTTTAACGAGAGCTGATTTTTCACGATGAGGAAACATAGGATCTAAGTACACAACATCAGGAGTATCACTACACTGCGCCAGTAACGTATGACTAGAGCCAAACACTAAGCTCATGTTTTCTTTCATCCAAGGGCCAATTTCTGCATCGTTATAAGCGCGTTCTAGGCCATCAAATAATAGCGCGGCAACTACTGGATGGCGCTCATGTAAAATCACTTTACAGCCTAGTGATGCCAGTACAAAGCCATCACGACCAAGGCCTGCGGTGGCATCAAGAACCACTGGTGTGGCACCTTTATTTAACCCTACAGCCTTTGCTATAGCTTGCCCTTTACCTCCACCAAACTTACGGCGGTGAGCAGCAGCACCCGTTACAAAATCAACGTGGATTGCACCCAGCTTTGGCTCGTCCTTTTTCTTCAGGCTAAGACCTTGGTCGTCATAATGAAGCGAAAAGCCCGCATTCTGCTCAGCCCACTTAGCTAAACCAAAACGCAACTCTATTGCATCTAAATAAGGGCGCATTTCTTTAAAAGGACAATGAATTACCACACAAAACTCCGAGCTATATTAATCGGCGTCAGTATAGCATGGCTTAAAATAGCTCGATATCCGTTTGTGAAGTGACATCTTCAGTGTGACTAGGCTCTGCCATTTTTTGCAAACTGGCGAGAAGATCACTACGCGCTTCAATAATGTGTTTTAACTGATATTTTATAAACGCTAAATCATCATTGAGCGAAGAAAATAATAACTTAGTCTGCTCTAATTGCTGTAGATGAAAAGTTACTTCATCACTACTCGACAAATTGCTTTGTGCGACTGACTTATTTAACTCATCCAATTGCGCAGCTAGTTTTTCAACCGCTCGTTCGCGTGAATCACTGTTTTGATACATTTGTTGAGATAGTTCATTAAAGGCATTCCCAATTTGCTGTGCCTGAGTCAGTGCCCGCTCATTAATTTCCATATCTTGAACTTTTGCGTTTGTGACTTCGAGGATGTGCGGGAATAAATCTTTATAACGACCATAAAGTTGGGCATCATCAAGTGGCATGTTTTTGACTAACATTGACACTTTAGGGTAATTAATAATGGTGCGGTGGCTAAAATCAACAAAGCGATTCGCATCACGATGTTTTTCTAGTAACTCCTGCTCTAAAGGACATACTCCACCTTCGGCACAGCAAAACACGCCGACATCGTGATACCAAAACGCCAGCACGACATCAAGCTCCATCGGGTTAAAAAACTCAAACATATGCTCAGATAACGCTTTGATATCATGCGCATGATAAGTCTGCCCAACGTAGCGCATGATGCGTCCCATATCACCTGAATCTGTCATCGCTATTTCGGCGGTTATTTGCGCTCGCTCAACATCACTGGTTAATTTTTTTGAATGCTGGCGGTACTGATATAACACACGAATTCGTGCCATCAGCTCTTCAGCATTGAATGGTTTTACAATGTAATCAGCTGCACCTGCGTTATAGCCTTTTACACGGTCTGGTAAGTCCGCTTTACCCGATAAAAACATCACAGGAATATCTTTAGTTTGCGGGTTAGCTTTTAATTCGTTACACACCTCGTACCCTGATTTAGCAGGCATTTCAACATCAAGTAAAATAATGTCTGGGCTGTACTTTATCGCCTGTCTTAATCCTTCTTCACCATTTTTAGCATGGATCAACGTGCAAAAGCCCGATAGTGATTCTTCAATCACATGATGGACATACTTATCATCATCAATGGCTAATACAAGTTTTGACATACTTAATTCCTGCAACTGTTTTTAAAAAGAATAGTACGCAAGATTGAATTTGCTAAGAATTATTAATAAAAAAGCGCCTTACGGCGCTTTAGTTTAAGTAATGTGTATTATGCTGCAATACCACTATGTCTTAGTAGTGCATCAACTTGTGGTTCGCGTCCGCGGAACTTTTTAAATAGCTCCATAGGCTCTTCGCTCCCCCCTTTTTCTAAAATGTTCTTTAAGAAAGCTTCGCCCGTTGCTGGGTTAAAAATGCCTTCTTCTTCAAATTTAGAAAACGCATCGGCCGAGAGTACTTCAGCCCATTTATAAGAGTAATAACCTGCGCTATAACCGCCTGCAAAAATATGGCTAAAGCCATGCTGGAAACGATTAAACGCTGGCGCTTTAACAACAGCCGTTTTACTGCGTACCTCATCAAGTGTTGCTTGAATATGACATGGCTCACCCGCTTTGTAAGTATGGTGAATAGTAAAATCAAACAACGAGAACTCAAGCTGACGCAGCATTTGCATACCTGATTGGAAGTTCTTCGCCGCAAGGAGTTTATCTAGTAACTCTTTTGGTAATGGCTCATCTGTTTCGTAATGACCCGAAATAAAGCTCAGCGCTTCTTCTTCGTAACACCAGTTTTCAAGGAACTGACTTGGTAACTCAACCGCGTCCCATGCAACACCGTTAATACCAGCAACTGGCGCTGCATCAACTTGTGTCAACATATGGTGAATACCATGACCAAACTCATGGAATAACGTAGTCACTTCGTTATGCGTAAACAAAGCCGGCTTATCACCCACTGCTTTATTAAAGTTACACACTAAGTACGCAACTGGGGTTTGTAATTCGCCGTTTGCACGTACTTTTCGACCCATGCAGTCATCCATCCAAGCACCGCCACGCTTGCGATCGCGGGCGTATAAATCTAGATAAAAGCGACCACGTAACGTGTTGCTGTTATCGTAAATTTCGAAGAAACGTACATCAGGGTGGTAAGTATCAAACTCTGTCACTTCTTTAACACTAATACCAAATAAACGATTAACTGTAGTGAATAAGCCACTTAGAACTTTATTGGCTGGAAAATATGGGCGCAGCACTTCATCAGAAATCGCGTACTTCTCTTGCTTGAGCTTTTCGCCGTAGTAAGCGTAGTCCCACGCAGCCAGTTCAGTCACACCGTGCTTATCTTTTGCGTAAGCTGTTAGCTCAGCAAGCTCTTGCTCAGCTTGTGGCTTAGACTTAGCAGCTAAATCTTCTAAGAATGAGAAAACTTGCTCTGGCGTTTCTGCCATTTTAGTCGCCAATGACATATCAGCGTAGCTGTTAAAACCAAGTAACTCGGCAAGTTCATGACGCAGGGCAAGCTCTTCGCTCATAATAGCTGAGTTATCAAATTCACCAGCGTTAGGGCCTTGATCAGAGGCACGCGTCACAAACGCAGTGTAAAACTCTTCACGTAACTCGCGGTTATCAGCATAAGTCATAATGGGTAAGTAAGATGGAAAATCTAGCGTGAATACCCAGCCTTCTAGCTCTTTGCTTTTAGCTGTATCAGCACCTAGTGCTAACGCAGACTCTGGTAAACCAGCCAGTTCGCTTTCATCTGTAATATGCTTTTGCCAAGCAAGCGTGGCATCCATTACATTGTTACCAAACTTAGAGGCCAGCTCAGATAAGCGCGCACTGATTTCGCCATAACGCTTTTGTTGTTCAGGCTTTAAGGCAATACCAGATAGCTCAAAATCGCGCAGTGCATTAGTAATGGTTTTTTGCTGGGCAGTCGTTAGTGTTTTAAATTCATCACTGTTGTGAAGCGCGTTGTAAGCATCGTACAAACCTTGATGCTGACCAACAAAGGTTGAATACTCAGATAACAACGGCAAACATTGCTCATAGGCTTCACGTAGTTCATCGCTGTTAACGACAGAATTCATATGTGATACCGGTGAAAATAAGCGTGATAACTTGTCATCAGCTTCTTCAAGCGGAAGCACCAAATCATTCCATGTGTATGATTTAGTTGCCAGTACCTCATCTATTTTGGCACGGCACTCAGCAATCGCCGCTTTTAATGCTGGCACTACATGTGCTGGTTTAATTTTAGAAAACGGCGGAAGCCCTTCTAAACCAATGAGTGGGTTATTTTCTGCAATTGTCATTTTCGTTCTCAAATTTTATGCGAAGATGATTTTGAAGTTGGGGCGAATTGATGAAATACAAGGGGCTTAACCTTGGTCTTTATTATGCTATTATCAACTTATTACTAAATCGATTAATTAATAAAAAGTTATCTATTTTTGAGGACAAACTATGGCTCAGCATTTTGATTACATTGCAATTGGTGGTGGTAGTGGCGGTATTGCCTCTGCAAACCGTGCAGCAATGCGTGGCGCAAAAGTCGCTCTTATTGAAGCAAAACACATGGGTGGCACCTGTGTAAACGTGGGTTGTGTTCCAAAGAAAGTAATGTGGCACGGCGCACAAATTGCTGAAGCAATTAACGCATATGCACCTGACTACGGCTTTGATGTTGAATTAAAAGGTTTTAGCTGGGCTAAATTAGTTGAAAGCCGCGAAGCGTATATTGGCCGTATTCACCAAGGTTACAACAAGTACTTATCGAGTAATGGTGTAACTGTAATCAATGGCTTTGCTAAGTTTGTTGATAACAAAACAGTTGAAGTAAACGGTGAGCTATACACTGCTGACCATATCCTTGTCGCTGTTGGTGGTCGCCCTACTATTCCTAACATTCCAGGCGCTGAGCTTGGTATTGATTCAAATGGCTTCTTTGAGCTAGACGCACAGCCTAAGCGTGTTGCTGTGGTTGGTGCAGGCTACATTGCCGTTGAAATCGCAGGCGTACTTCATAGCCTTGGTACAGAAACACACCTGTTTGTTCGTAAAAACAAACCACTACGTACTTTTGACCCGTACATTGTAGATACGCTTGTCGATATTATGGCAAAAGAAGGCCCAACTCTTCACACTGAGTGCACACCTAAAGAAGTAGTTAAAGAAAGCGATGGCAGCTTAACCATTCACTTTGAAAATGGTCACAGCCAAAACGTTGATGAAGTTATTTGGGCAATTGGCCGTACACCTACAACTGACAAGATCAATCTTGCTGCGGCAGGTGTTGAAGTAAATGAAGCTGGTTACGTTAAAGTAGACGAATTCCAAAACACCACAGCTGAAAACGTATACGCAGTTGGCGATATCATCGAAAACGGTATCGAACTTACGCCAGTAGCCGTTAAAGCAGGTCGTATTTTATCAGAGCGCTTATTCAATAAAGAACTACCTGATGATTTAAAAATGGACTACGAGCTAGTACCTACTGTGGTATTCAGCCATCCACCAATCGGCACAATTGGTTTAACAGAGCAGCAAGCGATTGATCAATACGGCAGCGATAACGTTAAAGTATATAAATCAAGCTTTGCAGCAATGTACACAGCGGTTACTCAGCACCGTCAAGCATGTAACATGATGCTAGTGTGTGCAGGCGAAGACGAAAAAGTTGTTGGCTTACACGGCATTGGCTTTACCGTTGACGAAATGATCCAAGGCTTTGCCGTTGCAATGAAGATGGGCGCAACCAAAGCAGACTTTGATGCTGTTGTGGCTATTCACCCGACGGGCTCAGAAGAGTTTGTAACGATGAGATAAACTCGCGTTGCGAGTCAATTTTAAAACCTTGTGGTGCTGCCACAAGGTTTTTTATTGAGTAAATTTGGTAGTGATTTCAGTACACTATCAAAGCTCAGAAATTGCTTGACTAAAAATACGTTTAAGTAAATCTAGGTTTAAATTCACACCTGCAATATTCGCATCAATTCACTCTCTCTGAGAGATTGGAGGCCACGAAACCTTATAGCCGATGCTATATAACATTTCTTCAAAAAAGAAGCGTAACACTCTACCGTTACCTTCGCGGAATGGGTGAAGTAAATTTAGCTCACAAAACAAGTCTGCCACTTTTTCAATTAGTTCATCATTATTCTGACAATTCGATATTGCCGGAATGGTTCGAAATAATTTGTTAGCTTCAGGCTCAATACGCGTCCAAGTACAAAAGCGGGTATTACCCTTGGAGATATCAACATCCCTAATTTGACCTACCCACACATATAAGTCTTGAAATAAGTGGTGATGAAGATGTTTTAAATGCTCAAGTGAAAACTTAGATAGAGGTTGTTCGGGGGAGTCATAAGTTCTATAGCGTTCAGCGGTAAACTCAGCTTCAGCTTGATCTAATATATCCGATTCTCGAATATCTAATAAATTAATACATCAGAGGCAGGGTAGCAATATTTATCTTGAGCTACCCCGTATTTATCGCGCATATTTACGCTTCAATTCAGCAATACTTTTGCCTTCACTATTAGTTTTCAGCGTTAGACCTTCATAGCTTAAACTGACCTTAAAGTTATCCATATCGGGCATAAACTTAGTTTTTTGCTGATTGCTAGTCTTAGCAGTTTTGGTAGTCATAAACCCTCCTGTAATACTGATAATTCTAGCTTATTCAAGCATAAATTGCCATTAATCAACTTATTCGAAAGTACAGCCAAAAAGAAGAGAAAAAGGCAATTAAAATACTGACCAATTTAAACTTTTTATTGCCTATGATTACAAAGTGAGGGGGAGTTGTTAAACTCAGCTAAAAGAATAAAAACGTAAACTACTTTGCAATCAATCACTTTATTCCCTGTACACCTTGTACAGAGTATCTTTCTGTTCCAAATGTTATTTGGTGCATTATTAATTAATAGCCAAAAACAAAGTCGTTCCTTGGTGCTGCTGTTTGCATTTCAAGGCTGTGTGTGCGCCTTTAACCTGCTAGAAGGGTTAGGGTTTTCTAGTTACTTAATTACCCCTGCATTTACATTACTATATGGGCCTATGATTTACTTTTTTACCTTGTCGATTACAGGTAAACAGCCCTTTAAAACATCACACTACGCGGTACACTTAATTCCTGCGGCTATTTCCTTGGCCTTTACCCACTACACACAAGCGATCATTTTACTTGGTTCGCTCAGTCAACTTGGTTATTTCTACTTCGCTTATGGCATTTTAAAGCGCTATCACAAACAACTTATGCATGCGCGCTCAGATGCTGAGAGCCTTAAATTAAAGTGGCTGATCAAAGCATTATTTATTTTTGCCATTATTGTCGTATTTGATTTGCTGCGCATGAATGTGCAACCAATCACGCCGCTCGATTTAAAGATGCACTGGTATTTATTAAACGAAATACTGTTACTGCTAATGTTTAGCTTTTTGTTGTTTCACACCATCAAAAATAGCTTTCAATTCGAACCAGTCACATTGCCTGAAGAACCCGAAGCTGAACAAACTGATTCGGCTGACGAGCAACTTGCGCAGCAAATTTTCTCAACCATTGATAACTTGGTTATTAACGAATCGCTTTATCGACAACCTAGGCTCTCACTAAACGACTTAGCAAATCAAACCGGGCTCGGTAGTAAAGAAATATCTTGGGCTATTAACAGCTCTACGGGGAACAACTTTTGTGAGTACATCAACCAGCATAGAGTGAATGATGTTAAACGCGAAATAGAGAAAGACTTACCTCAAAAACTCAGCCTGATAGAGCTGGCATTTCAAGCAGGCTTTAATTCTAAATCGACTTTTAATGCCGTGTTTAAAAAAGAAACGGGATTAACACCAAGTCAATTTAAGAAGCAAACGCAAAAGAATTAGCTCATAAAACAGACAAAAAACGTCCTAAATCCTGTTTTAGGACGCTTTTTTACAACTCAAACGCTAATTTAAACAAAAAACAACTTTGAGACTCCTGATGTACAAGTCCTATTTTTTACTACTAACTTTGTGCCTATTAATAAACTTTTCGGGTTTTGCTTTAGCAACGAATCACTCTTTAGAGGTGACGAATCAAGCTTTAAAAGTGCAGCCAAGTCGCGTTGGTGCAAGCGACCCAATCGCTTACTTTCAATCGAAAACAGCAGCAATAGAATTTGCTAAACAACAAAACTGGGCTCAGGTGAATAAACTCACAAAAAAGCTCATTAATGAATATCAACACGATGGCGATACTTGGTATGTACTTGGCCTCAGTTATTTTCAATTGGCCGATTACCAAAATGCCAGCAATGCTTTGCAACGCGCACTTGCAATTGGGACTAGCTTAAAAGGCATTCCTAATGGGGCCAGTAACCCAAACGATTTAATGGTTAAAATTGCAGAGGCATACGCAGAGCTTGATAACCAACAGCAAGCCGAGTATTGGCTTAAAAAAGCACTAGCAGCAAGATGGGATGACCGCCCAACACTTGCTGGCACCAGCTTATTTAAATCTGGTATTAACCCTTACTTTGAACGCTTTGCACAATCAGCCAGTTATAAATCACTTGCAGGTAATAATTTGGATACTGAACTCAATCGAGATCAAAGATGGCGTGCCGATTTAGCGTTTTTAGTTTCAGAGATCAAACGTTTACACGTGGCAATGTATCAAAACATGAGCTCACACCAGTTTGCAGAAAAAGTAGCTGAGATTGATAAGTCGATTCCTATTCTAACCGATCAGCAAATTGTTTTTCAGTTTATGGAGCTAATTGCATTACTTGGCAATGGTCATAATCTATTGATCCCAGCATGGGGTGAAACAGGCAACTTTCAGCAACTACCATTTCAGTTTTATCAATTTAGTGACGGTTTATACATCAGCAAAGCAAGTAGCGATTACCAGCAATATGTTGGCTATAAAGTTGAGGCATTTGCCGATACACCAGCCCAGCAAGCTCTTGAGTTAACTAAACGTATTAATGCTCGCGATAATGAAATGCAAACCCTTTGGTTGGGTCCCTATTATTTAAGTTTGCTTGATGTGCTAAACGGGCTTGGCATTAGCAAAGGGAGCGAGGTAACACTTACACTCAGCTCACCACAAGGCGCTATCACCACAGTTACACCAGCGCTCAAACCAATGCAATTTACAGGTTTTCCTAAGTTACCAAAACTTGCTGAGCACCCTACGCTTAGATACTTAGCAAAAAACAATACGCCGTTTTGGAGCGAACAAATCAAAACGAATAAATTACTGTATGTACAATTCAATGATGTGCGAAATAACAAAGATCTCACCCTTGCTGAATTTGCCATGCAGCTACAAGCACAAATCAAACACGATGACATTGAGCATCTGGTGCTAGACCTTCGCCATAACAGTGGTGGTAATGGCTCACTCACCCCGCCTTTGGTGGCAACGGCCGCATTTTTTAACGTATTAAAACCACAAGGAAAGCTATTTATATTAATTGGCCGCAATACGTTTTCGGCAGGCCATGATGTAGCTGTAAAGATTGCCAGTATAGTGCCAGCGATTTTTGTAGGTGAGCCATCAGGCACCCGCCCGAATGTGGCAGGTGAAGCTGGCTGGTTTAACCTGCCATACAGCAAACAAACAGGCCTTATTTCGAGCCAATTCCACCAGCAAAGCCGAGCGGAAGATCATCGAATCTGGTTAGCGCCCGATATGCCAATTACGCTTTCTGCAAAAGACTACTTTGCAGGTATCGATCCGGTAATGGATGCTGTTTTAACTATAACTAAGCAATAACCAGTGCTGGCACAAACCTTGTAACTGTTAATAAAGTAACCAGTTATAGCAAGAGTTTGCTTTTGTTTACTGTGTAATTAAGTAGTTATTACGCAGTAAACAAGGCATTTTTACAAGGAGGCACTGTGTCTAAGTCTGCAATTTTATATCGCATGGTGACCGATGAGCATATTTGCCCATTCGGTTTAAAATCAAAAGATTTACTAGAGCGTCATGGTTACGATGTTGATGATCGTCACTTAACCAGCCGTGAGCAAACTGACGAATTCAAACAGCAGCATGATGTAAAAACCACACCACAAACCTTTATCAATGATAAACGCATTGGTGGTTACGATGATTTACGCGACTTTTTTAATCTGCCCGAGGCTGGCCAACAAGGTACCAGTTATACCCCTGTTTTAGCCATTTTCGCAGTAGCTATGCTACTAAGCTGCGGTTTCACTTATGCCAGTGGTGAGGCTTTATTTTCTATGCAAAATCTGATGCTGTTTGTTGCATTATCCATGGCGGTATTAGCGATACAAAAGCTGCAAGACTTATACAGCTTTTCTAACTCATTTATTACCTATGACTTACTAGCCATGCGTGTCGTGCCCTACGCCTATGTTTATCCATTTATAGAGGCGTATGTAGCGATAGGTATGGTGGCTAAATTACCCGCCTTAGCTGTAGCACCATTTTCATTATTTATTGGTGGGATAGGTGCGGTATCAGTTATTAAGGCTGTGTATATCGATAAACGAGAGCTGAAATGCGCCTGTGTTGGTGGCGACAGTAATGTGCCGCTCGGCTTTATCTCTCTGAGTGAAAACTTATTTATGATTGCCGCAGGTATATGGATGCTATTGAGCTAATACAAAAACGCGAGGGATTACCCTCGCGTTCACTATAACTATCAGTAGGGACAATTAAGCCGTACCACCCACAGTTAGGTTATCAATTTTAAGGCTTGGTTGACCCACACCAACAGGTACGCTTTGGCCATCTTTGCCACATACGCCAACGCCTTTATCAAGCGCTAAGTCGTTGCCTACCATCGAAATTTGCTGCATCACTTCTGGGCCATTGCCAATCAGTGTTGCGCCTTTGATAGGTTGCGTGATTTTACCGTTTTCAATTAAGTAGGCTTCAGAGGCACTAAATACAAACTTACCTGACGTAATATCCACTTGGCCGCCACCAAAGTTAGGCGCGAAGATACCTTTTTTCACTGAGCTGATGATATCAGCTTGGCTGTGCTCGCCACCTAACATATAGGTGTTGGTCATACGCGGCATAGGTAAATGAGCATACGATTCACGGCGTGCGTTACCAGTAGGGTTAACACCCATCAAACGGGCATTTAGCTTATCTTGCATGTAGCCCTTTAAAATACCGTTTTCAATAAGCACGTTATACGCAGCTGGTGTCCCTTCGTCATCCACGTTCAATGAACCACGGCGATCAGCAATGGTGCCATCATCCACGACTGTACACAGTTCAGATGCCACCTTTTGACCTACTTTACCGCTAAACGCTGATGCGCCTTTACGGTTAAAGTCACCTTCTAGGCCATGGCCTACCGCTTCGTGTAGTAACACACCCGGCCAACCTGCGCCTAGCACGACTTCCATGCTACCGGCAGGTGCATCGATTGCTTCTAGGTTTACTTTTGCTTGGCGAACAGCTTCTTCGGCGTATTCCATCCAGCGCGGTTTGCCATCGACTAACTCTTTAAAATAGCCATAATCTAAACGCGCACCGCCCCCTGCACCACCGCGCTCACGACGGCCGTTCTTCTCAAGTAACACTGAGCAGTTTAAGCGAATAAGCGGGCGAATATCGGTGGCAAAGGTGCCATCACTTGCAGCAATTAACACTTCTTCATAAACCGCCGACATTGAACTGATCACTTGCTCAGCATCCGGCGCTAATTGACGAATATAGTTTTCAAGTTCACGTAGCAGGCTTACTTTGTCATCGTTGCTCATGCTTTGAATTGGCTGATGCGGCGCATACTGCTCTTTAGCAGCTACATCACTGAACACCTGAATTGTTTTGTTTTCGCCAGCATTGGCAATGCTACGCGCAGCCGTTGCTGCTTTGTTTAACGCTTCAAGGTTAATCGCATCTGAGTATGAAAAACCGGTTTTTTCACCGCTAACAGCACGCACACCCACACCACGCTCAACGTTGTATGAGCCTTCTTTTACTAAACCGTCTTCAAGCACCCAAGATTCGTGATGGCTCGATTGAAAATACAGGTCGGCATAGTCAACTTGGTGCTGATGAATAAAAGCGAGCGTTTTTTCTAATTCTTCTCTTGTTAATTGGCTGTCATGTAATAAATGCTGTTCAACCGTGTTCATAATAAATGCTCTCTAAATCGTTGCTGAGACTGCACAGGCATGTCTTGGCGAATTGTATTCAAGCGGTTTAAATCAAGCTCATGGCTGATAAACCCGGTACCAGAGGCAAGCTCACTGAGCGTTTCTCCCCATGGTGAAATAATAATGCTGTGGCCATATGTGTGGCGGCCATTTTCATGCTCGCCCCACTGCGCTGCGGCAACCACATAGCATTGTGTTTCGATTGCCCGCGCAGCTAATAAAATATGCCAATGAGCAGCGCCGGTGACTGTGGTAAAGGCACTGGGCACTAAAATAAGCTCAGCCCCTTGGCGCTGCATGGCGGTGAATAAGCCACTAAAACGTAGATCATAACATACTGCTAAGCCAATTTTACCAAATGGCGAGTCGACCACCACAATATCATTGCCTGCTTGCGTCGCATCAGACTCTCGGTAACTGCGGGTAGTGTCGGCTACATCTACATCAAATAAATGAATTTTATTGTACTGCGCAACCACATCGCCTTGGTTGTTAAATAAAAACGAGGCGGCTAAATACTTACCATTTTGCTGCGAAACAGGCAGGGTGCCAGCGGCTAACCAAATATCATGTTGCTTGCATAAATCGGCAAGTTTCGCTTTATATGCCTCACTTTGGTGACCTAATTGATAGCTTGCTTGGCTTTGCTTACTAAAGATCAAAAAGCTTTCCGGTAAACACACTAGCAATGGCCGAGTTGCAGGTAACTGATTCAATGTCTCTGCTAAAAAAGCAAGATTTTGCTCAGCATTCATACTTGAGCACATTTGTACTGCAACAACCTGTGGGTGAGGATTAGCCTTCATTATCATCTAAACTCGCTGAAGATGCGGCATCTTTTAATTTTAGTTGCGTCGACGACTGCGGCTGGCTTTGCGCGGCTTGCGGTAACGTCACTTCACGGCTCTTACGATCAACTTCTTCGACAACAGGATCGTTCATACTGCCTGTTACTTTAAAGTTGATCTCTGAGATCACCCGCGCTGAGTGAATCACTTTGTCGATTGCCAACGCAGCAAGACCACTTACCGGATTAACCATCCATGCCACAATCACTGGAATACTCGACGTTACCTGCGGCGCAACCGCTAGGTCGTAATCAATTTCAAAGGTATTTAAGTTTGTATGGCCTTTAATCGTTAAATCAGCAGGCACACCATCAAGTTTGGTATCTTGAGTGTAAGCAATGCCCTTTTCTAGCTGCATCGTGCCTTGCATGCTGTTATAGAAAAAGCCTTTGGAGAATACATCCCTAAAGTCCAGTTTCAGCTTACGCACTAACGAGTCTAAACTCAGTAATGAGAATACTCGCGCACCACCATCACTGATCTCAGCAAGGTGCCCTTCACCTAAACGCCAATCTAACTCACCGGCTAAACTTGGTACATCAAAGCTATAAGGGGCGCCTTGCCATGCAAGATCAAACTTAATATTGGCGTCAGAGTCTTTTACTGTAGTAGTGATATCAAACTCATCAAATAGCGCACCAATATCGTCACTTTGTAAGTTACCACTAAAGCGTGTTTGCCCATCGGCAAATTGCCCTTTACCGCGCAATACGTGATCGCCTTTGTCGATAACCAGCTCAGTAAACAAAAGTTTATCGTTCTCCCCAACTAAGCTACTTTTAATTTTATCGAGCTGATAGTCAGCGACTTTACAATCTTCACAGTTAAACTCGATGGCCGGGACTCGGGTTAACCAGCTTAAATCTTCAGGTTCAGTGCTTTGCTCTGTTTGCTCTGCAACTTCGTTAAAATTAATACGCAGGTAGTCAGTAAAAATTTGAATTGGTCTGCGTGTTTCACCGGTTGGGATCAGTGCATCGGCACGTAATTCTTTAGCATTTAGCTTTAACTCTAAATCTGATTGTTTTGGCGCTAAGCGAAATTCAAAATCGTTAAAGTCGATATTGTGTAGTGCCAGTTTATTAAATTTGCCCGTTACGTTGTTGAATGCAGGCATCACACTTGGCGCATCTGACTTAACTTTGGTAAGCGCAATAATTTGATCAATTAAGCCAAACCAAGGCACTATTTCGGTTTCTGGTAAATCAATAGATACCGCAAAACCTTCACGGTTCAAACCTAAATCTTGTGCACCTAAAATTAAATGGGCATTACTAAATTTCTTTTCGCCATTATCTAAAATCGCATTAAAAAATAACTGCTCATCAACATTTGCGGTGATCAAATTAGAAATACGGTCGCCCTGTACCACTGCAGTTAATGGCCATTTCTGCTCTGCGCCTTTGTTATAAGGTGCAGGTAGTTGGCTAGTCACACCGATTAAATTACCACTCACATCGGCGCGGTAATTAAAGTCATTCGGTAAAAAGTTAAGCGACACATTAATATCTACATCACTTTGGCCGCTTAAGTAACCGGCCAGTAAACCATGCGCCTGTTCAATTAAAGGCTCAGCTTCAAGTGCTAACTTTATAGCAATTTCAGCGCGATAGTTATCAGCCACACTTTCACTGTTATAACTTGCAGTGAGCGGCATACCCATCCAATCTGCTTTGGCATTTTTTAAGTCGATTTTATCGTTGTTAAACTTAACAATACCGGTCATGTGATTAAGTGTGATCCCAGGCTGTGCAAGGTAAATCGGAATATTAGCTAACTCAACTTCACCAATCGCATCAACATGACCAGACTCTAGATCTACTAGTAATTCAATTTCAGCCTGCGCTTCCCCTTTAGCTTGAACTACCTCAAATACATCAGCTAACGGTTTTGCTAACGGAGTCGCAGAAAAGAAGGGATTAAGCTTATCGCCATGGGCGCGTTTATTAATAGCAACTTTTAAGACATCTGCATTCATTAAATCGGCAATACTGACATGCACGCTATCGCCAAGGACTAGATTAACCAACTTGCCCGACTTGCTATAGATATCCATGCGCTCATTTTCGAAATGTAAAATGACGTTGGCATCTTCAACTTCTGGCCAGCTTGGTGAAAACTTATAGTTCGCGTTTTCAACATTCGCTAACACTTCAAATTGACCTTGCTGCTCTTTGAACGGAAACCCATTAAATGGCCCTGAGAACAACACTTGCGCTTTATTTACTTCGCCACCTTTAATGGCTCCATTGAGGTAGCTAACAAGGCTTTTGCTCATGACAGGTAACGGAAAATAATGCCCAGCGACTTTAGCATCAGGGGCATAGGCTTCAGCATATAAATCTAACCGGGGTTCATCAGTCAGGCTGAGCATCATCTCAGCAGCCACAGTTACTTCGTCGTTATCAAGCCAAATATTATCGCTACTAATGCGCCAGCCATCATCGTAATGATGAAGGTCTAGTTCTACATTTAATTGGTTATAGGCAATATCTTGGCTAAAGCTGCCGTTTGTTAATAGTTGATTATTCTCGCCATAAAGCTGAATTCGCCCAGCTGATTGATTAATTAAGCCATTAACGCGGATAGCTTGCCCACCCGGAACACCTTGCAGCGACAGCCAATTAATTTGTTCGCCCTGAAACCAAAGTTGCCAGTTATCCTGCTGACCTAACTCAAGGTAGGCATCACTTAACTGACCATTGGGTTGACGAGCTAAAAACGGGGCAAGTACTTCAAAGTTACTTAACTGCGATAACTTGGCCAGCAATGCAAAATCAAATTGCTTTAACCAAATTTGATTTTTATCGCCAAGCTGAGCTTCAAATTGTAAGGTTGGCCATTGTTTTAAATCGCTTTCAAAGGTAAGTCCGGTGCTTTTTAAGCGCCAGCCACCTTGCTTTGGAAATAAATGAAAACCACCTTCGCTTAAACTAATTTGATGCGCTTCTTGGTTTTGTTGCCAGTTGATAAAACTCGGTAGCCACTGCACTTTTACATCGCTGATCAGGCCTTTATCAAGGCTAAACCACGTTTGTAAGTTGATGTCTGAATTAAGCTGCTGCTTGTCGGTATTAATATATTGTGCCAGCCATTTAGATACATCAACGTTCGCCGCTTGCACATAGATATCACCTGCCATGGTTTCAAGAGTCGACCCATTCAGCGCCATACGGGCGTCAAAGCTACCAACAGAAATTCCTGGTAACGCTAATGTACCTGAGCCTTGATGTTGTTCAGGGGTATTTTGCCAGACAATGTTTTCAAGAATGAGCTTACGCTCTTTACCATCATTGAGGATAAAGTTAAGGCTACTATCTTGCACTGCAAAGTGCCCTGTTTCACCAAGAAACAAACCTTCAATAAGTTCTTTTTGCTCAAAGTTACCAGATTGTTGATTATTGCCTAAATCAAGCATCGTTGGTAAATCGACATCAGCATGAAAACCATTGATCACAAAGTAGCTCGATTTAAGCTGACGGGTTTTTATAGATTCCCATAAGTTAACTTCAAGGCTCGCTTTATCAATGGTGAGTGCAATGGGTGAGGTTTGGTTATCTTCAAAGGAAATATCTTCGATAACTAAAGCAGGTCCTTTCCCCTGCCAACTGGCTGAGATTGAGCCAATCGCTAAATTTACATCAAAACGTTCATACAAAAACGCTTCAATGTCATCTTTATAGTCATTCGCGTATGGCAGTGAGTACTTTACCACAGAGACAATAACGGCCAGCAGTACGAGAGTAATAGCAAATACTTGCCATAACTTACGTAAACAATAAAAGCAGACCGTTTTTGCCTTCATTACATCATTACCACATCAAACTGTTCTTGGTTGTATAAACTCTCTGTTTGAATACTGACTTGCTTACCAATAAATAGTTCCAGCTCAGCAAGGTTGTGATACTCATCATTGATCAATGCTTCACTTACCGAAGGCGATGCGTAAACCATGAACTTATCAGCTGCATAGGCACGGTTTACCCTCACGATTTCACGCAAGATTTCGTAGCAAACCGTTTCGACCGTTTTTTGCGAGCCGCGCCCGGAACACGCTGGACACACATCACAAAGAATGTGCTCCAAGCTTTCGCGGGTGCGTTTGCGGGTCATCTCTACTAAGCCTAGTGCAGATAAGCCATTTATGTTGGCTTTTGCACGATCTTTTGCAAGCGCAGATTCAAGTGAATGCAATACTCGGCGTTTGTGCTCATCACTAATCATATCGATAAAGTCGATGATAATGATGCCGCCTAAATTACGTAAACGTAGCTGACGAGCAATCGCTGAGGTTGCTTCGATATTAGTATTAAAAATGGTCTCTTCGAGGTTACGATGACCAACAAACGCACCGGTATTTACATCAACGGTTGTCATCGCTTCGGTTTGGTCGATAATTAAATAACCTCCCGATTTAAGCTCAACTTTACGATGTAGTGCTTTTTGGATCTCGGTTTCAACATCGAATAAATCGAAAATAGGTCGCTCACCCGGGTAGTATTCTAATGCTCCCGATAACAGCGGCACAAATTCTTCAGTAAATTCTTTAAGCTCTTGATAGGTTAGTTTTGAGTCAACACGAATACGCTCCATGTCTTCACCTACGTAGTCACGTAGAGTACGAAACGCCAGTGTTAAGTCTTCATGCAAGATACTTTCTTTACTGGTTTTTTTGCGCTTAGTGACGATTTTTTGCCACAGCTTTTTTAAAAATTCCGCATCGTGACGTAGCTCTGCTTCAGATGCACCTTCTGCTGCGGTACGAACAATAAAGCTGCCGTCATCATCACCATATTCAGCAACAATTTTCTTTAAACGCGAACGTTCTTCTTCGGTTTCAATACGCTGGCTTACACCTACATGTGTTGCATCTGGCATAAACACTAAATAACGAGAAGGAATCGTGATATCGGTTGTTAAGCGCGCGCCCTTGGTACCTAGCGGGTCTTTAACCACTTGCACCATGATATGTTGACCTTGGCGCACAAGCTCTCGAATATCTTGTACTTTTTTGATTGGCTGTTCGTCAACGCCTTCTACAATTGAGGCACTGTTTACAATGTCTGATGCATGTAAAAAGGCGGCTTTCTCTAAGCCAATATCGACAAACGCAGCCTGCATACCCGGTAGTACGCGGCTGATTTTACCTAAGTAAATATTGCCCACGATCCCAAGGTTGCCAATTCGCTCTAATTGGATTTCTTGCAGTACGCCATTTTCGATAAGCGCAACGCGACTTTCGCTCGGTGTAACGTTGATCAGTAATTCGGTGCTCATGTTACCCTCTTAAAAATTCGTTTAATAACTGCTCTGTCTCATATAAAGGTAAGCCGACAACCGCAAAATAGCTACCCGAAAGGTGACTCACAAAGCGACCACCTAAGCCTTGAATACCATAACCACCGGCTTTATCTTGCGGCTCACCACTATGCCAGTAGGCATCAATTTCAGCATCGCTGAGTGGTTTAAATGTAACATCGGTGACAACAAGGCAGCTTTTTGCTTGCTCACTATCAGCAATTGCCACAGCCGTCATCACTTGATGAGTACGGCCAGATAAGCGCTTCATGGTGGCGGTAAAATCAGCTTGATCTAGCGGCTTACCAAGTGCGGTATCATCAATGACAACCACGGTATCGCTGCCAAGTACTGGGCGGTCGGTGTAACCCATAGCAACGCCCGATTGTGCTTTGAGTTTGGCTAGGCGCTCTACATAGTCACGCGGGGCTTCGTTTGGGAATTGGCTTTCATCAGCATCAACGCTAAATTGAGAAAACTCAACGCCAAGTTGGCTGAGCAACTCTTTTCGGCGCGGTGATGCAGACGCCAAATAAATTGCGGTTTGCATTATCTAATCCTGAAATGACGGCGATATTTACGCAAAATTAAGAATATCCACCACCAACAAAGCATGCCGGTTAGCACTGGCCACATATAATGCGGGCTAAAATAAACGCCCATTAAAAAGTGGTTAAGCCAAAATTGCATGAGGTGGTAAAGCGTTAAAAACAAAGCAATTAAAATGCTTTGCTGCCATAAAGAAAAGTTTCTAATTTTTTGGAAGTTACTCGCAGTGATAAATATACACACCGAATAAGTCAGTGAGTTCACACCGAGTGGCGAACCTGATGCAAGGTCCATTAATAAACCAACGACCCAGGCTGTGCCAATATTTAGACGGTGCGGCACCGCTAACGACCAATACATTAATACCATTAACACCCAGTCTGGGCGGTATGGCTCAAACGAAATTGGTAACGGCATTAGTGCCATTACCAATGCAAAAAAGATACTGATAGCAATCAGCAAAGAGTGACGACTATTCATTGCTGATGCTCTCCTGCTGATTACGCCACAGCACAACCAATAAGCGAATACGGTCAAGTTGTGCAATTGGCTCAGCATAAACTTGCGCAAAAGGACGCCCTTCATCGCGGTTAATTTCGGTCACCACGGCAACCGGATAACCCTCTGGGAAAGTACCACCAAGACCAGACGTAACCAAAATATCGCCAATGCGAACATCAAGGCTATGCGGTACATGCGAAAGCTTTACCACGTTAATTTTACCAATGCCCTCAACCACGGTACGCACATCGTTACGTAAAATACGCACAGGTGTGGCATGAGTTGTATCTGTCATCAGCAGTACGCGCGAAGTAGTTGACCCCACTTGAGTGATTTGCCCCACTACACCCATTTCGTCAATCACAGCTTGGCCTTCGCTTAGGCCATCGGTTGTACCTCGGTTAATAACCACTTGGTGGCTATACGGATTTGAGTGAACAGAGAGGACTTGTGCAATAATTTTACGGTTTGATTGCTTAGCCGATGAACCGAGTAAAGCACGTAATTTATCGTTTTCACGAGATAGAAATTGCAGTTGTTGTAGTTGTTCGCTTTGTAGTAACTGCTTCTTTTTTAATGCTTCGTTTTCGGTTAAAAGCTGTTCGCGGGTATGCAGATTCTTCGCGCCAATACTAAATAGCTCATAGGGCAAGTTGGCAAGGTAAATGAGTGGGCTAACTAGAGTGTTTAGGCTGGTGCGGATTGTTGTACCACCTTGCGTGTAGCGATCGCCCACGATCAGCACGACACTCAAAAGCACTGCGACAAAAAGCCGCAGTTGCAAAGAGATGGTACGACCAAAAAGTAACTTCATTAGTCGTAGCTAAATACGTCACCACCGTGCATATCAATCATTTCTAGTGCCTTACCGCCGCCACGTGCAACACAGGTTAATGGATCATCAGCAACCACAACTGGGATACCAGTTTCTTCCATTAATAAACGGTCTAGATCCTTTAATAATGCACCACCACCGGTTAATACCATACCGTGAGCAGAGATATCAGATGCAAGCTCTGGTGGAGATTGCTCAAGAGCAACCATTACCGCGCTTACAATACCCATTAATGGCTCTTGCAGTGCTTCTAAAATTTCGTGCGAGTTAAGGGTGAATGAACGCGGCACACCTTCCGCTAGGTTGCGACCACGTACTTCAATTTCAATTGGCTCATCTGTTTTGAAAGCCGAACCGATTTGGTGTTTGATGTTTTCGGCAGTTGCTTCACCAATTAAGCTACCAAAGTTACGACGTACATAGTTAATGATAGCTTCATCAAATTTGTCACCACCGATGCGTACAGATGAAGAGTAAACCACACCATTTAATGAAATAATGGCAACTTCAGTTGTACCACCACCGATATCAACAACCATTGAACCGGTTGCTTCAGACACTGGTAGGCCAGCACCGATAGCCGCAGCCATTGGCTCTTCGATTAGATAAACTTCACGAGCACCGGCACCCATAGCCGACTCACGAATCGCACGTTTTTCTACTTGTGTTGCACCACAAGGCACACAGATAAGAACACGCGGGCTTGGGCGCATAAAGTTGTTGTTATGCACTTGCTTGATAAAGTGTTGTAGCATTTTTTCAGTCACGTAGAAGTCAGCAATGACACCGTCTTTCATTGGACGAATCGCTTTGATGTTACCCGGTGTACGACCTAGCATTTGCTTAGCTTCGGTACCTACAGATGCTACGCTCTTAGGGCCACCAGCACGCTCTTGACGAATAGCAACAACTGAAGGCTCGTTTAATACAATACCTTCTTCTTTTACGTAAATTAGGGTATTGGCTGTACCCAAGTCGATCGATAGATCGTTTGAAAAAATACCACGGAGTTTTTTAAACATGAGGCTGGATGACCTTTGAAAATTCGTTCTTATACTAGCTGCTCTCACTCTATCATGCTAATCATGAAAAAGCGCAACTGCTTTAATTAAATTGCTAAAAAAGGAAGCATCCATTGCTTCCTTTTTAAATTCTTATCGTTCGCGTACTAAACGGAAACCGATATAGTTTGCACGAAAATCTGGCGCTAAGATTAAGCGCGTTGAAACGCGTGCTAGGCTTGGAGCAAAGTTCCATGCACCGCCTCGAACAGCCACATCAGACTGCCCTGACTTTCTGTTTGTCCATTCCCACACATTACCTACTGTATCGTATAGGCCGAATGCGTTAGGAGAAAACGACCCTGTTGGTGCTGCGCTCCTGTTTGACCATTCGCTTCCACACCAGCCACAGTTCGCTAAATTTTTACCAATTTCGTTACCCCAAGGGTATTCAGTTTCTTTACCTGCACGTGCAGCGTATTCCCACTCAACCTCGTTTGGTAAACGAAATAACTGGCCTGTTTGACCCGATAACCAATCTGCATACGCTTTGGCATCGTTGTAAGTTAAACAAACCGCCGGGAAATCGCTTTCTTGATCAAAACCCGGATTGCGCCAGTTTAGAGTAGCTTCCCAAACTGGTTCACCATTTAAGTAATATGCACAGCCGCGATCTTTTTCTGCTTCTGTTTTATAGCCGGTATTCGCAACGAATTGCTCATACTCACCAACGCTTACTTCTTTGCTTTGCATTGCAAATGAGTTAGCAATGGTTTTTTCTACCACTGGGCGCTCATTCGCTAACCCATTGCCGTTAATGTCACCCATCTTAAATTTACCAGCGGGAATAACTACAATGCTGGCAGAACTGGTTTTATTAACAATACTCGCAACAGGTGCTGTTACAGGTTGCTCTGGTGCCGCTGTCACTTCAGCGACAACTGGCTCAGGCACTTTAACTAGGTTTGCATTAATGGTTTGTGCTTTACGCAGATCAATTCGCGCTTTATAGCTTTTGTAGCCACGTTTGCGAATTTCAATATTGTGAAAGCCCTTTGGTAATGACGTTGTTAACCTAGTTGCACCATAGCTCACACCATCAATAAACACTTCGTCATCATAAACATTTGAACGCAGTGTTAATTCAACCATTTTAGATTTATTTTGATCAGGTAATGGTTCAACCTTAATTGGCTTTTTTACAGAATAATCGCTTACAGGTTGCTCATTAAAACGTGATACAGAGACCACTTGATTATTATCCTGAGAGTTACTGAATGTTAACTGACTATCTGAATACGTTGCGTCGTAATTTGCTTGATAATTACCGGCCAAGGGCGTGCCATAATCTGCACAAAAACGATTGTCTAAATTAAGTAGGCTACATAAACGACTGCTGTTTACATCACCGCGCATGGTCACGCTTAAATTAACGTTGTAGTTACCTTGACCACTAAAAGCACTGTTCACGACATGGCTACTTAAAATCTTAACCTGTGCACCGGCAAGGTTACGTTTCGGTTCAACTAAACGCTCTTCTGTTAAGTTAGCAAAAATCTGGTCTACAAAACGTTTAGTGGCTTTTTGTAAACCCATTTGTTGGCCGCGCTGCTCACAGGCAGCAAGCGTTTCGGTACGCTTACAGTTAATCGTATGATTAACTTCTAGCGTGCCTTCACGTGTAAACTCGTTACGTAAACGCTCAACACGTGCTGTTGCTAATTGCTCTTTTAAGCTTTCTAAGGTATTCAGCTGAGTGTGCTTAGATACACGAATTTGCTCGATATCTTTTCTATGCGAAGCAATTGCCGCCAATTGCATCGAAATATCATCTTTGTTTTGTTTATGATCAACCACAGCTTTTTGGTAACGCGACTGCGCATTGCTGATATCAAGGGTTGGGTCATCAATCAGTCGGCGATACATCTCGTTCATTGCATCTAGCGCTTGGTTTTTTTCTTTATCTAGCTCAGTTGAGCGGGCGCGCAATAATTCGAGTTGTTTTTGTAACTGACTTTCTTCTTTTAGGTGTTTTTCGAGGATTAGGGTCGAGTTATCGTATTCGGCTTGTTTTTTACTGATCTCTGATTCAATGCCAGTTACCGTAGCTGTATCTTGTGCAAATGCACTTGTCGCTAGCAAACTAACTGAAATTAACAGAGATAAAGGAGCAATTCGCATATATTCCATTCCCAAAAAGCGGCAATTATTTGGTCATTATTATTTTTTATAATTAAACTCTTATGCTATGTACTTGCAAGGCAAAACACAAGCTTTGTTCAATTATTATCTCAGTTTACCTCTATTACCTTAGTTGATGCCAGTAAATAACAAAATCATTTTGGTTTAATTGACTAATTTCTATCTCTAAGACGACTTTGCTACAATTGGGCGTGTTTATTTACTAAAAAATGATACCGTGAATAGTTCTTTTGAATCACCAGTACAAACAATTCATCACCCCTTATTAGCGGCACGTAAAGTTCAACTCAGCATCAAGCGTGATGATCTTATTCACCCGCAAATTAGTGGCAACAAATGGCGTAAGCTAAAATTTAACTTGCAAGCCATGCAGCAACAGAAGAAATCTGAACTACTCACTTTTGGTGGTGCATTTTCAAACCATATTCATGCCACAGCAACTGCGGGTAAACTATTTGGTTTTAAAACCCACGGTATTATTCGCGGCCCTGAACTAGACGAAGCAAATCCAACACTTAACTACGCAAAGCAATGCGGTATGAGCTTACACCCAGTAAATCGAATTACTTACCGGTTAAGGCACGACCAAACTTACCTAGCACAATTGCAAGCACAATTTCCTAATGCCTACATACTGCCAGAAGGCGGCACCAACGCAGCTGCGCTTTTAGGTTGCAAAGAGTTAGCACAGAGCCTACCAAGTTCTGATGTGATTGTTTGCCCTACTGGCAGTGGCGGTACATTGGCGGGGTTAATTGAAGGCGCACCGCAGCACACAAAGCTGTTAGGTGTCGCAGTACTGAAACAAGCGAACTACTTAATTGATGAGATAAAGCAGCTAAGTAATAAAGCAAATCAGCAACAAAACTGGCATCTGCTTTGCGACTTTCATGATGGTGGCTACGGAAAGTTTAGCGATAACTTGTGGCAATTTTGCCAAACTTTTAGCAAGCAACACACTATTCCGCTTGAGCCAATTTACAGCGGTAAAATGCTCTTTGCTGTATGGCAACTTATAGAGCAAGGCTACTTTGCTAAAGGTTCGCACATCATTGCAGTCCATACAGGTGGGCTACAAGGGTTAAATGGCCTCAAGTACCGAGGCCTCATTGACTAACTATAGGGCGTAATATCCGCCAGCTTTTGTAATGGTTCGGCAAAGTAAAAACCTTGAGCAGCAATGACACCTAGGTTTTTTAAGGTCGCAAGTTCGTTCTGTGTTTCTACTCCAACTGCATAGACAGGAAAGTTTAGCTCTGCCCCTTTAGTAATTATTTGCTTAACAATTTTTTGTTGCTGAGCACTTGTGTCTATATTATGAATTAGCTCTAAAGCTAGCTTAATACTACAAATGTTATTAATGCCTTTGTAGGTCGCTAGGTGCTCACTGCTGCGCACATTATCAATAACTATACCTGCCGAGAGTTTTTCTAAACACTCGAACTGTGTACTAAGCTTTTTATGCTGTTTTAAATAATCATCTTCGCTGAGTTCAAATTGCAACCTGTCGATACACTTAAAGTCATCTGTCTGCTGATTTAACCAATCCCAAAACTCATCATTGAACCAGTTCATCGCATGCAAGTTAATACTTACCTTTAAGCTACCAGACTCATTCAACAACATCTTTTTTACTTGTAAAATTACGGTTTTATCTAACAGTAAAACATCTTTTTTACTACTCATGTGTGGAATAAAGTGCCTAGCAGCAAGCAAACCTAAGCTTTTGTGTCGAATACGGATCAATGCCTCATGCTGCAAAATATCGCCCGTTTGCAAGTCAAATAACGGCTGAAAAAACAACATAAAGTGTTTTTTCTTTATATACTCAAAAAGATGTTCTTTGCTATCAGCCAGCATGTTTGACTGCGTGTGACCAAAAGGTAAGCGATGGATATGCTGCCAAGCGCTTTGTTTCGCCAGTGCTAATGCCGATTTAGTAAGCTGATAAACCACTGCCTGATCAGCCCCTGTGCGGTAATTACACACACCAATTTTTATATCAGCGCGAGACAAATCACTACGGTAATTTAAACAAGCTTGATAGATAACTTGATGTAGTCGCTTTGTGTATTTATCAATTTCAGTGGCAGGTACATTATTTAAGGTGACAGCGATACCGCCAGAAGGCAGTAATTTAACAGAGCGATTTACAAGCTCACCAAAGCCTTTAGCAATCACTAATTTAAAGTAGTTATCGATATCAAGGTTAGCAGGAAACGGGCTTTTCCAAAAAAATAGTGCAAACAAATGATTATAATTAGTTGGCACACCATATAAGATATTCAAATCTTGGTGCGCTAATGGTTTTGGAGATGTTAACTGCTTTGGCGGTGCCTCAACCACTTGCTGCTCTTGGCTTTGTATTTGTGGCTGCTCTAAGGTTTCTAATTGCTTGAACATTTTTTTCCACCAACGGAAACCCCAATACCCAGTGCCAAGCAATATTAAATTTAAAAATATAAATAAGTGACTTTCAACTAACCATGAAGGCCAATGAAATAAGCGTAAATTAACGGTCTTATAGCTAAAAACCTCCTGCTCAAGATCGATGAAATTCGCAAAGTTTTGCGGAACGTCGCTAGCATTCATTGCAAAGCCTTGGCTTTTAACTAATGTGGCAATGATATCTTGCGACACAACCGGATCAAGGTTCAGCTCATACACCTGCTTGGCTAGTTCAGTGCCTGTTCGGTGCACTTTGTCGTGTAACACATCACTTAAAAAAATATTAAAAACAACTAACAGCAAAAATGCGGCCGCCACGTAGATGGCCTCCGGTTGCTTTATTCGTGAAGTTAAGTCTCGTTTCATTTCACAGGTTAGTTGCTTAAACATACACAAAGTGTTGTTCAAGAACCCTATAAATACAAGGCTGCGGGGCGATTTAAAGCAATATCAGAAATATCCTATAACCAGCGCTGTCAAAAGTTTTGTAATTTTAAACACCTAGCAAAAACAGTTAATGAGAATTATTTTGTAATCAACACAACCCAAACAAAAGTAGTGATTACGAAGTATTGCGTAAATAAAAAACCCAGCAACTAAGCTGGGTTTTAAAAATTAACTCTACAATCTAATTATATTGTGAATTAGAACGGGATATCGTCATCAAAGTCGATTGGTGGTTCCATTGGATTTGATGCGCCGCCTTGTGGGGCATTTTGAGGCTTAGGAGCAAAACCACCTTGTTGAGGTGCATTGTTTTGCTGCTGACCATAACCGCCACCATATTGGTTATTGCTCTGCTGCGGCGCAGACTGCTGTTGTGGACGCTGTTGCTGCTGTGCTGGCGCAGACTGTTGCTGTGGAGCATAGCTGTTATTGCTTTGTGATTGCTGTGCACCACCGCCGTAACCGCCACCTTGTTGCTGACCACCTTGGTAACCGCCTTGTGATTGACCACCTTGATAGCCACCGCCACCACCTTGCTGCTCACCACGACCGCCTAACATTTGCATTTGACCGCCCATGTCTACCACGATTTCTGTAGTGTATTTTTCTTGGCCTGATTGATCAGTCCATTTACGCGTTTGTAAACGACCTTCGATGTACACTTGTGAACCTTTACGAAGGTATTCACCAGCAACTTCTGCTAGTTTGCCAAATAACACGACACGGTGCCATTCAGTACGCTCTTGCATTTGCCCTGTGTTTTTATCTTTCCAGCTATCTGTCGTAGCAATGCTGATATTCGCTACGCCATTGCCATTAGGCATATAACGTACTTCTGGATCTTGGCCTAAATTACCAACCAAGATAACTTTGTTCACACCGCGTGCCATGGAACTTCTCCTATAAAACGTTAGATTAAACCAGCCACTTTGCGTGCTTGGTCTAGGTCAAATTCTTTATCATTAATCTTTAAATAGCTGCGATTTTCATCACAGACAACCGTTGCTTCAATTACGCCCGGTAAAGCAACAAGACGAGAAGCAAGCGCTTGTGCCTGCTGCTCTGAACTTAATTCAGTCATTAAGCTAATTATTTTACTTCTTGGTGGGACTTGCATATTCCAAGCAAGGATAAGCCATATTACCCCAACAAGTGCCGCCGCCGCAAACACTGCTTGCGCACTTAATGCTTGAGCAACGTAACCCCCTAATAAACCACCTAAAAAGGCACCAAAAAACTGCGTAGATGAAAATACCCCCATCGCAGAACCTTTCTGGTTTGCTGGGGCAATACGCGAAACAAGTGCAGGCATGGTTGCTTCTAAAAAATTAAAAGCAATAAAGTAAACCAACATACAAATACCGATGCCAATCACCGAATCAACCCATAACGACATCGCGAGCATACTTAAAACAAGCAGTGCGATTGAGCCAATAAAGGCTTGTTTTTCTTTTTCTTTACGAATAGCCACAATCATCATTGGTGCCATCAAGAAAAACGCTAAAAACAGCACAGGGATATATAAATACCAATGATGGTCTGCGACTAAGCCGTCTTTTATCAGTTGGCCTGGTAAGGCTACAAATACGGTAGTTAATGTAAGATGAAGCAGCATTACGCCAAAATCGAGGCGTGCTAATTGTGGGTGTTTAATCAGTTGCTTAATATCATCAAGCGTAGCAAGTGTGTCACCTTTTGGCGCCTTATTGACAGCATTAGGCACCAAAAACAACACAATTAAAATACCTAAAATGGCCAGTCCTGCGGTAAGCCAAAATACCCCAGCAACTCCCCACGATGCAGCAACAATAGGCCCTAGTAGCATAGCAACGGCAAAGCTCATACCAATACACATACCAATCACGGCCATAACTTTCGGACGTTGTTCATCACGGCTTAAATCAGAAGCAAGCGCCAATAAGGCACTGGCAATCGCCCCCATGCCTTGAAGTGCACGCCCAAGCGTAACCATTTGCACAGACTCAGCGGTTGCCGCAATTACAGAGCCAAGTGCAAACACACAAAGGCCACCAATAATCACTTTTTTACGACCAATTTTATCAGACAACCAACCCATAGGGATTTGCAGCACGGCTTGCGTTAAACCATAAGCACCAATAGCAAAGCCAATCCAAAGCGGCGAAAACCCTTCTAATTGCTGCCCATAGATAGCCAATACTGGCATCAGCATAAATAGGCCAAGCATACGGAATGCAAAGACGCTCGCCAACGAAACGGCAGCGCGTTTTTCTCGAGAGTTGAGTGAAGATGCTGTCATGAATTACTGATCTTGCTGTCTATTAAAATTTGAGCGTGGATTCTACCACAAGCGAAAACTAAATAATCACCTGTAAGTGATGATTTTTTCTTTGATCAAGGATTAATCTTATCGCGTATTATGAGATACTGAAAAAATAATTAGGTAATAAAACGAGATAGCATGGAAAACATTGAAGTCCGAGGCGCCCGTACGCACAATTTAAAAGACATCAGCCTAACCATTCCCCGTGATAAGCTGATAGTTATCACTGGCCTATCTGGTTCAGGGAAATCGTCATTAGCGTTTGATACTTTGTATGCAGAAGGGCAACGTCGTTATGTTGAGTCACTGTCAGCGTATGCACGACAGTTCTTATCACTAATGGAAAAACCCGATGTTGATCACATCGAAGGCTTATCGCCGGCTATCTCTATCGAGCAGAAATCAACGTCGCATAACCCGCGTTCAACGGTCGGTACAATTACCGAGATTTACGATTACCTACGTTTATTATTTGCCCGTGTAGGTGAGCCTCGCTGCCCTACTCACGACTTGCCACTTGCAGCACAAACGATCAGCCAAATGGTCGATACGGTTTTAGCGCTTCCTGAAGGAAGTAAGCTAATGCTATTAGCGCCAGTGGTAAAAGATCGTAAAGGTGAGCACGTTAAGCTGCTTGAGCAACTCGCAAGTCAAGGCTTCATTCGCGCCCGTATCGATGGCGAAGTCTGTGACTTATCAGATCCACCGACCCTTGAGCTTCATAAAAAGCATACTATCGAGGTCGTGGTTGACCGTTTTAAAGTTAAAGATGGCCAACAACAGCGTTTAGCTGAATCATTCGAAACAGCCCTTGAGCTATCAGGTGGTATTGCCCATGTAGCGGCAATGGACGATTCACTCAGCGAAGATATGCTGTTTTCTGCTAATTTTGCATGCCCAACGTGTGGCTACGCTATGAGTGAACTTGAGCCGCGTTTATTCTCGTTTAATAACCCGGCAGGTGCGTGTCAAAGCTGTGATGGTTTAGGTGTGCGTCAGTATTTTGATCCAAACCGTGTTGTACAAAATCCAGAGCTAAGTTTATCGGGCGGTGCAATTAAAGGCTGGGACAAACGCAGCTTTTATTACTTCCAAATGCTGCAAGCTGTCGCAGAGCATTATAAGTTTGACCTAGAAGTGCCTTTCCAAGAGCTTAGTAAAGAGGCCAAAAAGGTAATTCTTGAAGGTTCTGGCAAAACTAAAATTGCCTTTAACTATCGTAACGACCGTGGCGACTTAATTACGCGTAACCATGAGTTTGAAGGCGTTTTAAATAATATGAATCGCCGCTACCGTGAAACCGAGTCAAACTCAGTGCGCGAAGAGCTTGCTAAATACCAAACAAGCCAAGCGTGTCCGAGCTGTCATGGCTCGCGACTTCGTGAAGAAGCTCGCCATGTATTTATAGGTCAAACAAACTTGCCAGCTATCACCACAATGAGTATTGGTGAAAGCATGGCATTTTTTGATGGCTTGAATCTAACTGGTCAGCGCGCACAAATTGCCGAAAAAATTCTCAAAGAAATTCGCGACCGTTTATCTTTCTTAATCAATGTCGGCCTTAATTATTTATCACTTGAGCGAAGTGCCGATACCCTTTCTGGTGGTGAGGCTCAGCGTATTCGTTTGGCAAGCCAAATTGGTGCAGGCCTTGTTGGTGTTATGTACGTACTGGATGAACCATCAATTGGTTTGCACCAACGCGATAACGACCGCCTACTAAAAACCCTTATTCACTTACGCGATTTAGGCAACACTGTTATTGTGGTTGAGCATGACGAAGATGCCATTCGCGCTGCGGATCATATTATCGATATCGGCCCGGGTGCCGGTGTTCATGGCGGCCATGTTATTGCACAAGGTACCCATGACGATATTCTAGCTAGCAAAGATTCAATCACGGGCCAGTACCTCTCTGGCGAAAAGAAAATCGAAGTACCGGCGGCTCGCCATCAAACTACCGACAAATGGCTTGAGTTATTTGGTGCCACAGGTAACAACTTAAAGAACGTTGATTTACGCATTCCATTTGGCTTAATGACCTGTATCACAGGTGTATCAGGCTCAGGTAAATCGACACTTATCAACGACACTTTATTTAAACTGGCTCATACCGAGTTAAATGGCGCAACGACCGCAGAGGCGGCACCGTATAAGTCAATCAAGGGTCTAGAGCATTTTGATAAAGTGATTGATATTGACCAAAGCCCAATTGGCCGTACTCCGCGCTCAAACCCAGCAACTTACACCGGTATTTTCACCGGTATTCGAGAGCTATTTGCGGGTACTCAAGAAGCCCGTTCACGTGGCTATAAAGTGGGCCGTTTTAGCTTTAACGTTAAAGGTGGCCGTTGTGAGGCTTGCCAAGGCGATGGTGTGATCAAGGTAGAAATGCACTTTTTACCTGATGTGTATGTACCTTGTGATGTATGTAAAGGTCAGCGCTACAACCGTGAAACCCTCGAAGTACAGTACAAAGGTAAAAACATTCACCAAGTACTCGAAATGACCGTAGAAGATGCCCGTGACTATTTTGATAAAATTCCGGCTATTGCACGTAAACTGCAAACCCTAATGGATGTAGGCTTGTCGTATATTCGCTTAGGTCAAGCTGCTACTACCCTCTCCGGTGGTGAAGCACAGCGTGTGAAACTGGCTCGTGAACTTTCAAAACGCGATACAGGTAAAACCTTATATATCCTTGATGAACCAACTACGGGTTTACACTTTGCTGATATTCAGCAATTATTAGTCGTGCTTCACCGCTTACGCGATCACGGTAATACCATTGTTGTTATCGAGCATAACCTTGATGTGATCAAAACCGCAGACTGGATTGTCGATTTAGGCCCTGAAGGCGGCTCAGGCGGTGGTGAAATTTTAATTTCTGGTACACCTGAAGACGTTGCCGATTGTGAGCGTTCACACACAGGAAGGTACTTAAAACCATTACTATAAAAAGGATATTGCGTGCGTAGGTATTTAAAAATTGCAAAATGGCGCGCTAATAAACAGTTTCAACAACAGCAACGTAGCTGGCAGCCTCATAAAACGAGGCTGGTTGAACAGTTAAAAGCCATTTGGTTTAACTTAAGTACCGCGCAAAAGCTCTATCTTTTAGCATTAAGCAGCCTGATTGTTCTGCAATCGGGCTGGTTAAGTGCCACCATCACCATTATTGCGCTTGTTATTGAGTTTTGGCCCAAGTTTAACCAACTTTGGCACTCGCTTGCCGGCAAAGCACTGATTTTAATCTTCTATGCCAGTATCGCTAATTTTGTATTAGCTGGTGCAAGCGGCATAGTTAATGATGTAACTCATGTCTCAGCTAGTCACTTTAACTACACACATAACTTTGCCACCCTGTTATATTTACCACCTTGGGCAATGGGAATAACCCTAGGTACTTTATTGTTATTTCAACTTTTTTTACCTTTTTATATTTTTGTTTTATTGCTGATAAAGCCATTTGGCTCTGAGCGAGTTAAGTTTATTAGTCAAAGCTACTCACCATTATTAACTGCCATTGTACGCTTTGTTTTAGCGTCGGTAGTTTTTATTAACTTAATTTCATTTCTTGATGATAAGCCACCTGAAGAAGTGCTCGACAATATGGTCAGCACCTTTGTGGATAGTAAAGTCATTGCCAAGGAATCAGGTGAAGAACAGCAAAAAGCAGTCGAAGAACTTGGTGAAAAGCTCGAGCAACAACTTCCTGAAAATACACAAAGCTCAGCCCCAAGCCAAGACGTAGATGTAGAAGTTGACGGCGAAACCGCCGAAAACCTTCGCCAATTTTTAGATACCAAAGGTTACTTTGAACGTAGCAAACGTTTAATTGCCATGTTTGCTTACAGCTTTGAAGCCGATAGTTATTCACGCTGTTTAAAAGCAGAAAACAGTAAATCCGTTGAGCTGAATGATTATGAGATTGTGCAAGTAACCCCTGATCACCATGCTGAGTATGGCTATCGATTTGAAGTCATTGCGTGCGACTCGCCAGGCGTTACCCCAGTAGAAAAATAGCGCAGCAATCTATACTACTCACTTGGCTTACTGCGTTTTTCTCTTATGAAATGAAATATCGAAAGCCCAATAAAGCCAAAGCAAACTAAGGCGATTACTAAATTAGGTATAAAAATAAGTAACATAGCGGCATCATAGCCGATCTTTGCGAATGCAGCACAAAGGCTACCAATGATAAGCTCAGTTAAGATTAGCTCCCATTCTAATGAGCTATTCGCAGGTACAGTTTTAGCCGCATAATGTTTTACTTTAAAACCCATATCAAAACCTCCAAGTTCCTATTTGCTGCATCCAAACTATCATCAAAAGACAAAACCGCAAAAATTAAATGATTTAAAACCTTATTTCCTTTCATAAGAATTAAACTTAAACCATTGAAAATATTCAAATTAATATTTTCAAACCTTATATATAAATTGCTTAGAACTAGATAAGCGACTCTAGCAGCTTTCCTCGCTATTGTAGTTTGCATCAACGGGCTACCAACCAATTTTGCTTCGCTGATAAAACTAATCAACCAATTAAAGGAATTAAATTATGGCTAACTCAGTCTTAAAAATGATGTCACTTTTAGCGGTCACTGCAATCATTATTACATCAACGAATACCTTACTTAATGCTCAAGGTACTCAAAAGCTAAACAAGAAATTAGAGACCTCTATCGAAGCATCTATTGAGCAAATGAACAATAAAATTGATCAGCAAATTGAGCAACAACTGAATAAGTAATACTTGGCTTGCTCAGCATGCTGAGCAAGCTTCTTTAAATTAACAGGCTTAAATAATGAAAACACTAACTCGACACTTGCTAATCTCATCAATTGCTGCGACAGGCCTATTAATAAGTGGTTTTGGTGCAGCAAAAAGTGCCGTATGGAAAGTTAGTAAAGGTGATGAATTTATATATGTTGCTGGTTCAATCCACGTTTTGCCGCCCAAGGAACTCCCCCTTCCTGATGAATTTAATCAAGCGTATAAACAGGCTGATATCTTAGTACTTGAAACTGATGTGCCCGCACCAAGCGATAGCTCAGCACAACTCACTATGCTTAAAACTCTTAGTTATCAAGCTGGCGAAACACTGAGTAGCAAGTTATCAGCAAAGGTGAAACAGCAACTAGAAGAACAACTTGCCCAGTATGATATGAAACTCAGCGAACTCGATAGCTTTCGCCCCTTTATGTTAAGCGTGCTAATCATGTCGCTAGAACTTCAAAAGCAACAACTTATGGGTGAAGGTGTTGATAGTTACTTCGCGAAATTGGCTAAGCGAGATAAAAAAGAAGTCGCTTATCTAGAGACCGTGGCTTTTCAATTAGACCTGTTTAAACAAGTAGGTAGCCAAGACGAAAATGCCTTTATTGAGTCACTATTAACGCAAATTTCTAGTTACCAAGCACTGTACATCGCAATGCTTAATGCATGGAAAAATGGCGATATGCAAGCAATAGATGAACTTACTCTTATGCCTTTACAAGAACATGACCCTAATACTTACCAAATGTTGATCAAGCAACGAAATCTAACTTGGCTTGGTCACATTGAAAATTATTTTACTAATTCGCAAAAAGAGTTACTGCTCGTTGGCACAGCCCACTTAGCTGGTGAAGATAGCTTGTTAGGCTTATTAAAAAATAAAGGTTATGTAATTAAACAATTGAACACAGGTGAGAAATAAAAAATGGAAAAAACAGACAAAACCGCTGCTGCACTTATCTGTTTATTTACAGTATTAATGGCGCTTAGCTTTTAATAGCTAAAAAAATACCGCTATCAAGCGGTATTTTTATTTCAATAATTTATCACAAGCTTACGGGCGAGGGATAAAACCTACCGCATCGTAGACTGCTTTTAATGTTTTTTCAGCGCGGATACTCGCTTTTTCAGCACCTGATTTCATAATGCTATCAAGTAATGACTGATCTTCGCGAATTTCTTTAAAGCGTGCTTGAATTGGCTCAATCATATTAACGACCGCTGCTGCAGTGTCTTTTTTCAGGTGACCATACATTTTGTCTTCATATTCAGGCACTAAGTCTTCAATTGAGCGCTTAGTGGCCACTGATAATAAAGTAAGTAGGTTTGATACACCTGGTTTTTCTTCACGATCAAAGTAGATACGAGCTTGCTCGTCTGAATCGGTTACTGCTTTTTTCAGTTTCTTTTCAATCTTCTTCGGCTCATCTAATAACATAATGTAACCGTTTGGATTTTCATCTGATTTAGACATTTTCTTGAGCGGATCTTGTAAACTCATTACACGTGCGCCGAACTCAGGAATGTATGGCTCTGGTAGTTTGAACACGTCACCGTATAGGTTATTGAAACGTGTTGCAATATCACGAGTTAACTCAAGGTGTTGTTTTTGATCTTCACCCACTGGCACTTGATCCGCTTGGTATAGCAAGATATCAGCTGCTTGCAGCACTGGGTAAGAGAATAAACCCACATTAACGTTATTAGCATGCTTAGAAGACTTATCTTTAAACTGCGTCATACGGTTAAGCTCACCCATTTGAGCGTAACAGTTTAAAACCCAACTAAGCTGTGCATGTTCTGGCACTTGAGATTGTACAAATAACGCCGCTTTTTCTGGGTCGATACCACATGCAGCATACAGCGCAATACCGTCAAGCACGCGCGAGCGTAGTTGCTCAGGATCTTGGCGTACAGTAATAGCGTGTAAATCAACTAACATAAAGAAACTTTCGTGGTCTTCCTGTAGCTTAAGCCACTGGTTAATAGCGCCAACATAGTTGCCTATTGTCATACCACCGGTTGGCTGAATGCCACTTAACACTACTGGTTTACTCATGATGTTCCTTTATATTTTTACTAAACTAAAAAGACGAATTTAAAATGCACTTACCTTTGGGTAAGAACGGGTATTATATCTAAGAAATTCTCGCAGAGGTACTCTGGATTGAAATCAACAAGGTTTTCACCTTGGTTATAGCCATAACTAAGCGCAACAACATCCACCTTAGCCGCTTTGGCAGCCAAAATATCACTTTTAGAGTCGCCTATCATAACCGCTTTGGCTGGGCTGACATCTAATTGCTGACAAGCAAATACTAAAGGCTCAGGTGATGGTTTCTTTGCCATATCATCACCACATACAATCAACTGAAAATGACTAGTCAGTGACAGTTTATCAAGTAGCTTTTCGGTAAAACGACGAGCCTTATTGGTGATCACCACTTTAGGAATACCAGCAAGGGCAGCAAGCCCCGTTTCTACATGTTGATAAAGCGCACTGTAATCGCCTACAACTTGGTCATAGTGCTGATAAAACAAATTAATTGCACGCTCAGCAAGGGCTTCATCTAAATGCTCACTGATTTGCATATCGCCACTCAAACCACGCTTTACAAGCGTTTCTATGCCATTACCTACCCAGCTTTCAACTAGCTTTTGTGTCACAATCGGAAATGCTAGATCAGTTAGGGTCAGGTTCATCGCAATGTATAAATCATAAACACTGTCGACTAAGGTGCCATCTAAATCGAAAAATGCCGCATCGTATTTCATGGCTCAACCTTTGCAAGCTCGTTACGCATCGCATCGATAACCGCTTTGTAATCTGGTTGATTGAAAATCGCCGAGCCTGAAACAAACATATCAGCGCCCGCTTCGGCAATTTCAGCAATGTTATCAACACCAACGCCACCATCAACTTCTAAACGAATTTTGCGACCTGAATCATCAATAATTTTACGCGCTTGGCGAAGCTTTTCGAGGGTATGAGGAATAAAGCTTTGGCCGCCAAAACCAGGGTTAACCGACATTAATAGCACCACATCAACTTTATCGAGCACATGCTCAAGGTAGCTAAGGCTGGTTGCAGGATTAAATACAAGCCCTGCTTGGCAACCACTGTCTTTTATGAGTTGCAAGGTACGGTCAATATGCTCACTGGCTTCTGGGTGAAAGCTGATGATAGAAGCGCCCGCTTCAGCGAAGTCGGGAATTAGACGATCGACAGGCTTTACCATAAGGTGCACATCAATCGGGGCTGTAATGCCGTAATCGCGCAGTGCTTTACAAATCATCGGACCAAAAGTTAGGTTTGGCACATAATGGTTATCCATCACATCAAAATGTACAACATCTGCTCCACTTGCTAGTACACGATCAACATCTTCACCTAAACGGGCAAAGTCGGCTGATAAAATAGAAGGGGCAATTAAATACTTTTGTAATGTTTCCAACATGAGAGATTCCATTAAAATTTGCGACTGCAAGAAGAGCGCATAATGTAACCCAATCGACTGCTGATTTAAACACCGCAGCTGATTGTTAAAGGGCGATTGCTTTAAGCTAATCCTTTTAGCCTATTGAATTAGTGTTATTTTAGTCAAAATTTGAGCAATAACTCTATTAAAAAGCCATCTACAACACAATAAAATGAAACAAATAATAAACATTAAATTTACTTTAAAGAGCTAATTTTATTAAATTTTTATTTAATTCAGCGATAATTAAGTTTGTTATTTGAGCAATTGTTATGTATGCTTGTTTAAGTAACACAAACAAGGGTTATTCTCATGCGTGCTTTTAAAATAGGGATCTTAATCGCGTCCGCACTTACGGTTGCTGCGTTTGTATCTTTTTCATCTGCTGATGAAGACGACTTTTTAGCAGCGGCGTCTGGTTGCTCATGCAACACGCTTAACGCATCATCATCTTCTGCTCAATGTATGAAAGCAGAACAAGAAACAGGATGGTTTTCTTGGTTAACGGGTGATAGCCGCAGTGCTCAGTTCCATTATCTTGATTTACTTGAGTTATTAACAAGTAGTGAAGAGTCAAAGAAAGTTAGCGGTTTAGGTTCTAAGTTCTAAATCGTATGAACAAATTCATGAGTGCATTACAAAGTGTCTTTGCGGCATTTTTTGGTGTGCAATCAGAAAATAAGCGTCAAGCTGACTTCAAAGAGCACTCGCTCAGTACTATCATCGTCATTGCCCTGATTTTTTTCAGTCTATTTGTAGCAGCGATTTATTTCACGGTTTCTTTGGTGCTAAATACATAGCCATTAGCTCGTTCACTTTATTGCGTGAACCGCCCTTGGGGCTAATCGTGCGTTTTACCTGAATCTCATCTAATGATGCTTGGCTGTAGATTTTACGCGTCCACACTGTATCGTGGTTAGAAATAAGTACCGGCGTGTTATTTTCGAATGCGGCTTGCTCAGCTAAATTCGCCAAGTTTGCTTGGTCATCTAAATTGAAACCGCCTTTAGCGTAAGAAGTAAATGAAGCTGTTTTACTCAAAGGCACATAAGGTGGATCGCAATATACAACCGCATTATTAGGAATAAGCTTAAATACCTTGTCATAACCTAAGCAAGTAAAGGTTGCTTGCTGAGCTTTTTCAGCAAAGAAATGCATTTCTTTTTCAGGAAAATACGGGCGCTTATATTTACCAAAAGGAACATTAAAAATACCTTTCAGATTATAGCGACACAACCCGTTATAGCCATGGCGATTCATGTATAAAAATAAAATCGCACGCTCATACACATCACTGCTTTGATTAAACTGAACACGATATTCGTAATAGGCTTCGGGGTGGTTATTAAGCTCTACAAACAACTTTTTAGCGTCGCTAATAAACTCATCGGGCGTGCGCTTAAGCTCAGTGTAAAGATTGATCAGATCCGCATTTATATCATTTAAAATATAATGCTTAAAATCAGTATTAAGGAATACAGAGCCAGCACCAACGAAAGGTTCAACTAAGGTGTCAGCATCCATACTCGCTTGCTTCAAGCGGGTACGAATATCTTCAACTAGGCTGTATTTTCCACCTGCCCATTTAAGGAAGGCTCTGGTCTTTTGCTGCATCTGCTCTTAACTTCAATTCGGTGTTGCGCGATTTTACACTAATCAGCTTTAATTTACTGATTTAGTGAAGCGATTTCTTGTTTAATTTTACTTATTTTTTTATAAAACGGCTGATTTTTACGCACATTATCAGAAAGTGTTGTTACGCCCTTCTTAGCATCATTCAGTGTGGTGTAACTACCATAAGTTACAATCCACCACGGCTTACCACTCCGTAAGCTTTGGTAAGTATTTACTTGCCCTTGCAAGCCATTTTCAGTAATAAACTTATCGCTAATCTCTTTTTTAGTCACCGCAAGTAATTGGATAACAAAATTGTCATCTGGCTGAGATAAATACCACGCATTTCCTACTAATGGCAGCTCTGGCTCAATGGCAGACTCGGTTTGCTCAGCATCGTTGATGACGGCAGCTATAACTTCATCTGTCGTTGGTTGCTCAGTCTCTTGTGTTATTCGCTCTGCTGGCAAAAGGCTATCAACAATCGCAGCCACGTTATTGTTATGACTTTCATTCTCACGGTTTTCTATCGCAGAGTTATCAACTGGCACCTTAGCTGCCTGAGTTGTGTTGTCCTCATCATTAGTAGCAACTTGCTGCTCGGCTTGAAGATCGTCTTGAGTTTGTTCTAGAACTAGCTCTTTGCTTTCTACTCGACCATTGATTACTGCTTCTGCAGGCAGTGCTGTTGCCACAGAGTTCGTTGTATCCTGCTGGTAATGCGCTTTCCACCACTCAGTCATATCAGCTTTATATAAAAAGCCAATGATCAGCACCATGGTCGTGATTAAGAGCAAAATTAAATAAAGCAGTTTATAGCTTTTTTCTGGTGCGCGAATGTCTGCAGTTTGTTGTTCAGGCTGCCAAGCAAGTAATAAAGCTGGGTTACCATGCGCTTCTTGTAAAAAGGTGCGAAAAACGGGGTCTTCTTCAACAGGGAGGTTATCGAAAAACCAACGCATCAGTTGCTTACTTTCACTTAAATTTAGCGACTCTAAGTGGATTTCAACTGCTTGACTAAACTGCCCTGCCGATTGTGATGCAATCAGTATGTATAACGTGCTCGGGCTTTGCTTGGCAAGGACTTCTAATTGCTGAATTAACTCTTCAGATAAATGACGCCCTCCATCAATGACCCATAAACAATCACCACAAGGCTGTTGTTTATAAAGTTGATAGAAGTTTTCTGACAAACTTAAAGCGTGATCAATTAGTGGGTTGCTAAAGCTTTGTTCTAACAGTTCAGTCATAAACTGTTGGTCGGTCATTTTTCCCGACAACTGAACAAACGCTTTATTAAAGTCGAGGTATTTATCCGTGATGAAGGTTTCTAATAAATAGCTTTTACCAAGGCCAGAAGGACCGAGTAAGCAAATTAGGTTTTGCCCATATTCAAACTGCAGAGCGATTCGATCAACTAGCGCAGCACGGCTAGGCAATATTTGCGATTGCATTAGCGCGCTATTAAATCACAAACCTGCTGATCAGTAACATCACTTACCAGCGCACATTGACCAAATTGGGTAGGTAGAATAAAGCGAATCGTGCCTTTTTTATTTTTCTTATCTTTACGCATGTGCGTTAAAAACTGCTCGCTGGTCATTTCTGCCGGAATATCGACAGGTAAATCATACTCAGCAATCAATTTAATAATGCGTTCAACTTCTGCTGCGTTTAAGCCATCACGGGTATGTGCAAGGCGTGCTGCCAGTACCATACCTGCCGCAACGGCTTCGCCATGTAGCCAATTACCATAGCCCATTTGCGCTTCAATTGCGTGGCCAAAGGTGTGCCCTAAGTTTAGTAATGCACGTAAACCGGCTTCTTTTTCATCTTGTGCAACAATCAAGGCTTTGATTTCACAACAGCGATAAATCACATGCTGTAAAGTTTGTTCATCAAGAGACTTAAGTTTAGTGATATTTTGCTCAAGGTAAGCAAATAACTCAGTGTCGTAAATAAGGCCATATTTAATCACTTCAGCCATGCCCGCTGCGAATTCACGCTCAGGCAAAGTATGTAGCGATTGCGTATCGATAAATACTGCTTGTGGTTGGTAAAACGCACCAATCATGTTTTTACCAAGTGGGTGGTTTACTGCCGTTTTACCGCCAACCGATGAATCGACTTGCGAAAGCAAAGTCGTTGGCACTTGAATAAAAGGCACGCCACGTTGATAACATGCAGCAACAAAACCAGTGAGATCACCCACCACACCGCCACCTAAGGCAATAAGGCAAGTATCGCGGCCACAGTTATGTTCAAGTAAGAACGCCGAAATCTTTTCAAACCACTCAAGTGATTTATATTGTTCGCCATCAGGGATGGTAAAAGATAACGGGTTTAGATCAGCCAACGACGTCATTACATCATCTAGATATAAAGGTGCAATGGTGTCGTTGGTGATAATGATAGGTCGACAGTCGCCGATGTGCTCGCGCAGCCGACCAGTCTCTTGAAGAGCAGATTGACCAATATAAATAGGATAACTTCGCTCGTCCAAATTAACTGTTAATTCAAGCATAGCTAGTTTCCTTTTTATTATTGGTTTTTAAAAATCTAATTTCTCGATGATTTGATTAGCAACAACTTTCGCGCTTTGCTCATCAGTGCGGACAACAAAATCAGCAACTTCTTTGTATAACGGTTCGCGTTCTTCAGCTAAGCGCTCTAGTACATCACGCGGTGCTTCTTCTGTTTGCAATAATGGGCGACGCTTGTCGCGCTGTGTGCGTGCAACTTGCTTTTCGATTGGTGTCTCAAGGTATACAACAATACCACGAGCAGAAAGCTTGTTACGTACTTCTTTACTGATCACAGAACCACCACCTGTTGCAAGAACGATACCTTGCATCTCAGTTAGGTCTGAAATTACAGTTTCTTCACGAAGTCGAAAGCCCTCTTCACCCTCAAGATCGAATACCCAAGCAATGTCTGCTCCAGTACGACGTTCGATCTCTTGATCTGAATCGAAAAATTCAAGGTGTAATTGGTCAGCAATGTGACGACCAATTGTGCTTTTGCCAGCCCCCATAGGGCCCACTAGAAATATATTACGTTTCTCAGCCATATCTTTTTAGTACAAACGAACTCTAAAATTTGAAATAAAACCCCGCCTAACGACCTGGCCCCAAAATTAAGGAGGGGATTATCTCAGTAATTGCTTGGGTATTTCAAGTCAATTAGCATAAAAAGCCAGATTACGAGCAATTAAAAATGCTAATTGCTCGTTGCTTAAGAAAAAATCACTTAATCAATTTGAATTTTAGGGGTTACGAAGATTAACAACTCTTTCTTCTCGTTAAATTCACTCGTGCTTTTAAACAGCACACCCAAATAAGGAATATCACCTAACAATGGTACTTTCTTAGTTGAATTAACAATTTGTTGTTGAAAAATACCACCAAGTACCACTGTTTGACCATTTTCTACTAATACTTGGGTTTGGATTTCTTGGGTATTGATCGCCACAGCAGAGCCTGTTGGCGTTTGTACCGTATCACCACGAGTATCTTGTGTAATTACTAAGTCTAAAATCACCTTGTTGTCAGGTGTGATATGAGGCGTTACTTCTAAGCTCAATACCGCTTTTTTGAATGTTACTGTCGTTGCGCCACTAGATGCAGCTTCAACGTATGGAATTTCTGTACCTTGCTCAATACGTGCTTTTTGTTGATTAGCCGTCGTGATGCGTGGGCTTGCGATAATTTCGCCGCGGTTTTCTTCTTCAAGCGCACTTAACTCTAAATCTAAAATAGTGCCATTAGCTAGCTTAGCGACTTGCACACCTATACTACCCGCAGGGCTTGAAACCGGTAAATTGACATTTAAGCGATCAGAAATACTTGGAATATTATCGTAAGAGCCCGCACCAAACATGCCACCTGCACCTTCTAAAGAGCCAGAAATAGCACCATCGCTTCCTACGTCACTAATACCCCAACGAACACCCAAGTCTTCTTGCACATTATCATTCACTGTCACCATACGTGATTCAATCACGACTTGCTTAACAGGAATGTCTAGGGTCTCAACCATACGACGCACACTTTCAATACTTTTTGCAGTGTCTTTGATCAGCAAAGTGTTCGTTCGTTTATCAACAGAAACACTTCCTCGCGCTGAGATAATGCTATTTGTGTCTGTTTTCAATAGGTCTGCAAACTCTTCTGCTTTTGCATAGTTAAGGCGAATATATTCGCTATAAAGCGGTTCTAAGTCTTCAACTTGCTGCTTAGCTTTAAGTTCTTTAGCTTCTCGGGCAGCCAACTCTTCAGAAGGGGCGACCATTAATATAGAGCCATCCATGCGCTTATCTAAGCCTTTCACTTTCAATACTACGTCAAGAGCTTGATCCCAAGGGACTCCTTCTAGTCGTAAAGTAATATTGCCTGTAACAGAATCACTCGTTACTAAGTTAAATTCATTGTAACCTGCGATTATTTGCAGTACTGAACGCACGGGAATATCTTGGAAGTTTAACGTCATTGGACGTCCTTGATACTCAATTCCCCCTTCAAGGTAAGCGCGTTGTGTATCATCTTTTTCGACAGTTAAAGTAAAAATATTCTCAATTTGCTGATGAGTGAATTTAAATGCAGCGTTTGGCTCAACCACGATACGTGTCATATTGCCTTCTTTAAACGTCTCAATATTGCTAACGACTGTGCCAAAGTCCATCACATCAAGCTGATAAAGTAGATCATCGAGAATATCAGTATGGTGGAACTCAGCAATAATTTTGCCACCACTTTCGTGAACATCTATAGCTGCTTGCGTGTCTTGTAAAAATACTAACAGCCTTGCTTCGCCTTTTTCACCACGACGAAAATCTATCGACTGAACTGTATTTATATAATTATTGGCTGCTGAGAGTGGATCCGCTATTTCGTCTCCACTAATTGGGTTATCAGAAACATGCAGCGTTAGGATGTTATCTTTAGCGAACGTTTTATAGATTTTTAATTTATCTAACGATACAACGACCTTCAAACCATCAGCGGTCATAGTGCTTGTTACATGCTGAATACCTGCTTGGTTCACAGGTACATCACGCATTTCATTATCAACACCTACATTACTGAATAACATTTCGATGCGTGCTGGTGAGTTATACACCTGGACTTTTGGTTCGAATGTCAGTGCCTCATCAAACACAAGCTGTAGTTGTGTTTCGCCTTTCATTAATGGGTTATAACGCACATCATATAGTAAAGGTGCCGCAACTGCTGACTGCGCTATTAAAAAAGCAAGTGCAGCTAACATGAACTTATGCATGTTTTTAAACCAAGCCATTCCTTTATGCATATTTTTTTTACCTTTCATAAGATTAACTTGCACCATTTGTATCCGCCTCTAACATTTCTAGCTTTGTCAGACGCTCTTTCCAACAACCAGCCCCATCAGGGATCAATTCTAATAATTCTATGTAATTGTCGTGCACTTCTTTTATTTCACCATGATACAAACCAATGTAATTACCTACGGTTACGCGATAAAGCGTTTCATCTGCCGCTTTGATGAGTGCCCAAGTATTGCCAGCTCGGCCTATGGTACCTTTCATAAGCAAATTATCTAATGGGTATTTCTCAAGAGGTTGGCGAACTCGATTTGGATCAGGATGAAGACAGTTCTTCACCTGCACAAGGTTATTTTGAATAATCTCAGGCTTCGGAGCAACAAATGGGCTGCGAAGTCTACCTGCACTGTATTCAAAATATTCAAATTGCGCTATCTGTGGGATCGGTTCAACTTTCGGCGTTGTGCTAGCTTTTACCTGATCGATAAACTCTTTTTGCTCAGCAGTATCATCATTACAAGCGGCTAACGCAAAGCTCATTAATATAACTAAGGAAAGCTTCTTCATTTTTTAGTGCCCCCCTCGTAACGATATGTTTTGGCTACAACACTAAAAGTAAGCTCGCCATTACCTAAAGTTTGAATTGTAAAATCATGCAAACTAACAATACGCGGTAACTGTGCTACTTTGCCAACGAATTCACCGAATTCATGGTAAGTACCCACCACCTCAATTTTTATCGGTAGCTCTGTATAAAATTCTTTTTCAATTTCAGGTAACCAACCAATTTTTAAGAAGGTTAAACCACTTGTCGTTCCAACATAAGATAAATCATCAAGCAACCCAGGTGTTTCATTCGAGGTAGGTAAGCGCTTCAATAGTTGAGAAAATTTCTCTTCCATTTCTACCATTTGTTGGCGATACAGTTCTAAGTTGCTCGCTAAAGCATATTTTTGCTTGTAAGTGTTACGCAACTCAGTTTCTTTTGCTACGGCGCTGTGATAGCTGGCAATCTCATCAGACACCAATAGGCTATAACTAAAATACAACACGATTGCAGCTACAAAAGCACAACATAACGCTTTTACAGCAATGGGCCAATCACCCATGTTTTCGAGCTCTATTTCATTCCAATCTATTTCAGTTAACGATTTGATATCAAGGTTCATTACGCGCCTCACCTATCTGATCAAACGGTTTAACATAAAAATCCATATTAAAGTCACTTAATAGCCTTGATGTCTGCTCACCTGCAACAATGCCTTGCATTACTGGGCGCTCTAGTAAATAAGAACTTTGAACTTGACGTAGCATGGTCGATAAGCGGTTATTCGATTCGCTACGACCTGTTACATGAATTTGGTCACCACGGCGCTCCAACTTAGTCAAATAGACACCTGCAGGGACTATTTTCGCAACTTCATCCATGATTTGTGTACCTAAGTTACGACTACTTTGCAGCTCTTCAATTAAACGCATTCGTTGCTGTAAGTTTTCTTTCTTTTTATCAAGCTCATTAATTTCCCTAATACGTTGATTCAAAAGAGCGATCTCAGTATTTAAAAAGTTATTCTTTGCATCTTGGCCTTGACGAAGGCCGCTGTAAAAAGAGCTCAATAGATACATACTGATAAAGCTGACAACAACAACAGAAAAAAGCACAGTTATAAATTTATTCTGTGAGTCTTTTCTTTGCTGTTCTCGCCAGGGCAGTAAATTTATATGTGGCATGATGAAAAGCTCCTTAATGCCAGTCCTGTGGCTATTGCAAACTGAGTTCGGTGACGCTGCAGCATATTCCGATCCACTTTTGCGGAGATTTCAATGTTTGCAAATGGCTCAGCAACCACCGTATGGATTCCCAGTTCTTCAATTAAAAGCCTGTCAAGGCCATCAATCATAGCTGTGCCACCCGTTAGAACAATATAGTCAACTTGCTCTTTACCACTGGTTGTTAAGAACATTTGTACTGCGCGTCTTACTTGCTGCAATAGTGATGTTTGGAATGGCGCTAACACCTCAAAAGTATAATTTGGTGGTAAATCCCCTGTTGTTTTACCTATTTCAGCTTCATCAAAGCTTTTATTATAATAAGCAACGATACTATTAGTGTATTGATCGCCGCCAAATACTTGGTCACGGGTATAAATTGTTTCACCCTCTTGCACCACACTAACCAACATCAGAACAGCACCAATATCAACCACAGCGACACACTTATTGTAAGCATCGCTTGGCAACTGTTGATAGTAAACATCCATTGCTCGGCTGAGGGCATAACTTTCTACATCGACCACTGCCGCTTTTAAGTTAGCTGTTTCAAGAGCACCTACACGAGCTTGCACACTTTCAGTTCGCGCTGCCGAAAGAAGTACATTAACTTTACTTGGATCCGCTTCGTTAATAGCCAGTTTTTCGAAATCGATATTAACTTCGTCGAGGGGGTAAGGAATTAAGCTGTCTGCTTCAATAGCAATTTGTGACTCAAGTTCAGCATCAGTTAATGATACATCCATAAAAATTACTTTTGTGATCACGGTTTGCCCAGACACTGCAACAGCAGCGCGTTGTACGGATTTAGGTATTTTTCTTTTTAATTTCGCGATAACATTACCTATTGCTTCTATGTCTTGAATAGAACGTTCAGACATAGCGCCTTTAGGCATAGGTTCAATAGCTAGTGCTTCAAGCCGCAAACCAGCGTCTGTCTCCTGCAATAACACTGCCTTTATACAGTGTGATCCGATGTCGATCCCTACCATCATAGATGAAGGCTTTTTAAATAGCTGACTTAGCATGTTTGCAACTTGGCCTTTGTTTTAATAATAAACAAGTTATAATTTTTATCTGAAAAAATATTATTCATTTTTTAATCAATATATACTAGCAGTCTCCGATTCTAATTGGGAGTCCATTTAGGGAAAATATAAGTGATTTTATTAAAGCGAACTTTACAATTTATTATCATCTGCTCATTCTTAGGACTAATCACTTTAGTTGGTCTATACTATTACGTTAAACCCGACATTCCTAGCGTTCAGGTTTTAAAAGACGTTCAGTTACAGACACCTATGCAAGTTTTCTCACGAGATGGCTTATTGATCAATCAATTTGGTGAAAAACGCCGCATTCCAGTAACAATAGATCAAATACCCCAACCATTAATCGATGCAATATTAGCAACAGAAGATAATCGCTTTTATGAACATATTGGCATTGATCCAATTGGTATAGTTCGCTCAGCCATTGTACTCATATCTACCGGTGAAAAGAAACAAGGCGCAAGTACGATAACCATGCAGCTTGCCCGTAACTTCTTCTTAACCCGAGAAAAAGCATATATCCGTAAAGTTAAAGAGATCTTCATAGCTCTTCACATTGAAAGTATTTTAACTAAGGACGAAATTCTCGAATTATACTTAAACAAAATCGAATTGGGTAATCGCGCCTTTGGTATTGGTGCAGCTGCGCAAGTTTACTATGGCAAAGATTTAAACGAGTTAACTTTAGCGCAAATGGCGATGATTGCAGGCCTACCTAAAGCACCTTCTGCACTTAACCCTATTCGTAACCCAGTTCGCGCAAAGGCTCGTCGAAATGTCGTATTAGGTCGTATGTACACCGAAAAGTACATCACTCGAAGCGAATATGAAGAGGCTATTAACGCACCTATTACTGCAAAATTTCACGGCGCAGAAATTGAAGTCTATGCCCCGTATATTTCAGAGATGGTTCGTGCTGAAATGGTAGCTCGTTATGGTCACGAGCGCGCCTATAATACTGGTTTTAAAGTTTACACCAGCGTTGACTCTAACATTCAACAGGCTGCTCAAGATGCGATTGTTGATAACCTACACGCTTACGATATGCGTCATGGCTTCCGTGGTGCTGCGGCTCAGTTATGGGACAGCGAAAATGAAAGCCCTCTTAGCCAAGAAGAGATCTTATCTAAATTAAAAGATGTCAAAGAATTTGGTCCGCTATTAGCAGGTGTTGTCACCAATGTCGCTGAACAATCAATTGATGTGCTATTAAAAAGCGGTGAACAAGTCACTGTTGAGTGGGATGGTCTAAAATGGGCGCGTAAATATATTACGCGTTACCGTCAAAGCTTTGCACCAAAAACAGCTACGGAAATTTTATCAGCGGGAGCGCAAATTTGGCTGCGTAAAAATGCAGATGAAAGCTATATCCTTAGCCAAGTACCAGAAGCATCGAGCGCACTTGTTTCACTTGATCCGCAAGATGGTCGTATTAAAGCGATTGTCGGTGGTTATAGCTTTGAACAAAGCCAATACAATCGCGCAGTTCAAGCAAAACGCCAAGTAGGCTCAAACATTAAGCCATTTATTTATTCAGCGGCACTTGAGAATGGCTATACGCTTGCTTCTATTTTGAATGATGCGCCAATTAATCAATGGGATAAAAGCCAAGGTGTGGCATGGCGCCCTAAGAACAGCCCAGCGGTTTATAATGGTCCTATACGTATTCGCAGAGCACTCGCACAATCGAAGAACGTAATCTCGGTGCGCCTATTACGTGGTGTTGGCCTTGAGCGTACAGCCGATCATTTGCTTAAGTTTGGCTTTTTGAATAACGATATTAACCGCAGTGAATCACTCGCACTCGGTAGCGCTTCAATCACTCCACTTGAACTAGCCCGCGGTATGAGTACATTCGCCAATGGCGGTCATTTGATAACCCCTTACTTTATCTCTGAGATTCAGGATTCGGCGGGTACTGTTTTATTTAAAACAGAGCCTGAACTTGCTTGTGATGCGCCTAAGCAAACTGTAACCCCTGAGTTTGCATCTCTTAACCAGAATCAACAGAGTTTTACTGAAGCGGAGATAACGAAAACACCTCGCTGTGCGCCTCGTATCATTTCTAAGCAAAATGCATTTTTAATTTCGCAAGCTATGCACAGTGCAATTTGGGGGGGCGGTAGTTGGACCCATAAAACAGGCTGGAGTGGCACAGGCTGGCGTGCACAGTCGCTTGACCGTCGTGATTTAGCTGGTAAAACAGGTACCACTAATGATTCGGTAGATACTTGGTTTAGCGGCTTTAATCGCAATGTAATGACTTCGGTCTGGGTTGGTTTTGATAACCCTGGAAAAGCCCTAGGCCGCTCGACTTACAATAGTAACCTCGATAAATCGCAAATATCAGGTGCAGAATCCGGCGCTAAAACCGCGCAACCTGCATGGGTCGACTTTATGCGTGCAGCCCTTGATGGTATGCCAGAAGCACCTATTGAGCTTCCTGAAGGTTTAGTATCGGTTCGAATTGACTTAGCAACAGGTCTATTGAGTCACAAAAATGATTACACCAGTCGTTTTGAATACTTCATTAAAGGCACTGCACCAACTAAGTACGTACTCGATCAACCAACAGACGTATTTGAAGAAAAGCTCAGCACAGAGGAAGAGTTGTTCTAAATAACTAAGTTGCTATAAGACATAAAAAAGCGCCCTTGGGGCGCTTTTTGCTTAGCTATTTAAACTAAGATCAGCAAAATTACTTTAGGTTATTTACCAGCCAATATAGGTCTGAGTGCACCCCAGCGGCAGTGACTTCTTTACCCGCTCCTGGGCCTTGGATCACCAATGCATTATCTGTATACCACTGTGAATTGATCACAAAGATGTTATCGCCCGGTTTAAGGCTTGCTAATACATCATCTTTGCCAACATTGACTAAACCAACTTGAGCCTGAACCTTACCATCTACGAGTGTTATAGCACCGGTGTAGCGCACCACTTTGTCTTCTGCCGCAGCTTGGGCTGCTTTTTCTGTCATGAATTTATCGAGTAGCTGTTTGTTTGCAAGAAAATCTTGCCAGCTACCTGCTGCAAGCTTTTCGGGCATTAGTGGTGTCAAAGCAATGTCATCAAGTTCTAAATCAAGACCTAGATCTCGTGCTAAGATTAGTAGTTTGCGCTGCATATCACGGCCAGATAAATCTTCACGAGGATCTGGCTCTGTATAGCCCATTTGCTGAGCTTGAAGCACTAAATCTGAAAACGGCACGCTGCCATCGTAACTGCTACATAACCACGATAAAGTACCCGAGAATACCCCTTCAATACGGTTAATGCTGTCTCCGCTATTTTGCAAATCAGCTAAAGCAAAGTTAATCGGTAAACCTGCGCCCACACTGGTGTTATAACGCCACAACAAGTTTCGCTCAGCTAAATTAGTGCGTAGGTTTTGATACCAACCATTCGCAGCAGTACCCGCATATTTGTTTGCACTGATCAAATGACAGTTAAGTTCAACAAAGTCAGGGTATAACTGACTGAACGCCTCACTGGCAGTGATATCAATCACCACTTTGTGCTCATAATCTAGTTCATTGATACGTGCTAATAATTCAGCTTTGTCGTAGCTTTGCGCTTCGTTATGCCACTGCTCTTGCCATGTTTCGGTATTTAAACCACTGGCACTAAAAAGCATTTGTTTAGAGCGTAAAAGAGCAACTACTTTTACTTTGTACTGAGCAGATAAACGCGCAAACTGAGCTTGTAGTTGCGATAAGAACACTTCGCCCACATTACCAAGGCCAGCAACGATAATGGCCAACTCTTGACCTTTGTTTACCAGCTTGTCATGTAGAAGAGTTAAAACATCACTATCAATTGCCTGATCGTTTAAGATCAACACATAGTTATCGTCTTGTTGTACAAAACGAGGATGAATACTTTGCTCTTTTAAAAGCGCTGTGGCTTGCTCTGTTAGCGCAGATACATCAGCTGTTGGGGCAACCACTGCACAACCACTTAAATTAGACTCGACAATATTAGCACGGCCCGCTAAGTGGCTGACAACTTGGTGAGTGCTTTGACCTGGCACTAATAAGTAAGTATCGCCCTCTTTAGTAAAGTGATGCAGGCTGTGTTGAATTAACTGACTAAGCTCACCGACTTCACCACTGCTTAGTTTATCAACCCGTAATAAATCGATGTTATCTAAGGTCGTAATAAAACGTTTTGCTTTACTATAACCTTCTTTTACTACCTCGGTTGGCGTTGCATCACAATCAAAGCTACTTCTTACCACTAATTTAATTTCTGAGTCTTTTAACGGCGACAAGGTTTTTGCATGCAATACTGGGTTACCTAAACGCGCTAATAAGTTAGCTTGCTCGCGGCATACTTTGGCGTACTTAACCGCATTTTTAACTTTACGAGGGTCAGTACTAAATACCCCTTGTGTATCTGTCCAGATAGACACTTGCTTGGCAAAAGTATAACTCGCTAACAAAGTGGCACTGTAATCACTGCCATTACGGCCTAATGTCACCGTATTACCTTGGCAATCTGCAGCTATAAAACCCGTTACTACGTTGATATGTGTTCTGCTAATCGCATCACTGCATTGCTGTTGGTTTTTTTGATGTAAAAGCTGACCATCATTTAGAGTAAATAACTGTCTTGCATCAACATCTTGCGCATCAACACCTAACTGATTTAGGTAAGCGGCCAATAACCGCGCCGACCACACTTCACCATGAGCAAGTAGAGGGGCTTCAAGTAACTGCTGCTGACTAATTAATTCATTTAATACAGCAAGTTCATCTTTTAACTGTGCCAACGCCTGTTGTTTATTCTGCCCTATAAGTAGCTGCTCAATAAGCGCACGTTGATTGTTATCAATAAGCAATAGAATATCGCTAACAGCTTGGCTATCTTGCTGCTGGTAACTTTGCCAAAGCTTTACCAGGGTATCGGTTGTTTTACCCGATGCCGACACAACGACGCAATCGCCCTGCTCTGTATTAGCAAGAACGATGTTCGCTACCGCATGATAACGATCTGCCGAGCTTAAGCTTGAGCCACCAAATTTATGAACAATATTTACCATTTTTCTACCACAATGCCGTATGTGCTGGCGTTAACTTAAATGACGCGTTTTGTTGTGTATCTTGCTGTGCTTGCTTAGCTTCAGCTTTTGTAACTTGCTGGCCTTGACCAGGCTTAACTAAATTGAAAACACGGTCTAAATCAGCAATGAGATCTTTTACGTCTTCAATGCCTACAGAAATACGGATCAAGGTATCGCCCACACCGGCTTCAAGACGCGCTTTAGGCTCCATGCCTGCGTGGGTCATTGTTGCAGGGTGACAAATCAAACTTTCTACCCCACCTAACGACTCAGCAAGGCTAAAGTCTTTAAGGCTTGTTAAAAACGCAGCAGCATCGTTAATGTCGCCTTTAATATCAAAGCTCACCATGCCACCAAAACCGCGTTGCTGTGCCTTAGCAAGCTCATGTTGTGGGTGAGAAGCAAGGCCTGGGTAATAGACTTGGCTTACATAAGGAGAGCTTTCTAAATACTCAGCAATGGCAAAGGCATTCTCTTGGTGCTGCTTTAGGCGTACATTTAAAGTACGTAAACCACGAAGCGTTAAGTAGCTGTCAAATGGTGCACCAGTAATACCGATATTATTCGCCCACCAAGCAAGCTCGTCGCCTAGCTCTTGCGTTGCAGCAATCACTGCACCGCCCACTACATCAGAGTGACCATTGATGTATTTAGTGGTTGAGTGCACAACAATATCAACACCAAACTCAATTGGGTTTTGTAATGCAGGTGATAAGAAGGTGTTATCAGCCGCAACCAAAGCACCACACTGCTTAGCAATACTAGTGATTGCTTTAATATCTGTTAAACGCAAGATTGGGTTACTTGGCGTTTCAATCCAAATCAACTTAGGTTTAATCGCTAAAATTTCTTGGAGATTTTCAGATTTAGTTAAATCCAAAACTTTTAGTTTTAACAGGCCACGCTTTTCAAGCGAGGTGAATAAACGATAACTACCGCCATAACAGTCATGTGGGATCACTAACGTGTCGTCACTGTTTAACAGCTGAGTGGCTAAATGCACAGCAGACATACCTGTTGCAGTGATAATACCTTTAGCACCACCTTCAAGCTCAGCTAAGGTTTCAGCTAAGATATCGCGATTTGGATTACCGCTGCGACCATAGTCATACTGGCGCTTAGTATCAAAATCAGCAAACGAATAGGTGGTTGATAAGTATAAAGGAGGCACAACCGCACCATGATGTTTATCGGCTTCAATGCCGTGACGAACAGCAATCGTCGCTTTATTTTTTTCGCTCATTTCATCACCTATTCTTTAATTGGATGTTTAGACGTCTAAAAGGTTAGATGATCAAATATGAGAAGTCAAAGCATTTATCGCTTACACATAGAAGTTTATACATTTACACCACTAGATGGCCAAATAACTAGTATTTGACTATCTTTTTTAAAGAGATAGAATTTCCGCATCTTGCGCTGTGAATAAGGCGTAAATCACTGACAACCGAGGCAACGAAACAACTTATGGCTAAATGGAACGGTGAATACATTCACCCATATGCAGAACACGGTAAAAAATCAGAACAAGTAAAAAAGATTACCGTATCAATCCCACTTAACGTATTAAAAGTATTAACTGACGAGCGTACACGCCGCCAGATCAATAACCTGCGTCATGCGACGAACAGTGAGTTATTGTGTGAAGCTTTCTTACATGCTTTTACAGGTCAACCATTACCAAATGATGACGACCTACGTAAAGACAACCCTGAAAAGGTACCTGAAGAAGTTAAAAGAATTATGCAAGAAATGGGATTAGATATCCCAGTGCTTGATTCAGAATAAGTATTTCGGCCATCGGATCACCGCCGATAATCGCAGATATAAAAAAACTCAGCCTAGGCTGAGTTTTTTATTGAGCGTTATACCTAAGGCTAATTAAGTTTAACGCATGTAATCTTCTGGCATATCGATTTGCGCCACACCCGACTCTACAGCCGCTTCAGCAACAGCACGTGCAATACGTGGTAATAAACGCGGATCCATAGGCTTAGGAATGATGTACTCGGCACCAAACTCAAGTGACTCAACGCCAGCCGCTTTTAATACTTCACTTGGTACAGGCTCTTTCGCGATGCCACGAATAGCATGAACTGCAGCAATTTTCATTTCATCATTAATTGCCGTTGCACGAACATCTAACGCGCCACGGAAAATGAATGGGAAACAAAGCACGTTATTTACTTGGTTAGGGAAATCTGAACGACCCGTTGCCATAATTAAATCGTTACGCGCGCTGTGTGCAACTTCTGGAGCAATCTCAGGATCTGGGTTTGAACATGCAAACACAACTGGCTTGTCTGCCATCAGCTTAAGATCATCTGCAGTTAACAGGTTAGGACCTGATACACCAACGAATACATCAGCATCAGCAATAACATCTTGTAATGTACGCTTATCGGTATTGTTAGCAAATAATTGCTTATACTCGTTTAAGTCATCACGACGTGTATGGATCACACCTTTACGGTCAAGCATATAAATGTGTTCACGCAGTGCACCACACTTAATTAAAAGCTCCATACAAGCAACAGCAGCAGCACCAGCACCTAAACATACGATGATAGCATCTTCGATATCTTTGCCTTGCACTTCAAGGGCGTTAAGCATACCAGCAGCTGTAACAATAGCGGTACCATGTTGGTCATCGTGGAAAACGGGAATATCACAGCGCTCGATAAGCGCTTTTTCGATTTCAAAACATTCTGGTGCTTTAATATCTTCTAGATTGATACCACCAAACGTATCAGCGATGTTAGCAACCGTATTAATGAAATCTTCTGTTGTGCGGTGTTTAACTTCAATATCAATTGAGTCAAGGCCAGCAAAACGTTTGAATAGTAAGGCTTTACCTTCCATTACAGGTTTTGATGCAAGCGGACCTAAGTTACCTAAACCTAAAATTGCGGTACCGTTTGAAATAACTGCAACCATGTTGCCTTTGCCTGTGTATTTATAGGCATTTGCTGGATCAGCAGCAATTTCACGGACTGGTTCAGCCACACCTGGGCTATAAGCTAAAGCGAGATCGTTAACCGTTTCGGCTGGCTTGGTTAGTTCAACACTAATTTTACCTGGAACGGGGTGAGCGTGGTAATGTAATGCTTGTTCACGAAAATCTGACATAACGCGATAGTATCCTGCAAAAAGTTAAAAAGTGAGAGAGCTTGCATCAGTACGATACCTGTAATGTATAAAAATTCCAAGTATTATCAGGTCTATCCTGTTATATGCTATATCGCTTAATTTTAAAGGATTTCCCAACAATTTCTGCGCATAGTTGCGATTAATCAGACATAAAAATTCATCTATTTATGACCTTTTAAGCACGTGTTGTTGTATTTTATACGCACGTACACTGCAATTAGCCGAAATTAGCCCAAAACAGCTATTTCAACGAAGTTCACAGCATTTACTGACAAAGTTATTTAAATTTATTATTTTTAATAACTTTTAGATACCAATACGCTTAATTAAGTAGTCTATTTTGAGGCAATGAAACCTTGTTGATAGCAAGGCAAAAATTTCGTTATTTAGTTGTGTTCTAAATCAGAAATTTTTAACGCAGGTAGCGACAGGTTTAATCCCTCAAAATGATTAAGTATTATTGCGGATTGGTATACTCATTTATACAACAAAGAATATAGCCAAGGGGTGGCACTTTGTCTGCAAAAATAGCGACATAATGGGCATAACAGCCAGAAATAGTTATGCAAGATACATAAGTGAAGATGATAAGTAAGTGGCAACGTTAATAATGAGTTTTGTGAATTTTAGGCATAAAAAAAGCACCCTAAGGTGCTTTTTTTAACTAAACAGCAGAGATTACTTCTTGCTGCTAAGTGCACCGAAGCGCTTGTTGAAACGATCAACACGGCCGCCAGTGTCTAAAATCTTTTGCTTACCAGTGTAAAACGGGTGACACTCAGAACATACGTCTAAGTGGATGTCTTTACAAAGAGTTGAGCTAGTTTCGAATTTGTTACCACATGAACAAGTTGCAGTGATAGCTTCGTACTTAGGGTGAATACCTTCTTTCATAGGGAACCTCTAGTTAAGGCCGTATCGCTCTCCAAACCCGAAGTCTGGCACCATACGCAGTTAATACAATTAATAGGCCGCGTATTTTATAGCTCAAGAAGCCTTACGACAAGCTTTAAATACATCTTTCGCTAAAAAAATAACCAAGTGGTCTGTTGTTCAGTATTTGTTGGTAGGTTTTTAACTGCAATTTTAGTACATTATCTTTCTATCTTTGTTTCAGTTGAGTTGTTATGCACTTTGTAGAAGTTGCCATAAAAGTCCCTTTACAGCGTACCTTCGATTATAAAGTTGAACAGCTGCTGCATAGTCCTGAGTTAAAGCCAGGTATGCGAGTTCGCGTGCCATTTGGTAGTCAAAAAAAGGTTGCCGTGGTACTGGCTCTTAAAACATCAACCGATGTTCCCGCTGACAAAATCAAGCCGATTATTGATGTTATAGACGACACGCCAGTGTTATCTGAGCAACATTTAGCGTTACTTAAATTCACAGCACGCTACTACTGTTACCCATTGGGAGAAACCATTCATACAGCACTTCCGGCGGCTTTAAGGCAAGGCGAATGCCCAGATAAAACCAGCATTAACATGGTTGAGCTGACCGATAAAGGTGCAAAACTGCCGTCATTAAAAGCAAAAACTCAGTTAAGTTTATTAAAACAGCTAGCCGAGTCGGGCAAGTCATCGGTCACAGAATTAAAAGCGCTCGGATTTACAAAAAAAACCATCGACAGTCTGCTTGATAAAGAACTGATCACCCAGTTTATTGAGCATGATAACCAATGGCAGCAACGCGCGCCGACTGTCGGTAGCAAGCCGGTGCTTAATAAAGAGCAAGCTGTTGCCTGCACCAGCATTAACCAAGCTCGTGGCTTTACAAGCTTTTTGCTTGAAGGAGTTACCGGAAGTGGTAAAACCGAAGTGTATTTGCAATGCCTAGAAGAAGTACTGAAAAAAGGTCAGCAAGCCTTAGTATTAGTGCCTGAAATTGGCTTAACACCCCAAACAGTCAACCGCTTTCGTCGTCGCTTTCCCGATACCCCAATTATGCTATGGCACTCAGCACTAACAGATAACGAACGCTTACAAACTTGGCGTTTTTGTGAAAAAGGCAGCTGCGCCATAGTGATCGGCACACGTTCGAGTATTTTCTTGCCCTTTTTATCTCTTGGCATGATCATCGTTGATGAAGAGCACGACAGTTCGTTTAAGCAACAAGATACACTACGCTATCATGCTAGAGACCTAGCCGCTTATAGGGCATACCAGCATAATATTCCTCTGGTTTTAGGTAGTGCCACACCAGCACTTGAGACCTTACATAAAGCAATTAATAACAAATATCAGCTGTTGAGCCTCACTGAACGGGCCCAAACCAGTACTGATAACCAGTTCCAATTAATGGACATGAAAGGTCAGCCTGAGCAAGCAGGGATTGCCCATGCCAGCCTTGCCTATATGCGCCAGCATTTAGAACGTGGTAAGCAAGTGATGGTGTTTTTAAACCGTCGTGGTTTTTCGCCTACCCTCATATGCCATGAGTGCGGTTGGCTAAGTGAGTGCTCACGTTGCAGCACCAGTGCAACCTTTCATAAAGCCATTGGCCAGATGATTTGTCACCACTGTGGTGAACAACACCAAGTGCCTCATCAATGCCCTGATTGCGGCAGTACGCAGATTTTTCCAAATGGCAAAGGCACTGAACAAATCGAAGAGTTTTTAACACAAACCTTCCCTGACATTCCGATTAGTCGTATCGACCGAGATTCAACTCGTCGTAAAGGCAGCTTAGAAAAAGCCCTTGATGATATTAACCAAAGCGGTGCGCGCATCTTAGTTGGCACGCAAATGTTGGCAAAAGGCCACCACTTTGCCGATGTTAGCCTTGTTTTAATCCTAGATGTAGACAGTGGATTATATTCGTGTGACTTTCGCGCCACTGAACATTTAGCGCAACTTGTTACGCAAGTGGCAGGCCGTGCAGGTCGCAGTGGTGAACCAGGGCAAGTATTATTACAAACTCACTTTCCTGAGCACCCGCTACTGCAAGACTTAGTTAATAATGGTTACCAAGATTTTGCCCGTTACGCACTGACAGAACGAGAAGACGCGCAACTTCCACCAATCACAAATATGGCTATGGTGCGTGCCGAAGGACATAACATAAATCAAGTGATGGATTTTTTAACTGATTTGGTTCCTGTACAGAACGTATCTGGTATACAATTGCTCGGTCCGATACCCGCACCACTAGAACGTGTAGCAGGTAAATATCGCTTTCAGTTACATATTCAGGCGCAGGAACGCTCCCACTTACACCAATATTTAGCGCAAATGGTCGACTATATAAGTACCAGTAAATTAGCGCAAAAGGTGCGTTGGAGCTTAGATGTTGATCCTATAGATATGATTTAAAGGCCAATTAAGAGTCATGGCACAGCACGATTACATAAATAAAAAACCAGCAAATCGAAATAATAAAAAACAAGCCCCGGCGAAAAAGCCTTTCCCTATTATTCTTGTTTTAATTGCGCTTATCTTAGTAGGCGGGTTTGGTTACGGCCTATGGTATATCAAACATAATGCTGATCCTGAGTTAGTAGAGCAGCAAGCAAACCCGACTAAAAAAGAAGAAGTAGTTATTCCACCACCTAAGACACCTGAATTTATCAAAGAAATTAAAGAGCACGAAGTTCAGGTTGAAGTAAAAGAGATTGAACAAAAAGGCCCATATGTAATGCAATGCGGCTCTTTTAGAACATTAGAGCAAGCACAAACATTAAAAGCTAAAATCGCTTTTGCCGGCTTAGTGGCCGAAGTGAAGAAAACACAAGGCAGCAATGGTGTTTGGTATAAAGTGCGCTTAGGCCCATACGAAACCAAACGTTTAGCCGAAAGTGACAAGAATAAACTTAAACGCATCAAAATAATGGGCTGCGGAATTTGGCTTTGGACTTGATTTTAGTTCATTCACCCATATAAACACCTCATCAATCGCTTTTTACGAGCGGCCTTGCCGCTCGATGATGAGGAATAATCATGACCACTATTGTAAGTGTACGCCGCGACGACAAGGTCGTTATTGGTGGCGACGGCCAAGTTTCACTTGGTAACACCGTAATGAAGGGCAACGCCCGCAAAGTTCGACGTCTTTATAATGGCAAAGTAATCGCTGGTTTCGCTGGCGGTACTGCTGATGCCTTCACCCTTTTCGAACGATTTGAAAACAAACTAGAAATGCACCAAGGCAACTTAACCAAGGCTGCCGTTGAAATGGCCAAAGATTGGCGTAGTGATCGCGCACTTAGAAAGCTTGAAGCACTACTAGCAGTCGCAGACGAAACTGCTTCATTAATTATTACAGGTAACGGTGATGTTGTGCAGCCAGAAAACGACCTAATTGCGATTGGCAGTGGTGGTAACTTCGCACAATCAGCAGCCACAGCGCTACTAGAAAACACCGACCTAAGTGCACGTGACATTGTAGAGAAGAGCCTAACGATTGCAGGCAATATCTGCGTATTCACGAATAATTTCCAAACTATTGAAGAATTGTAATAGGAACTGCCATGTCTGAGATGACGCCAAGAGAAATCGTTCACGAGCTTGATCAACATATTATTGGCCAAGCTAAAGCTAAAAAAGCAGTTTCAATCGCGCTACGTAACCGCTGGCGCCGTATGCAACTGAGCGATGATTTACGCGCAGAAGTAACGCCTAAGAACATTTTAATGATTGGTCCAACTGGTGTGGGTAAAACTGAAATTGCACGCCGCTTAGCTAAACTTGCTAATGCGCCTTTCATTAAAGTTGAAGCAACAAAGTTCACCGAAGTGGGCTATGTTGGTAAAGAAGTAGAAACGATCATCCGCGATTTAGTTGATATCTCAATTAAAATGACGCGTGAACAGCAAACCAAAAAATTCAAACATCGCGCTGAAGAAGCGGCAGAAGAGCGTATTTTAGATGCTCTTTTACCACCAGCACGCGATACCTTTGGTGAGTCAAAGACAGAAGAGAACTCTTCTACTCGCCAATCTTTCCGTAAAAAATTACGTGAAGGTCAGTTAGACGATAAAGAAATTGATATCGATGTTGCACAAGCTCAGCCAAATGTTGAGATCATGGCTCCTCCTGGTATGGAAGAAATGACCAACCAGCTTCAGAGCATGTTCCAAAACATGGGTGGCGATAAGCGCAGCAAGCGTAAGCTAAAAATCAAAGAAGCATTTAAGCTATTAGTTGAAGAAGAAGCAGCAAAGCTTGTTAACCCTGAAGAGTTAAAAGAGCAAGCTATCTTCGCAGTAGAGCAAAACGGTATCGTGTTTATCGATGAGATCGATAAAATCTGTAAACGTGGTGAAGCATCTGGCCCAGATGTTAGCCGTGAAGGTGTACAACGCGACTTACTACCATTAATCGAAGGCTCAACAGTAAGCACTAAACATGGCATGGTTAAAACTGACCACATGTTATTTATCGCATCTGGTGCATTCCAAATGGCTAAACCATCAGACATGATCCCAGAGCTACAAGGTCGTTTACCAATTCGCGTTGAGCTTGAAGCACTAAGTGCTGATGACTTTAAACGTATCTTAACTGAGCCTCATGCTTCATTAACTGAGCAGCAACGTGAGCTGTTAAAAACAGAGCAAGTTGAGGTTGAGTTTACTGATGATGCGATTGAACGTATCGCAAAAGCGGCATGGCAAGTTAATGAGAAAACCGAAAACATCGGTGCCCGTCGATTGCACACAGTGATGGAAAAACTAATGGAAGAAATTTCATTTGATGCTTCAGAAAAAGCAGGTTCAACACTAACAATTGATGCCAATTACGTTGAGCAGCATTTAGGTGCACTTGTTGAAGATGAAGACTTAAGTCGCTTCATTCTTTAATCAACAAATTAGCGTTATAATTAAAAGCCTCCAGTTGGAGGCTTTTTAGTTTATAAATCGTAGATTCGAGGCTGACATGAAAGAAGTCACTAAAGTGCATTATCACAGCGTTAGCAAAGTATTAGATGTTCATTTTGATGATCATACTATTGCTCAATTTAGTGCTGAATTTTTGCGTGTTCACTCACCTTCTGCTGAAGTACAAGGTCATGGCAATGAACCAATGAAACTCGTACTTGGTAAGCAACAAGTAGGAATTAGTAAAATTGAGCCGGTTGGTCATTATGCGATTCGACTGGTGTTTAGCGATAATCATAATAGCGGTTTATTCAGCTGGCACTATTTAAGTGAGCTGCAAGCTAACCATGATGAGCTTTGGCAGCAATACCAAACAAGAGTCTCTGAGCACGAAGCAAGTAAAGACAGCGTGCCTATTAAGTTTGTGCCTTAGCGCCTAGTGAATTAGTTCCGAGAGCTAACCAAGCAAACTAAAAAACAAAAAAGCGCGATGACGACACCGTCACCGCACTTTTGTCTATATATAAAGTATCAAGTAATTATTAAACTTTAAACTTATCGATTGCCTGATAGAGGACACGCGCTTGCTCTGATACTTCTTCGCTGGTTTGTGCATTAGTCGCTGCGTGACCCGATGCCTCTTGGGCGATATCACGAATACGAACCACGTTTTTATTCACCTCAGAAGCCACTTGGCTTTGCTCATCAATCGCTGTGGCAATGTGAGTGCTCATATCCATAATGGTTTGTACATCTTCGGTGATAGAACGAAGTAACTCACCGGCTTTACTTGCCTGTGCTGCACTTTCGCCACCTTGCGTACGACATTGCTGCATAATGCTCACCACTTCTTGCGTACGCCCTTGTAAGGTCGAAATGATGCTCTCAATCTCTTGTGTTGAATCTTGAGTACGCTGTGCAAGTGAGCGAACTTCATCTGCTACTACCGCAAAGCCACGGCCTTGTTCACCAGCACGCGCCGCTTCAATAGCCGCATTGAGTGCCAGTAAGTTTGTTTGCTCAGCAATGCCACGAATAACATCCAGTACAGAGCCAATCGTTTCAGCGTCTTTTTCTAATTGCGACACCACACTTGACGCATTACCGAGTGAGTCTGATAAGTGATTAATTTGCACTACCGTTGACTCAACCTCAGAACGACCTTGCTGCGCACTTAAGTTAGTCGACTCTGCTTTTTTCGCAGCCGCTTCAGTATTGTGAGAGATATCTTGAATCGTCGCCTGCATTTCTGTCGCAGCAGTAGCAACCATATCAGCTTCATGAAGTTGCTCTTGCATACCAGAGCTAGTTGCCGCTGTCGTTTCTGATAAATGCTCTGTTGCCACATTGAGTGTGCCTAGAGCGGTATTGACTTCGTAAATTAGCTTTTTAAAGTCACTAATCAAGCTATTAAAGTCAACTGTCATCGTGGTGATTTCATCTTTACCTGACTGCTCAATAGACATACTTAAATCATTACTGCGACGTATTTCATTAATCGTGTGATATACACGCTCAATAGGCATAATGATTGAACGACTAGTAAAATAGACTAACAGCATGACCAAAACGCTGGCGACAATGAAAACAAGCAACGCAACGAGTTGCGCTCGCTCGGCGCTAGACTCAACAAAAGCCTTAGTTTCCGTTGTTAATTGATTAACAATTGCATCGCTCTTTTCTACACTTCGCTTCATTTCACCTAGTGCACCTGAGTCTAGATCTAATCCTAGAGTCACCTGTGCATCGACAAGCGCTTTGAATTTAACTTGGTAAGTAGCCAAGTTACTAAGTAATTGCTTCTCATAGCCAGTTTCAAATCCTGCATTTTTAATTTCAGACTGAAAATTACTGACTAAATCATCAAATTTAGCCAGATACTTCAAATCAAATCGCAGCATAAAATCTTTCTCTGCGCGACGAAGCTGCAGCATCAAGGTTAATAGCTGATAGTTTTCACGTTCACTGAGTAAGGTTTCAACTTGATGCACGGCTCCACGTAGCTCACCATACAACGCATCTTTAGGATGCAAACCAATTTTCTTTTGCAACACAACAACTTCATTAAAGTCATCGTAATACAATTTCGCTAAGCTTCTAAATTCATCAAGTTTTGCTGACTCCATTGATAAGTCATTAACTAGCTCGTCAAGACGTGCCATTTTAACTTTAAGCTGTGCATACTCTTTTTCAAAAAGCTCAAGACTTTCGACATCTTTATAAAACAAAAAGTTTTTTTCATGCTTGCGCATTGCAAGTTCATGAATATCAAGTTCCTCCGCATTTTGAATTGTTTCATTGAGTTTTAGCATCATGCGCGACTCAAGGATAATTACACACAGCATCACAATCATTGCAAGACCAACAACGAGCGCGTTTAATTGCAAACGACGCTTAATAGTTAAGTTTTGTAATACATTCATTCAAAGTGCCCTATAGAAACATGCATTTAAGAGTATAGCTAAACTATCTAAAGCAGCTAATAAAAAGTGATTAAACTTGTCGCACATTTTCTAATATTAGGAAGGTTTAAACAATTAGTTTTTGTTCTAAATCAACCTGTTGCCACAGGTATTTATGGAGCTTATCCACCTTTTCCCATTGCTTTTTTCTTATCCACTCAACCAAAGGTGCTGGATCGCTTGGGAAGTTGAGTTTTTTATTCTGTGGAGATTGCAGCCAATCATCCATCGCATTGGGGTTTAAATAACTCATGACATGAGCTGCCCCCATCGACAATAAAGTCTGCGCATTAATACCTTGCTCAAATTGTTTACCTAGCGGTTTTAACAATAATTTTTTACCAAGTTGTAATGCTTCACTTGCAAGTTCGAATCCAGCATTACCAATCACACCACCCGCATTAGCAAGATCATTTAGAAACCCAACGCGTGATGGTGCTCGCAGATGGATATTACCAATTGAACAATCCTGAGCATCCGGGTGATAACAATAAAACTCTCTTTCAGGAAAATCTTTTAAGTACTCGACCACATTGTTAAGATTTTCGAATGGCAGATACACCAACACCTTATTTTCAACCATCACTGGGTTATCGTGATGATGAGTAGCAATAAATGGAGGGATGATATTTTCAGCATAAGGTTGCCAATGTACGCCTAAATAAACACTGGCTGGCGCATAGTTACGGATCAGCGCACGGCGAAAGAATGCGCGGCCAAACATCGGCACTTTATCAGATAAAAATGCCGCTTGATGACTCATGCCAATTACCGGAATATTTTGTTGTTTAGCAGCCCATGCTGTAATTGGCTCAAAGTCATTAAATACCAAATCATAATGACGTAAATCAAGGCCTTTTATATCTTTAATTAGTTGTAGTGGACGTGCATTTTTCAATGTTTTAAAGCTATCAACCTGCCCCGATTTACTGGTAAACGACAAACCTCGAAAAACTCGGTAATCAGCAAAATCATCCATATCAAAGTAGTCTTGCTCTTTTCGACCAGAGAACACATAGTCAACATCGACTCCTAAAGCCCTAAACGTGCTAGCCATCACACGCGCACGCGTTATGTGCCCATTGCCTGTCCCTTGAATACCGTACAAAATTCTCATATAGACTCCACCACCATCACAGCTAATACAGCACAACTAGATCCCATTACTGCACCAATAACCACATCAGCGGGGTAATGCACACCAATAATCACTCTAGATGCAGCGACCCCTGATGCCCAAACCAACCACAAACCGGCAAATTCAGGTAAATACATAGTTAAAATTGTCGCCACTACAAATGCTCCCGCACTATGCCCCGATGGCAAACTAAACCTATCACTCGGCACTAAATAAGCACCTTGTACTAAGCAATCACAAGGTCTTACCCGAGCAATTCGCTTTTTAACTAAAAAATAAATGGGTCGCTCAATGACAAAACCTACCAGTAGACTCATTGCAAGTTGTTGAAAATGCGCTTGCTCCGTAAACCACCAAAAGCTCAAAAATAGTGCAACATAAAGACCGCCATCACCACTTTTTGAAAAGCCAATGGCTGATCGCCTTAACCACACAGGCGAAGCATCATTAAACACACTTAAGAACAGCTGTTCGTCCACCTTTGCCAATTTTGTAAGTATGTTGTTTGCCATGGTGAGCTCCTTGTCATACTTTGCGTCTAATTTTTATACTCACCTCAGCTTAGGCGCTAAAAATAACAATTAAGTGACGCTTTTGAGACACTAATGTTGCGGTGACAAAATTCCTTTGATTTAAACCAATAATCCGCTATTAAGTCGTTGTTATTGAGTTGTATCAGGGTATACTGAGTACTAAACAGACAGTCTCTTTAGAGGATGAAAAAATGGATTACAGCACTTCTGATTTATGCGACCACTTTGCAGATGTGGTTGATGTGCTCGAACCAATGTTTATCAATTTTGGTGGACGCCCAAGCTTTAGTGGTCGAGTAAAAACCGTTAAATGCTTTGAAAATAACGAGCTGATCCGCGAAATTTTATCAACCGATGGCACCGACAGCGTGTTATTGATTGACGGTGGTGGTTCAACCCGACGTGCCCTAATTGATATTGAGCTGGCTGAAATCGCATTAGAAAACAACTGGCAAGGCATTATCGTTTACGGTGCTATTCGTCATGTTGATGAACTTGAAGAGCTAGACCTAGGCATTCAAGCAATTGCGTCTATTCCTGTTGCTGCCGATAGTGAAGGTGCAGGTGAAGACGGTATTGGCGTTAACTTCGCAGGTGTTTCTTTCTTTGATGACGACTTTGTTTACGCTGATAGCACCGGTATTATATTATCTGCTGAAGAATTAGAGTTAGAAATAATAGAAGACTAATCTCGGTGACAAACTACCTTAAAATTTATGATGAAGCGGCGGTAAAGCACTTATGTGTCCGCCGCGCTAACGAACTCAAAGCTTGGCAAGCCCTTGCCCTTCTCGACACTCAAGTTAACGCCCCACAAGCACTCATCGATGCAAAGCATTTCGGTATTCGCTATGTTTTAGTTGGCGTATGTGAGGATATTGGCCCTCGCGCTAACTTAGGTAACGGTGGCTCAGGACAAGCGTGGCAAGCATTTTTAAAGCGCTTTTTAAACCAAACGCATAACCAGTTTTTAAACCACGAGCGTGTGTTGCTACTCGGCGAAGTGGCCCTTGATGACTTAAACCAACAAGCTGCTGACCTTGATAATAAAAACGACGCCGACTTAGCCAAACTACGTGAATTATGCGCTGATATAGACACCCGCGTTGAGCAAGTGATTGCGATGATTTTTGCAGCTGGTCTTGAGCCAATTGTAATCGGTGGCGGCCACAACAACTGCTTAGGTATTTTACGTGCCCTTAGTAAGCAAGATGGTAAACCAGTAAATGCTATTAACTTAGACCCTCATGCTGATTTCAGAGAGTGTGAAGGCCGCCATAGTGGTAATGGCTTTAGATATGCTTACAGCGAAAACCACCTCGCTGATTATCACGTGATGGGGTTACACGAATTTAAAAATAACCAAGCGATTATGGATGCCCTGACAAACGCAAACTTCACGTTTGATAGTTACCAAGACATTCAAGTACGTCGTAAAGTTGATTTATCTTCAGCATGTCAACACGCACTAGCTCAGTTTGATAATGCCTCGCTTGGCGTAGAAGTAGACTTAGACAGTATTTCGTTAATGCCAGTTAGCGCATACACCAACTGTGGTTTTAATGTGAGTGATGCAGAACACTTTGTGCATTTAGCTGCCAGCCAAGCAACAGCCCGCTACTTACATTTATGTGAAGGCGCACCATCACAACACCCGGTTAGTTTAGAAACAGGTATGAACGATGCAGGCCAAATAATCACAGCTTTAGTAAACGCCTACCTGCAAGCCAGAGAGTCTTCTTAACTTGCATTAGGCGCTATTCTTACTGAAACGTCTACTTTGCGAATAAATTCACACCTGCTGCAAACAAGGTGATTTATTCGCCAAGATTTAACGATGGTAACAGCTCATCTTCAAACCAATCAGTAATTAAACGCTTGTCGTAATAATAAGCTTCATCGCGGCCTGTTTTCATGCGGTCCATAAAGCCCATATCTTTAAGCTTTACGTCTTTTGCTTCACTAATCACTTTACCGTCTTTATCAGTAATCGAATAATTAAGGTCTATGCGTGGGAAATAAATTGGCTTGATAATGCGCAGTTCATTCATCGTTCCAAAACGCACATCACCAGCAAGGTCGAGCTCTGTTACTTCCACATTAAAGGTGTAGCCATCAGGTAACTGTTCAGCAAGCTTGTTAAAGTGCTTCTCAAAGCTCTTTGCCACGTTTTTATGAAATGCACCTTTTGGTGAGTTATTTCCGGGGCGCACATCACGGTAATCGTTAAAGTCATGCCATTTAACCTTAGCCTCCCCTGCGTGAGCAAAAGCAGGTAGTGCAATAACCATTGCTAAGGCCATTTTCTTTACAATTTTCATCTTTATCTCCACTTAACAGGAATAGCTTTTGATTAAAATTTAGCAGCTGACAATTAACTATAGCTTAATAACTCAACGCTTGGATGTAACCAATATGGTGCAAAATGTAATCAAAAACAAGACACTGATATTTCTATGAAAGAAGTTTAATCACATTTTATTCATGTAATTTAACGCGAAATGTGATGAAATAAGGCTAATTCAACCAGGTATAGTTCATGGATATTTTATGACCATTTTAGTCACCGGCGGAGCCGGGTACATCGGTTCTCACACCGTTTTAGAGTTACTACAACAAGGCACAGACGTTGTTGTACTTGATAATTTAAGCAATTCATCAAATGAGTCATTGGCTCGCGTAAAACAAATCACCGGCAAAGACGTCACGTTTTATCAAGGTGATATTTTAGATAGAGCCTGTTTAGACAAAATCTTCAGTGAACACACGATTGATAGTGTTATTCACTTCGCTGGTTTAAAAGCGGTTGGTGAATCGGTTGTAAAACCTATCGAGTATTATCAAAACAACGTACAAGGTACACTGACTCTGGTTGATGCTATGCGTGATGCTGGCGTGTTTAAGTTAGTATTTAGCTCATCAGCAACCGTATACGGTGACCCAGCAAGCTTACCTATTCGCGAAGACTTCCCAGTTGGCGGCACGACTAACCCGTATGGCACATCAAAGCTTATGGTAGAGATGATGCTGCAAGATATCGCGAAATCAGATGAACGCTTTGCCTTTGTTATCTTACGTTACTTTAACCCTGTAGGCGCACATGAGTCTGGCCTTATTGGTGAAGACCCTAATGGTATTCCTAACAACTTATTACCTTATATTTCGCAAGTTGCTGTGGGTAAACTAGAAAAGCTTGGTGTGTTTGGGGATGACTACGATACTGTAGATGGTACAGGTGTTCGTGACTATATCCACGTTGTCGATTTAGCATTAGGTCACTTAAAAGCACTGAACCGAATTGCAAGTGATACAGGTGCGCACGTATTTAACCTAGGCACAGGTAATGGTTATTCAGTACTGCAAATGGTTACCGCTTTTGAGAAAGCCAGCGGTCAAGCAGTCCCATACCAAATTTCGCCGCGCCGAGCAGGTGATATTGCAGCTTGCTACGCAGCTCCAGAAAAAGCATTAAAAGAACTTGGCTGGCAAGCTGAGCGTGGTATCGATGAGATGATGCAAGATACATGGCGCTGGCAAAGCAATAACCCGAACGGTTACAAATAGTCAGAAGAATTAAAAGGCACTTACAAATAAGTGCCTTTTTACTGGCTACTTTATAAAATCCTGCGTTTCAAAATAAACTATTTGGCTGTACTCACAGTCATTAAAGCCACTTGATAATTGCGTAAATGTTGGCACGTTTACTTCTACCTGCAAACGCTCAGCTTCACACCCTCTTACTAAAGCAATGGCGTCAAATGACGGGCTGGCCTGTATTTGATGTACCAATATTTGTATTCCTTGTTCATTTGTCGCTTTATTTATTCTTTGCCAGCGCGGTTGCGACACGTGCTGAGTCGATGACAGTGCTCGTTTATATACAAGAGAAACAAACTTAAAGTTTTCATCCTTTAGCCATTTTTTACCGCCTCGTTCAAAATGACCGAAGAATAATTGGCTGGGCACACTCAATGTCTGCCCAGCAATTAACTTATTCAAGTCAAACTTAGCAGGCAATAGAGTGATCATAGAGTTTAAATACTGAGGAGTTGAATCACTTTCTTGCACAGTAAGCCAACGAATTAGTTCTTTCTCATAGCGAGTTTCTACACGATAAATTAATTGGTAATCATGCGGGGCGTGGTACAAAGGAAGGTGGCTGGCATAGAGCTCAACGCCATCGGTGAACAACACCATGCCATGCATACCAACTCGGCTATGCGCATGAAAATGCTTAACCTCTTTTGCTATGCTTTTAAAACTGACAATTAAACAGCAAAGTAACAACAGAACAGCGAAATTTGCTTTCATTTTTTAATACCTTTTATTTAACACGAACAATCGCTTTACCGATATTCTTCCCTTCGAACAATCCCTCAAGCGCGCTTGGTAAATTTTCAAAGCCATTAATTTCGGTTGTTTTAAATTGGATCTCTCCTGCTTTTAACCACGGCAAAATATGATTAATCATTTCAAGCATACGGTGAGTAAAGTCTCTTGCTAAAATCCCTTGAATTGTCGCTCGTTTATAAAGTAATTGATGAAGAAAGCGAGGGCCTAGTTCGGGGTTGTCAAGTGAACCATCGTACTGCGAGATTTGCCCGCAAATCACTACGCGAGCACGCAAGTTTAAGCTGCTCAACACCGCATCAGTGTTCATCCCGCCAACATTATCAAAATAAACATCAACACCTCCAAGCTCCATCAACCTTTCGTGCAACTGTTGGGCTGAGTCAAATTGCTTATAGTTAAGCGCATAAGCGACCCCGAGCTCTTCTAACCAAGTACATTTTTCTTCAGATCCAGCTAGGGCAATAACACGACAACCATTTTTTATCGCAAACTGAGTAACTAACGAACCCACAGCTCCTGCAGCACCTGAAACGACAACTGTCTCGCCGGCTTTTGGTTTACCTGCTTCCATTAAACCAAACCAAGCTGTTCGCCCAGGCATACCTAAAACACCTAGTGCCGTTTTTACATCGGCATCATTAGGGTTTAAGGCTTGTATTTCATTGGCATGGACAACTGCATGAGTTTGCCAACCTGAATAAGCGCTTACCCAATCACCTTGCTTAAAACGCTCGCTGTTTGACTTTAAAACCTGAGCAACAACCGCAGCCCCTTGCACTGTATTTAATGCATGAGGTTGCTCCCAGTTCGGCTTAGCAGCCTGTTGAATACGCATATATGGATCGACAGAAATATACTTTGCCTCTAGCAGCACTTCGTTTTTAGCCAATGTCGGCGAAATTACAGATTCTCGCAATGCATAATGCTGCTCACTGACACGTCCATCAGGGCGCTTAACATAAAACCACTGCTTAAGATTGTAAGACGTCATCGCTCTCTCATTTAATGAAATTTAATAACGAAATTATTGCACTTAAACAATTAACCATTAAGCTATTAAAACTATCTATACGTTTCCATATTGGAATTAGAGGCAAACTTGGATACAGAAGATTTACGAAAGTTTTTGGTCATCGCAAAGCACAATAACTTACAGCAAGCATCTGCAACATTAAATGTCACACCTGGCGCGCTTTCGAAGGTCATAAAACGGCTCGAAATTAAGCTAAATACACAACTATTTAAGCGAATTGGTCGAAATATAAAACTAAATCAGCAAGGTGAAAAATTTCGCCATTATGCGCTTAATTTGGTTCATGAGGCTGATCAAGCTATCAGCGAGTTTAATGGAAGCACGAAAAATACGGTTGTTAACTTATCTGGCCCCTCTTTGCTGTTACAGCATTACCTGCCTTTATTATTATCGCAATTTAATGAGCAAGGTTTTCAATTTAATATTGATACAAGTTGGGAAGGTCAAGCCATTGAACAGGTTGCCAGCGGCCATGCCCATTTAGCTTTAGTTACCGAAGTGGCATTAAATGAAAGCACACTGCAAAGTGACTTTGAACGTATATATTTAGGCACAACTACTTTCAAAGTTGTAGCTGCGCACTCGCATCCATTATTCGAACAGTTTAGTAAGGGTTCACTCACCAACAGAGAGCTTTTTCAATTTAGTTTTGCTTGTCCGAGTATTTCACCCTTTTGTGGCGTAACTAGGGGTGTCGGCTCAGATGGTTGGCGAGATGACAAAGTACCTAGAACCATAAGTTATCGCTGCAACGATTTCAGCACCTTGCTGTCACTCGTCAAACAAGGGATTGCATTAGCATACGTCCCTGATTTTATTGCAAACGATCCAGCCCTCAAAGTCATCGATGTATTAGACTGTAACTACACTTGCCAAGAGCGCCTCGAGCTGGTTTACAAACCAAGTTTAGCTACTAGCTGGTTAAATCAATTCGCAGCAAAAGTGAGAGCCGCACATCAGCGCATTGCTTGAATGCTCTCAAGTGCTACAGCTAGCTGTGTTTTTAATTTTTTATAGCGTATATAAACAGCCAGCACGATAATACCATTAATACCAAGCTGGATAAGCCATAGGCTGTATGTTTTAAACATAACCATATTAAACAAGGCAGCGATTAACAAAGCGCACCAAAGCACAACGCAGCCAATAAAACTCACATGCCAGTAATGAACTTGGTGCTTCAGCTGATTCTCTTTAAAATTAAGCATTGCATTAACGTCTAGTGTTTCTGCTCGCCACAGCTTTCGCCTTAAACGGTATGACCAAATTCCAAAACCTAGAGGAATAGGCACTAATAGCGCAAACATAATGGTTTCATAGGTATTTTTTGCTTCAAACAACATGGCGTAAATACAAAATACGGTTACCACAACACCTAAAAATGAGTCGATTAACCCTTTTAGCTTTAACTTAGTTCGCGACTTTTGCGTTTGTGCTATTAACGCTTCACTATCCACTTTCGGCGTTGCCTGCACGAATGCCTGCTGCCACTTAGCTAATTGATCATCTGCTTCGAATTTATCCACTTTATTTACTCCATTAGGCTCGCAATTTGCTGTCTTGCTCTACTGGCACGTTTAGCAACAGCATCTTCAGACAACCCCAGCGTTTGCGCTATCTCACTTTGATTAAACCCTTCAAGCTGTAAAGCAAGAACCTGCCGATATTTCAGCGTTAATTTACGAAGGGCAGCCATTAAATCTAAACTGTCGTCTGGTGATTTATGCGCACTTAAGGCTTGGGTGTAATCAATACTTTCAGAGCTTGCCACCTCTTTGCGGTTTTGCTCTTTTATCACATGATCAACCGCTTTATTGTGAGCTATTCGGGCAATATAGGTTTTTATGCTGGCATCGCCACGAAAGGCAACATCGGGTGATGAGTCATTACTTTCAAAAGCGCGCCAAACAGCCAGCGACATCTCTTGAATTAGCTCATCTTGTAGCGCTTGATTGATCTCGTAGGTTGCAGCAACACGCGCCAACAGCGGCGCGTATTCATTCAGCAATGTGTTTATTTGAACATCAGCTTTCACTGTACTTCCATGTTTTTATTATTATTTGAACAAACGATTATAGGCACAAAAGTAGGTACATGCTAATACCGGCCCTACCAACAACATAGGTAAAAGACTATAAGGGGCAGCAAAGGTTACGAGCATATTAATCAAACAAAGCATGCTTAATGGTTTAATCACCTTTAGTGCCGTTGTAATGCCTTCTTTAACAGCTGCACTAAGCGAAGCATTGTTTAAAAGTAACAGAGGTACCACAAACATAAGCAACATATTTACAGGAACAATTGATACAAACATGACCCCTACGCGCCAGCGCTCAACATCAACAAACTGACCTGACAATAAAGCCGATAACTGCTCACTACCAATCAAAGTACTCCCAACAGCAAATTGCACCAGCGCCAGTAAAATACCAACAACTGACCACACGGCAACTCGCCCCCACTTCGTCCATGTTGCATTGTGCTTAAATGAAAAGCCTTGCTGATTATTCAGGTTAAACAACAATGGCCACACCGTTGCCATTAACATAGGCGCTAACCATTTTGATACAGTTAAACCTGTAGGTGCAGGTAATAGCTGCACTAAGCCTGGCACAATAGCGAACAGCGTCATCAGTAAAAAAAGTTTAAACGGTGCTTTTTTAAATAGCCCCCAGCCTTCTTTTAACCAAACAGCAGCATCACTAAATGGTGCATTTGTTGAATCAAGTTTTAGCGTATTCACAGTTGATGTTGTAGTCGTCATGAGTTTGTCCTTTTCGTAAAAATAGATACATAAGACACTGCCTATTACTACCACCGAATAGAACAACTTCGTGTCATTTGCAGCTATAGACGAGACAAACACAGAAAACCTGACAAAATATTTTTAAAAAATTAAAAAATAATTTTATTTCGTTGAACTTTAAAGATAAAAAGAGGTGTAGAAATGCCTTAAGATTCAGCTAGTGAAGCTAATAATAGAATTTAAGGGCTAAGTGGTGTTTAATTTAACTATCTATTTGAAGTTGTGTTTCTTTCTTAAGCAAAAAAGTCCCGCATAGGGACGTTTAATAATTACTTATGGCCAGCAGGTGCTTTATTTACTACCTGTACTTGAGAGGAAATTGCTCGCTCAATAACTTGATTATAAACTCGCTTTTTCTCACTTGAGCTTGAATCAAGTACAAAGTCTGAAAGCTTAGAATTTTGAGCTTGCTTTGGCTTTATTAAATTTGAAAACATAGGCACTCCTAAAGCTCGTTTTTTGAGCTGGACGATGATTTTATCAGGCTCTCTAGATCTTCTCTAGTGAATTTTTCATCTAAATGATGCTCAATTGCCTGAACATTATCATGATAAAAGCGTGTTCGACCCTTATTATTCTTAACTAATAAATCTACTTTAATTTGACTTCCAAACTTTGCCTTAAGTTCCTTTATAACTTTTTGTGATGCAAAGAATTGATCAATAAAAGTATTTGGTAAAATTCTACGCCCTTCTAACTTCTCTCTAGCTTCAACAAATTCCCATGCATATTCTGGGTTTTGGTATACAAACAAAATAAGCACATTTCGACTTTTACGAATAGATCGCTCAATATTTTTTTCTGCCACATCATAACTTGCCAAGGTACCATCTAACAAAAATGACTGTTTATTTTTAAAAGCATGGTCAAGTGTCCTCTCTACAATAAAAGATACAGCACGATGAAATAAATAAGAATTATCACCTGTGTAGCCAGGTATTTGCTCTCTTAACTCATCGGGATCAAGTCTGAGTACATTATCGGCACCAATTTCTTCTAAAAAAGCTTTTGAAGCTTCCGTTTTTCCAGCACCAGGCGAACCTGCCATAAAAACAGAAACCGGTCTTGTATCGGGAGGAAACTGATTTTTGTCTGTTAACTCACGGGCAATACGTGTTCTGTGTTTTTTAGCATAAGCTATGGCATGTTGTTCTAGTTTCTCAAGTGTCATATAAAGCCTTTCCCTATCTTTTTATTATGTCCCTAGAGTGCCTATTAGCAAGTGATTTAAATTCAAAATAAATCCTATGCGATTAGCCTCTTTAGAGTTTCTGTATGTTTATAAGCGCTTTTCCCAGCTTTAAAAAAGCGCTGAGCACAGCCTATAACGGTTCGTGATAGGGAAATTAACTATTTGCAACGTTACGATATTGGTGGCGGTCATAAATGGTCATGCTCATTCTCAAAAGCATCTGATCGCACACTCTTTTTTTTCTAATGGCGGTCATGGTCCAGGCACAGCTACGCACAAGAGAGAATGGCTGAGCTAAGGAGTTTCGGTTTAAATAGGGCTATAGCTCTCGAAACTGTGTCGCAAGAGCTAGGTCATTTCAGGGCTGAAATTACTGAAGTTTATTTAAGGTAAACTCTTTAACCTTCGATCTTTATAAGGCTCTCAAGCAAATCTAATTTTTTTATTTCATCATCAAGTTGCTGACGAGCTTTTAAGAGTTTAGCCTTATCCGGAGGGAGATCTAGCGCGGACGTTAACTGTTCGATAGATTTACTTTTTCTTATAGCCACCACCAAAAAGAATATGTACTCATGAATAATATTCATTAATAAATAAGCGTACTTTTCTGCCTCTTCAAATTGTTGCCCATTGTGAATTGCCATATTACGTTTCTTTCGCAAAAGCTCTAACTCAAGTCTGAGGTGAAATTTATCCTTAAATAAAATTAATGTTCTTGCAATTGTAACATCATAATTTTCTTTCCCTGTAAATGTTAATGACTCTAATAGTGACCACATAGCTAAAAATGAACTATTCATATTAGCAGTATCAAGAGAAACACAATAACGATTCAATATTTCAAGAAAAAACTTTCGACTCCCGCAATCCTCAATTCCACTAGATAGCTTATGATAAAAAACTTTAGCTCTCTCATAAGTTTTAGAGACATCCAATGATGAAGTTTCATAGCTAAAATTTGGGTCAAACCAATAAAAAGGAGAAGCTTTATCGCCATTTTCCATATGAAGTGAGTGATATGGATATTTGGTTATTTTGTTGATTGGAGCAGGCTTCCCAAACGAAGTTCTCGTATTGTTATGATTAAAAAAAATATTAAATATTCCACGCCAATAGTCTAGTTGCTCAAGCGCAACCTCTGCTGCAGCGTGTTCGCACCTTGCGCGCACTTCTATGACAACCCAAGAGTAACATTTTTGATTAATTTTAGGGTACACCGTATGTACCTCTTGAAAGTCATAACTTTTTTTAAATTTTTTTGGAAAATATTTCGAAATCGTTATTATAGATTTAGGAGTTTTAATCAAGCGCTTGCTTTTTAAACCAGTTATAGATACTGCAGTAATCAAATAGTATTTTTTTGATACTTTTGCCAAATACTCTGCTTCTAACTTTTTTATTTGACCTCCGATATAACCACTTTGCAACTGTTCTATATCAGCTGCGTGCCAAACAGCATCATGTAATATTTGCTCTTTAACCGCATCAGGAACTTCAGAATCAAATCGGACTAACTCTTTTAGAAGCATTAGGTAATTATCAAACCGTTTCGAATTAAAAGCTGATTTAAAACTTTTTTTAGTTACGATCATTCCACACTGCTGGCCATCTTTTAATTTTAATTTCTCTATTCTGGAAAGAAGTTCATTAACAGAAGAAGAGTCGGTCCATTTTGACTTTGCCATTAAACATTCCTGATGATTATTGAATCTCAGTGTATGTTAATGGATTAGAGCTCTAAATACATAGATACTCAGTTAAAACAATTCGAATAAATAATTTGCAGTTTTCACGTATAAACATTTTTGATATCTAAGATTTTGACTTAATGTAAAAAGTAGCTCAGAGGTAGCACAGGGTTATTTCTGTTAATAGGTGTTTACTTAGGAAGCTTGTAAAAATGGTGGCCCCTCCCAGACTTGAACTGGGGACCTAACGATTATGAGTCGTGTGCTCTAACCAACTGAGCTAAGGGGCCATTGTATTAGCGAAAGCTAAATTTTTTTGATGCGTTTAACAGGTTTAACTGACTAAAGCGGGATGCAGTATAAAAAGTTTTTGCAACCTTGTCACTAGCAAAACCCTTTATTTTAACAATCACTAAATCAACTGCTCAAATAGTAAACT